>Ga0210057_1007564_pt1 | contig 13111 bp, 14 predicted proteins | sample CryGeyCG2114_010_2_FD_183968 | JGI IMG/M metagenome (GOLD analysis project Ga0210057, IMG submission 183968) | Groundwater microbial communities from aquifer - Crystal Geyser CG10_big_fil_rev_8/21/14_0.10 (SPAdes) (version 2) | ecosystem: Environmental > Aquatic > Deep subsurface > Groundwater ... | reverse complement strand
GGTGAGATTCCGGACAAAGCCGGAATGACGAAAGAGGTGAGATTCCGGACAAAGCCGGAATGACGGCTATATAGAAAAACCCCGTCGCTTTAAGGCTCATCATCAGATAAACTCTAAAGTGACGGGGTTTTCGTATAAGGTGCAACTTTACTCGAAGATATAATGAAGCAAATTTCGGATGTTCTCATGAACGAGATTGCGTTCTTCGTTCGTCAATTGCTTCACTTCGGACAGTTCAGCGCCTCCTTTTGTCTCTTGATCCCCCTTACTCATGAAATCAAAATTAATGATTTCTGAACGGGAAGACATAAGGCAATAGTATTAGTTAATATATAGACCTTTCCAGAGCTGATATACGAATAGCGCCTTTATCCGCATATCATTTTATTATATCATACTTTAAGAAATTTATCAAGTATTTATGCTCTTAGAGCCAATATACGAAGAGGCATTACCTATATCCGCTAAGGTAGCAGATATCCCGGGTATCGGGCCCAGAAGTCTGACGAGACTAGAAAAATTGGGCATTGTGACCATCGCCGATCTCCTCACCCACTTCCCACGTAAATGGCAGGATTTGAGCCATCTTGTCTCAATCGACCAAATTCAAGCTGGGCAGGAGGTAACCATCCGTGGCAAGATTACGGACATCAAAAATTCGCCCTATTTTCGCCGCGTGCGTACAACCAAGGCCCTCATCAAAGATGAGAGCGGTCTTCTCAAAGTCACGTGGTTCAACCAGACCTATCTTGAAAAAAGTCTGCCGGTCGGTAGCGAGGTGGTGTTGAGTGGCCAGATTAAAAATTATAAAGATGAGCTAATTCTCCAAAATCCCATCTACGAGTTCCTCTCGGCCGAACCCCTGCATACCGGCCGCATCGTCCCGATCTATCCTGAGACAAAGGGCCTAAGCTCTCGCTTGCTTCGCAAATACATCAAGCTGGTTTTGGACAATCTATCTTCACCAAACGAATCCCTGCCACAAGCAACCGTTAAAAAATTTAGTTTGCTCACAAATTTACAGGCCATCCGCCAGATTCACTTCCCCGAAAGTTTAGACGATATTGACAAAGCTATCCGGCGACTGACCTTTGATGAACTTTTTCCGATTATCACCAAAGTCCAACAGATGAAAGCCAAACGAGCAAGCTTAAAAGCCCCAAAAATTAAAGAGAAAAAAACGTTGACCAAAAACTTCTTCAGATCCCTGCCCTTCACCTTGACGATTGACCAGAAAAAAGCCGCTCAAGAAATCTTTAACGACTTAGCGGTGGGGCAACCGATGAATCGCTTGCTAGAAGGTGATGTCGGCAGTGGCAAAACGGTGGTCGCCGCAGTCGCTATTCTGCAAATGGCCGAGGCCGGCCGACAGACGGCGCTGATGGCCCCGACGACGATTTTAGCCGAACAACACTTCGAGACCTTAGGTACGTTGTTGGAGCTTTTCAGTGTCCGCGTGGGGCTCATCACCGGTCAAAAAATTATGATTGGCTCGAATGCGGTTTCGGCAAACGCGTTGGCCGAGAAAATTAAAAAAGGCGAAATTGATTTAGTTGTCGGGACGCAAACCTTGATTGCCGGCAAACAAAAAGCAAAGTTCAAAAAACTCGGCCTGGTCATCATCGATGAACAACACAAATTTGGCGTGCGCCAACGTCAAAATTTGCGTGAGCTCGATAAGAAAGTCCACCTTTTGAGCTTAACCGCTACCCCCATCCCCCGCACTTTGGCCATGAGCGTTTACGGCGATCTGGAAATCTCCCAAATCAAGAGCAAACCTCAAAAACGCAAGAAAATCATCACCAAGCTTTTTGCTACCGACAAAGCCAGAACGATGGCCCATAAATTCATTAAGCAAGAACTGAATAAAGATCATCAGGCCTTTGTGGTTTTACCGGTTATTGAAGAGAGTCAAAAGACGGAATTAAGGTCCGTCAAAGCTGAATTTGACCGTTTGCGCCAAGATGTTTTTAAAGATTATAAACTTGGACTTTTGCACGGTCGCTTGAGACAAGAAGAAAAAGAGGCCGTGATGAAAGAGTTCGCCGATGGCGAGTCACAAGTTCTGGTAACGACACCGGTGGTCGAGGTCGGCATTGACGTGCCGAGGGCCACGGTGATGGTGATTGAAAATGCGGAACGTTATGGCTTGGCAACACTTCATCAGCTCCGAGGCCGTGTCGGACGGAGCAATCTGCAGTCATACGCCCTACTTTTTACCAGTAGCGACAATCCGGAGACGATTGGGCGGCTGAAAAACTTCACGCATCTACACAATGGCTTTAAGTTGGCCGAGATGGATCTCGCCAATCGTGGCGCCGGACATCTTTTCGGCACTGCTCAACATGGCTTTAGAGAACTAAAGCTGGCCAAGCTGACCGACACAGAATTGATTGGCGCCGTTAAAAGAGAAGTTTTGACGATGCTGGATGAAGACCCGAAACTACAAAACTTCCCCATAATCCGTGAAAAGGCCGAAGCCCTTGATCTAATCCTTCACGAAGAATAAATGGAATTTGAAATTCCGCCAGAATCAAAGCCGTGGTGGACTCGTTACCAAAGCGTCATCGGCTTCGCTCTCATCGGTCTCATTTTGCTGGCCGCGCTGGTTTTGATGTACAAAAACGGAAGAGAAGACAGTAAGCCAGAGAGCCTGGCCGGAGCCCTCTTCGAAGAAGATAATGAAATAATGGAACCTGAACAACTTGTCTTTGACATCGCCGGCGCTGTCAATAAACCCGGCGTTTACTATCTACCGATTGGCAGTATCGTTAACGAGGCGATTAAAGAAGCTGGCGGTCTCCATGATGACGCTGATAAAGATTACATCAATAAAAATATTAATCTTGCCGAAGAAATCAGCAATCACAGCAAGATTTACATTCCTCTCAGGGGCGAAGCCGCTTCAACTAATGTGGCAACTCCAGGAACCGCCACCAGCCACAAAATAAATCTTAATACTGCTAGTTTAAGCGAGCTCGATACCCTGCCCGGCATCGGCCCTGCTTATGCCGGACGGATTATCGATTATCGTAATGAACATGGCCGATTTACAAACATCAATGAATTGCTTAATGTTCAAGGTATCGGCTCAAGTCTTTTCAGCCGGCTGAAAGACAAGGTCACAATTTAACGCTGGGGTGGTGGAATGGTAGACACGCTAGGTTTAGGACCTAGTGCCCTCACGGGCGTGGAGGTTCAAGTCCTCTCCCCAGCACCAAATGTAATGAAAAAATAAATTGATGTCGCACAAACAATAAAATTGCTTGTACGAAGGGGCACCCCTCCAACATAAGTTCAGGGGTTTTATTTTAATTTCTTCCGTAGAGAGTCGGCAATTTTTACAAGGGCCCCCTTCTTGTCCAAATCATTCTTGAAAGTTTTGTAAAAATAAGCCCTTTCATCTTCTTCGGCATTTTTACCATATACATGCAAATGGAAATGTGGCACATCTTGAAGCTTCTTGCCGCTTACGTGATGCAAAATCACACCATCAAAACCAAACCTCTCAACAAGTGCTTCGGCTAAACGGGCAGAAAGGTTGATTATTCTGGCTAGTGTTTGGGGGGGCACCTCCGTAATTTTCTCAAAGTGTTTTTTGGGTAAAATCAAGGAATGACCGGGAGAAGCCGGTTCTATATCCAAAATAGCCATAATCTCCCCGTCTTCATATAAAATATGAGCAGGAGATTCCTTTTTCCCAATTTTACAAAAAATATCCATGAAAAGTCGTCTTAAAAATTTTGGGTGGAGATGAAAATACACCCCCACCCTATCACCGACCAGCGATTAGGATGCCGACACGCCAGCAAGCTGGGCCTCGAGAGATGTCGCGGTTCCCTCGAATCGAGCCGGATCGAGAAGACCAGCCTTTCGGAACGCCTCGATGCGTTTCACACACTGCTCGCACTTGCCACAATGAACGCGTGTGTCGTTTTCCAAACAGCTGAAGGTGTCCTCGAAAGGAATCTTCAATTTGGAACCGAGTTCGATGACCTCATTCTTGTGGAAAGAGAGGAAGGGTGCCTCTAGACGACAAGTCGTCCCCGAACGGAGTCTCACGATTTTCTCGATAAAATCAAGGTACCGCAGAACCTCCTCGTGATTTGAATCCTTGAGATCGTCGGCATGGATGGACCAGAGGACCCTCGAAGCACCATGATTTACAGCGTAAAACATCGCGCCTATGTGCATAAATTCTATGCTCATCGCTGCACTTTGTGTTCCACTACGTGTACAGCCACCCATTTCGCCACCGACCGCGAATCTCGCGAACGGCACATTCCGCAGCATTACCTCAGTGAGGCTAAAGTCAACTACTGCATGAGCGGCTCTGACATACCCGGCCAATAAAAGGGCACAAGCAACTTCTACTGCGTTCGTGCCACGGTGGTTGTTTGCGAGCGTCAACGCGAGTAGGTCGCCACCTTCCCGCTGGGCCCAGTACAAAGCTACGGCAGAATCGATCCCGCCAGAGAGAAGTATTACGGTTTTGTCATTCATTCGCACAGTCTCCTAGTTGAAGTAAGGTACTTTGTAGAACGAGAGCATCCCATCCTATCACTTATAGTAAACAACTATCCAGCATTGTCAATGATTAGTCAGAATAGATCTTGCGCCGAACCCACTCAGTCCTGTCACCACTGTCTTCTTATCGCAAAGTGTGATGCGACAGCACCAAAGCCCGCCGCTCGCCGGCGGATTTTTCTTTAAGAAATTAACTAGATTGATTTAGATTGTATAAATTGGTGAGATTAATTTTTGCCCTCATTGCCGATTTTTTGAATATTTGTCATAATAAGGGAGAATTAAGCACTCCAAAGGAGGTAAAGGTCGATCGTTTGGAGGGAATTATTTGGTCATACTAAATAATCTTGGCAAAGGAAATATATGACTGCTGAACTTTTCAATATGTGGCTAGCAGCTTTAAATGATCCATTCCAAGCTTTAGGGGCCCGCTTTATTGCCTTTCTCCCCAATCTGATTGGTGCAATCATCATTCTTATTGTCGGTTGGATTATTGCCGCGATTCTTGACCGCATTGTCACCGAGATTGCCATGCGTCTGAAGATTGACGTCGCTCTGAATCGAGCCGGCTTCAAGAAGCCCCTGAGTGCTTCCGGTTTCAACATCAGCGCTTCGGATATCTTCGGCAATATCGTCCGTTGGGCGGTATTGATCGTCGCCTTCCTTGGTGCCGCTGAAGTATTGAGCTTGACCCAGATTTCGGCCTTCTTAAACAGAGTGCTGGCTTATCTGCCGGCCGTGATTGCCGCCGTCGGTATCTTGCTCATCGGTATTATTGCCGGAAACTTCTTTGCGGGGCTGGTCAGAGCGACAGCCGGTGGCGCAAAACTCAAGACAGCTCGCTTTCTTGGTAGTACAACCAAGTGGGCCTTCTACTTCTTCGCGGTTATCGCTGCCCTCAACCAGCTTGGCATCGCCTCCTCTTTGCTACTCACTCTTTTCACCGGTTTCGTGGCTATGATTGCCCTCGCTGGCGGTCTCGCTTTCGGGCTTGGTGGACAGAGCTTGGCCAAAGAGATGCTCAAAGAGATCCATGGCGAATTCAAACACAAATAATAAATCCGCGGATTTAATGTTTGTTCGTTATACAAAAGACTCTCTATCCAGAGAGTCTTTTGCGGTTAGAAAAAGCGGCTTTTTCAGGCCGCTGGATCGAGCCATCACGAGTCATCAGTAGGAGAAAGAATTCTGAGCAGGGCCAGAATGGAAGTTTTATGATTTCGCTTCCTGCAGTGTCACGCTCTTGGTCAGCTCCCGACCGTTGCGTAGGAGTTCAACCGTGATAGTATCGCCAGAGCTGTATTTCTGGACCAGACCGGTCAGACTTATGTCTTTGGTGATTTTTTCGCCGTTGACTGCCAAAACAATATCCCCCTCTTCAATATCGGCTTTATCAGCCGGACCGTTTGGGGTCACCGCCAGCTCACCGTTATCACCACGAGCAATCAGCGCTCCGGCAGTCTGTTCCATATTATTGAGCGCGGCAAACTCCGGCGTAATGTGAATGTAGCGCAGACCGATCATCGGTCGGACAATGCGCCCCTTGGCCTGAACGCTTTCGATCGCCGTCTTGGCGATATTGATAGGCAGGGCAAAACCGATGCCGTCGGCGCCTTGGCTGGTGGCCGTATTGATACCGACCACTTGACCGTCGATATTGACCAGAGGCCCACCGGAATTGCCGGGGTTGATGGCGGCGTCCGTCTGGATTACCCCCTCCAACCTTTCACTGCCACTGGTGCTACCAATCGCGGTAATGGCTCGGCCGATGCCGGAAACAATGCCGGCCGAAACGGAATTTTGGAATTCGCCCAAGGCATTGCCGACGGTGATGACCCTTTGGCCCACTTTCAGGGCGTCAGAATCGCCAAGCTCTGCCACCGGCAGGCCCGTGGCCCGGATCTCGACCAAAGCCAAATCAAAGAAGGGGTCCATATCCACCACTTCCATTTCATAGCTCCCGCCCTCGGAAGTTAAGACCTTGTAGTCCGCTTTGGTCTCTATCACATGTTTATTGGTCAGGATAAGGCCGTTCTCATCAATAATAAAACCAGTGCCCCCACCGGTCTGATGGACGGTGTTGCCAAAAATCGTTTGGACATCACGTTCGGAAATAATGCTCACTACGGTCGGCGCTATCTTATCCACGGCAGCAATGGTCGCTGAGTCTTCGGTAACGGTTATGTGTTTATTGGTTTTGATGATTTCACCATCTTGACCTTGGACGAAAAAAAAGGCGCCAACATAACCGGAGACAACACCAACCAAAGCCAGTCCCAAATAAAGCCGCTGGGTTGGCGTGAGGCCCCTGGGCTTGGGCTTCAATTCTTGTATTGGCTCTTCTGAAAACATAAGTCTATTTCGCTCCTTTTATCATTTATAACAAAACAAAAACAAGGTTGGCAACTAGGGCCAGCAAGATTACCAAAAAAGCTACGGCCGTGTATTCATTAATCACGCGTTGTGTCAGACGACCGGCGTTCCAGTGGCGCAAAAGCTCGAAAAATAGATAATAAAAAGCCACAAAAATCAAACTTTTATACAGATCGTTGGTAAACCAAAAACCGAGCAACCAAGCCGTCTCAAACCAGATGATACCCAAAACGATTAGATAAATCCAAAAGCGCTTCAGATTTAGCCCGCGATAATTGAAGGCAAAAAGCAAGGTGCTATAAGCGATAATCGCCAGACCAAGCATTTCCGTCCAAAGCGGCAGGTAGAAATACGTAGTGATGCCCAACCAAGTAACCAGCTCGACGAAAAGAGTCCCCAGAACCGTAAAGTCAATTAATTTTATAGATTGTGGCGATATCTCGTCGGCGTCAGCATGCTTCCTGCTAAAGTCGAAAAGGACGCCGATAAAGAACACAAACAAAAAGTAAATGAGGTGCAAATTGTTGGGGTTAATAAGGACGAAATTGGGCATCAAAATCAAGGCGAAGGTCAACACCCAAATATAGAGAAGCCCCGACCAATCAACCCTTGACTTGTGATCTTGCCAAATCCAGCCATAGCCCCAAAGGATGAGAATAGCCAGAACCAGCCAAAAAAAGAAATTGGCGCTACTCCAAACCAAACCGAGCTCCAAAAGAAGCCACGAAAGAATACTTAAAACGAGAGTCTTGCGCTGGCGCCAAAACCAGCGGTTGATTATTTTGGCTGTCATAGTCAAAATTATAGTGTGACGTCACTACCAACGACCAACTGCAAATCGTACCCCAGACTTCCGGTCGCTTCTTTTTTAATAAGTTTCGCGCCGTAAGCTTCAACCAACCCCTGAATCGTGGTCGCGCGACTGCCATCAGTATAATCATAAATTTCAGATTGAGTAAAGCCGCGGGTCGGGCTATTGCCGGCCAAGACCATCTCAAAACCCAAACTCTCAAGCTTCAGCTCTTGTTTACCGGCCAAACCGGCGATATTAGTGCCGTTGAGAACCTCGACCTTCAGGGGCGACAAATTAACTTCGGCGGCGACAAGGCTCTCGGCCGTCACGATACTTTTGATAAAATCACGAATCGTTGAATAGTCTGCTACCGTCGGCAGAAGCACGTACTGTTCGTCCACTCGATCAGCGTAAAGAAAGCCACTGGAGCTATCATCAAAAACTTTGTTATAGACCGTTTCATCGTTAAATTCAAAATCTCTAGCCAGAGAAACCAATCTTTTGATCTCATCCCACTGCAAGTTCGTTTCAACATTTTCGCGCACCAAAGAGTAAACGTCAAAAATCTTGCTCAGCTTGTCCAACAAGCCCAAAGCCTCAACCTTGGCCTTGACCACTTCGATAACCTGTTGTTGACGAAGCGCTCTATCAAAGTCGGAAGTCGTACTCCGCGAACGAACGTATTTCAAAGCCAGCTCACCATCCATAAATTGACGCCCCGCCTTAACCTGCAAAAGCTCATAACCAAAATTGCCGTCTGGATAGGCCGGATCATATAAATCTTTCTCAACGTCAACCTCCACCCCACCGATCAGATCAATAAACTTCTCAAAACCGGCAAAATCGACTTTAACGAAATAATGAATCGGCAAACCTGTAATATCAGCGACCAGATTGGCCAGAGTGCCGGGGCCATCGTTAAACTTGACTTCACCAACAGAAAAAACTGAATTGAGCTTTGTTTTGCCGTGACCGGCCACGTTGACATAAAGATCGCGTGGCAACGAGAAAATCGCCACTTGGCCTTTTTCCGGCTGATAATTGGCAACCATCACCGTATCGGTCAGAGCCGGACCGTCGTAAGACTCATCTCCCGGGATACCAAGTAACAAAAAATTCACTGACCCCTCCTCTTCTCCCAAAAGGGGCGTACCTGCACCCCCGCTGAACAGCGCGCTCAACCACTCCGTATTAAAAAGCTGACGACCAGCTTGATCCAAATTCTGTCCGGCCATAACCGTCGATCCGAAATAAACAGAAAATCCGGCCGCAATCACAAAAACCAGACCGGAAAGAAAGTACAAAATCTGTCTTGTTTTCATATTGGTTAGAGGTTAGAGATCGGAGATTAGAGATTAGTATGAAGCCCTTCTTCGCCATTTCTTCATTCGCCATTCTTCATCCTTCATTCTCAATTCCACCTATCCAATATATCACGAGAGGTAAAGGGCAATCAAACGGTTTCCCCATTGACAAAAGGCGGTTTTTCTCTAAAATGAGAGAGTGTAAAACTTACCGTTGGCTACCTCTGTTTCAGGCTAATATATCGGTAACTTAGCTCTATTAATACACATCGTCACAATTCAAACGGCCGTTTGAAGAAAAACAAGATTTCTTGGCGAGCTCATCTTAAAGACATTGTCGAAAACTTTCAACGGCTATTCTTTAAGTCCAATCTCAAAAAATTAAAGCTCACTCATGAGGATTCGCCCTTGGTGAGTCTTTTTAATTGGCGTCGCTTTCGCCGGAGCTTCGCTCTGTACAGCACGCACCTTGGGCTTGGCCTTCTGACCGTCTTGGTCTTGGGTAGCTCCATCACCGCCATCGCCCGCGAGCGAGCGAGCGACCAAGAGACCTTCACCGTCATCAGTGCATCGGCCGTCACAGAAGAAGAAAACGATGTCGAAAGCCTCGCTCTGGTTGATAACGAATACACCGTCAAGTCAACGCCGATTGATACCGTTATCTCCAAGAAGAACCGTAAAGATGTGGTCGTCTATACCGTTCAGCCCGGCGAAACGGTCAGCTCTTTGGCGCAAGACTTTGGTTTGAGCGAAGCAACTATTCGCTTTGCCAATGGGCTTTCCAGCAACGCTCTCAAAAATGGCCAAAAGCTCATCATCACTCCTAAGGATGGCATTATTTACACGGTCGGTTTGGGTGACAATCTTAGTAGCATCGCCCAAAATTACAGCGCTACCGTTAACCATATCCGCAAATATAACAAATTGAGCGAAGATAGCCGTATCTTCGCTGGTCAGAAATTATTCTTGCCCGATGCAACTATCCCAACCGTAACATCACGAAGCAGTGCCGGCTATGGCTACATCCCGCCGGTCAATCCGAATGCCCAGGGTCAATTTGCTTGGCCGACAAGCACGGCCAGACACACTCTTAGCCAGAGCTTTGGTCGCACGAATTATAGCGCTTGGCATACCGGTATTGACTTAACTCGAGTCAATGGACACGGCATATTTGCTTCAGCCAGTGGTACCGTCAAAACAAGCTGGATGCGTGGCTACGGCAACATCATTATCATCAATCACGGCAATGGTTACGAGACTTATTACGCTCATTTGAAAGAGTTCAAGGTCAGCAACGGACAAAGAATTAACCAAGGGGATCTCATCGGTATTATGGGCTCGACCGGCTGGTCTACCGGCGTCCACCTCCACTTTGAAATCCGTTACAACGGCTCTCCGCTGAACCCGCTCAACTACTTGCCTTAAAGAGAAGCGCGTCGCACAATATTATTGTGAGGCTAGCCACTCTGATAAAAGACTTCTTAGAACACTGCGAGATTGAAAAGCGTCACAGCGCTCTGACAATCCGCAACTATGCCCACTACTTGGGACGTTTTTTGGAATTCGCCCACGATATCACGGTCAAAGAAATCACTTTCGAGCTTATCCGCCAATACCGCCTGCACCTAAGCCGCCTCCTTGACCACCGAGACAAACAGATAAAAAGCGCCACCCAAAATTATCACCTAATCGCCCTGCGAGCTTTTCTGAAATATTTGGCCAAACGAGACATCAAAACTCTTTCCGCTGAAAAAATTGAGCTGGCCAAAACCGCATCGCGAAGCGTCCAATTTTTAGAAGCAGATGAAATAAATCAAATCCTGGAAGCAATCCCTAAAAGCGATAATCTCTCTGATCTACGTGATCGAGCCCTTTGGCAGACTCTTTTTTCCACCGGCCTACGCGTCTCTGAATTGGTCAGCCTGAACCGCAAAGATGTCAATCTCAAACGAGGCGAGTTTATGGTCCGCGGTAAGGGCGACAAGCCACGGCTCGTCTTTCTCTCGCCGGAAGCGATCGAAACTTTGACCAAATATTTCGAGAGGCGTACCGATGCTTTTTCTGCTATCTTTATCCCACATATTAAAAGCTCGCTCGATATCGGCACAGATCCACGGCTCACCGCCCGTTCCGTCCAACGGATTATCAACAAATACCGCGCCAAAGCCGGCATCGTGAAACATGTTACCCCGCACACCATTCGTCACTCCTTTGCCACCGACTTGCTGATGAACGGCGCTGATCTACGCTCCGTTCAGGAAATGCTCGGCCACGCCTCGATTACAACTACGCAAATCTATACTCACGTTACCAATCGCAAGCTTCGGGAGATACATAAAAAATATCACCAGAAGAAGAAATAGAATTTTAAACCCAAAAATAAACGGCTCGTGCGTCTGAGCCGTTTATTTTTTATTGAGATGTCATTCCAAATTTAATTTGGAATCTGGGATTTATATATAAAAAACAGATCCCGAATCCCCGTCGTGAGCAGTCCCAAGCTACGACTGGACGGGCAGGGTAGAATGACGGTTCTGCGATTGTTTGATTGCTGAGAACTCCTCCCTCTCCCTCGTCATTCTAGCCTTGGAAGCGGTTTTTTATTGACTTTTTCGGTAAAATATGGTATAATAAAAAGATATACTGAAAGATTTTGTCCAAAAAATGAATTTTAAATTCATCCACAAAAAAAATGCTCGCCGCACCTTTATCGTCTTACCCGGCGTCATGTCAGACGAAGTCAGCATCGATTTTCTTGTCCCCGCTCTTAGACGTCATGGCCACGTTCTTTGGGTGAATTATCCAAACCGTCGTGCCACGACTGAAACTCTGATAAAAAAAGTTTTGGAAGAAATTGAAAAACGAGACTTAAAAAAAATTATCATCGTTGGCTATTCGTACGGTGGCTCATTGGGGCGTAAATTAATTGACAAGATTCGTGATCATCGCAGACCCATCAAAGTCGAAAAGTTTATCGCCATTAACGCCGCTTTGGACACAACAGATTTGACAGCTCTCGGTAGAGTCGCCACTAAAATGAGTAGTCGTCTTAGCCATACCGAACGTTCACGAATATTGCTCGGGCATCTCCTCAAGTTTTTTTGGGATACCAGTCTAGATCCCGCCCTTTACCGCCTGGGTCACAATGTTTCGGCCGATCAAATCGCTGGCGCCACCACCCGAACAAGGGAAATGACTTATCGAATCCGACAGAGGACGCCTCGTTATTTCAATGTGCCAACCGTATTGATCAAAGCCAGTTATGATGAGTACGTTAGCCATAAAAACGATAAACGTTTCAAGAATATTTTTCCCCATCTTGAAACCAAAGTTTTGCGTTCTCGCCACAATGTCCTCGGTCGACACCAAAAAGAACTCCGTCGGCTGGTACTCGATGCAATCTAGCCCGTATTGAAGGAAACAGCTATTCCTGCTATCTTAAATATGCTCAAGATTAGTATTGAGTATTCGGTATAAAGTATTTAGTATGGGGTTTTATACAAAATACCGGATACTATATACTAGATACTAAATTTTCGTTTCACGAAAATTGCGGGCACGTAGCTCAGATGGTTAGAGCGCGTCACTGATAATGACGAGGTCGGAGGTTCAAGTCCTCCCGTGCCCACCATCCCGTCAAACGGAATGATTAGCTTCGTTCGACGAGGCCAGACAAAAAGATCACCAAAATTACAAGGTGCGACGTCTGACGTCGCACTTTTGATGCTTTATAATGAATTCATGTGGTATTTTGTATATATCTTGCTAAGTTTGAAAGACCGCAAATTTTATATCGGCTACACCGAATATTTAGAAAAGCGCCTCAAGCAACACATTGATGGTCGAGTGGCATCAACACGTTTCCGCCGACCATTTAAACTGTTGCATTACGAAGCATTTGTTGATCAGAGAGATGCTGAGGCAAGAGAAAAGTTTCTAAAAAGTGGTGCAGGACATACACAATTACAGGCAAAATTAAAACGAACTCTAGCCAAAGACTATGCTAAAGTTTAAGTGTAGATTAATAAGTTAGATGAATGTTCCAATTTTTTATCTTCTTTGTTATCGGCACGCTCATGATTCTTTATAAAAGAACATTGGTGGACGAGTGGTT
>Ga0210057_1007562_pt1 | contig 13113 bp, 13 predicted proteins | sample CryGeyCG2114_010_2_FD_183968 | JGI IMG/M metagenome (GOLD analysis project Ga0210057, IMG submission 183968) | Groundwater microbial communities from aquifer - Crystal Geyser CG10_big_fil_rev_8/21/14_0.10 (SPAdes) (version 2) | ecosystem: Environmental > Aquatic > Deep subsurface > Groundwater ... | reverse complement strand
TAGTATCACCAATAGGAAGATCAAGTGTTTCAACATACTTTGTTGGCGGCGGAGGCACTCTATCCCAAACACGTGTCTTTGATTGTTCTTTTGAACGACCGTCTCGCGTTCCCCAAAATTCAAAGAACAAATTATCTCCCTCGATGCGTGTGACGATCAACACGTATTTTCCGGTATCGTTCTTAAAGCGATAATCAGGCGCGGGATCATAGATTGTGGCATCAGTTCCGGGAAGGCCGTATTCGTCGAAGTAGTACGGTACTGAATAGGAATGATTTCTCCGTGCCATGACCGGCAATCCCGACGCGAGCGTGGCCCTGAAGGTTGTTGTCCCAATCTGACACAGCCCTCCGCCGAACTCAGGGATGGTCTTGTTGCCTTTGATGACCAATTCAGGAAGATAGCCAGTGCTGGCGTCTATGGTACCCAGTGTTTTAAGAAGAGAAAATTCATCGTCTGGGGGAATGAGCGTGCCGTTCACCGCGTCAGCGCCAACCTGAATGTTGTGCCGGCGGTTCTTTGGGCTTCCTGCGAAATTCGACGTACCAACACCGAGCAGCTCGACAATACCAAGATCATTCGTATCTCCAAGATCCTGCTTCGGCTGCATGACAACAACAACCGGCTCCAACTCAGACATATCAGTATTAATGAGCTCATCCTGCCAGGCATTAAGCGTTGCCTCAACGTCGAGCGTCCGTCCGTCAGCGCTTGCTTTGAATTCCACCACCCTATCTTCTTCGAGCTTGAACCGAGCTTCTTGCGGATCTATGGCCAGTTCGTCGGCAATTGGTTTGATAAGTTCTTTAAATCGCTCAGGAGAAAAGCCAAGCACAATATCGCCGCTTTCGGTTCGGTGAGCCTCAAGCAGCGCATCAAGATCTTCCTGTGTGATATGCCACTCAAAGGAATCATATCGCACAGTGAGTGGACCACGTGACGCATATTTGTTTGCAGCAGTAAGAAGAGGCAGAACATCAGCCGTTACGATCGTCGGCTTATTTTTTTGCAATGTTAACGCGATCGGGGAAAAAATAAGTTTTTGAAGCTGCTGCTCTGAAGCGGCAAGAGCGGCTTGATAGTCGAATACGATGCCATCTCGCTCACTTTCAACATGCGCCCCATCCTTAGAAATGACCAAACTGGCGCTCCGTGCCGGATTTTCAAATTCTGAAAAATTCTTTTTAAGAATATCAATAACCGCATCCTGCCGCCACTCGACATGCGGCGCGAACGAGACGCTTCCAAAAAGCGAGGCAAGCCGCTCGCTCCACTGATGGGTGATGCTCCCGCTTCTGCCATACATATATGCTTCCCGCGCGGTCGCCTCCGCGTCATATGAGATAACCTCATACGACAAATCCGGATCATCGGTTGCGGTCAACACAGTCGGAACAGTCACGTTTCGATCGCGAAACACAAATCTGAGTCCATTTTCTTCAACAAAATCAAAACTTGCCAAAACCGTCTCACGGGCTTCATCAAGAGTCAGGCCGCCCAAGGGGAATGAACCGACCGCAACGCCAGGATATATCTTCCCTTCGTGTGCAGCCGCAAAAGCGGCGCCCGAAGCGGCGATCAAAAAGATACATACAATGATAATGGCGATCGCCCGCTCATACCACACACTCCATAGGTGGCGTACTACGGGCATGACCCTGTTCGCCGCGCTTTTGTGAGACATATGTTTACAAAAAAACGCGAGCCGCAGTCAGAACACCAGCGCCTCGCGTTTCCTAACGTTCAATATGCAGCAGATAATTCAATAACGATCGCGCATCTTCATCACCTTCAGGGTCTCCACTATGCGTTATGCGCAGTTGCACCGGCATGTTTTCGCTCCGGCAAGATTCAGGAATGGCATCAGACGAAACAACTATAGTTTGTCCGTCATGCAGCCGAATCTTGTACCCATCGCGACCCTTCTCAACCGTACCAAAAAGCATAGCCTATTCTTCTTTTACTTTGACTGAGATGCTTTTCGTTTTGCGTGCTTTAGGGAGCCGAACCGTCAGTACGCCATTTTTCAGGCTTGCTGACACCTTATCTCCTTCAACTTCCACCGGCAGAATAATCGACCGTGAAAATCCGCCCCAGTAACACTCCTGATAGTAATAATCATCAATGGATTCATCCTCGTCCTGAGATCGCTCTCCCCGAATGGTAAGCATGTCGTTATTGATGGATATATCAATATCCTCGGGACGAACACCCGCAATTGTTGACTTTATCACTATCTCATCATCAGTCCCATACACATCGACTGACAGCTGACCCTCGTAGTTCTCATCAAGCCAATCTTTACTGTTTTCTGCGGTATTTCCCGAATCATCAGTCTCAACGGCAATACCATTCCTATTAATAGTAGGCACATTCTGTTCCTCATCATCTTTCAGGCCCGCTAGTTTATTGAGAAAGCTAGGCATAACATCGATTGGTTACATGTTTTAATATATTTTGACGTATCGGATATCAATACGATAAACGTATTATACAAAAAAAACACGTTTATAACAACTAATGTTATACCCATATGGCCGATAATTGACGGCTCCGAAAGAAATAGGTATACTCGGATTGTTTTATTCACAAGCTTCGAGTGTCTAAAAAACCAAAAAGATCCTTACATGCACAACTTGTCAATGTGATTCTCTTTTACGGCCCGTTCGTCTAATGGTTAGGACGCCAGGTTTTCATCCTGGTAACAGGGGTTCGATTCCCCTACGGGCTACCAACTAAAAAACAAGGTTCATGCCTTGTTTTTTAGCGAAAGGATTTCGTCTAAAAAATCCATTATTTTTTTTAGAAAAATAAGCCTTGATAGCATCACAGAACCAAGTCAAGTTTTTTTTCAACATATCATCAACAAATACCAATTGACCGCAGGGTAAACGCTGATATACTAAACGCGGCTATCATTAACATCTGGAGATAATCATATGATTATTTTCTTTCAGGACGAAGATTCGATGGGTGATGATGACATGTCCGAAGAAGGTGCCGACGACGAAATGTAGCCTTTATCAAAACAAAAGCGGCTTACAATGAGCCGCTTTTGTTTGCATGTTGACTTTCGGTTTTTGTTCGGCTATACTTATACACACTATGCCATCCCCCTTCATAGCACGCGATTCATTCGCACGCAAAGCCCGGCAAGAAGGATACCTTGCGCGCAGCGCGTACAAACTAAAAAGCATTCTTGAACGCTTTACCATAATACGATCAGGAAATGTTGTTCTTGATATTGGCGCGGCTCCCGGAAGTTGGCTACAGGTCATAAGCGAAATCATTGGTTCTCGCGGCACCGTGATAGGCATTGATATACAGCCAATCACCTTTCAGGCAAAAAACGTCATCACTGTGCAAGTTGACGCGCAGTCGCCTGACATACATCAACATATCGCGCCATATGGGCCGTATGATGCGATCACGTCAGACGCAGCGCCAAAAACAACCGGCATTAAGATACACGACCAGACACGATCCCTCGAACTTGCGGAACAAGCACTCTTGCTAAGCCAAGATCACCTGAGAAAAGGCGGAGCGTTGGTAACAAAATTGTTTCAAAGCTCGGACACAACACTCCTTCTCAGACACGCGCATAAACAATTTCGAAAAGCGGTATTGTATAAACCAAAAGCGTCGCGCGAGCGGAGTTTTGAGACCTTCTTGGTGTGCATGGATAAAAAATAAACAAAATTCGTAATCGACCTATATGTATCATGTATTTCATGATCCTATTTCAGTTCGCGCATCTTTTAATAGCGCGCGCATCAAGATCACCTCATTCCAATGGAACAAGCGAACATATACGGATCTGCGGACCAATCTGGTGCATCGGGTGCGCATGGGCAGAACACCGCTCCTGTATGTTTCGCTTGATGACGGCGCGAATTATTTTAAACTGCTGTTTGATCCTGAAACGTGCGAATGGTGGATGGAAGAAACAAGCGAAGTATGAAGCGCTATATCATGCACATTGACATGAATTCCTTCTTTGCCACCTGTGAACAACAGGCAAACGCCCTGTTGCGCGGCATGCCAATTGGTGTTGCCGCGTATGCCGGAATGAACAGTATTCTGCTCGCGGCATCAGTTGAAGCAAAGCAAAAAGGGATAAAAACAGGAACAAGCGTGCGCGAGGCGATCGCTATCTGTCAAAAAATAGTCATACTGGAAAATGATCCGCCAAAGTATCGCGCGATCAGTGAACAGGTCAGCGAAGTTCTCTCGCGATATTCTGACCGGATCGAACCCTACAGCATTGACGAAAGTTTTATAGATCTCACGGGCTGGGTACAAACATGGGACGACGCGCGAAAAATGGCTTGCCAGATAAAAAAACATATCAAATCAGAAATTGGCGAATGGTTATCCTGTTCAATCGGTATCAGCACCACCAAATTCCTTGCCAAAGTCGGATCGGACATGAAAAAACCCGACGGACTTGTTATTATAACGCCCGACGATCTGCCAAAGATATACAATACGCTCGAACTGACAGACCTGTGGGGCATTGCGCACGGATGGCGGAAGAAACTCTCTCGGATCGGCATTAATACAATACGCGATCTATACGACTACCCTCTCCAAAATGTAACAAGCCTCTTCGGCAAACCCGGACACGCGCTCTATCTGCACTTGCATGGATTTGATGTTGACCCTGTCGCGCGGCAACCTCGTGCGCCAAAATCAATCTCGCACCAATACGCCATACCCAAAAAAGAGTGTACCGCCGAAAATATACCAAAAATACTCATGCGCCTCTGTGAAAAAGTCGGTATGCGCTTACGCAGTCACGAATGCGCGGCGCGAACCGTATTTCTCGGACTCCGTTTTTTTGAACGGCCGGGAGCATTTTTACACACCCGACTCCCCTATCCCGTACGCGGAACGCGAGACATATATCAGCATGCGTCCCTGCTACTCAAAGGAATAGAACCAATGGATCACATACGCGTGTTATCGATCGGCGTATCAGATCTTGAGCCGCTTACGAATCAACTCTTATTATTCAATACAACTGAAGCAAACAAATCAACAACAACGATTGATGACATTCTTGATAGTATCAACAATAAATACGGGGGAAGGACAATAACGCGTGCCGCCACGCTCGGAGGTGAGCATTTTGTTCCGGACCGGATCGCCTTTGGAAAATAAATTCAACTGATATATCAACGTTATAACTATCATATTTGTAATTCACGACGATAATCAGTATACTCCCACAATATGCTAATACTTGGGATAGAAACATCGTGCGACGACACGGGAATCGCGATTGTACGCTACGAGAATAATCAGATCACCGTAGAACGAAATGCGATTTCTTCACAGGCAGCGCTACATAAAAAGTACGGCGGTGTTGTCCCTGAAGTTGCCGCGCGCAAGCATACCGAAACGATCATCCCGCTCCTCTCCGAGACGATCGCGGAATATGAACCATCAACATTTGACGCCATCGCAGTCACCGCAGGACCGGGCCTCATCACCTCACTGCAGGTGGGTGTTGAAACCGCAAAATCACTTTCATATGCGTGGGATGTTCCGGTTGTGGGAGTGAACCATATTGAAGGGCACATCTATTCTGTACTGCTTAATAAAAATCCTAAAAAAATCACCTTCCCTGCTGTCGCGCTCATTGTTTCAGGCGGCCACACCGAACTTATCTTCATGCGCGATCATGGGGCATATGAACTGCTCGGCAGAACAAGGGATGACGCCGCTGGCGAGACGTTCGACAAATCAGCGACCATGCTCGGATTGCCATACCCTGGCGGACCAGAAATATCGCGAGCCGCGGAACAGGGAAATGCCGACGCCTTTTCTCTGCCACACCCTATGAAAGATCCCAAATCACTCGAATTCAGTTTTTCGGGACTTAAAAACGCCATCAGGCTTCTCATCGAAGAGCGGGCCAACACACACAATAATAGGCCCGTCGCGGACATTGCCGCTTCTGTGCAAAAGACGATTGTTGCCATATTAGCTGAACGAGCAATCAGGGCGGTAAAAATCCACAAGCCTGCAACATTCATACTCGCGGGCGGAGTCGCGGCCAATGGCCGCTTGAGATCGGAACTGTCTAAATCGCTCAAAGACAAAACAAGGGTACTCATGCCGGAACAACAATATGCTCAGGACAATGCGGCAATGATAGCGGCGGCGGCATGTTACAGAATATCAAAAGCGAAGCCCGATCAGCGTGAAACGCTTACCGCGCGATCAGACTGGGAACTTGTCGAATAGCTAATCAACATCAAAAAAACACTCTCAGCTCTATCTAGCCTAAAGTGTTTTTATTTTCGCACTGCTTTTTCTGCGCGTTTTTCTTCGCGCTTGACCTTGCGATTCTCCTCATGCACCACCTCTTTGGCAACTGTTCGCCTGTCATAAAAGCGCATTAGTGAAAATACAATCACGCTGGCAAACACAATGCCCGCGACGTTTACCGCAAACAGCGCTAAGGCGTCGGTGGCCATAAGCCAATTGAATCTGGCGATACCCATGCCCACGATCGAAAGCGGAGGAATCAAAGCAACAGAAATCGCAACACCGGGAAATGCTTCATTCAGTTTCGGACGGGACGCGGCGAACGACGCGGCAAGCCCCGCGAGAAAGCCGACCACGCTGTATGCGAATGTCGGAGTCGCGGCAAAACCGTCTCCCAGCACAATTGCTTCAGTCGACGGCAAAAATATAGCCACCACTGCCGACACGCCAACCGCGAGCGCAATGGCCTTCACGACCGTGACAAAGGATCGCGCAATGAGCTGCATGTCTGAGAGCGCCACTCCGAGCGCCAGCGTCAAAAATGGATACAGGATCGGCGCGATCAACATGCTGCCAATAATAATCGCGGCGCTATTCACGTATATGCCGATCGTCGACATGGCGACCGCGAGCGCGATCAGTAGAAAAAAATACTGCCGCGGCGTACTCTCTTCAATGAGTCCGGCGATGGCATCTGTCCGTTCTTTTTGGGTAAGCGAGTTGAATAACGTGAGCGGCATATGTTATGGTAGTATAATCTACTATTTTTGATTTATAAAGCTATGCGACACCTAACGATCACTCCCGCCACACAATATCTCATTCGTATCGATCGCGGTGAGGAGGTTGTCGAACAATTGACCGCGTTTTGCCGTGACAATAACATTCATTCGGGATCTTTACACGGCATTGGTGCCTCCGACAAAATAGAGCTCGCGCACTATAGCGTCAAAACAAAAGAATACTCACGTAAGACATATACCGGCGAACACGAGATAACAAACGTCACCGGCGTCATAACAGACGACAAAATACACCTGCACGCCACTATCGCAAACAGTTCCTTTGAAACTGCCGCTGGACACCTTGTCGCCATGCAGATCAGCGGCGCGTGCGAGATACGTCTATTTGCCGGAAAGGAGGCTATCAAACGAACATACAACGATGAAACTGGTTTGGAACTGCTGGACGTATAGCATGATCACGCTGTCTTTGAACCTTCACATTTTAACAACCCACCAGAAAAGGAAAGATAGACATGGGAATACTATACTATAGAACGTGTCCGGATTCTGACGGAGACATGCTGGGTACGCTCGGCCCCAGGGAATTTCTGCTTGCCCGTCGTGAAGGCGAACAATTCCGCCGGACAGGCCAAGGTGCACGGACAACCATTACCACAAATATTGGCAGTGTCATAACACTCGACATTCCACAAAAACTGACCAAAGCATTCAGCAGTACGCTTGCGTGCAGCATACAGACGCTGTATGCGTTCACTGAGCGTCTCGACTACAGTCCATATCTGGAACAAGCCATCGGGGAGATCGGAAATACACAAATATTGGCCGCCACCATGACGCCGAAGTTCTACCAAGAGATCCGGCGTGGCGCGCCCCAACTGCATGCGATTTTCGGAGCGCACGGACTTGTGGCAGTACAGCGATTCGCCAGAATTGCGGCGCGCGGCATCCGGTTGATGTTTGACATGATGCGAAGCGACGACTATGCGATCGCCTTTGGTCATCCGTCCATTATCATTCTCGCCGCATGGGCAGTCAATGAATGCCGAGACATGCCGCTCGAGCTTCGAACGCTTAACCCTATGGAGGGTATTCTCTTCATAAGCACGAAAAACGACGATATCCTCTTTGATATAAACAAAATAACCGTTAATCCTCTTGAAGAATAAGCCCCAATCACTTTCAGGGAAGTCAAAAGAGTATGCGCCATCCATACTCTTTTTTCATTTGCTATTTATCCAGAGCGCTTCATCTTCCGCACAATTCCCGTCTCCGCATCAACATCGACTCGATCACCGTCCTTTAAAACACGCGTCGCGCTTTTAGTTCCAACGATACAGGGAATGCCCAGCTCGCGCGATACGACAGCCGCGTGCGACATCAGCCCACCGACGTCCGTAATAACGGCCGTGGCTTTGCGCATGGCGGTGATATAATCAGGACTGGTCATGGGCGCCACCAGAATGTCGCCCCTCTGCATATGACGCGCTTCGCGCGGAGAGTGCACAATACGGACCGTTCCCCTAACGCGCTTGCTGCCCTTACTGACGACCGTGCCGCGCACCACGTCTGTGTCATCACTGCTAAGCGCGCGTATAATACCTTCCTTGATCTCCTTTGCGCGAAATCCGGCATATTCAGTGTACGCCCTGCTGGCTTTCTTATCGCGCAGACCAAGGTCAAATACCACGAGCTTTTGACGATCATGCAGTAAACGCGCCGGAAGAACTGATTCTGACACAAGCAGATCTCGCCAGTCCTCCGCCGTGTAATACATACTGTCATTCCGTGTCATGCCGTGCTTTTTACGCGCGTAATCACACAGCATATCCGTAAAATTATTAATGCGCCAGGCATAAGCCTTGCGGTGATCCTGCCACCAGATCGAGTACGAAAGCGCGTCCGCGGCCCGCACGATGTCCCGTGGAAGATCGAATCGGCGCGCAACCGCGATCTTGCGGCTGCGCATTCGATGTGAATATGATTTTGCGTCACGAATTCTGCGCGCCCGCTCCTTTGCGTCCATACTACGGACCTCGTTCATAAAATCTTCGCGCGTCAGTGTTTTTGACTCATAATAGCTGTTGCTGACCCAATGCCAGCGCCTAACAAATGATTCCCATGCTTTCTGCGGCGCCGGGCGTCTGGCCGCGAGCAGGAGCAATTCTACTTCGTTCTTTTGATGAAAACTCAGGCGGGTCGGCGCGAGAAGTATCTCAAGAACTTCATCAATATGCTCCTGCGGAACACGCCTTCCGAGCAATGCGCGCATATAGAGTGGAGCGCCAAAATTCGCCAACTCAGCAACACTGGCTATACTCCAAAAATCCATAAGCCGCTCATACCACGCCAGCGCCTGCGCCGAAAAATCGCTTTCATCGTCACGCCCACTTGCGGCGGCAATCCGCTTGCTTTCTTGATTAAGCCTTTCAATTATCAGCTGGTAGCGCGTCCAGAGTTTTTTTCGCCTTGCGGTAGGTACGATCCATGTTTTAATGGCGCGGGTTGCGTCACGCTCCATTGCGTCACGCTCCCAATAGAATGCCATGCGGCCCTCCTCATACACGCCAACGATCTCAGGCCATGGCGTCCCATAGTCGCGTTCGATCAAATCAGAAATAGGCGTAAACCAAAACGAATTATAGAGCACGCGCCCGTCGATCGGTCCCCACTGGTCAAGTTGTTTTCGAACATCAATCATAATTTTTGTATTATACCCTTTTCAGCGTCTACCACAACACGATCATGGTCTCTGAACACCTTATGCCGATGCTGTCCCATTTGCAGCTCATGCGATTTAGCGTTAATTGACCCGGCGAATAACCCCCTGGTTCGCGTCCACCACCACCCGCTCTCCGTTTTTAAGAACGCGGGTCGCGATCCGCGTGCCGATGAGGCACGGCTTTTTGAGTTCGCGCGAAATGATCGCCGCGTGGCAGGTAACCCCTCCCTCATCCGTGATAATGGCACGCGCTTTTTTCATGAGCGGCACAAACTCCGGCCGTGTCATGACCGTCACTAGTATGTCCCCTGCTCTGAAATTCTTAAAATCGTCTTCATCCAGCACCACCTTGACCGAACCCTCTTCCATGCCCGTACAGGCGACGTGTCCGTGTATGGTCTGTGTAATCCCTGTGCGCGGCTCCACATAACGCATGATTTTGTTGCATATCTCTTTCGGGAAAAAGTCCATGGCACGCTTTTTTGCATCATAGGCGAACAAAAAGCTCTTTTTGTGCAACCGTTCAAAATATTTCAGCGTTCTTTTTGACACCGGAATGGAATCAATATACTGCGGTATGCATAAACGCAACTCCTTCCATGGAGTATTGCTGCGCCGAGCAATCTCATGTCCGAGCGCGTGGATCACGTTGTTCATCTTCTGGACAACCACCTTGCGCTCATCCCGCCACAGCGTGAGGAACGCAAAAAACCGGAACACATCCTTTTGCCACGCGCTCATTTTGTATTTTTTATAAATTTTGCTTTTTTGCCTTTTTGTTGCGGCCTGGTAGCGCGACAGCTCTTTCAGCCGCTGTGTAACGTTGACTTTTTTCTCGTGCGCAATATCCTGGTTCACCTGGCGTTCGGAAAGCGAAACACCGCTGGCATAACTGCAATGCAAATAATAAAATTCATCCGCAAGCCGCTCGCGCGCTTTCTTATTTATTTCATGCTTGCTGATTGCGAGCAATATCGCGCGTTCATAGTTCTGGTTCGAGAGCAGCGCATCGGGTTTAAGCAGCATATGGAGTTCCTTGGTGGTAGAATGCACGCCGTCGGAGAAAACCTCGTCCTCTATAACGGTGTCAGTATGCGGATCGAACGCATCAAAATAGAATGCATACCCCCAGAACCGGGTCGCGTATAAACCCATCTTTTTATTTATCCGCAGCAGTTCCTTGTCTGATATCTCATGCATGTCCAGCTTCCGGATACGCTGTATCTCTTTTTCAATCGGCACGATCCGTGTGAGCCATTTTTTGTATTCTTTTTTTAAAAAGGCGCGGTCGCGCTTGTACGAGGCAAAGAATTTCTGCGATTCATCCAAAAAATTACCCTCATCAAAGTAGCCTCGAAAGGTCCGCGGGGTGAAATACACAAACAGATCATGCGGCCTTGGAAATTCCTTTGCAACCTGTGTGCACGGCCCGAGCGCCAGGTACGGGGTATTCTGCGATTCTTGCCGGTACCATGTTATCTGTTTCAATTTGTTGCAATCAATTTTCATAAGTTCACCAATAATTGCACATAGCTGATAAAACGTAATTTACTGCTAATTTTACCCGTATTTAGGCGTCATGTAAAGAAAAGAGCTCGTGTTTTTTAGCTTATTTAAGCTAAAAATAACCAATATACTTGATTTAAAGCCTTATTTATGCTGTAATTAATAATTAAATAAACAACCGTTCTAGAACAATTTAGTACGAAACGCTACCCATCAAACCTCTATTTAAAGGAGTAATCAGCGGTAAATTTTGAGAATACGGGACTCATGCGCCGCGGCGCAGAAACCGAAACCTTCGTAATCAGGCCCGAGGGCCTGACACTCATTCGAAATCCGCTCGCATAGGAGGATCAGTGACGGAAAAAACCTTTAGCGCCGGTGGTGTGATCATAAACACTAGCGGCGACATTGTGCTAGTGCGCCAAGTCGGAACCTCGCTCTGGGGATTTCCCAAAGGCCATATTGAGCCTGGCGAAGATGAGCTTGAAGCAGCAAAACGAGAAATTCACGAAGAAACCGGCATCAGCGTCGAGGACCTTGAGTTTGTAAAAACGCTCGGCACGTACAGCCGGTACAAAATCGCTTCGGACGGATATGAAGACACGAGCGAATGGAAAACCATGACGCTCTTTGTCTTCAGGAGCAATGTGGAGCATCTTGATCCCATTGATCCGGATAATGCCGAAGCACGCTGGGTCAGATTTGAAGAAACACGCGCCCTGATGATTCTCCCAGATTGGGAATTTCTTATGAACGTGAAAGAGAAAATCTTCAGCTGACCTAAAATCACAATCCCGCAACAAAAGGAGGACATTTGTGGCAATTGAAACCTACAGCGCCGGTGGCGTTGTGGTAAACCCCGAGGGCAATGTTCTCATCGTGAGCCAATGGGGGACCTCTTGGTCTCTGCCCAAAGGCCACATTGAGAGTGGTGAGAGTTTCCTCGGGGCCGCCCTTCGTGAAATTCGCGAGGAATCCGGCATTACCGAGCTTGAAGTTGTGAAAATCCTTGGCACGTACAATCGTCACAAGATCGATCGCGATGGAAAAGAGGATACGAGCGAGTTAAAATATATCACTATTATCCTGTTCGCGACCGGGCAGGAAATCCTCAGGCCCATTGATACGGACAACCCCGAGGCATTGTGGGTTGATCCGGACGACGTGAAGCAGTATCTGAAAGGCAAAGATCTGGAATTCTGGCTTTCGGTCAAAAGCCAAATTCTGAAACCCAAAAACCTCAGTGGAGGTGAACGTTGAAAATCGAAGACCTGAAGCACTTTGGCGTATTTCCGATGTGTCGGTGCAAGACCGAAGAAGCCACCATGCCCGGCGCGGACATCTGGTGGGTGCGTCTTCAGCCCTGTGACCGCGCGCTGGAGGGGGTGGAGGCAAAGCTCTACCTGCCAAAACAGTCGCGCGGCATTCTGGCGATTATGATGCCGGGATTCCCTGGCGGCAATGCCGGTCGCATGGAAAAAAACCACGCGGCCGGCCTCGTCGAGGCAGGATTTGCAGTCTGCTCCATCCGAATGAACGGGACATCTCTCGACCCGGACAAGGCCGAGGAAATCATCAACTGCCCGGAGCGCTTCGCGCTCGCGAAGAAGGCAAAACAACGCCATACAAAAAGCACCTGGGAAAACGGACGGCCCACCATTCAAGGCGTTGTCTATCATCCCATGGCAGCCCTACTTTCAATCAGTTTGGGCTACGAGCGCGTGGTGCTCATTGGCCACTCCCTCGGAGTGGCCGCGAACAATAACTCGATTTCGTACCTTCACAAGACGGGATCGAATATCATCAAAAACGTCGTGAGATCCATCGGCTTCGCGGGCTACGTCGCCGGGCCGCCCGAAACCAAGG
>Ga0210057_1007561_pt1 | contig 13114 bp, 13 predicted proteins | sample CryGeyCG2114_010_2_FD_183968 | JGI IMG/M metagenome (GOLD analysis project Ga0210057, IMG submission 183968) | Groundwater microbial communities from aquifer - Crystal Geyser CG10_big_fil_rev_8/21/14_0.10 (SPAdes) (version 2) | ecosystem: Environmental > Aquatic > Deep subsurface > Groundwater ... | reverse complement strand
AATTTATCCTGATATTTTGTTTCCAGCCAGAGGACGCTACTGGCGAGCGCAATTGATAATAACAAAAAAATGACCAGTAAAAGAACCAGCCATTTGCGATAATAATTGCGAGTTTTTTTAGGCTCGGCCATATAAAATAGGTTCAGGATAAAAAGCGAATTTCATTCACTTTTCACCTTAACCGCCACAGATTTATTTTTTTTAACTTTTGGCAAAATAACAGTCAGGACGCCATTTTTTATAGAAGCTTCCACTTCATCAGCTTTGATTTCTATGGGTAAAACAACAGAGCGGGAAAAACCGCCCCAATAGCATTCTTGATAAAAATAATCAGTCACTTCGGTTTTTTCTTCCATTTGCCGTTCGCCCCGGATGGTTAAAACATCATTATCAATAGAAATATCAATATTTTCTGGTTTGACTCCGGCAATAGTTGATTTGATAATTAAACTGTCTCTGGTTTGAAAAACATCAACTGAAAGTTGGCCTTCATTATTAGCGTTATTATTCCAGGCGGTTTCATTTTTTGTTAAATCAGATTCTATTTTTTCATGATTGTTATAGTTTTCCGTTATCAAATTTTCATCTTCTAATTCAGGGTTGTTTCTTTTTATTTTATTGAAAAAGTTAGCCATAAAATTAAAATTAGTTAGTAATTTATGCACAGATACAATTTTATTATACATCAATTTTTGAAAGACGCAAATTATTTTTTTAGCATATTTATTAAAATTCCAAATGAAGCCATTAGTGCCATGAGCGCGGTACCGCCGAAACTGACAAAAGGCAAAGGCACGCCGGTTAATGGCAAAATGCCAATCATAGCGCCGATATTAAAGAGTGACTGAAGACCTATCCAACTGCCTATGCCAACAGTAAACAATTTAACAAATTCATCTGGCGAGTTTTGAGATATTTTAAGAATTTTAGCAATAAAAATAATGAGCAGAATAATGAATAATAAAGAAAATATAAAACCGATTTCTTCGGCTATGATGGCAAAAATAGAATCGCCGGCTACTTCTGGCAGATATTCAAATTTCTGTCTGGATTGTCCAAGACCAAGGCCAAAAATTCCGCCCGAGCCAACAGCTAAAAGCGCTTGATTGATATGATAACCAATATCCTGAGTATTGCCTGCGGGATTGAGAAAAGTCAAAATTCTATTAAAGCGATAAGGAGCGGAAATAATAAGTCCAGCCAAAACCACGCCGCTGATGGCGAGTAAACTGAAAAAATGTTTAATTTTGGCTCCAGCGGCAAAATAGATAGCGTAAGCAATAAATACGATAACAATCAGCGTGCCAATGTCTGGTTCAAGCGTTACTAACACAGCGACTATGCTTAAAAAAATTGCAAATGGAATTAGTCCGTGAGAAAAACTTTTAATGTGATTTTTAGATTTTGTGAACCAAGCCGAGAGATAAATAATCAAAGCTAATTTGGCGATCTCCGACGGTTGGAGAGAAAAATTAGCGATAATGAGCCATGATTTGGCCGGATTATTTTTTAACTGAAAAGCAGGAATAAAAACTAGAGCCAATAGGACAAGCGAGGCAAGAAAAATTTTTACCGCATTTTTTTGCCAAAGTTTGTAAGGAATTTTAAGGCAAAGAAAAAACAAAAAAAGGCCTGGCAAGAAACCGTACAATAATTGATGTTTGAGATAATAATAATTATCGCCAAAATTAGTGTAGCCAATCACGGACGAAGCTGAAGAGAGCATCACAAAACCAAAAACAATCAGAACAAAAAAAATGATTATGAGTGATGTGTTTTGATCTATTGATGAAGATGATAATTTATGTTTGCGCCACATACAATTATTGGTTCAAAGTTGCACTTTGAACCTTGGTGCATTATGGTTCAAGGTTTAACCTTGAACCAACAAATAGTTTATTATTTTGTTTTAATTTTATTGATCATTTTTTCAATCATCCCTCCAAAATCTCTGGAACCTAAAAACGCAATCAAAGTATTTTTTTTGGCATGGGTTTTCAACCAGGCTAAAATTTTTTCATTGTTTTCTTCATAAGAAACATTCTTGTGCGTCTGGCTTAAATATTGGGCAAGTTCGGCACCAGAAACATCAATTACTCCTGGTTTTGGTTTGTAGTTGGAAAGTTTTGGAATAAAAATTTTATTAACTCCCTTGAAAACATTATTGTAGGATTTTAAACATTTGATAGATCGGCCACCGCGGTTTGGTTCAAAAATAACATAAATTTTTTCTTTGGGAAAATGAATTTTCAGAGCCATGACAGATTGTTTGGCCTTGCTTGGGCTATGGGCAAAGTCGTCAATAATTGTTACACCATTTTTCTGTGCCCGAATTTCCAATCTTCTTTTGACGCCTTTAAAATCAGCCACTGCTTTTTGTAGAATTTTTACTGGCGCGCCTAATTCTAAAGCCAGAGCTAATGCTCCGCACCAGTTTTCTAAATTAAATTTGCCTAAAAGTTGAGTGGTAAATTTGCCAATTATAATATTTTCATCCAGCGCACTTTTGTCATCCTGGCTCAAATTGCCACTGGCAATTTTCCGCTGATTCAGGATTCTGTGTTTTGCAGATGGGATTCCCGCTTGCGCGGGAATGACAGGGAGGGCGAGAGTGGCAGAAGAACGAGGAATGACAGAGTAGTGGTTATATTTTTTTAATACAAATTCTGTAATTTTGCCGTTAATTTTTATATGATCAATGTAGTAAAAATTTTTTTTGGAAAACACGGGATCATTCATTCCCTTCAGGAGTTCAGGATGACAACCCGCATATAAAATTATTTTGCATTTTGCGCTTTTTAATACTTCGCGCAGATTTTCTCCATCAATTTTTGCCACAATCAAACCATCTTTTGGCACGCTTGCAACTAATTTTTTAAAAGCATCAAGATAACTTTTTTTAGTTTTGAAAATATCCATGTGATCCCATTCTGCTGAAGTCAAAAGTAAAAATTTAGGATGATAAAAATCAAATTTCGGCGAGAAATCCCATGGGCTGGCAGCCGGATATTCGTCGCCTTCCACCACTGACCAATCTGATGAGGCGAGGCCGGCGCCGTGCTGGAAATTTATTGGAATGCCTCCCAACATATAGTTTGGATTTTTCCCTGACTTATCTAAAACCCAAGCCAGCATGGCAGTAGTCGTTGTTTTAGCATAAGTGCCAGCCACCACCACGGAATTTTTTTTAATTAGATATTTTTCAATGAAACGGGGAAAATGTTCTAATTCAATATTATGTTTCCTGGCATACGCGACCTCTGGATTTTCGGCTGAATAATGCGCGTTGCCAATGACAATTTCATCTGGCTTGCCAACTTTATCAGCGTTAAACGGTGCGTAATATCTGATTTTGTTTTTTACTAAATAATTACTCATGGGCGGAAAAATATGTTCTGCTTCTGAACCAGTAATTTTAAATCCAGCAATTTTAAAAGCTCTGGCAAGCGATGCCATGGCTGTGCCAGAAATTCCAATGAAATGGATTGATCTGTTTTTTGGCATAATTTTTACATTTTTTCTGGCGCGCTAACGCCCAAAGTTTTTAAAACATTTTCCAGAATTTGTTTCGTGGCTTTGATTAAGTTTAATCTAAACCTGTTCACTTGATTATTTTCATCAATCACTCGGCAATTTTCATAAAAATCATGAAATTTATCTGCCAGAGCAATGGCATAAAAAGGAATTTTGTGCACTTCATAATTTTCTGCCACTTCTTCAATAATTTCCGGCCATTTGATTAGTTCTTTAATGAGTTCTTTTTCTGTTGTTTTTTTGTCATCCTCAACTTGATTGAGGATCTTGTGTTTTAAGGACGGGATCCTGGTTTGATTTGCCACTGGCAAATCTGCACTCGTCAGGATGACAGAAGAAGATGTTTTTTCTAAGATACTACAAATTCTCGCATGCGCATATTGCACATAAAAAACCGGATTTTTATTTGAGCGCTTTTTGGCCAGATCCAAATCAAAATCCACGGCTTTGTTATTAGAGTGCATTAAAAAAAAGAAACGGGTTACATCCAGGCCAACCATATCAACTAATTCTTCCAAAAGGACATATACGCCGGCGCGTTTGGACATTTTGAATTCCTGGCCGTTTTTAATCAGACGCACCATTTGCATAAGTAAAATTTCCAGTTGTCCAGGAAACCCCAGAAGTGCCACAGCTTGTTTCATTCTTGGCACATAACCATGATGGTCAGCTCCCCAAAGATTGATAACTTTATCAAATTTTCTGTCATGAAATTTATTCCAATGATAGGCGATGTCAGGTAAAAAATATGTTTTACTGCCATCTGATTTTATTAACACCCGATCTTTGTCATCATCGCTTTCGTTTATATTACTTTTGTTATTTGTTGATTGCTTATTGTTATTTGTCTTCAGCCACCAAGCCCCGTCTTTTTTATAAGTCAAGTTTTTCTTTTTTAAATATTCAAACATTTTATCAACTGCGCCATTCTCGTGTAATTTTTTTTCTGAAAACCAATTATCAAACTTTATGCCAATTTTTTTAATGACCGGTTTAACCATTTTTTCTAAAATTATTTTCGCTGCCAGTTGGCCAATTGTATCTGGATTTTTTTTGTCATCCTGATGCAAATCAGCCTGCCCGACGGCGAGGCGGGAATCCAGAAATATTTTATTGGCCAAATTATCAATATATTCGCCTTTATACTGCGCTTGTTTATCTTTTAAAATTGAGTGCCCGAGCATTCTGATTTGATTGCCATAATCGTTAACATAATATTCGCGTTCCACTTTATGCCCGGCTAAACCCAAAACATTGGCCAAAACATCGCCAGTAAATCCGCCGCGGCCATTAGCCAAAGTCAAAGGACCGGTTGGGTTGGCAGAAATAAATTCCACTTGGATTTTTTGTTTTTTAACTGGTTTCAAAGCGCCAAACTTTTCTTTTTCTTTTAAAATTGTTTTTAAATTTTCAAGTAAAAATTTTTCTGACAAATAAAAATTAAGAAAGCCGGGTTTAATAATTTCTGATTTTTTTATTTCCGACCTGAAGGTCGGAGTTACAAAATCAATAATTTCCTTGCCAATCTCCATCGGATCTTTTTTTAACATCGGCGCTAAAATCATGGCTACATTGCAGGAATAATCGCCCATATCCGCGCTTGGTGGATAGGAAATTTCAAAATCTAAATCCGGCAAATTATATTTTTCCTTAACAACTTGCTTTATTTTTTGCTTTAAGATAGTTTTAATTGTTATCATAATAAATTCATTATATCTTATTTTCTGATATAATGTAAATGTATGGTAGAGACACGCCAATGGCGTATCTCTACCAGTAAATAATTATGTTTCTCACTACCAACAAACAAGCCCATCATAATTATGAAATAACAGATACTTTTGAGGCCGGCATGGTTTTGTCTGGTCCAGAAGTAAAGTCAGTAAAAAAAGGACAGCTGGACTTGAAAGGCACTTATGTGGAAGTTGATGGCAAGGGTGAAGCGTGGCTGACCAATGCCTATGTCGCGCCTTATAAACCAGCGCGTCTGGCGCAGAAAAATTATAATCCAAATCAGCCAAGAAAACTTTTGCTGACTAAAAAAGAAATCCGTTTTTTAATTGGCAAGCAAAAGGAAAAAGGTTTTTCCATTATTCCTCTGGAGGTTTATTTAAAAAATAGTTTTATTAAAATTAAAATCGGCATTGGCCGGGGTAAGAAAAAATATGATAAAAGAGAAGCTCTTAAAAAAAGAGATTTTGAAAGAAAAAAACAACGGCTGGTCGCCATTTGACACAATTTTAAATTTGGAGTATAATTGAATCAGACAGTCAGTTTAATTCAATAAACTGGCTTTTAATTTTAAATACAACTATATGCCAGAAGAACTCAATCTTGCTATCCAACAAATTTGCGATGAGAAAGGATTGTCTTTAGAAATGGTTAAAGAAACCATTGAAGAAGCCTTGTCTGCTGCTTATCGCAAAGATTTTGGCGACAAAAAAACACAAAATATTAAAGTTAGATTTGATCTGCCCACAGGATATTTTGAGGTTTTTGATGTCAAAGAAGTGGTAGAAGATGAATTAAAAGAAAAGTATGAAAAAATCAGGGAAGAAATTGAAAAGTTAAAAGCCGAGGGCAAAGAGATCAGCGAAGAAATGATGAAAGAAATACAGGAAAAAGCTGAAGGTGAAAAGCAATCAGTGATTAGTGATAAGGAAAGTAAAAAAGAAAAGAAATCCAGGAAAATGAAAAAAGATACGGAAGAAGGTGGGAAAACAGAAGAAGTAAAAGAAGAAGAAATAAAATCTGAAACAGAAAAAATTGAAGAAGAGGAAAAGAAATTTAATCCGCGGACAATGATAAGTTTGTCTGAAGCACGATTAGAAAACAAAAAAGCTGAATTAGGCGAGCAGATTATTAAAAAATTAGAGGTGCCATCTGATTTTGGACGCATGGCAGCGCAAACCGCCAAACAAGTGATTATTCAAAAATTAAGGGAAGCAGAAAGAAATAATATTTTTGCTAATTTTAAGGATAAGGTTGGTGAGCTTGTTAATGGCACGGTCCAGAGGCTTGAAGGCAGGGTGATTTTGGTTGATTTGGGCCCGGCGATCGGCGTGGTTATTCCTTCTGATCAGTCCAGGAATGATAACTATAAGTCTGGCATTAAATTAAAATTTTATTTGCGTTCAGTGGAGCAAACAGCCAGAGGCCCAGAGATTTTATTATCGCGCACTCATCCGGAAATGTTGCGCCGGCTGTTTAAGTTAGAAGTGCCAGAAGTAAATTCCGGTGCCGTACAAATTAAAGGTATTGCGCGAGACGCTGGCTTCAGATCAAAAATAGCAGTCATGGCTAAAGAAAACGATCTGGATCCGATTGGCGCCTGCATTGGCCAGCGCGGCACTCGGGTGCAAACAATTATTAATGAATTGGGCGGAGAAAAAATTGATATTATTGAATGGAATGACAATCTTGAAAAATTTATTATGAACGCTCTGGCGCCAGCTAAAATTTTACGAGTGGAAATTGATGAGAAAAATAAAATAGCGCGTGCTTTTGTTAAAGAAGATCAATATTCTTTGGCTATTGGCCGTGAAGGCCAGAATGTGCGCCTGGCCGCACAATTAGCCGGTTTAAAAATTGATGTAGTGATGAATAAAGAGACAGATGAAAAAGTTGATGAAAAGATTGCTGATGAAGTGCAGACAAATGAGGATCAGACTGAAGAAAAAAAGACGACAGAGTAATAACAAATTAAAAACACTTTATTTCTGATAAAGTGTTTTTATGTTTTAATGTTTTTGTGTTAAAATGATTTTATGAAAATCGGAGCTCATATTTCAGCCGCGGGCGGCGTGGCTAACGCGCCTTTGAATGCCCAATTATTTGGTTGCGAATGCTACCAATTTTTTTCCCATTCGCCCAAAGGCGGCAAAGCCGAACCACTAAGTGTTAATGAAATTAAAGAATTTAAAGAAAGAAATAAAAAATATAATTTCAAAAATTTTTATATTCATGCCCCATATTACATAAATTTAGCTTCTGCTAAAAATAATATTTATTACGGCTCTATCAGTGTTTTGCGCGAGGAATTAGAGCGCGGTTCAATGCTTGGCGTTAAATATCTAATGACGCATTTGGGTTCGGCCAAAGAATTGGGCCGTAAAGACGCGCTTAAAAAAGTTGTTCAAGGAATTGAAAAAATTTTAACCGGCTACAATGGCAAGACAAAATTTTTAATAGAGATGTCGGCCGGCGCCGGAGAAATTATTGGCGACACTTTTGAAGAGATTTATTCCATTATACATAATACAAAACCCATAATACAAAAAAAGATTGGTGTGTGTTTTGATACTGCTCATGCTTTTGAGTCAGGTTATGATTTACGCACGGCTACTTCTGTAAAAAAAGTTTTAAATAATTTTGATAAAACTATTGGACTTAAAAAATTAAAACTAATTCATATTAATGATTCAAAAACCGCGCTTGGCGCGCGCGTTGACCGTCATGAACATCTGGGTTTAGGCAAAATCGGTTTAGATGGTTTTCAAGCTTTGGTTAATGAGCCAAGATTAAAAAATATTGATTTTATTCTGGAAACGCCGACTGATAAGGGTGTAAGAAAAGATATTAAGTTGTTAAAACAATTGAGAAAACAAGTTTGACTAAAATAGAATTGAAAGGTAATATAATTAAAATTTAACGGGGATTAGCGCAGCTGGCTAGCGCGCCTGCTTTGGGAGCAGGAGGCCGCGAGTTCGAATCTCGCATCCCCGATTTTTTTCAATTCACTATCGCGCCCCGATGTAACATCGGGGAGGTTCCGGGTCCGAGTCCCTGCACCCCGATTTTTTCATTATTTTTTAACTATTTTTAGATATTTTTAAATAAATCAAATCAAAGCAAATTTTTTAGGAGGACTAAAAATGAAAGCTCGTGAAACGCAGTGGTTTATTGAGCCAGACGCCAAATCCAATGAAGCAGTGGCGCGGATGTTGTCGGAAAATTGTCTTCAGTATGAAAATTGTCAAACTGAGCTGATGGATGATAATGGCTTGCCACATAGAGTTTGGCAGGTGCCGGATTATAAAACCGTTAGTCTTTTATTGTCAGCGCAGAAACAATTTGGCTTTAAATTCAAAATATTTAACAGACAAAATTCGCGCGGTTTAATCAGGAAATGGCTTTTTGCTGACAAAAAAAAGAAAAAACACAAAAAGGTAGTTTTTTAAACAACAAACCAGCATTGCCAAAGTGCTGGTTTATTTTTTGATTTAATTTTTAAGAATTTTTATTCAATACAGCAATCCACTGCTTTTTTAACAAGCTCGCCAAGTTTGCCCCAGAAGCCTTTTTTTTCCTGATCTTGTTTATTTAAAGCGCCATCTTCAATTTTTTTAATGTCATTGGTGTTCACTAATTTCATATTGATTGCCCAAAAAAGAGAATATAAATGATAGGCTTTATTAAACATTTCTTTGGCTTCATCTTTTTTGTCAGCACCTAAAGATTTGGTGCCGACTTCCATTAAGCGATATGAAGCAGCCAGCAAATGTTTAGAAATGCACCATACCTCGCCCTCATATTCTTTAATGATTTTTTTTAATAATTCTTTTCTTATTTCCCGCACTTCTTTTAATAGATCAAGATATTCATCTTTGCCAGTTTTTTGCGCGGTAAAGAAAAAATGTTCTTCAATGGAAACTAAATTCATAATAGCAATGCTTAAATCTTCATCTGAAGACAAATCCATTTTTTCCTGTTTTTTAGCTTGGTTAAATTTATCAATTAAATGGTCTATTTTTTCAGTTAGATTATCCATATTATTTAGTAATAAAATAAAATACAACGCTTAAAATTATTAATGGCGTGATTGAAAAAACGACTTTTTGAAAAGGAAAATGCACCTGATCATTATTTTTCTTTTTTCTGTGAAAGTGAAATTTAGCGCCAGAATAAAAAGCTAAACTGCCAAAAAATATTCCCAGAATAATTTTATCTATTTCCCAAAGCTGATTAAATGGGTGGCCGATAATTCCAGTCAGATAAAGCGGTAGGATGATTAAAATGTAATATAAGATGCCAGTCAGATAATTACGGTATTTAAATCGTATGTTTTTTTTGTCTAACCAGAAATTAGTCCATATAATCAAAGAGATGATAAAGCCGCCAATCCAAAGGCTGGAAATTATATCATCAATCCCCAGCCATCTTGATAAACCAAGGCCGGCTCCCACAGCCACGGTGCACACAGGACAGATGGCGTTAGTGATTTTGGGTATTATTAAAGATAATGACAAGATATAAAATATTTTTTTGATCATAAAATTTTGTTGTTATGTTAATATGTTAATATGACAATTTGTATTCTACCTTTTTTCTTAATCAGTTGTCAATTTTTATCTTTTTTGTTAAAATTTATCTGTATGAATACCAAAAAAATAATTATTTTAATTATCGCAGTCGCTATCATAATGGGCGGATATTTTTTGCTCACGACTAAAAAGATCAATAATGGTTCAAATCATGGAATTGACTGGAATAATACTCAAGTGCAAATCCGCGATATGAGTGCTGTGCCAGCTGAATATTATGCTGGCAATTCAAGATTTAGCAATGGTGCTTGCCAAGTTGACAGCGATTGTTTTAATATTGGATGTTCACTTGAAATGTGTTCATCTGATAAAAGTTTAATGACTACTTGCGAAATTCTTGGTGATTTTCCTGATAAAAGTAAATATGCCTGCGGGTGCATTAAGGATAGATGCGGGTGGTACCCTAAATAAAACTCAAAACTCAAAATCCAAAACTTAAACCTGGGCGAGTATCATATAATGGTTATTATCTTAGCTTTCCAAGCTAATGATGCGGGTTCGATTCCCGCTACTCGCTAATCAAAAAACCTCTCTTTAATTGAGGTTTTTTTGATTAGTATCTTTATGACTTCGTTCGAACTTATTTTATCAAAAATTCGTGAGAAAAACAATCGCCCGCCCCGCCAGCTGGCGGGGCTGGAACGAAACAAAAAATCGGCTCGCGGACAAAAAATTTCCTCTCCTGAAACCCCTCCATTTTTTACACGCTCGCCAGAGATAAAAAATTGATGTTATGGTTTCTTAGATTGACGGTGAGAATTCTTTATCTTCCAGTATTTTGGATCAGCACCTGATCCTGAACCATCTTTAGCATTTTTACGCATCAATTCTGCTGGGTATTTTTTCTTCACCTGTTCTAGTTTTTCTTTGATGATTTTTTCACTATCAATACCTAAAAGCACTGTCATTTCAAAGGCGTAAATAAAAACATCCGCAAGCTCCTTTTTTATTTCTTCCATTCTCTTCAGGTCTTGTTTTGTTTCTTTGATATCTATACTTGTCCATTGGAAGATTTCAAGAAGCTCTGCAGTCTCGATACAGATTGATTTCGCCAGATCAGAGGGACGAAGTTTATCCCAACCTCGTTCCGCTAAAAACTTGTAGATTTCAGTTTCAATATTTTTCATAAAGACAATTTCATTATATCAAGTTTTATAAAATTTTGGAAATAAAAAAGGCCTCTCTGCTTTTTGCACAAAGAGGCCATGCTGTCCGATGCTCCTCATCGCAACTTTACAGCTTTGCGATGAATGCGTCGAGTTGCGCCAAGAAATCCTCCATAGAATCTCCCGGCCGAAAGAGTAGGTGGGCTTGTGACTCGAGTTCGGAAACATATTGTTCCGTTTTGTGAGTAATGATTCGCCGAGCTTCTTCTATGTTTATCTGGTCGCGAGCAATGAGACGTGCAAGTTGTGTCTCTTGACCGCAAACGCAGTAAACGAGAACACTGCGAGGAAACATCTCAACGAGGTGAGAGTAAATCGCCCCGTGCCTCAATCCATCAACGATGAGTGGACTATTCCACTGAATCTGCGGCGAGTGCTCGATTGACCATCGCAAAAACCCGTTGTAGCCAAGTTGGTTGATGAGTTCTTGTCCGATGCGCTGTAGACCTTCGCGCGTTACTAGCAAGTCATTCTTGACCAGATGGGCTTTGAGAATTTCTCCGAAGGAAATCAGTGGGTAGCCGGTTTTCTCCGCGATCTTCTTTGCAAGCGTTGATTTGCCGCTACAAATTTTACCCGTGACGTATATTTTCGTATCCAACGGAAACCTCCTTCAGGTTGTAATGTTGGTTGGTTCATCGAGTACTACCCACCCTCGGCGGTCTTTCTTGGGGAATGGAAACGGTCGCTCGAAACGAGTTATTTCGGCGACGTGCATCAAAGTCGCGTACTTGGACGCACACCGCTTCTGCCAATACTGCGAGTCAGCCTTGGAGCAAAGAGTTTCGCTGTAGTGCGTTTCGAGCTCTTTGAGCTTCTCTTGTGTGAGATTCTCAAAGCTCTCCACTTTTGCCACAAGGAACGAACCCTTAACCAAACCGCCGCTCTCTTTCATGAGAACCACGTCGCCTTTTTGTACCGCGCCGTATGGGGCGCATCGCACTTTGCTAAAACGCCCCTCGACGGTTTTCCTCCCTTCCAAGATTAGATCAAGAAAGGGAGGATTGAAGATGGCCAGATGTTGTCTTTGTTGTTTTTCCATATGTTTAGCTTCCGAAATGCGAGCGAAGCTCGTGCCAGACCTTCTCAACAGCCGGCTTTTCCGATTCAGGGATTGTTGCGTTTGGGTAATCTTGCCGGATGCGTTCGAAAATTTCCTCAAGCGAGAAGTTGTCTCGAATGCCTTCGGCTATTTTCCAAACTGCCTTCCACCCTTTTATTTTAAAGCCACGTTGAGTTGAAGTCCAGAGATCGATTTCGTTTCGGATCGGATCGCGTCGACTGACCGTAGGAAGCGCAACCTTGCCGTCTGCAAAATCCAGAAGTTCAGGCGAGATGTAGGTATCAGGGTCTTCGTCCTTAACCCGCACCTTCACTTTGATCTTACTGACAATCAACTCCAGCCATCGTCCTTCCTCAACCCGCAACGCAATGTTTTCCGGCAAGCAAGTCCCGTCGGAGATGAACATCGCCAAGTCACCGCGCCTCCAGTTTTTTGCGTCAATCCCTTTGATCGCCAAGGATTCTTGCTCAAACTGCGGCGTGTAGTAGTGGGCGACGTGCGATTCCATCGCGACAAGACTCAGGCCGTATGCCATCGCGATCTCAAACACCTGCTTACGCTCTTGGAGTGAAGCCGGACGAGTGAGGAGTGGAAAAAGAACGAACGCTACCGTAGCGTAGCGGTTGAAGATGAGTTGCATACTCCGGCGCAGGAAAAGGTCGTAGTAATCCACATACCACGGCGGGTCGAAGAAGACCATGTCCGCGATACCAATCAGTTCCTGTATCAGAGGTTCCTCGGCATCGTAGCAAACAAGACGTACTCGTTCACTGTCAACATCTTCTTTGATTGCTTCAAGCGTTGCCCCGCTCTTATCCAGAATGTGAATCTGCGATTCCGGAAGCAGGGCGGAAGCGAACGCTCCGAAAAGCGGTGAGCCTAGGAAGACCACGGATTCCGGTACTGGTAGCGGGTTACTATGAAGCAAAAGATCCTCAACCCTTTCCCGGCCGCCATGCGTGAACCACCACTCGTAGTCGAGACAATGAGGCAGATGTATCCGCCCCATAATCGCCGACAATGCAGTG
>Ga0210057_1007560_pt1 | contig 13116 bp, 14 predicted proteins | sample CryGeyCG2114_010_2_FD_183968 | JGI IMG/M metagenome (GOLD analysis project Ga0210057, IMG submission 183968) | Groundwater microbial communities from aquifer - Crystal Geyser CG10_big_fil_rev_8/21/14_0.10 (SPAdes) (version 2) | ecosystem: Environmental > Aquatic > Deep subsurface > Groundwater ... | reverse complement strand
TCAGGTATGGCTTTGTTAGCTTTGGTATGCCTCCGCTCTCCGCCAGCCGGTGTTCGGCAATCTCATCTTCTATAACATTGCTCGTTTCCCAGAAAAATAGGTAGGGTGAAATAGTCGTACCAAAAATACCAACAATGATAAAGAGAAAATCTTTATTCCATTCTATGTGAGGTATAAGTGTTGCTCTTAGCACTTCGCCCCACGGAACCTGCACTAAAAATGCTGTAATAAAATAAGCAAAAAGGACCATGGCTAACCACTTCAGCAGTCGTATATATGTTTTATAGGTAACCATAACCTCAAGCAGGAGGATGATTACAGCGAAAGTAACAGCCAGCAATCCGAATGGTACATTTGGTAAAAGCAGGCGGGTGCTTGCCGACATTGCACCAATGTCGGAGCCGATATTGAAAGTGTTTGCCGCAACTACAAGGGCAACCACCGGATATAGTACTTTTTTTGAGTAATGATCGCGGACAGCCGCAGCAAGCCCCTTTCCCGTAACGGCTCCAACCCTGACACAAGCTTCTTGAACCGCTGTCATGAGCGGGTAGGTAAATAACATCGTCCAGGGCATATGGAAGCCAAATTGAGCGCCTGCCTGGGAATACGTAGCAATACCTGAAGGGTCGTCGTCAGCAGCGCCGGTTACGATACCGGGGCCCAATATCCGCAACAGGCGACCAAACCCTTTATTCTTGCTGACTTTTGGAAATGCTGCTCTTACTTTGATTGCAAAATGCTCAGTTTTGGAGATTACTTCATCGGGAAACTGGGTCATAAAAAATTCTCAACCTAAGTATTAGATTAACCTTAAGAAAATAATTTGTAAATATTTATGCGTGGCTGCCTCTCGGGTTATAATTAAACCCGTTTAATGGGCACATTGTTTATAGTCGCCACCCCAATAGGTAACCTTAAGGATATTACCCTTAGGGCTCTTGAAACACTTAAGGATGCTGATTACATCCTCTGCGAGGACACGCGGGTTACCGGCAGATTACTTTCTAATTACCAAATTGAAAAGAAAATGGTTTCTTTTACCGATTTTAACGAAGAAACTAAAACCAAGGCAGTAATTAGCGACCTTATTTCCGGTTTAAATATTGCATTACTTTCTGATGCGGGTACTCCTTTAGTTTCCGACCCCGGCTATAAATTGGTGAGGGAGGCAATAAAACAGGAAATTAATGTTGAGTCAATGCCGGGCGCATCTGCCATTCTCAGTGCCCTGACTGTTTCGGGGATGCCCCCTGATAAATTTTTATTCATTGGGTATCCCCCGAAGAAAGACGGTAAAAAGAAGGAACTTTTTGAAAAAATAAAGAAAAATAATGAAAATGTAAAGATAACTACTATCCTTTACGAATCACCGTTCAGAATGATTAGAACATTAAAAACCTTAGAAGAAGTGTTCGGTAATATTAATATTTGTATTTGCAGAGAGTTAACAAAAATACATGAAGAGGTTAAAAGAGGCAAAGTTGAAGATTTAATTAGGTATTTTGAGAATAAAGGTACAAAAGGGGAGTTTGCAGTTCTCTTCTAATTTACTAATGTCCCTTTATCTAAAATTTTTGCTGCTTTTATACTTGCACTAAAAAATGTGCCAAGTTAAAGCAGGCTGCGTCCTGACATTTGGGGAGGTTTGGGAATCTGGAGGATTCCGAGAATTGTTGCTGCAACATCTGCCAAAAGACCGCGGGGCAATTGGACTGTTGCGCCCCTTAAATCCTGCAGGACAAAAATACAGGGAACCGGGCTATTATTATGTTCAGTATCCATTTCTCCGGTTCTTAGGTTAATCATTTCTTCCGCATTTCCATGGTCAGCCGTGATGATCATCCCGCCGCCAACCGTTAGAACCGCTTTTGCCAAAACGCCAATTTGATAATCAACGCATTGAACCCCTTTTATGGTTGCGTCTATATTGCCGCTATGGCTGACCATATCCGCATTAGCATAGTTAACTACGATAAAATCGTACATCTGGCCCTGTATCCTCGGAATAAGTTTTTTTGTAATTTCTGCTGCACCCATTTCCGGTGCAAGATCATAGGATGCAACTTTTGGCGAACTAACCAGAACCCTATCCTCTCCGGGAAAAGGTTTTTCCAGCCCGCCATTAAAAAAATAGGTGACATGGGCGTATTTTTCAGTTTCAGCTATATGAAACTGCTTGGCATTTCTTTCAGCAAAAACTCTGGATATCGGCATTTTTACTTCCTCGGGACTAAAAGCAACTGCTGAAACCGGTAGGTCCCTTTGGTATTGGGTGATAGAAACAAAAAACAAGTTTTTTATTTTACTTCCTCTTTGGGGAAATGCTTCCTTTTCGCCATTTGCGGTTTTAATCTTTCTGATATCGTCCAGAATAAACGCTTTTGTAAGCTGCCTAGCCCTATCTGGCCTGTAATTAAAAAAGATAACAGCATCGTTTTCGGAAATTGCTCCGAGAGGCGTTCCACTTTCGTCAGTTATGATGACAGGTTGTATAAATTCATCGGTTTTACCTTCGGAATAAGATTTATCTATTGCGGCTAGCGGGTCAAGTGATTTATTTTCGCACTTTCCGGTTAAGGCATTGTAGGCATCAGCCGTACGGTTCCAGCGGTCATCGCGGTCCATTGCATAGTATCGGCCGCAAATTGAAGCTATTTGTCCCAAATTTGCGTTTTCTATCCTGGATTTGATCTGGCCGATGTAAATTTTTGCCGATGTAGGGGGCGAGTCCCGCCCATCAGTAAACAAATGAACTTTTACGCGCGATGCAGGCACGCTTTCCTTTTTTATTAATGATAGAAGGGCATAAAGGTGTTCTACCTGGCTATGGACTGCGCCTAATCCCGCAAGCCCAATTATGTGGATATTCGAATCGTTTTTGTTTATATGATCGAGTGCACCTAAAAAAGCTTTATTTTCATAAAAAGTACCATCTGCTATTGCTGTATTAATCCTTAACAGGTCCTGAAAAACCACCCTTCCTGCCCCTAAATTAAGATGGCCGACTTCACTGTTGCCTACTTGCCCCTCAGGAATTCCGACGGCCTGACCCGAAGCTACCAAGTAGGTATGAGGGTAGGAAAACCAGAGTGAATTAAAATTTGTCGGGTTTGCCCTGGTTATTGCATTTCCGGGACTGTCCTGGGAAATACCCCAACCGTCAAGGATACAGAGAACAAGAGGCTTTGGCTTATGAGTGATTTTGAACATTAGGATAACTCGTGTTCTATTTCTAGAAGTCTATTGTATTTTGCGACCCGCTCGCCTCTTGCCGGGGCTCCGAATTTTGCATAATCAGTCCCCATACCGACCGCAAAATCAGCTATGAAATCGTCATTAGTTTCACCCGACCGGTGGGATGCAATAATTTTATAACCTGCTTTTTTAGCTTCCAGAACAACATCAATCGTCTCGGTTACGGTACCGGCCTGGTTCGGTTTGATAATTACCCCATTGCAGGCTTTTTCGGCAACCGATTTTTTCAACCTGTCGATGTTAGTTGCCGTTAGATCGTCTCCAACAATAATTGTTTCCTTTCCTAACTGCTCCATAAGTTTTGCCCAATCACCCCAATCATCTTCGCCCAAAGGGTCTTCAATAGAGAGAAGGTGATATTCCTCGTTTAATGTTTTAAAAAAATCCGTAAAATCTTCCGCATTTAGGGCTACGGGCCTGTCCTTAATTTTGTATGCCCCGCTTTTTTTGAGGTTTGCAGCGGCTACATCCAGGCTTAAAAAGACATCGAGTCCAAGGTCATAACCGCTTTTTATGATTGCTTCTTCCATTAATTTAAATCCGTCTATGTTGGCATATAGCGTCGGCGCATAGCCGCCTTCATCCCCTACTAAAAAAACGCCGCTATGGGAAATTATTGCCTGTTTCAGAGAATAATAAATCTCCGTACCCATCCTAAGTTTCGTGGAATAAGAATTGGCTATCTGCGGGACGATCATAAACTCCTGGAAATCAAGATTGTTTCCCCCATGAAGGCCACCGTTTAGAATATTAAACATTGGAGTCGGCATCGTATATTCCTTACCCGCAAGACCTGCCAGTTGTGCGATATATTGATATAGAGGAATTTTTTGGGATGCGGCTTCGGCTTTAGTTATTGCGCCGGAGAGTGCAAGAATAGCGTTTGCCCCGTATTTTGATTTGTTAGGAGTTCCGTCTTTTCCAATCAGAAGACGGTCTATTTCTTTTTGATTCTTGGTGTCCTTCCCTAAAAGTACGGGTGCGAGTTCTTTATGGATAGATTCAAGACACCTTAGGACTCCTTTGCCCGCGTATCTTTTAGGGTCACCGTCACGCAGTTCCAGCGCTTCGTGCTTGCCCACCGACATTCCAGAGGGGACCGAAAAGAGGCCGATTGCGGAATCCGACAATTCGACAATAGCTTCCAGGGTTGGATGTCCCCTGCTATCCAGAATTTCATGAGCAATTATTTTGGTAATTCTGGCCATTACTTTTCCAATAATTTTTTTTCGGCTTCGTATACTAACTGGCGGGTAGTTTCAATAGCGTCGGGGTTAACGGAAATGGAAGTTATACCCCACGAAACAAGTTTTTGCGTTAGTTCTGGGTAAATCGACGGGGCCTGGCCGCAAATTGAACATGTTACATTTCTTTTTGCGGCAGTTTTAACTATTTTTTCCAGTGCCCAAAGCACACCTTCGTCCAGTTCATTAAATTCGCCGGCAACTTCTTCATTATCCCGGTCCGTCCCAAGCACTAGCATTGTTAAATCGTTAGAACCGATTGAAATCCCGTCAATTCCAACATCTATGAATTGGTCCATTAAGATGACATTTACAGGAATTTCGGCCATCATCCAGAACTTAAATTCTTTATCCTCAAATAGTCCGCTTTCCTCGACGAGGGATTTGACAGTCGTAAGTTCCCTCACACTCCTGACAAAAGGGATCATTAGATGCAGGTTCCGATGATTTTTCCTGACGCGTTTTATGGCTTCCAATTCCAGCTTAAAGACATCCGGATCTTTAATGTAGCGAAAAGCCCCGCGGTAACCAAGCATCGGGTTTGATTCAATAGGTTCAAATTTTTCTCCACCCTTAAGGTTTTTGTATTCGTTTGATTTAAGATCGGTCGCGCGGTAGACGACAGGGCGCGAGCCAAACGCTCGGCCAAAAGTTGAAAGACCGGAAGACAGCCTTTCTATAAATTCTTCAGTATTACCTTCCTCTATGTATTTTTTAGGATGAGTCCCGATTTGAGCCAAAATAAATTCTGCACGCAGTAGTCCGACTCCGTCAACATTTCTTGCGGCAATTTCATGGGCAAGTTCCGGTTCGGCTAGGTTTATATAAACATGAGTTGCGGTTTTGTGAACTTGCGCTTCTTTATGCTTTTTCAGTTCCAATTCTTTTTTACCGGACATGAGAAGCCCTTCATAGACTAGACCTTTTGAACCGTCAACCGTTATAACCATTCCTTCTTTAAGTATTTTGGTGGCGTTTTCAGTGCCGACAACGCAGGCAATTCCGAGCTCCCTGGAAACAATGGCCGCGTGGGACGTGCGGCCTCCCCTGTCGGTTACTATGGCACTTGCCTTCTTCATAGCGGGAACATAATCCGGATTTGTCATTTCGGTAACCAGTACATCCCCCTTTTCCACCCTCTCTATTTCTTTCGGGGATTTAATGATTACGACTTTTCCCGATCCGATAACCGGGGAAGCTGGAGCCCCCTGCAAAATCGGTTTTTTCCCGGCAGTTTCGTTTGAAAGCTCTTTTGCGGGCGCGTTTTTAATGGTGGTAACAGGCCTGGTCTGTACTATATAGAGTTTTTTGCCTTCGTATGCCCATTCAATATCCTGTGGAAAGTAATAGTGGTCTTCAAGCGCTTTTCCAATTTTCGCAAGTTCAATAATTTTTTCATCGGGAAGTTTTTGTTCTTCTCTGTGAGGCTTGGAAACTGCAAGCATTTTGTTCCCTTCTTTTGCCCTTACCAACTGTTTTTCCTGCTTAGCGATTTCTTTTAATGTTATGGAGAATTTTTCTTTTTCTACTTCGTAATGGTCCGGCGTAGCCTGCCCGCTGACAATGAGTTCTCCAAGACCAAAAACGGACTCTATTATTATTTTTTTCTTGTCGTTGGTGATTGGGTCAAGCGTAAACATTATGCCCGAAACTTCGGACTGGACCATTAATTGAACGGGAATAGCAATGCCGACTTTGAAATGGTCGAAATTTTTCTGGACCCTGTAAAAAATAGCTCTTGCCTCAAAAAGGGATGCCCACGCACCCAGTAACGCTTCTTTCAAGTTGGCGTGGCCTTTTACATTAAGGAAGGTCGCCTGCTGGCCGGCAAATGATGCTTCGGGAAGGTCTTCTGCTGTTGCCGATGAACGGACCGCCACATATTTATCATTATTCTGGCAAAGTTCATCATAAAATCTGTAGAGTCTTTTCTCTAAGCTTTTATCAAGTTCAATCTTTTTAATTTCCTCCTGGCATGCCTCCGCTTTCTGCTGAAGCTGATTAGGATTTTCGATATCCAGGCCATAGAGGATGCCTCTTATGCGGTCAATCGCGCCCGAAACCGTTATCTGGGAAAAGTAACTTTCGGAAGTGACGATAAAGCCCCTGGGGACGGGAATTTTTATCCCATACATCTCCCCAAGGTTTGCACCCTTTCCGCCAACCAAATCCCCGTCTGATTTATCTACGTCGGAGAACCAAACAATATCTCGCATGGGCAGCTTATTTTATTGTAACACTAGTTAATTTAAATATTTAAGGATGAGAGGAACAAAAAGACTTTTCTCGTCAAGGTTCGTTTTACCGCTCTTAATCATGTAGTCGGCTTTCAATAAACCGCTATAAAGATTTTTTAAATTCTGCATTTCGAATTTTTTTGACTGAATTGAGATTTTGTTCCACTGCCAATCCAAAATATTCCGCCCGGAAATTTTGGAAGCTGACAGTCTATCAACACCTGATTTGTAAAGGATCATAAGAAGGACCCTTAATGAGACCTGCCAAATTAGGGGGGTGTCTTCGGTGTCCAGCTTAGTTAATAAGCTTAAAGCTTCCTTGGTATTGGGTGAAAGATAGTCAAGAAAATCAAAAATCAGGCTTTTAATTTTGAAAGCCTGGATCCTGGCTATTTTTTCGAGTTTTTTGGCAAGAGCTGGGGTTAAACTTGATGACTCCCAAATGATAACGTTTTTATCTTTTGGCACTTTTTCCAGATCTTTTTCTGCTATTTTTTTGGAACTTAAGAAATCGTCGCATACAATTACTTCAGGTTCATCAAACATACTTGTTCCGAGAATTGCCTGGTAAAAGTCTTCTTTTGTATTGTTTTCTGCAAGCTTGAGGCGTTTTTTCCCTTTTGTAGAGCTCAAAACGTATTTCGAGGAAGCCTGCGTATCGTTTCCGCAGATTATATTAATCATTTATTTTCGTAACCGGGGAAGGAACTTTTGGTTCCTTTTCAACCTTAAGGCCAAATTCGTCACCTTTTTTGGCAATTTCAATGTCTGCATGTTCTATCTGCATTGATTTGACCGTTTGAGTAAATTCTCCTCCGTCTTTGTCAATCAGTTTAATTTTATCCCCCACCTTTAAATCACCCTTAGTGATTTTTAATACTGCAACAGTGATTTTATTGTAATAATGGGTAACTTTTGCAATTTGAGTATCAGAAATTTTAACTCACCCCTCTTCTTTTGGGCTATCTTCTTTAAGAATAGTCGTTATTTTCGTACTTGCCTCTGTTAACTTTGCTTTGCAAAGTTTGTGGAGTTTGACACCCTCCTCCAGAAGTTTTAGGCTCTCCTCCAAATCAAGGTCCGGGGATTCCAACTTTTCGACAATTTCTTCAAGTCTCGCGAGAGCCTGGGTGAAATTTACATCATTTGGTTTTAGTTTTGCCATTGTTTTGTTTTAACCTTTGAAATCAGGCTTCCGACTGCTAATTTTACTCCAATAGTTTGGCCCACAACAATCTCTTTTACGCTTTTTAACACTTTTCCTTTTTCGTCTGTTGTTATGGAATAACCCCGCAAAAGCGTATTTTCCGGGGAAAGGATTATAAGCGACTTGTCCAGGTTTTTAAGCTGTTGGCGGTAAATTGATGTAAGAATATTTATATTTCTTTTCATTTGTATTTTCAGGACGGCAAGTTTATGCGGGAGCTCCCGGAAGGTTAATTTGGTTTTTTCCAGCCGGAAATAAATATGGTCAAGCCTTTGAAGATTCGTAGAAAAGTAGTAATTTGCTTTTGACGACAAGTGGTATCGGATATTTTCCAAATCGGAGAGAAGTGAACTATATGCGGAAACTACTATGTGCGCGGCGTCAGTCGGGGTAGATGCCCGAATATCGGCAACCCATTCCGCTAAAGATTCGTTTGCTTCATGGCCGATTGCAACAACAGTCGGGGTTTTCATTGCAAAAATTGCCCTTGCTACTTTTTCATCGTTAAAGGCGGCCAAATCTTCTATCGACCCGCCTCCCCTTGTAATGACAACCGCGTCGTAACCTTTCTTGTCTACAGCAGGAAGTACTTTTAATAGGCTTGGGATTGACCTTGGTCCCTGGACGCGGACATCGGCAGTAAAAAGCTCTATTACCGGAAACTTATCGATAGTATGCCTTTTAAAATCGTTATAGGCGTCCGAACCTTCGGAAGTAACTACGCATACCTTTTTTGGAAACCTTGGAATTTCTTTCTTATGCTTTTTTTCGAAAAGACCTTCTTCTCTGAGTTTTGAAATTAAAAGTTCTAGCTTTTTTTGCAAATCACCTTCGCCGGCTATTTCTATTCTGGAAATTCGGAACTGATATTTTCCGAATGGCTCGTAAAGTGAAAGATTCCCAAAAGCAATAATTTTCTGTCCGTTAATTTCTTCCCCTAAAACTTCCAGCATGTAGCCGTCGGCGATTGACGGCAAAACCGCTTTGCCGTCTTTGAGGTCAAGATAATAAAAGTTGTAATTGGGATTTTTTTTACACGAAGAAATTTCGCCTTCAACCCATAAAATCATCTGCTCCAGGGTTTGTTTGGCAAAATAATTTGCTTCGGAAACAGAATAAACTTTTTTCCCGTCAATCTGTTTCATCAGATTTTTTCGTAATCCAGTATAACATTAGAATCTATACCCGTTTTGGGGTATTGACAAGATAATTTTCCCGCTGTATAAAATTTTTTGCTTATCGCAAGATAGGCAACTTGGAAGGGCTTCTCGCAAGAGAGGCCTTTTCTTTTCTTTTCTTTTTTTGCTTTAGAAATATTTGAAAGAAGAAATCATTTCGCCCAGGGCATCCTCCATTTTTTTAGTATCTTCGGTTTGGGAAGTCTGGTTGTAGGTAATAACAAGCGGATAGCTTGAATCGGAAATCAGATAAGAAACTTTTTTATAGTTTTTAGGAATTGTCCCGCCTCCGGTTGTCTGCGCAGTTATTTTTTTTGCCGCCCTGCCGGCTATATCCATGTTTTCGGAAGAGATCACGTTTTGGAAATCGTTTGGGTTTTCATAAAATTTAATAGTCTCCTGCCACTTTTCGGGCGTGTTGACCTCAATTGTTATCGGAACAAATGTTTCGTCTTTGACTTTGGGAACTATAAAAGAATACGGGGCAAAAAAGCGGCATTTTTCGTCTTCATCGTTATAAGTTGTAAACCAGTCTTTGGGGTAGGCAATCTGGAACGAATAGGTGGTATTTGCACACAGTTTTACGAAAGCGGAGATAACATTTCCATTCTGGGATTTTTCGTCTTCAATCGTTGACTGCACGGGTGTGTTAATCCCGTTTTGTGATTTTTCCTGTTGAGAGTTTTTGGGAAGCTTGAAGACGATTTTTGAGTAGCGGCCTACCATAAACAAGGAAAAGCCGTAAAAAACCAGAAAAGCCAATAAAGAAAACAGTCTGATGTTCTTTTTTACGCCTGATAAAGTCATACCTTGTTAGAGCGTAACAAACCCACATTTCGGCATCAAGAGACCGCCTCTTTATTGCTAACTTTTCTGGATACTTTGTTAGGCTGCAGGTGCACCGCCGCCGGCTTCACCGGGACCGGTGTCTCCGCCCATACCGGAATCCGCTGCGCCGCCGCCGGCTCCTTCTACTGCCGGTGTTGGAGGGGCTACTTCCGGAGCGCCTCCTTCAGGTGCTGGTTCTGTTGCAGGTGCTGATGGTTCTGTTGCCGGAGCTCCATTGTCTCCTGCAGGGGAATCACCTTGACCTGGCTGATTTGGGTCGTTAGGATCCATTTTGTTTTTAACCTCCTTTCTGTAATTTTACCAGAGAAAGACCTATATTTGTAAACCCCTTAATATATTATCAATAAATGAATTTTCATCTATCTTATTAAGCTTTTTCAGGTTCTCGAATTTACCGACAAGTGAATCCTGCGAGTCAACAAATTTCACAAGCATGGGGATATTCTGTCCCTGGTTAAAAAGCCTTTCTTTTTCTTTTTCCAGGTCAAGATAAACCTTTTCGTTTTCCTTTTGGGCATTAATTAGCAGTTGATATGAAGCTTCAAGGGCTGTTGCAGCATCCGGCTGGTTGGGGTTTTGTACGGATAAAGTGTTAATAACGCCGTCTGATAACTTTACTACCTGCTGAAGGTAGTCGGTTTCAAGCTTTAGCAAACCTTTGTACTCGTCACCTACGGATAATTTGGCGAGGTTTACAAGAGCATTTGCGGCACCCGCTTTTATTTTTGTGTAGTAGTCAAGTATTTCTTTTTCATTATTTTCCTTCCAAAGCGAAGATTTTGTTAAAGATTGTGAGTAAAAATCCGGGCCTAGGGCAAGCAGTAATTCCTTGGCAAAGGTGTATTTGACAATCTGAAAATTAATGTAATTTTGGGCATCTTGGTAAAAAGCGGCAGTTTCGTTTTTAAGGTCTTCGTATTCCGCGGGAATTTGCGCTTTATTCTGATTTTCTTTCTGTGCCCCGAAAGTATTTTTTGCCGTTTCAAGTACGGAAAGCATTTTCTGGTAATCTTCTAAGGATGCATAAAAGCCGTCAGCGGATTTTGAGGATTCCCTTAGACTGTCGATTGTCTCAACTTTTGCACCGGAGACCTGAAGAATGGAGAGTATTTCTTCAAATGATTTTTTGGTCTGGTCCAGGTTCTGTGCTGTTGAGTTAATATATGCCTGACGCTGCCTTTGGGGTTCAAGGGCTTTCTGTCCGAAATAATAAAGCCCGGAAACAGCACCGAAAGCGATAAAAATTATTACAAGTAAAACTATGGCTATTTTTAAAACGAAGGGATTTTTCTTATTGGTTGTTACAAAACGCAAATAGTCTTTATATGACCAGCCAAAGTTTCTCAATTTATTCTCCTTAGTCGATTGTAGCTAATACTTCTGATTTTACCAAACAAAAAACGGGGAAAAGACCAATCCCGCTAAAAAACCTCCAACGTGAGCCAGATAAGCTACCCCTCCCGTCGACGCAGTATTCGAAAGTACACCTGCCGCACCGCTGAATGCTTGAATAATGAACCAATAAATCAGCATAAACCCCGCGGGAATAGCAACAATTACGGGAAAGCCAAAAACAGGTACAAGCGTATCAACTTTGTGATGGGGAAAGAATTTATAATAGGCCCCCAAAACGCCGGCAATGGCACCGGACGCACCAACCATCGGTAAATGCGAGGAGGTCATAAATATATACTGGATAAAGCTTGCGGCGATCCCGCAAAAAAGATAGAAAAATAAATATTTCAGATGGCCAATATGGCCCTCGACGTTGTCGCCGAAAATCCACAAAAACCACATGTTGCTAAGAATGTGCAGAAAGCCCGCATGCAGAAACATGGAGGTTATGAAAGGTCCTATTCCTTCGAGTGAATTAAAGTTGATTTGTGCCGGAATCAGGGCATAGGTTTTAACAAAAGCGGTTTGGTTTGGGGTTGTCAGCATGAGAAAAAATACCCAAATATTGGCCATTATCAGAATCAGGTTAATAAAAGGGAAACTTTTGGACGGATAATTATCTCGAATTGGGAACATTGCCGTGCGATTATATCAGCAATTAGCATAAATTTCCTCTTGATCTTCGGGTTATGTTCGGGATATAATTGGTGTCAAGTAACAAGTATCAAGTGCCATGAATAGTGATAAAGGTTATGCAAAATTAAAAGTCTTGGAAGAGGCTCATACGTTAGTTTTGATTGTTTATCGCGTAACCAATACTTTTCCTAAACATGAAAACTTATCTTTGGTTTCTCAAATGAGAAGATCGGCTATTTCGGTAGCGGCAAATATTGTCGAAGAAAACGCTAAAAATTCTTATAAAGATTTTTTGCGTTTTCTTAATACTTCAAATGGTTCTTTAGTAGAACTGGAATATTATTTCCAGCTTTCCTTAGACCTAAACTACATAAAGTTATCTGAATACAAGAAACTTGAGAACCAACGAATTATTGTTAGAAGTCTTTTACATGGATTTATGAAATCACTCAGAACTAAATTAGCTACCTGATACTTGATACATGACACATGACACTTTCATTGATGAAAAAATAAAAGTCTGGGCTTTTTTTGACGATACACCTTCCAAGGGCACCACTATCTTTCCCCTTGCCATTTCGTGGAGACGCAGGCTTATTAAAATCGAAAGGCTGGTTTTTGCGAGCAGCCGCCGCGACGGCTTAACAAAAGTTGTCGATTTAGTCTGCACGGGAGAAGGGGCAAATTATGTACTTGAATACAATACCGATACTTATAACTGGAAATTAAAAAAGGTGACGGGGAAAGAATGAATTACAAAGGTGAAATTATTAAAGAAAGCTTAGGAGACCTTGCGATTCTCGGCCGTATAAAAATTTTAAAGAGCAGACAGGAAAAAGTAACTCCAAAGCACAAAACTCCGTGGCTTAAAAAATGGACATTACTTTTTATAGAGGTTGAGGAAAGCGAAATAGACGACATTGCCGGACTTTTGAGCCTATCCATCGAAAAGGATCATCCTTCTTGGTACGTAGACCTAAAGAACGACAAAAATCACTACATAATATTTCCCGACAAAATTTTTAAAGTTGATTTAAAAAGTCCCGGTCTTTATAAGAATGCCCGACAATACGGCGGGGCTTTGGGCATTCCAAAGTACCAGATGACATTTG
>Ga0210057_1007559_pt1 | contig 13117 bp, 14 predicted proteins | sample CryGeyCG2114_010_2_FD_183968 | JGI IMG/M metagenome (GOLD analysis project Ga0210057, IMG submission 183968) | Groundwater microbial communities from aquifer - Crystal Geyser CG10_big_fil_rev_8/21/14_0.10 (SPAdes) (version 2) | ecosystem: Environmental > Aquatic > Deep subsurface > Groundwater ... | reverse complement strand
TTTTGGCACACCATGACTCAAGATACAAGTCCTACAGCTTTGGGGGAGAACCGCCTCAGGAACGTTTCGTGGCCGATGCCTCCCATCAGCTACTAACACCTCTGACCATTATGAAAGGCGAGCTCGAGCAAGGTCTAAAAACCCTGCCGAGTTCTCCTGAAAAACCAGTTCTCGAATCCACTCTGCAAGAGGTCGAACATCTGATTTCATTGGTCAAAAATCTTTTGCTATTGGCCCGTGTGGATGCGGGGCTCGATGCTATGCGAATGCAGACCTTGTATTTTGATGAGATCGTTTTGGATTCTATTTCTCGCGCAGAAAAATTAGCTCGAGAAAAAGAAATCCGCCTAAAGTTCGATATTCTCAATTCAATGCCCGACGGCGGGCGCCCGCCTACTCGTGGAGATGAAGAGCTTTTACAAAATCTGGTTTTCAATTTAATTGAAAATGGAATTAAGTATTCGGATCCGAAAACTTCAATTCAAATTCTGCTGCAGTGGACTCCTGAATACCAGACCTTGCAGGTTATCGATTCAGGACCGGGCATTCCAGTGGACCAAAGCGAGACCATTTTTGAGCGCTTTAGACGCGCCCAAGCATTGAGCAAAAAAGCCCAGGGCTATGGCTTAGGTCTAGCCATCTCTCGCCAGATTGCCTTGCTCCACGGCGCAGAGCTGTCCGCGTCGAATAGAACGGATACCCAGGGTTCAGTCTTCCAACTGCGGATTAAAAACATTTAATCCCTCTTTCATTCTGGCTTGAACTCACTCTGCTAGCCTGAACACAAGTTGAAACGAACGAAGAGATCACAACCATAACCTTAAGGAGGTTCTATGAAAGCTCTTTCTATCATTACTGCTGTTTTGTTCATCGCTGGTGTTGCATCTGCAAACAGCCCTGCTGCTGCTCCTGCTGCTGCCGCGACTCCTGCTCCTGAAGCAGTTGCTGCTGCTCCTGCTGCTAAAGCAGAAGGCAAAATGAAAAAACACAAAAAAATGAAAAAAGGCGCGAAAGCAACTACTGAAGAAGAAACTCACTAGTTGTTTTAAGCCTTAGGCTTGAAAATGAAAAAGGGTTGGTCGATGACCAGCCCTTTTTTTTTGGAAAACATCGGTGTTTAGAGAGTTTGGAAGATGCCGAGGCAGATGACCGCAATAACTGTCGGGATGATAGCAGCTCTCAACAGAAGAAGCGGGCTAAAGCCCTCGGAAAAATTTTTCTGTAAAATTGAAAATCCGGCCGCATTCGGAGCATTGGCAATGATCGTCAAACCACCACCGGCGATCGCACCCGCCACCAGATAGTACTTGGAAATCTCAGTTAGGCCTTCCACCTGACTGCCTAAATAGGTCAAAGCGGCGTTATCCGTAACAGCTGTCAACGAAGTCGCTCCGAGATACAGCGTAATTTGATCCATGCCCGATAACAAAGGGCTCAACCACCAGGATTGGAAGTTTCCAAACATGATAATTCCCGCCAGGAAAAAGGCCACCAGCAGACTTTCTTTGAGTCGCAAAGCATCCTGGTATTGCTTGGTCACCGATGCGATCCCCAAAAATAACATAAAGACACCCATTGCGGCGGACTCATGGTGAGCCGTCAATACCAAGGCCAATACAATCAGGTAATGGACCAGAACAATCCACAATGGAATGGACTCAACCTCTCGAGCACTCACTCGAACTGATTGCATGTTTTCTTGAAATCTTTTTCGAAAAACGAGAATCAAGACCAGCGTATTCACCAGCACTGCAATCGCGCTTTTCCAACCAAAATGAGTGAAGACATAGGACGTGCTCCATGACCATTTACCCGCCACCATCAAGATTGGCGGCGCTGCAAAGGAGGTCAGAGCTCCGCCAATGGAGATATTGACAAAAAGCACACCCAAAAGAAAATACATCCAACGATCCTCAGATTTTTTGATCATGGATCGCAGAAGCAAAGTCGTCACGGTCATTGCGGCAGGTTCGGTGATGAAACTTCCAGACAAGGGCCCCAGAGTCAGAATTACAAATAGATCTGCCACGACCTCGGGAATTCTCAAGATCTTGGATAAACCGTGGCCCAACATCTGAATCAGGGCTCTCGCTGCGAACATCACTGGCCGTGTCGCCGCCACCACCATAATGCAGAAAACAAAAATCGGCTCGGTGAAGTGAAGTGATTCGTGATAGGCAACCGCAGTCCCGGCGCCTCGTAAAGTCGCAAAAATGGCCATAAAAATGGCCGCCCAAAAACCGAAGACAACTTCGATCTCGCCCATTAAATGCAAAAAGGCCTCGCTGGCCGAACCGCTTTTAAAGTGGTGAGACCATTTCAGCAAACGAGGCGCAAGAAACGTATGCACAACTGCAATCGCAAAAAAAATGGTGCCTAGCACCTCAATCGTCAGATCATTCATTGGGGCAGTTTATAAACAGGAATCCCCTCTTGGCAACAAGAGAAGACTCTCGACCTACTGTGGGATCTACTGGCAATCAAGCTCTTGGCAACGCTCCTGCAATCGCTGCAGAATATCTTCATTGAGGTCATCAGAGACCTCTGAAGATCTCTCATCTAAAACCTGAAGAGCCTGTTGATAGAATTTTCGCGATTCTTCGAAACTTCGAGCTTCAAAAGCTTCATCACCCATATGCACCCAGTCCATCAAACCCAGGGGACGATTGGCCTCTTCGCCCCCCACAAAACTCTCGTACTTTTGATAGTAACTGGCGCCGGAGCAAGACCAACATCCCTCTTGCCCTTGAAATTGTTCATGCAAAAGCTTTTTGATTTTTTTCAGAATCTGCCCACGGACCAAAGGATTGCTTTCAATTTCAGCAAAAAGGCTTTCAATCATTCTTTTCACGTCCTCGCGCACTCCCCCTGGTGAATCCGTAGAATCTTCGGACGAGCCCTCTGCCACGGACGCCATGGCCCTCTGCGACGACTGCTCCGAAGAATTTGCACCAATATCCCCTGACACAGATTTGCTCTCATCATGTGCGGTCTTATTTTTGACATTCTGATGCATGAAAAAAAAGAAGGCCGCTGCGAACCAAATTAGACCTGCTGTAACCACTCTCATTTTCAGTCTCGTAGTGAGATTTTTCATAGGCACCTCGCCTCTCCACTCATCTTATCAGGGCCTCCCAGCCGCGCAAAATTTGATCGACATTCTCGTCTGGATTGGCTTTAATAGTGCCTTATTGAAACGTTCTTTCACCATTCGGGGGATTCTATGAAAAAAATCAAAGTGGCCAATCCTGTCGTTGAACTTGACGGCGACGAAATGACGCGAATTATTTGGCACTTTATCCGCGAAAAGCTGATCCTGCCTTATCTCGATATTGACCTAAAATATTATGACCTGGGCATGGAAAACCGAGACAAAACCGAAGACCGTGTGACTGTTGAGGCCGCTGAAGCCATCAAAAAATACAGTGTTGGGGTCAAATGTGCCACCATCACTCCAGATGAAGCTCGAGTGAAAGAATTCAATCTCAAGCAAATGTGGAAATCACCGAATGGGACCATTCGAAATATTTTGGACGGCACTGTTTTTCGTGAACCCATCATCTGTCAAAACGTTCCTCGTTTGGTTCCGGGCTGGAACAAACCCATCTGCATTGGCCGTCATGCTTTTGGCGATCAATACAAAGCCACTGATTTCGTCACCAAGGGCAAAGGCAAACTGACCATTACTTTTGAACCCGAAGGCGGAGAAAAAATCTCTCACGAAGTTTATAACTTCAAAGGAGACGGCGTCGCTATGGCGATGTACAACACGGATGAGAGCATTCGTGGTTTTGCTAAATCTTGTCTCAATATGGCTTTAGATAAAAAATGGCCTCTTTATTTCTCTTCCAAAAACACTATCTTGAAAAAATACGATGGTCGCTTCAAAGATATCTTCCAAGAAGTTTACGAAAAAGACTTCAAGGCAAAGTACGAAGCAGCCGGCATCACCTATGAACACCGCTTGATCGATGACATGGTGGCCAGCGCTCTGAAATGGGAAGGTGCTTTTGTCTGGGCCTGTAAGAACTATGATGGGGATGTTCAGTCAGACACGGTCGCCCAGGGCTTTGGATCTTTGGGTCTGATGACCTCTGTTTTGATCACTCCCGACGGAAAAACCATGGAGGCCGAAGCGGCCCACGGAACGGTGACCCGGCATTACCGACAACATCAGCAGGGAAAACCGACGAGCACCAATCCCATTGCATCCATTTTTGCTTGGACCCGTGGCCTGGCCTTCCGTGGAAAGTTGGATGGCAATCAAGACCTGATCCACTTTGCAAATACTCTGGAAAAAGTCTGTGTTGATACCGTTCAACAGGGAAAAATGACCAAAGATCTCGCTGTCTGTATCCATGGCGACAAGGTCACCTCAGACAAGTACCTCAACACCGAGCCGTTTTTAGAAGCTCTTAACCAGGGTCTCCAAAAAGCTCTGTCCTAGGCATTTCTGTTCTAGCAGTTCAAACAACAAGAGCCCCTGATCTTTAAAAAATCAGGGGCTCGAATAAACCGATGAGGTCAGCCCTCTTCGGCAACTTTTAATTTCCCTGGCTTCGATGCTCTTTCTTCAAAGCGTCATCGATTAAAAGCTCTCGCTCGATACGATAGAGAATTGTTTTTTCTTCCAGTCCATCGCTGGGGATGGCCTCTGCCTCAGAAAAAAAGTCCCTTTGTTTTTCGACATCTTTTCGAACGATGACTCGAACACTATTATTGCCATTGGTTTTACCCTTAGTCATGCTCAGCACGATCTGATACTTCAGACCTGAAGATGGCTTCTGCTCAACCTGCGGAGAAATAAACCCATCTGGCCCTTTGATCTCCTCTGTCTGCAAAGTGCCGTTGTCCATATTGTTGATTGCAATAGGATATTTGACCGCCAACTGGGCGGCTCTCCAAACTTGGTCATAGGGAAAATAAAAGACCTTTTGATAAGTGGCCGGAAGCTCCACTGTCTTTTGTCTTTTGGCGCGAACCGGATGATCCGCGCTGGCACAGGACACCAACATCAGAGCTGCTGCAACGAGCAGCCCCACGGACCATTTTTTATTCCTAAAAATCAGCTGAACTGTATGTGGCATGTGAAACAGTGTCGAGTAATCCTGGGCCTAAATCAACGCCTTTGTCTTCGTCAGCTCCGACCAAAGAAACTTCCCATCTCTGGGTTAGCTTTGGTGCGACTTCATTGGGCCATTTTGGCAATCGCACATTGGCTCTCCATTCACTCATATAGGCTTCCCAGCGACGGGTCACCAGCTGTGTATTTTTGCCGACCTGCTCAACGGTCGACATCAAAACATAGGTCGCAGCTTTGTGGACGTACTCTGGTTGAGGAATCAATCGAAGATGAATTTCATTCGGAGAAACCATTTGTGGTTTCTCCATCAACGGCAGGGCCATCGGCTGCACTCCGTCGGTAAAATTCATAAGCACGGCAGACAATCGACCATCATTGAGCTCATATCCCTTAGCTGGTTTTTTTTGCAAGACCACCAAAAGCTGGGGCTCACTGCCCGACGCCACCGTCATTTGATTGGTGGAATTCGACGTCACATTTTTAAGATCTGTTGGAATCATTCCACCCTTGTACAAACTGACTGGCACTGCCAAGAGAGTTTCATCCGACGAAAATGCAGGCGCCCGAAAGGACCTCTTGTCCGTAAAGTTCAATTCATTCACCGGCAGATCCTGGGTTTGTTTCGGCTGAGTGATGTCGATCTCTCGAAGGCTTCCACCTTTGATTGAAAAATAATTGATCACATCCAAAAAAGATTTTCCGTTTTGCATTTCCTTGGCGACTTTTTCAAAGGGAAACTGACCGCGAGCGGTATAGATAATTTGTCGACCTGGCTCTGGAAAATACATGCGATAAGCTGGTTTATCCAAAGTTACAGTGAAAATTCCGTATTTCTCTTTTTGTTTGGGCAATGAAACATTCGAAGGAATTTCCAGCTTCTGTCCATAAACACTGATCACGTCCACTTCTGGACTGATCACTTTGTTGGGATCGAAAGCAAACAGATCTTGGCGATTTAAAACTGGCAACATCAAACCAAAATCAACCAGGCCATCTTTGTCGACAACCTTAAAACCAACGCCATTTCCCTTGAGTTCAAAGTTTTTGCCAGTTTTGGATGATCGCAATTGAAAATTCTGCCCCAAAGGAATCTGGCCGAAATAGGAAGCGCGCAAATAGCCAGGAGCTGAGATTGTCACGACCTGCTCGGAGTCCCAATCCGCCGGCGCTTCGAACTGTCCCTGTGCATCAGTAGTGATGAAATTATTCGCAAAAGGCTGATTCAAGGCATCGCCAATCAAAACCTGAGCATTGGCCAAAGGCTGCCCCTGCAGGTCCGTGACCGCCATTAGAAGCTGGCCGTGGCTTCCAAATCGAGGCGTGGCTGTCACCTGCCCCTGTGTTTTAGGCTCTTTTTTCTCGCCCTTATCTTTGGAGCAGCTCGTTAAAAACAGCGTCGCCGTCAGCGCCGCCAATAGCAGTTTGGACAAACTCATTTTCCCCTCCTGTGAAGTATCTGGCAATCAAACCCAACCTTGGTCGATCACCTCCAATTGCAACTTTTGTCATCACCCGAGTCAACCATTGCCGATCTCGGCAGCCATCTTTCAGCCCCGTTTCAGCAATGTTTTGATCAAAGATTGACACCAGCCCCACCACCGACTAAAAACAAAACTTCGTTTTTACCAAATAACGCGGTGGGGTAGCTCAGCTGGTTAGAGCAACGGAATCATAATCCGTAGGTCGGCGGTTCAAGTCCGCCTCTCACTACCAAAACCACCGTAAGGTGGTTTTTTGGTTTTTGGGGCGCCTCCCTGCTTGGGTTCTTTTGGGTTCTCTTCATTTCACGGTAGATAGCCGGTAATTACTTACCCTTATAATTTTTTACCATTTCATCGCTTACATCAGTTCTATAACACAGAGGAGAGGCTCCGCCCGCGCGGTTATAAGCACTTCGCCTGCCACATCTACGCCCTGCTCTGTCGGCAAAATAAGGACATGGACAACGCCCGGAATAAGCGTCAATAGACTGCTGTATTATTTTGTCCTTAATCTTATCACTGGCCGAGCTGGCAAAGGCATTTACAGAGACAAAAGCAAGAGAAAATACCATTGCCAATAATGTTTGTTTAATAAGACATCTCGCTGACTCAGAAGTATCCAAATGAAATTTCCAATCTTTCAATTATCGACCCAATCCTGTTCTTACTTTTTAATTGTTCGTATATTTTTTCAAAAGCTCATTCTTCCATAAATAAATTATTTTTCGTTTTGTAATCGGAATAAACTGAGACAAACTCACCGGCCCTTGGTATTGAACTTCAATGACTGAGCTTCTAAGACTCAACCCTAGTTGAGATATTGCTCCATCTTTTTAGCCCCAAACTCTTTGATCGCTGATCTTTGATTGCACGAGCGACAGAGAATTCTTAAGTTTTCGACCTCTGAATTGCCGCCTTTTGCTTGTGGAACAACGTGATCGATTTCCAGCGCATAAACTGAACTGCAGTTCTCACATTGGGTATTTGCTCTCTGAAAAACCCCACGGAGTATTTGTGCCTGAGAGGGTTTTTGAGTAACGCGGCATTTTCTCGGCGCCGCGATTTTTCCTGGGTTCCATTCTGACAGACCTAGGTCACAAAGCTGTTCGAACAGCTCTCCCAAAGAAAGATTCGGATGCTGATGGGCGAGTAATCCTTTTAAGCTTTCAACTTTCTTCCGCAGTTCGATCGAGGCGGTGAATTTCAATTCAACGAGATTTTCAGAAACAGTGTTCACCCGATCTGGCTTTGCAAGTTCTGGAGCCGAGCTCAATGACAGCGTAATTCGTTCAGCTTCACGCACTGGCTTGTTTGCGATTTGATCGAAGACCGAAAGTTTCTGCTCATGAGAAAACTCATTGGCCATTTTCTTCTCTTGGCGGAACAGCGATTGCGCGAGCCCAATATGAGTCAACGAAATTTCGCCCGCGTTCATTTTCTTCTCAATTTCCGGAACCTCTTGAATGAGCTTCATGGCAGCAATTCGTCGATAAGCCTGATCTTCTGGATAGCCGAGATGCCTTACCGCAAAATCAAATAACGATTTGTACCCCATCGAAGAGTACAATCGGCGACGATTTATCTCGTGCAGGTGACGCAACACCGTCGTTAGCAGTACGCGCTCTTCGCGAACTAAACTCTCCGTCTTTGCTATAAGGTTGGTGTCATTCATTGTCTTTAAGTTCATTCATGCCTCCGCGGTTTTCAATAGCAGCGATACTAGCACGGCAATTTCAAAGACAACTCTTTGCGATTAAACTCCCCCAAACGAAAAGAAAGAAAGCCGAAGCTGCCCGGCAACACTGACACCCCAAACACGTGGCCAAGGTCGTTTATGAACGTTTGCAGCCGGACGCAGTGGATCTCCCTTCAAGGCTGCTCAAAACGAAGAATGTTGAGGAATACACCGTCAAATACTTTCTTTATTTCGACGCAAAAATAAGAAGAAAGAGTTTTGATTCCCTTTTTCGCCTCGTCTGGGTTTCAAATTTTTTGCATTCAAATGTTCGACGATGACATTTGGACGAACCAATCCCCCTGCCCTGCATTTCGGGTTCGAGTTGATGTGGGGAGTTTTTCCTCATGGATGGGGACGAATGGTGTATTCTCCCGCGCTAAACTGCAAACAGTCGTTCTCAGTGCGGTCTGCAGATTGCACCTACAAATAGATATGAAAAAACAAAAAGGCATCCCTAATACTTCTCAAACTTGGACTTCGGTGCCGGCAAATCGCCTGAAAAATTTTGGTGGCGAGATGCTCTCATGGACCAACACTGGTGCTCGCGTTGGCGCCGTTGTTGGATTCATCGCAGGACTCATATTGGTTTTTTTGCTCCGATTTCGTTTAATCGAATCTCCGGGTTTAGAGCAGCTCAACGCAGCCGGCATGATTATTTTTCCACTGATATTTTTGTTGGGCAGTGTATTTTTTGGAGCGCTCGCCGGCGCCCTCGTTGGGGCCGGCGTCCCCAAATTCAACCCTCATCCCCACCAAGGAGCAAAAAAAGAAAATCGGTGACCGATCGCCACCACTTGGTTTTCATTTGCCTTTCTTTGTCTTTTCAATCACCAGATTTCTTTGACCATCTCTGGCAACGTCTGACATGAACTGCCTATCTGACACGTAGGGAGTTTTATGAAAACCTTGATATTGATTCTTTCGTTGATTGCGCCCTTTGCCTTGGCCGAAAATATGGAATGCCCCCGCGGCTCCAAAGAAAACGAATTGGTTTTAGCTCGAGTGATGCGAAACTTTGGTCGGTTCACCCTAAATGCTGATTCGGTGGCCCTTAAGAGTCAGCAAAGCAGCGAAGATATTCAGGACAAAAGCCTGCAGGAGGCCCGTCGAGATTTGGCCATTGCCGCAGTCTGCGCTGAAACTGTCTTGAACAACCCGACTGGCGATCTTCTTCCTGAAAAAGCCCATCAACTTCAGGGCCAAGAACGCCAGGTCTTTGTTCGCGATTTCCTGGAGTTTATGGCCCGATTTCACGATGCTCTTCTCCAGTATCAGGCAGCCTTTGATCAGGCGCTTAAAGTTAGCCCCCATCAACGAAGCTTCTCGGAAATTCAAAAAAATAAACGAATGATTGATGACCTCGCCAATGAAGCACACCGCCACCTAGGCCACGATGACTAGTTAACTATAATTGCATCATCATTGAGAAAGACCTCTTCAGGACGCAGGCATCCCACTCGACGCCCCACCGTTTCAAACGGCAAGACTCCACAGTTTTGTTGGACCTCAGACTTTAGTTTTTTTGCTCTTTTTGATTTTTTCTTTTTTCCAGAAAAAAGAAAACGCCCAGGAACAGGGCCATCGGCACCATGACAAAAGACAGGTCCACTAGCTTGGATAGAATTTCAGAAGACATAGATCCCCATTTCTTTTAGAAATGGCGACCCTACCATTTAAAACTTTTACCCAAACAGATGGGTAAAACCCCTTACTCAATTGATCACAGTATAGCTCATTTATTAAAAAATGTCATGATTCAAATACTTTTTTGCCCCATGAACATTTCCTTCTTGAACGTCGACGATGTCAGAGCGATCCTCGACGCAGTTGAGTATTGATTCTGCCCCTGAAAGCTGCTCTGCTTTCACTGAGAAGAAATGCTCGGATTTTTACAGGAGAACTCTAATGAGAAATATCGTTCTTATCACGCTCTTGACCCTTCCTTGCTTGACCTGGGCATTGCCTGCAAAACTTTCTTTGTCTGGCCGTTTGGAGATGAACCATGGTCAAGTTTATGCCACGCAAATAGAATTGCGCCTGAAAACAGACACATCGAAAAAAGCAGTCTATCGAGGGATCGTAAAAATGACGACTGCTGGAAAAACCAGCTCTCACTCTGCAAAACTAATTCTTCGATACTCAGAGTCTCGCACCGAACTGAACCTCGGCGGATATTTCGATCGATCTTATCGTTTGCGTGGGCCCCTCAGCAACCTCCAGGCCGGCACCGAAGTTGAAATGACAGCCGTGCAAATCTATACGTGGGAAACCTGTTATCCAGTGGGAATTGACGACGAAACATGCGTTGACCACGAAACCGAAGAAGACCAGGGCCTTGCCCACTTTAAATTCTCTCCGGCCATCTAAAACTCGCGCTGATCAACCCATTGTTTGAGATCTGAAACCTGAGTAAACTGCCATGCAGCGATGTCACATTTCTTGGCGGGCACAGCAGAATGCCAGAGGACCCGAATGGCTTTGATACCAAAGGCCTTTGCGCCCAACATATCACTGTCGAAATCACCGACCATCACCATACTTTCAGGCTCGCATCCAAAGTGATCCGCAATTTTCACTAGCCCTTCAGGGTTAGGTTTTCCTTGTGAAACACAAGAGCCCGTCACGCAAATTGAGAAGTGAATACCCAGCCCAGTGTGTTTTAAAATTTCCTGAGTTGCCTCGAAATCTCGAGCTGTCCAAATCGCCAGCTGAGCCCCCTGAGTCTTCAAGGTTTGCAGCAGATCGACGATTCCCGGAAAACATTGAACATCTTTCAGAGTTTCTTGATTAAATTTTTGATAAAGTTGATAAGCTTGCGAACCGTCCTGAGTCCCTAGCTTGGTCTCAAGATATTTTGGAAAGTCTCTAGAGGAAATGCGAAGAATATCCTGCTGGTCCTCTTTAGAAAAATCGAGACCGAATCCTGAAAAAATTCTCTGCAATACCTGAAAGTGGATGGTCAAAGAATCCGCCAAGGTTCCGTCCAAATCAAAAATCCAGTGCTTCATTCGACTCTCCTTGGGTCAGCTTGCCTCTTTACGAGGGGCCCCTCAAGTTGATTCCCCTTGGCTTTGCGTGGCGAGCCAGACCTGAGCGCATTGACTGCTGGGGGCGTTTCGATAAGACTCGAGCCATGAAAAGCTCAATCACCGTCGAAAAAGTCGCCCGTTATGTTGTTGAAGAAATCACCACGGAGTCCGCGCTGGAGCGAAAACTCCGCTCGGAAACCGAAAAACTTTCCGAACACCGCATGATCAGTAGCTCTGATGTCGGGGCCTTGCTCGCCATTCTTGCCCAAAGTGTGAATGCCCGAAAAGCTCTCGAGATCGGAACCTTCACTGGTTATACGGCATTGAAGGTCGCAACTGTTTTGCCGCCGAATGGAAAACTCATTTGCTGTGATATCAGTCGAGAGTGGACGGATATTGGTCGCCCCTTCTGGAAGGAAGCGGGTGTCTCGGACCGAATTGATCTTCACATTGCCCCTGCTCTAGATACGTTGTCTGCTTTGATCAAGGCTGGGGAATCCGCATCCTATGACTTTGCATTCATTGATGCCGACAAAACAGGTTATGATTCTTACTATGAAGCCTGCCTGACATTGATTCGCCCTGGAGGCCTGATTGTTTTGGACAACATGCTTTGGAATGGGGCTGTGACCGATGCCAACAGCCAAGATGCCAACACGATGGCTCTTCAAACCTTAAATAAAAAAATTAGCCAAGATTCTCGAGTCAATTCATGTCTGCTCACCGTCGGCGATGGCCTGATGTTGGCTCGAAAGAAATAACACCGGCGGATCGTGTGGCAAAATAACTGACGGCGGCAGAGATCTTCCGACCCGTCGATAGGCTGTCGCCCGAGGATTTTCATAGGCTTCACGAACAAAATCCAATTGCCTCTCGACCATCTGATTGAATACATGGATCAATCGATCGTGTTTTCTGGTGGAAATATCAAAACCTTGGCGACTGCCCAAAAGATCAATCAAATGATGGATGGCCTCAATGGTCGAATAACAATCGGCCCCCGGTTGTTTTCTCACCCGAAATTGAGACCGCCCTGGCGGGGTAAAACACAGGCGCGGCAATTTGTTCAAATTTTGACTCTGATACATTGTTTTACGGGCGGTCGCCCAGGTTCCGTCAATCACAAACACGACGGGAATCTTTGTGCTGCTGAAAACCGCCGCCTTTTTTTCTTCAGATTGAACCGACAGATTGAGAGATTTTGTTCCCGGATACAAAACCGTCGACTGATACCTTGGACTGTCAATAATCTCATTGACCCTCTCACACTTGGTATAATCCTGACCGACAATCAGCTCTGAGTTTTCCAAACAAAGATGGGACATTCTCCCCGTGGCAATTCTTCTTTTCATCTCAATGGGGTGGATGAGAATCACAAACTTAATTTTTGGATCAAAGCTGTGAATATGGGCACAATAGCAACTAAACTGTGGCTGCAGACAACGCACACAGAGAGCTCTATATTTAGGCTCCTGATTTAAAAACACTTCACGCTGTCGCCAATAGGTTTGTAGATCCATCCCGAAATCTTAGCAAAGATAGGGAAGAAAATGGATTCTGAAATGACCACACAGACCTTCGGCGGTCTCTAGCTCGGTGTCTTTGTTTGCGAAAGCTCTAGTCGCGGCGGCGAAAGCTTAACTCTTGACCCAGAAAAATTCTCAAAGGTTCAAAGGCATTGTACATCTGTTGAATCAGACCAGGGATTTGGTCGTAAAATCCCCCTAAGCAAGTCTCTTCGATATCCCTTGCCAAAGTTGACAAGGAAATACAGTCCAGCGCTAAG
>Ga0210057_1007556_pt1 | contig 13119 bp, 3 predicted proteins | sample CryGeyCG2114_010_2_FD_183968 | JGI IMG/M metagenome (GOLD analysis project Ga0210057, IMG submission 183968) | Groundwater microbial communities from aquifer - Crystal Geyser CG10_big_fil_rev_8/21/14_0.10 (SPAdes) (version 2) | ecosystem: Environmental > Aquatic > Deep subsurface > Groundwater ... | reverse complement strand
TCAATCTCACCTGGTGAAAGTTTTTCCTCAAGTCCAAGAAGAGCAATAATGTCAACATCAGAAATTTGGGTCATGATTTATGATAACACATCCGTAAATCTAGAACTTCAACATTGATTGTAGATTTTTATTTTGGAGTATGTCCAGCCAAAGTAATTTGCGCAGATCTTTCCATACTTGCACCAAGAGTCTGCGGAAATACTTTTAATAAAGTTTTATAATTTGGAAATTTACCCTCATTCATTGGCTCTTCACAATATTGTTTAATTCCACCCATTCTTTGTCCTGATAGCTTATCAAGCAATCTCCAATCTCCCGAATTTGCCATTTGGTCAATGGCGAAACCAACAACAAATCCTTCGTGCTGCCCGAGAGGAATACTCGTCAATTTGTTTCTTAATGCATCTTCTACTTGAGCCGAAATATAATCTACACTTCTATCCCATAAAGGTTTTCCATTATTGTCTGATTTATCTTCCGATAAATTACTAAATTTTGAAGCATTTAAACCATCTATCCTCGCTTTTAAAATAATCGGATCGGTTATCTCATCCGGAAACAATGCTACTGTTGTTGCTATTGCCAGTGCGTCAACCCTCGGATTATCTGCTCTCAATTCACGCTCGATAGTTAAATGTTCTTTAACATGAGAAAGTAGCCGTTGTTGTCTTTCAGTTAATTGAATCTGTCCCCTATCGCGACTTTCTCCTTGAGCAATTACTGCTAAAATGTCGCCAACATCATGAGTTGCTTCAGCTGCGGGGGTAGGTGGCGCATTTGGTTGTTTTAATGAGTATAATAATATTTCTGAAGGTGGCAAACTTGACATATTCTTAATAGTAACAAAAGATATATTGTCTGTCAAGCTGGATTCTTAGTTTTATCTATCGTTTACATTGACAAGATCCTTCACCCGACTAAAACATCGGGATTCAGGATAACAAACCCGTGTCATTCCGAGTGAATCCCACTGAAACTGGATGACTGAAGAATCTAACTTTGGCTTGCGTTAGATCCCTCGTCACATCAAAAGAACTTAGTAACTCGGGATGACATTTTATTAACAATTTAGCAATTTAACAGTTTAACAATATATTTTTAATTCGTATATTCGCAGTATTCGCATCAGGCACCAGTCGGCGCCTGACTTTGTTGTTTTGTATTATTCGTATCATTTTATTTCATCGCATCCATCACTCTTTCCCGCAGTGGCTTCCAATATTTCATATAATTCCCCAGTTGTGTTTGGATCAATCTTTCATCATAGGTTTCAGTGAAGTGAAGTAAATATTGATCTCCTTTATTCTGCCCGCTTGAAACAATATCAGCAATCGAAATCCCTGTTAATTGATTGTCTTCTTTTTGTTTATCCAGTAAATTTAAAAATAGCGCGGCCAATTGACCCTTTCCTTCTGTTGTTTTCATTTTTTCTTCCATGTCATCAATTACTTGTTCTAAATAACTCATAAAGTCAATATTATCTATATGGAGCATAAGATCTGGATATTGATCAGACTTTTTGTTGGTTTCAGTTTGTTTACGAAGACAAGCAAGTGATTGTTTGATTACGTTCCAATTAAGGGGATTTGTATAATTGGGAAAACCATTTTTAAAGTTTATTAAACGTTTTGCCATTGCCGGAATCATTGTTTTTATTACATTTTGCATCCGTGTTTGTCGTTGGAAATCACTTCCGCCGCTATGATATCGCGCACGAATATAATCTGTAATTTTTCCACCATCAAAATTAACCATACAAGGATAGGTTTGTCCTTGCACACATGTAAACTGTCCCATGTGTTCATCATATATTGGTTCAGTCAGCAAAACTGGCAGTCCGTCAGGAAATAATACTGAAAAAAAGCTTTGATGTCCTTCAAAATCACTAATTAAATCTGTATTAAAAATTGCTGTCCCATCAATTGGCAAGCCGGTTGCAGATTCTATGGTTTGAGTTATTACTCTATCTCTTTTTTCTTCCCAATCAGAAGAAGTTTTTCCAACCATAGTCATTCCGTTAACCCGACGTCCACTTTGTTTAATCTGTTCAACTTCCGGAGAGTATAAATCCCGCGGGAGAGAAATTATTGTGGTTTGGGTTGTCTTTGGATTAATGGATAGTATTGTCACCATATCGGCTCGACCAATTCCATATTTTCCATATTGTTGATATTCATCCGGTCGTGTGTTTTTTGACTGGTCAATTCCAACCAAAACGATATTCAGCCGGTTTTGATTCAGTTTTTCCTGGCCTCCTATTCGCTCCAAAAAGGCTGGATCAACCAACGCCCGTTTTTGGCGTTCGCCAATTAGATAATTGATCAGAGGTTGAAAATAATATTCAATTGCACTTTTGTCACCAATTATTTCCATCGGTTTTTCTGGTGTAACCGTCGGGTTTGCTGTTGCTTTGGCTGTCAGCAAAGCTGCTGTAGGTTTTGGATTATCAATTATCACACTGTTTGATTCTAAAGTATCTGCTGCTTGTTTGGTTACAGTAGCAACGACTGGTAGTGGTGTTGCTGTTTTTTCTACCTCTTGTGCAAATGCAGCAACCGGTCCTCCGGGTAATGGTGCGGCAAAATTAGGAATCAACTGCTTTTTTAACAAGGGGGTAATCACACTAAGACCACGTTCTGCGGTTATTCTTGCAACGTTTTCCCATCCGACGGTTTTTTCCACAGCGACTCCTAACGCTCCAATCGCGCCTATTGCACTAATTGTTTTTATCAATCTCCTGCGCATTTTCTGAAATGTCAATTTCCTTGATGGTTTTTCAGACCCGTTATCAGTTGAAGTTGGAAAAAAATAATCCATCTCGTCAAACCTTGGATTAAGCGCCGGAAGCGTTGCTCCGATTAATAATGGATTAATCGCTCTTCCGTCTTTTTGTTTTGTAAGGAAACGAACCAAAAGAGTTTTCCAAACTTTATTAATTTCTCCGTCTGTCAAGGATTCGGTTGACAAAGGTGGTTTTTCCCGATTCATCGCAGTTGCAGCACCAACCATTGCAGCTGGAACAAATCTCAAAAATTGGCTGCGATTCATTCCGCCTGAAGAATGTTCATTCATTGTTAAGTCAAATGACGGACCAAATCATAAGTAATCCCAATCAACATTTTCAACTGTTCCTTTGTTATTTCCTGACCGGAAAGATCAGTTTTCAATACTGCTGCAATTTTTGCCGCAATTATATTTAAATCTTCACCTATTTGCGTGATACTAATTTTATTTAATATTGCTAACACGGCTTCGTATTGCGCAACTTTTTCACTCCCAATTCCAAAAAAAGCTTTTGGAGGTGTTTTAGTTGTATCTTCAATTACTGCTTGCGCAATTTCTGATAGCTTATCGTCAGTTATTAAATTAGCTGCATCTTGCTTAACCAATGACACCCACTTACGATAAAGTAAAATCGTGTTTGTTGGTGTTTTGTGTGAGAATTGTAGGGTTCTCATAATGTTTTCAACCGATTGTCTTTTTGTACTTTCTTGTCGACAATTTTTATCTATTTGTTCTGTGAGTGATTTTAAACCATCCACGCTTACACCGGTTGATTGAGAAAGTCGTGTGTTAAACTGTTGATAATTGTCTTCCGAATCCACATCAACCATTGCCCAGTGGTATTTTACATCTCCCCCAGTAACCGGAATTTCCATCACCTGCTCAAACACACACATCACTCTGTCACCATTGCGCTTGCTTGCCCACTGCAGTTTAAACTGCCTATCATAATCACCGTCTCTTATTTTAATCAAACCACGTAGATCATTTTCGTCCGGTAAGTCATCTGTAATTAATATTTGATCAATAATTTTTTTCGTAAATGTTTTTTCTTTAATAAGAAACTCACTTGCGGTTATTTTTGCAAGGGATTTTTTGGTGACCACAGCCACCGCGTCATCTGACTCAAGATGAATTTTTCTTTTTTCAGACCCTCCCACTTCAACATTGCTGACAAATGCTTTTGCCCTATCTTTTAATGTTATCTTGCCTGCTAATTGACCGATTGATACAATATTGTTATTATTGATTTCAACTGAACCCCTGCACTCCGGAATAATTAATCTATTTCCTTCTGTATATGATGCCATAGTAACTGAACCATTACCGCTTAAATTAAAGAAAAAAACTCCGGCTTTTTCATTTGCGATGGAAACTTTAAAGTTAACAACTGAAACCGCTCTTGCTGTTTCCCACAAGCTTTTCATATCAACGTTTCTTTGTGTTTCAGAAAGATTTTCCGGTATAACCACAGCGCCTTGATAACGCACAGAACCATGTTTAACTCCGATTTCAGTGGAAGACAAAACGCCTGGTTTTTTCCATTGCAATTTTTGGTTAACTTTATTGCGTCTATATAAATGAGATCCCTCCAACCTCAATCTTTTTTGTCCGTCGCGCGTTTGATCCACGCTAATAATTATGTATGTTTCAGTCATTTTTCCATCAATTTCCCGCGGCACCTTAACAACACAATATTTTTCATCATCCGCTGTTTTAAAACCAACCAGTTCATAAGGCTTGTCTGGAAGTGTGAGCTTACGATCTCTAGATATCCGTAGTAACCTTCTATCTTGAAACACTTGTTCCACTTGTTCAACCAATTGATGATAATCTATATCCCAATACATAATATACTCTCTTCCCTGAAACCTATCTGTTCCTCCCTGATAAGTTCTTTCTGATTGCCCATCAGGTGCTTGGCCAAACGAAAAAACTGCACTGTCAGCATCAATATCACCTCTGACAATGGGAAAGTTGGCAGTTACATTGGAACCCCGTCTTACCCACAAACTAATATCCCTACATCCTTGTCCTAAAAAATTAATTCTTGTTTCCCCGTGACAAGAAAGCGAACTGCCATAAACTGCATCTAATATTTCACCAACCTGACAGTCAAAAAGCATTATTCCTCCGCTAATTTTTTCGATGGACTTAATTTTTGGATGTTTTGTTATTGAAACATCAGTTGCAGAGCGAATTGTTATAGGTTTTTTACCATCGGCAAGCAGATGATTTTGTATCTTTCCTTCCAACTCCAGTTCCCAAATTATTGATGAAGATGGGGGGGGTGTAAAAGGATCAAGACTAACATATTCATTATTTTTGTATGCACCAGAACCTGACACGGTGATTTTTACGATTGGCTGTCTTGTTTCTCTATCATAAAAAATACGAATGCTGTGTAGAATTTTGTCGTATGCGTCCAGAGGCAGACAATACTGAAGCGCCTTTTCCAGCTGGCTTGTACCCATTGTTGTTTCTTCATACTTTAAACTTTCGAACCAAGCTTTATCAAGCAATTGATTTTCTCCAAGCAACTCCATTTTTATTAATTCTTGTCTGATGCTGGAATCTCGTCTTGCTAAAATCCCATCAGCAACATTTTGACCAGCTGGAAACAGCCAGTCTTTCATCTGTTCCTTTATGACATCAACCGCACGAAACAACTGCTGTTTTTCGGGAGAGTTTTCTCTATCATATAATTCTCTTGTGCAAAACGTAAATTCTTCATCACCCACTCTTACTGTTTTTTTTGCTTCGGTCCAAATGTCTTCCAAATAAACGGACTTTTGTTTGGAGTCATAGCGAACCAGGGCAAACCCGGGTTTTGTTTCTTTATCTGCACCAACAACCTGACACGCAACCACTTCATATTTTTCATCATTAAAAACAAATGCACTTGGCATTGATTGCGCGCTTGGAAGAATAACCGTTTGGTTTGGCAACATTACTTGTGGATGATGTTGATCAAAATATTCTCCTAACGTTTTTGCGGAGAATACTGTAACATTAGCCACCATTGCTCCATCTTTTAAATTTACTGTACTTATAATTCGACCCGGAGTTAGTACTAATATTTTTCCTTTACTTTCTCCAACTAAGTTTGTACCTGTTCCACACTGTTCAACAATCACTCGACCACGATTTTTCATGTTGATCGTGCCGTTATCTTTTAATTGAGCAACCACACCGGCTTGGCCCGAAATTATATTTTCACCAGATAAATTCACGATTTCTCTAACAGTTGCTTCTGCTGTCACCTCAAGCTTATTTGCCTGAAAGATCTGGGTTGGCGGTTGGCGAGCCGGTTGTCCGAAAACTTGTCTTTGCATTGATTGACCGATTTTTGCATAATTAACCTCGCTTAAGTAACCACATTTGTCACCAATAACGACAAAGGAGTCTAAACCTTTAACTTTTACATAATAAGCTTGTACGCTATTTACATCGCTATCAATCATACTTAGCCATGGGTCATTGACAAGTGTATTTGTTTTTGGAGCATTGCTTATTTCCATTGCTACACCAAGATTTTCTGGCTTAAGTGTAATTACGCATGGTGCTTTTTCATCTGCAGTTGCAAATGCTGAAAGAAGTTTTTCCACCTCATGGCGCGTCATCTCACCACTTAAAACTGCTTTTTCTACTGTGTTTGTAAGATTTTTCTGCCAATCGGGAAATTTAGTTTTTAAAACTACATCAATTCTTTTATTTAAAGTTATCTGTGCTTCGGTTCCTGCTCCAATATAATATTTTCCTGTTGCCTCAATTAGCTTATTCAGTCCTTGCTTTTCAAGCTCACTAAACGGCTCGCCGTCGCGGTCAATAATTACCTGATATTCAGCTTGTATTTCATTAAGCCGTTTTGTTATTTCTTGATTTAGTCCTATTAGTTTATCTGTTTCAATTCCGGTTTTATCTTTGATTCTCTGTTCAAGTGTATGATCGCCCTGTTCCCTTCCATCAACCAAAACCCAGCGCATGGTTGACGCGCCTTCACGATCAATAATTGTCATTCTTTCAAAAACAAAAAGCGCTTGTCTTTTTGTGGTGGTATTTTGACCAGTCACCAAGGTAAAGTGTCGAAGATTATTTCCGTCTTTGACAACATAATGCAATTTTTCTCTCCTTGTTTCACCACCTTGGGTATAATCCAAACTATGTACAACGCCAACCTCATCTGATAATTTATCACATGATGGTAAAAAATAACCATAGACTTTTTCCGGATGATCAATTGCATCTTTTGGAATTTTCACCAAACAATCCACTTCAACCCCGGCAATTGCTTCACGTGAAATATTTAATTTAAAATTCGTTCCTGTTTTTTCAAAAACAACTGTCCCATTACCATTAATTGAGATTTCTTCTGCAGGTGTTCCGCAATAATCAGCAACTTTCTTATTATCCACCGCAACATTAACCATCTCTGAAACAGACCCATCAGCAACAATTAATCGCGCTGATTCCAGATGTGTTTTTTCATCCACCCAAAAACTTATATGCGGAACATTACCACTAACTACTACTAATTTAACATTATCACTATCAACAACTACTTTTTCACTATTACCAACTACTAACGTCCCGCCATCTTGTCTAACACCTTCTGTTGGAAATTTTCTTAAATCAATCACTCCTTTTTTCAAATCAACCGCAAGCGTTTCAACCGGCAAAACTGCTTCGACTGCTTCTGCCGAAGGAGCTGATGGAGGAGGTTGTGGAGGTGGTGGTGCTGCTGGAATAGGCGGCGGCGGTTGTGCGATCGGCCTCAAGGCGAGCATCTCTGCCGCGATGCGCTCGGCCTCTCTTGCGCCCGGCAGAGCAACCACTTCAAGTTCTGGAACAGCTGGTGGTGGAAAAACTACCTGATTAATTGCTGCAATTACTTTGTCAGTCCCCCATGGTTTTCCCTTAATCCGCTCTGTCAGATCAATCATCTTGTCTTCTTTTGCTCCAGTTAACAAAATCCAACGCTTTTCTGTTTTTTCACCATCAATAAAGGTTGTCTGCTCAAATACAAAAGTTGCTTTTTTTCCTTCGCTATTTGTTCCTTCGCTTACTAGGTAAACATGTCGAAAATCGGTTTCATCAGAAACACCCAAATAGCGAAATTCTCCATCAGCAACCGATCCGTCATTGTCCATTTCCCGCGCCGATGGAAAAGTTGGAATCGCATACACTGCTTTTTCCTGATCAGTTTTTTCAAGCACCTCTGTAAATTGATCTTCTGTGGAAACTATAATTGTGTTGTTTTTTGTTTGTATTCTCTCAAGCGTAGCAAATGTTGAGGTAATCTTTCCTACGTCCCCAATATATAATAATGCCCCTTTTGTTCCCTCTTCTTCAACCTCAATATCATTTGTTGGAAAGTTAAAATGAATAACTGCGTCGCCAAAGACCAAATGAGGATCGCCAAAATTATTATGATTTTCAGAAGTTAGGTTGACACATCTTGCATCACCTCTAATAATTAACTTTGCACGATAATTACTCTCTCCAGCTTCCTTCTCAAATGTTCTTGAAACTAACATTGGATTATGATCGCTATCAATAGTGACATTTCCATTAACATTTAAAACCGCTACATTACCTTTAGGCAATGATCTTTTCCTATACCTAGCCTGATATGGAAATCTTATCACTGCTTTTCCCCAATCCACCACGGCCCCGCCATGAGAAATACCATATTTTTCAGCATCTTCTACTGTTTCAACCATTAAAGGACCTAACCAAGCAACTAAACTTGCTTCATTCCAATCAATAGTCGAAGGTCTAGTTTGTGGCGCCTGATCATCGGCCTCAAATCCTCCTGCTAAAAACCATTTATATGAAATTTCTCCTGCTTGGTCAGTAACCTTTGTTCTTTCAAATATGAACACAGATTTTCCACCTACTTGATTTTCTCCTTTTATTATTGTGTATGTGTGGAAATAATTATTATCAGATTTGTCTTCATAACTGTAATAGCTTATTTCATCATCACCTGTAGTAAAACCAACAGTTTTTGGAGCCATCACTGCATCTGGTAAATCTGGGATAATATAAATATGCCTTCTTTGTTCATCTTTAATGATATTATTAGAAGGTAATTCTGTTGATTGTTGGACACATAATAACAAGTCTTCTGGATATAATGATCTATCACTACCCATATCAAATGTTTCAACAAAACATACCGGAGCTGAACCTTCCTCGTCAGAATAACGATGCAAACCTCTCTTAAGACAACCAAAATGGTAAGTATTATTTTGTAAAACAGCATTATGTCCCCCGCCGCCCTCATCCTCGGGAATAATAACCCTATTACCAAAATTATTTGTATGCGCGAAGTCAAAACCACCATATCCGGTATTTCTTTGAAGATAAAGAATACAATCTGTACAGTTCAGAAAACAACCCCCTCCCTTTTCTAACCAAACTCCACTTGTCTTAACTTCTTTTGCCGGTAATTTAGGTTCAGCAAATCTTAAGTCAATCTCTGCTCCGCCGTGAGAAACACCATATTCTTCAGCTTTTCTTGCTGCCTCAACTGTTACCGCTGCTTCTCCGCCTGGGGGTGGAACAGGGCCGGGTGAAGGTGGCGATGCTGGAGCAGGTGGAGAAGATGGAGGTTGTGGAGGTGGCGAGGCGGCTGGCGATAGAATGGGTTTATATAATTCGTCGTGTTCTTTTTTTAGTTTTATTCTTAGCTCTTCTGAACTAATATCTACAGTATCGCTTTTATCAGATGTTCCATAATAGGTATATAATTTTAATGTAATCGGCCGCCTTTGTTCATCATAAACTGTCAATTTATGGTTATGTCTTTTTTCATAAGAAAGCTTATTTATTCTATCCTCAATCCCCGGCCAGCTTGGTTTTAAAATCACAAGTTCTGCTCCTGTCCAACCGGTTAAGTTGACTTCATCTAATTGGCCGGTTAACTCGCTTAGCGTTAACTTCCCTCGCACATCTGTTTGTGAAACCTGCCCGCATTTTTCTATCTGTAATTCCTGTTCTTTCTCAACAGTCATTTGTTTAATCTCTCGTATTTCAACAAAACTGACCGAGACGTTTTTATCCACATCCCTTTCTGTTCTTTTTCCAATCTCTATATTATTAACTGTAGCAATTGGCACCGCAACCCTAATCTCAACTTTTCCGTCTTTCTCCGCTACCTGCCACGGTCTTAATTGTTCAGGAATTTGTTTAAAACGCTTTGATTGTTTTAGTGTATCATTTGTAATTGCAGCAAAAGATAATTGCCCGTCTTCGTCAAAACTACCCTTGGCGGCTTGGATTTCTCCGATTAAAGCGTTTACCTGACTTCTTTTTAAAGGCGTTTTTTCAAATTCCGCCTGACTATTGGTTCGCACAATCCAGGCGCTGATAAATTTCTTTGCACCAGGAGATAAATTAACGTCCTGTTCAAAGCTATACGCTGGAACAATTTCAGTTATAGTAAGTCCAAAACCTTTTCGAATTAATGAATTATTTAATTCATTCACTTCTCCGGCAACCACCAGTTGTAGTTTTGTCTGACCGGCCGCATCTCTTTCTTCCCTGAATAAACCGTAACGATTATTCTGTTCATCCTCGCTAATATAACGAGGTGGACTTAGACGCAAAAGCACAAAATCACTTTCCTGCTGGCGAAACTTTATCCCATTCTTTGAGTATGATTGTACAGTAATACTATTATTATCCTCTCGTATTGTTTTTGACTCCGCCTGCTCAGGTGTTTGATCAATATAAACCAGCCTATTTTTATCAAGCGCATCGTTATTAACAGCTGTAATTTTTCCTTCTCTAATCCCATTTTTCATGGTATAATAATCATCTTCATTATTACAAATTACAAAATAACCCGCGTCTGAAAAACCAAAACCCAACATTAATCTTTTTATCTGATCAGGTAAATTTCTCAAGTAAACTGCTCCACTACTATTGATAGTAATTTCCGTTCCATCAGCTGTTGTTTTTTCAGCAAAGCTTAATGTTGCTACCGCTCTGTCATATACTTCTATATGGCTTTTTTTACCCGCAGCATCAGCTAATTCGACCTGCGCATCATTCTCTAAAATCACATTTGCATTTTGTATTTGTCCTAAGACTCTCACGTTGTCACTGGCTGTTCCTAACATATAGTTATCCAGGTTGTCAAAACAAACAGCTGCATTTTTTCCCACATAAACTTGAGTAAAGTTTTTCGCTTGTCCAAATACCACCAAAGGCGCTCTTTCCTGTGATGGAGACATTACCTCAAACATCTCAAATGTCTTATCAATAGATGGAATAAATTTTATCCCTTGGTCAACCCGCCAATGACCGCCTTTTTCTCTGTGGCGATCTGGATGAAAACGTGGCGTTTTCTCCATTTCTCCAATTGTTGGAATATCATCACGCTCTTGTTCCTTATCATCATCCCAACAATTCATAACGCGGTCTTCTTTTTTCGCTAAATCTTCTTCTGTGACAATAAATGCTTTAATAAACGCTATTGACTCTGGAGAATCTGGATTTTGTTGAAGCTGTTCAAGATAAATCTTTAATGTAACTGTGTCAGTTAATTGCGGTTTTCCTGAAGTTTCATTTAGTGTTAACTCTTGTCTTAAACAATCTGCAATTTGTACATCGTCAATATGATCCATAACAAACTGTAGATAGCCTTTGTTTTTTTCTGTTTCCCCCACCCCCGCCGCCTCCACCAATGATCCAGTTGATATTTCTGGTCTGGATGCTTTGTCAACTGCAGAAATTAAAGAGTCAATTAGTTTGTTAAGGGGAGTTTCTTTTCTGGTGTTTGCAGGTTTTCCTATCTCCTCTCTTTGATCAAGGAAAAGTGTTAGGTTGGGAACTTTAGTGGTAAAATCATCAGGAAGTTGGGTATATCCGTTGGTTTGCTGTTCAATTTGTTTATCTGTCATTGTGGAAGGAAAGCTTTGTGGATAGTTTGCTCTTAAGGCTTGAGCAACAGCATAGGAGTGGTTGGTAATTAAATAGTGGTCAACTAAGTTTCGAATTAAAAGAAATCTCTCTTTATCCTGTGGGTTGGTGGGAATTACTCCTTTTGCCATGATTAAAGCGTCCACTCGAGAAAGGGTTCTGTTTTGAGGAGTAATACAATCTTTAATTGGTTTATCAAGAGGAGAAAGACTGCTGTCTAGTTGTTTTTGTTCTTCTTGCCATGTATCTTTTTGTCTTTGTTTTGGGTCTAAAGCTGTGGTGATTTTTGATGATAAATCAGTATTAGCTTTAATATACTCTATGACTTTTGACTTTTCAGGAAGAGGAAGTGGTTGTTCAACAGGTTGAGTAGGCGGTAGTTTTTCCTCTACCTTGGAAAAGACTGTATCAACTATCTGCTTTAGTGGTGTTTCTTTTCTTTTGTTTTCTGGTTTTCCTATCTCTTCTCTTTGATCAAGAAAAAGACTAAGGTTGGGAACTTTATCAGAAAAGTTTGTTGGAAGCTTTCCACTTGAAACTTTTCCTTTCTCATCTACAATCTCTGCAATGATTGTTTTTTCATCTTTATCACCATAGTTGTCTGGATAGTTTGCTTTTAATGCTTGGACAACAGCATAGGAGCAGTTTTCCTGAATAAAGGAGTTGACCACTTCACGCACCAAAAGAAACTTTTGTCTGTTCTCTGGAGTATTGGGGATACAGTTGTGAGCGATGATTAATGCATCCACCCGAGAAACAGTACGGTTTGAAGGAGTAATACAGTTTAGTATTGGTTGATTAAGGGGGACAATAGTTTCAAGTTGACTCTGTTCTCTTTTCCACATGCCCACCTTACGACTGGTTGGTTTAAGAGAATCAACAACAGTCTGTGTTTCAGCTGAAGAAAAGCTTTCTCTAATTGACTGTGATGTGGGAATGTTTTCATTGACCATGGATAAATATTATTATGGAAGAAAGGGAAAGAAAAGGCAAGGGGGAAATGAATTATCTAATCAGCGACTCTACTATTGTTGCTGGAGGCGGAGCTTCATCATATTCATCTTTTGCCGCTGGTTCTTCTACTACTACTGCTGGTGGTGGTGGTGCTGCCACTTCTCCTGTTGCTGGTTCATCTCCTAAAAATTCTAAATAATCTTGCTTTCCTTGCGCCCATATTTTTAATTTTTCAAGATTTTCTGGAGTAAGAACAACTATTCTGTCTGTTGCTCCCAACTGTTTTTCAATATCTCTGAATCTCATTAGAGAATTAACATATTCTGCTTCTTGACCGGTTTGGAATTGAGTTGGAAACTCATCTCTCATTGTTGGAATTAATGTTAGTGAATTTTCTCCTGCAGCTGCTAACGTTGCCTTAACTTTTTTCCATGTTTCATTTTCTGCAAC
>Ga0210057_1007555_pt1 | contig 13122 bp, 10 predicted proteins | sample CryGeyCG2114_010_2_FD_183968 | JGI IMG/M metagenome (GOLD analysis project Ga0210057, IMG submission 183968) | Groundwater microbial communities from aquifer - Crystal Geyser CG10_big_fil_rev_8/21/14_0.10 (SPAdes) (version 2) | ecosystem: Environmental > Aquatic > Deep subsurface > Groundwater ... | reverse complement strand
CATAGACATATCTTAACATAACAAAAACACCAACAAAGGTGTTTTTTATGGGGTGGTCGACGGGGATTGCACCCGTAACCACTTGCTCCACAGGCAAGCGCTCTACTATTGAGCTACGACCACCATATTATTTATCTATCATCTAGAGTCTAATATCTAGAATCCAGTATCTAATTCTGGTACGCCCGGCAGGATTCGGTCACAAGTCCTCGCCTGCTGGCTCGGCTCGCAGCCCCACCTCGTCCGCCCTGGGCGGACTGCGGTTCTTGAGCGTTACATCCGCTCAAGCCTGCGACCTACCCCGCTAAGCGGGGTCGCTCCCCGCCTGCCATACTGGTACCCCCAGTAGGATTTGCACCTACGACCTTCACCTTAGAAGGGTGCTGCTCTATCTGCTGAGCTATGGGGGCATTGCGGGCAGGTATCCAACTGAGCTACGGGCACTTATTTGGAGCGGGATACCGGACTTGAACCGGCCCTGCGACCTTGGAAGGGTCGAGTACTACCACTATACTAATCCCGCAATATTTGTTCTAAACAAGCATTAATCCAACCCATAATTTTTCTGTGCAAAAATCTGCCCTTTAATACCTCACCGCAACTATTTATCTGCAGATGTAGTGTTCCGTTGGGCAATTTATGCTTTTTTTTCCCTGATTTATCCTTTCGCCTGTCAATTTGCGTTTTTTTAAATTGTTCTTGAGAAACACCCGTTATACCTGACCAATATTTTATTGAATTTTTTACATCCGAATCTGGATAAATATGAATTCTTGGTGCAAAATTATTTTTTTTAATTTCGCAAATTCTCTCGAACCATTCAACGGCAATTTTTATAACAGATGGATCGGAATTTACAAATCTTATAATCTCATTAGATTTTGACCCTTCGCCCCAATAAAGTCCAATACCCAGCATTAATAAATCCCGTTTTGTCAGATTTCCAATTTCTGATTTAGCTATTTTTCGAGCCTCAAGAATATTCACCATTTTTAAGTTGTGCTTGCTTTGGGCAGATTTTATCCTTGCAAGACCAATTCTTTTTATCACCTTGTGATTAGGTTTATAGGGAATTTCTTTCAGCCAATCGCTAAGGGTACTTTTTGAAAGTTGAAGTTTGGAGGCAATCATGCTGTATGAATCACCCTTTTCCCTTAAATTAATAGCTTCTTGCTTTATATTTATTGATTTCAATTTCGTACCCTTGTGTACTATTATCCCAAATTAAATGTAAATGTTCAAATATTTTTTATTACAGGAGTATAATAGCATTTTTTCCTAAACTTGGCAATCGAATTGGAGTTTATACCGAGAGCTTTAAATAATCAACGCCACGATCAGAAGTGCAATGATATTTAGAATTTTAATCATAGGATTAATTGCAGGTCCGGCAGTGTCTTTATACGGATCCCCAACCGTATCTCCCGTAACTGCCGCTTTGTGAGCTTCCGAACCCTTACCGCCATAATTACCCATTTCTATGTATTTCTTGGCGTTATCCCAAGCCGCTCCGCCCGAAGTCATCGAGATCGCTACAAATATTCCCGTAACGATCGAACCGACTAGCAATCCGCCAAGAGCAACCGGACCAAGCAAAAATCCAACTAAAATCGGGACAACAACTGGCAAAAGTGCAGGTAAAATCATCTGTTTAATTGCCGCACGGGTTACAATATCAACTGCTTGAGAATAATCCGGTTTAGCACTTCCTTCCATAATTCCTTTAATTACCCTGAATTGTCTCCTCACCTCCTCTACAACAGCTCCGGCAGTTTTGCCTACCGCTTCCATCGAGAGCGCTCCAAACCAATAAGGTAGAAGTCCTCCGATGAACAAACCTACTAAAACTTTCGGATCGGAGAGCGAAAATTCGAGCGACTGTCCAGCACTAACAATTTCTTGAGTATAAGACGCGAATAGCACAATGGCAGCAAGGCCGGCTGAGGCAATCGCATAACCCTTGGTTACAGCTTTTGTGGTGTTGCCCACTGCATCTAGCGGATCTGTTACTTTTCTGACCTTTTCAGGAAGCCCTGCCATTTCCGCAATTCCTCCGGCATTATCCATAATCGGTCCGTAAGCATCAATTGCCACAATAATTCCCGTCATAGAAAGCATTGAAAATGCTGCAATTGCCACACCATAGAGACCTGAAAACTGATATGCAAGCATAATACCCACTGCAATAATCAAGACCGGCCAGATTGTCGATTTCATCGAAACAGCTAAGCCGGCAATGATATTCGTGCCGTGCCCAGTCGTAGATGCTTTTGCGATCGACTTGACCGGATTAAATGAACTGGAAGTGAAGTATTCGGTAATGACCATCATCGCCGCGGTAACGCCAAGTCCAACAAGCGCACAATAAAACAAACTCAGGGGATTATCGTCCAGCATCAACCAGTTAGCCACAAAATAAAAGGCAACGGCCGCTAAAATGCCAGAAGCGATTAATCCTTTGTAAAGCGCCGACATAATTTTTTCACCCGAAAGTTTGACAAAGAATGATCCAGCAATCGAAGCTAAAATCGAAACACCGCCTAGGGCAAGCGGGAAAATGATAGCCGTGTTTGAATCTGCAAATATAAGCGATCCAAGCAGCATTGTCGCAATGGCCGTTACGGCATATGTCTCAAAAAGATCCGCAGCCATACCAGCGCAGTCGCCCACATTATCCCCGACATTATCGGCAATAACCGCCGGATTCCGCGGATCATCCTCAGGAATATTCGATTCTATCTTTCCGACAAGATCAGCTCCCACATCAGCGGCTTTAGTAAATATTCCCCCGCCAAGTCGCGCAAAAATCGAAATAAGCGAACCTCCAAAGCCGAGACCAATAAGCGCCTTTGGATCTTTGGTAATTGCATAGAAACCAGTCACGCCAAGAAGTCCCAATCCGACCACCAAAAATCCCGTTACAGATCCCCCTTTAAAAGCCAGATCCATTGCTTTTTTGATTCCACTTCGAGCCGCTTCAGCCACTCGAACATTTGTTCTAACGGAAATGTTCATCCCAATATAACCCGCAATGGCTGAAAGAGTCGCGCCAATTAAAAACGCAATTGCGGTTGTCCAATTAAGCGCAAAACCCAATATAAGAGCAACTACAATTGCGATAAAAGCAATTGTTTTATATTGCCTGTTTAAATATGCCGATGCGCCTTGCTTAATTGCATCAGCAATTGCTTGCATTTTTGAGGAACCGGCTGATTCGTTTAAAATCACTTTTGATGTAATAAAACCATAAATAATTGCTGCAAGCGCTGAAGCTAAGGCAAAATAGATTACTATTTGTTCTGACATTTTTCCTCCCAGCTTATTTAATAAAATATTACACCTTTATACCTAATTATCCTATCTTTTTCAAGCTTTTTTTGACAATTCTTAGAATTTGCAAAAGAGAAAACTACTGATATTATGTATTCACAAAGTCAATTTTAAGGTTATAAATGAGATTAAAATCCATTTTTTTGATTTGCTTCATCGCACTTTCAGGATTTATTTTCAGTGGATGTACGATAGGCAAACAAGTCAATTCAGCCAACCCCACGCCCGATGCGACACTTCCCAAAACCGATATCATTCTTTATTATGGTGAAGGATGCCCGCATTGTGCAAAAGTCGAAGATTACCTCAATAAAAACAATGTTCGAGGCAAATTAAATTTTGAGACAAAAGAAGTTTATTCCAATAAGGATAATGCGCAAGAAATGGCGCAAAAGGCAAATCTGTGTGGAATAAATCAAAATAATATCGGGGTTCCTTTCCTCTGGGATGGTAAAAATTGTTATGTGGGCGATAGCGATATCATAAAATTTTTCGAGGAAAAAATGAAATGACAAAGGTGATAATTAAAATTGCAAAATACATAAGTCTTGTTGCATTCTTCAGCCTTTTTCAAATTAATTATGCTCGAGCTTTTTGCCCGATTTGCACCGTAGCTGCCGCCGGTGGAGTCGGCCTTTCGAGATGGCTTGGAATAGATGATCTTATTACTGGCCTCTGGATTGGCGCACTTATTATATCGACAACGATGTGGATAATAAATTGGTTTACAAAAAAAGGATTAAAGTCGGTAATCTACAAGATTATCATCTTCGTTGTATTGGTCGCCCTGGCAGTTATACCTCTTTATAGATTTGAAATAATCGGCCACCCAATGAATCGTATCTGGGGTATTGATAAATTGGCTCTTGGCATGGGCGGGGGGTTTGTGCTTTTTTGGATCTTCGAATATATTTCTATACTTTTTAAAAATAAAAGGGGCAAACTATACATTCCGTTCCAAAAAGTCATCATTCCGGTTGCTCTTTTAGCTATCGTAAGTTTGATAGTTTATTTTATAATCAAATAAAATGGAAAGTCCAATCGACAACTACCAAAAACTTATTGAAAAAATAAATTATGCCAAAAGAGAAAATCCGCTGGATCTCTCGAGCGATCAGGATTTATCTATTGCCATCATGAACTTGGTTAGCATCGAAGAGCACTTTTTCTTTACCGCCAAAAAGACAGGCAAGGACAAATACTTTGATCTTTTGCGCGAAGTTCGCGAGATGCGAAAAACCTTGCTTGGAAAAATTATCAAAGATTACGAAGGCGAAATTTGGTGCATTTCCAAACACCTTCTCGCCGCTTCGATGCGTCTTATGGAAGTCGGCACAAAGCTTCTCGGGCAAAATAAAAATCGCGAAGCCAAGGAAATGTTTGATAAATCGTTCGAACTTTATTCATTATTTTGGGCCATAAACTTTAAAATAATCGACGCAAAAGATATTGCCAAAATTGACGATGAAGCAATAAGTAAAGAAGATAAAAAGAAGAAAGGATTTTTCGGCAAGATTGGCGAGATCATTAAAAACGTTGTTGATTGTTGCATAGAATAAAATAAACCAGCTTCTATTGCAAAAGGCATGATTAATTGGTAAATTAGAACTAAGATCGTAGATTGCTATGAAAATAACTAGCTCCGTTTTTGCGGACAATGAAAAACTTCCTCAAAAGTATAGTTGCGACGGAGATGCCATAAATCCGCCTCTGAGTTTTTCGGAGGTGCCGAGTGGCGCAAAATCACTCGCGCTCATTATGTACGATCCCGACGCGCCAAGTGGCATGTTTGTTCATTGGATTATTTGGAATCTGCCGCCATCAATTCTGGGGATAGAAGAAGGCCAATCGCCGAACGCAGTCATTGGGGCAGGATCGAGCGGCAAAAATGCATACATGGGACCCTGCCCGCCAAGCGGATCTCACAGATATATCTTTGAGCTTTACGCGTTAGATAATATGCTTAATATTGGTCCCGATTCCGGCAGAGAAACTCTACTGAAAACAATAGGGGGGCATATTGTCGGTAAAAGTACGCTTACAAGCACTTACGAACGAGGGGCTTAATTGTTGACATCCAGATGATAAATTGGTAAATTATCTTTATATGACACAATCACAAAATTATTTTTGGTTTTTCTTTACGAGTGACCACGGAGGCCGAATAGTTTAGCGTAAGAGAAAACCAGAAATAATTTCGGCCTTCATGGGGCCGTTTTTGTTTTTCGTAAATTTTTTGGGCGTCTTGAGACGCTCAGAAACATTTGCGAAAAAGCACATTGACACGGAGGGAGAGAATGTACGCAGCAAAAATCGCTTATGTCGTCCCCGGGACCGCATCACAGGGAATCGAGGTGGTAGTAGATGGAGATATCTCCAGCGATCGGGCCCTGGAGATCGCCCGAGAGATCGCCGGCGAGATCCAGCACCTCTGGATCTCGCCGTGCGGCACCATCACCATCTGCGGCCAGATGCCGCGGATTATCGAGCTGACACTGGTCGGACTGCTTGCTCCTCATTTCTATGCCGTATGTGTGAAGTGTGGGGGCAGGTACGTAGTGGTTGCCTGCCGTGATCAGGAAAGGATCGGCGGGGAAATGGCGAGCCCGGGCTACATCTGGTGACGTGCGAGCCAGAAGCAGTTGAGCTGGCCGAGACAGGTGGTTGCTGATGGAAGAGAAAAAATGTCCTCATTGCCAGACACCACTTGTCATTGAGCGTGTACCGATCGGCAGCTCAACTTTTGGCGGAATCACAGTCCCCCGACTCAGGTGTCCCAATCCAAAGTGCCCCGTCAAATACTACACTCAGACCATTGTCAAGCAAAAGGTGGGATGGTGATAATAGCCCAACGACCCCAAACCAAACCCTGCAAGGCGATCGGCTGCCAACACTCTATGTTCCTCGTCATCAGGCCCATGCCGGATGGCGAGAACCGACAAATCTGGGTCTGTAAGATGCGGAGCGGAGGAGACTGTAGACGAGCCGGAAAGCAAGTTGCGAACCCATCACGCTAAGTAACGGAGAGAACGTTTCGTGCGCGCCTGCCACACATGCGAATACGAGCAGCCTCTGCGCGAGCCAGACTGTATTGCAGTCCTTGCCCAAATACCCTTACCGCTGCCGGTCTGACCCTCCCTCAACGTGCCTTTCCATTTTCGCCAGTGGACCGGAGAGTCCTAATGGCGGAATCCCGGGCCTCGACGCCTGCGCTTAAAGCGCAGATACGTCGAGGCCCAAGTCTTTTAATTTATAAAATAACCCCTTCGTAGGTTTTAGTTGGTCGCAATTACTGAACGAAGCTCGAACCTATTTTGAACAAAAATCGCTCGAATAGCTCCGCTCCGCGTTTCCGCCCGCCGAAATTCGGCGAGCAAAGCAAAACAATTTTCTTTTCAATTCTTTATTTTTTCGCGCGACCTTTTTTCTTTTAAAAGGATTTGAAAATTGTTTTGCTTTGATGTTTGGCTTAATGCCAAACGGCGGAAACGGCGGAGTTTATCCCGCAACTGCGGGACTACAGCTCGGGCGTGGCGGAATTCCTCCCCCCAACCCCTTCCTTTTCGCCCGCCTGAATGCCTGCCCGTCAAAGTTTCAACGACGGCGGGGACGGCCAGAATTTTTTGCGAGCGGACGGCGGGACACTAAAATTAGTGGTGAGGGAATACAGAAAACAAACACCAAACAAAACAACTAAAAAGTTGCTGATCTGTAGCAATTAACTCAACTTATTTTTATTCACTTTTTAATACTTCTCGCACAGAGACGCTGTAAATTTCACCGCGATCTAAAGTTATTTTGATAACTTTGCCACTTACCTCAACAGAAGCAACTTTTTTGCTATCAATTCCTTCCTTAACTCCGGCTAGTCCTTCCGAGATTCGCTTTTCGTGTTGTTCTTTGGCTGAGCCAATTTCTGACGGTTCACCAAAATTCAATCCCAATGGTAATTCTTCCTCGTGAGAAATACCAATCTCGGTTTTAACTGGTCCGAATTTGCTAGCAGGCTGGTAAAAACCGACACCCGGGATACCTTTGTAGTGTCTATATCCGGCGGCAATTGTATGTGTCAAATACAGAGGACCGCGACCGGAAATTAACACTGGTTTTGAAGGGTCAACATCGGGAGGAATGACTTTATCCAAATCCTCAACCTTAAAATCGCCCGCGAGATTAAATTCAACAAGAGTATAATCTTCAGTTTCTTTTTTAACCCATGTTAATCCATCTGGCCCGCGTCCCTCGCCTTCTGGCAACGGCTCTAAAACCTTAGTCTCGCCCTTAACCATTTTCCCTTCATTGTCTTTTGACATGTAGGTGAGATTACCTTCTGCTGGATGCGCACCATGTAAAAGGCTGGCAATTACTGCAGGAGAAGCGACACCATCAATAACAATACCTTCTGCTTTATTGTCGCGAGCAAATTTCTCTGCGTATTCATACGCCAATCGGTCATGCTCCGGACCAAAAGTAACGCGACCTTGTTGATCGGGTTGCAACCCAATCTCGCGGGCGAAATCGTTAATTGATAACTTTTCAATTTTTGGCTCGCCCTTTTTGATTTCTTGAGGCACTTGCGCCTCTGGTGTAAAATTTTTTTCGCTCATAGTATTTATTCCTTTAGTTAAATTATTTAACCCACTCCGGCTCAACCTTAGTTGCCAGAGTGATGAGGGGCAATTCGCCACCTCGCTTAGTTTGTATTGTAATCAATTCGTTAGCAACAATCAAGTTGCCGGGTTAGGCAATTTTTCCTTCTCGAAATGGCTCTTTCGGTTCAATTATTTCTTTTTGCGATTCTGTTGATAATTCGCTTCTAATTTCACTTGCCCACTCTGCATCAATTTCATCTAACCATTCTCTCTTAAAAATAGGCCTCTTTAATCTTGTTTCAGTATTTTCTCGACCATGTTTTTCCGCACCCAACAAATCATCTTTTATCTGGGCCTTTATACCCCATTCTCTAAATTCATTAACTCTTTCTGGAGTTCCGCCCAAGTGTGCCAAAAATTCTCTAAAAGCGACTTCTCGCTCCGCCGCCCTTAGCCAGTCTTTGTATTCCTTGCATTCCTCAATTCCATCTTCCACTCTTAATTCATAAAAAACTCCATCAATAACCCTACGAAACATTTCTTGAAATTCTTTAGACAGCCCTTTTTTTTCAGCAATGTTATGTGCCTTCACAGTCATCAAAGTAGCATAATAAATTGATTTAACAATTCCTTCCTGTTGCCAAGAAGTTGGTTGTCCTTCCCGGGTTGTATGTTCGTCTAAAAAATCGTCAATCATTCGAAATCCGCTAGCTACGAGATTAACAACTTCAGCCCTCTCTTGATTTAAGTTAACTCCGTGTTTTTTCAATCTTTCGGGATAATTTTTGTGAAAAATATATTCGCTAAAATCTTTGCCAACTTCTGTCTTTTTGGCGATGAGTTTTTCTACATTTCTTCTATAAAGTTCAAGAAATGGCTGTTTGCTCCCAAATGGATTGGGAATATCTAAAATTCTTGTTGTTCTAAATTCAAGTCCTTCTAATACTTCGCTCAATGGTTCAAGGGTTCGCCAATCTCCCATATCAAGCTCGCTATAAGCGTAATCCTTCAACTTCCGCAATCCTTCTCCAAACATCTCATCTCTTTCTTTAGCGAAGTAATCATCTTTATCTAATCGCAATTCTCCAAACTCCCTCCTTAATTCCTCGTTTATTTCAGCTGAGAAAAGAAAAATCGGACGATGGGTGGCATAACTTAAAAATAATGCTGTCTCATATGATTTTACGCCATCAATAATTATGACTTTTTCTTTTGAGCGCTCCTGAATTAAACGCAACAGTATTTCCCCGACTATATACGGATTTTTCTGTTCCTGTTCAAATAATTCTTCGCCGTAATCTCCAACATCGGTTATCTTTTGTAACTCTTTACCTATTTGTACAGTTGGAATTCTTTGGCTCATTTCTAAACCGCGAGACAAAAAAGATTTCATTGACCCCGGCTTGCCGGCAAAAGCAATAAGCACTCTTTCGGGATCTGGTCTGGCGCTGGGTTCAAGAATATCAACAAACCTTTCACCAAATTTTGTTTCTGCGTTGCCCCGAATTTTTGTCCGTTCCCGTGGAAGTTTTAATTCCCTCACTGCTTCCAATGCTCCACGACCGGTAGCAATATTTGCTTCAACTAATTCAAATTCATCAAAATCTTCTAACTTTTTGCCGGTAGGATACAATATTTTTTCTTTCGGATCCCAATAAAAAGCTTGTTCGCCTTCTTGAGGGGAGCGGAAATTCTTCAGTCCGCCCTTTAATAAATAAACCGTCGCTTTTTTCATAGATTTTTTATTTTTCTTTTATATACGGATCTAGATAAAACAAAGAATTCGTTTGATAGAATTTTACATCTTCAAGACTGGCGGTTCTACGATAATTGTTAAATATCACGGCTGACTCTAATTCCGCCCCAATAGTCATGGCAATATCCTCTGTCGCTACTTGATCGCTCGGCAATTCAACAAAATAATGATCGTCTCTTTTTGACACACTTTCCGCTTTCAATCCATATTTTTCTACCGTTTCTTTAACCTCTATTTCAGAACGAATAGCGGGTTCGCTAATTCTTACTTTATTATCTCTATTCAAAGCGATCGGCACACCCCAGACCTCTCTATAATAAGTATAAGTATGACGGTGAATTTTCATTTTGGAAACCATTTCTTGCAATCTTTTATAAGCATCCGGCGTTAAGAAATTTTTTACTACATAGTATTCGTGTTTTTCTGGCGATTTGAGAAGCGGGGGATCAATAAAGCCCAAGTCAACCATTTTTTTAAGCTCCTCGTCTCTATCAACTCCAAATGTGCCAAAAGCAACGCCCCTCACCATAATATTTCTAAAACCTAATTCCTCTAATTCTTTTAAGGTATTCATTCCTTCATCAATGTTTTCACTGTTCAATGGCCCAATCTCGATTGAAATCCTATCAGGATCTATTCCGGCTTCAAGCAGTCTTTTTAAGCCTGCCACCTGTGCTTCTTCTTTGATCTTTGTCCATTTTAATTCATATGCCTTTGGCGTGATTGTTGTGCCAAATCTGAAATTGGGATATTCCAACAATGCCTTTTTCATCGTTTCACTCGCTGGTCCCCGATGAAGAGCCAAAATGATATTGTTCTTAAATTGCTCATCCTTTTTTACAAGATTAAGGAATTGTTTTACTTCTTGTGGATACATACTGGCATCCCCTCTGGCGCCAAGAATTAAAACATCTTTGGGTAGAAAAAGTTTTGAATTTTTAAGGAATTCGACCATTTGTTCCGGTGTAGATAGTCTTTTCAATTTTTCAGTGCCAATATAATCTTTACTGGCGCTAATCCAGCGGTAATAACAAAATTCGCAACCGTAACGGCAACCTAACATTAAATCACCATCGTGAATATAACGGCGTTTAAATACCGGACTTACCGCTAATAACATTTCTTCGCCGTTAGTATATTCGGGAGCTTTCTCAGATTCTGACGATTCAAATAGGGATTTGTAATATTCTATCCAAAGATCAAACTCTTTTTGGTTGGCTTCGGGATTCATCCCTCTGATTTGGGTAGGCGCATGTTGATATAATTCTTCCCGACTGCGGTATTGCGGCAATTTACCGCCAGCACGCATCAATACCCAACCGCTAATCGCCTTGGCTGTTTTACCGCAACCATCGGCAAAAAAATGATCAGTTAAATCAAGACGATATTCTATCCAGCCAGCCAAATCTTTTGGATCTTTAGATGGATTTTGAAGCCGAGCAAAAAGCTCTTCATAAAATTGTTTCATCTCTTGAGATAGGTTTTCAACTTTAGTGTAAGGGTATTTATCAGAATCATGAGAACGAACCAAAACGCCCTCTTTGGTGATACCTTTATTGATATGTCGAGCAGTATCTTCAACAAATGTTTGCAGTTCTTCCGGATTTTCAAACTGGTGATCTCTTTGTTCATAAAGTTGTTCAATCGCTTCTTTAAAGTTTGTTGTCGCACTATCGACGATTTCCTTCTCGCTTAAACCTTCTTGTATTTCTCTGGCTTTGTCTACAGAAGCAGAGATATCAATCGCACCCTTCGCCGTTCTGCTCGTTAGTTGCAGATTCTCTAATGCCTGTTTTGAATAATCCTCTTTTGAAAGAATTTTAGAAGTATCTGCGCTTTCAATTTGTGGTTGAAATTTTTCTTGTTCGTTCATATTATTTTTTCCTTGTTTCCACCGCTTTGCTGACAAACATCGCGGTAGTAAAAATTACCGGATTATATTTTTTCTCGGCTTTGCTACGATCAAGATTAGTGATAATACCAGTCTTCTCACCAGTTGCGGTTTCTTGAACATTGCCTTCCAAAATACTTTGATAAATTCCAAGAATCTGAATTGGCTTGTCTCGTTGAATCCGCACGCCTGTCTCCAGATCAATTTCGGTTTCTACCAACTTTTTCCATTCTGCCGCGCCCTGCGGATTATTGGAAACAATAATTACGGCGTCTGTCCCTTCCAAAATACGAGCGTTCTCGGCAGTAAGGCGGGTAATTTTAACAATTTTGCCTTGCTCATCCTTTTTGATTTTTCCCCCGCCGATATCGCCAATGACAAAGTCGGTTTCTTCTTCTTGTGCGGCAACCACCAATTCTTGTTTGGCTTCTTCGGCAAGATCGAGCGACCAAGGTCGCTTCATTGCGCGTCTTTTTTCTGTCGCTTCTTCAAGTTTATTTTTTGCTTCATCTAATTTTTCTTGAGATAATTTACCTTGCGAAAAAAGCAATTCTGCTTCCTTGCTGGCGATTTCTGCGTCTAAAAACCACTGCGGAGTAGGCGCGGCTTTATCCAAATCAAGATGTGCCACTTGCACGCCTAAAGTCTTTAGTGTTTCGCGAAAAATTGTAGAATAAACCGACTTTCCAGAATTTGGATCACCGCACATTACCACTGACCGCACTTGCGAGAAGTCCAGCATTTCCTGGCCGGCAAATGCTTCAACTAATTGGGTGGCTATCTTTGCCGTCTCGCGATCATTAACTGGCAATCTGACTGTTTTGGCGTTTTTTGCCCCATACATTTTGTATCTTTCAATAAATTCTTCTCCAAAATGACGAGTGATAATTTCTTCAACCGACGGCAAATCTTCTCTCGTCCAATGTCTAATAATTGTTATTGCGTCGGCTGGTTCGCGGCCCATTTTAATATCGCCAAGCTCCCGCAGTATTCCGATAGCATAAGGCGTTTTTTCAGTGCCAGCATTCTCTATTGCCATCTCCATTAACTTTAATACGCCAAGTTTACTGGTTAAATCTTGCGTATCAACAATAGCAACCTGTCCAAATCCGCCAGCAGTTGGAATTTCCACTCGGCTCATTCGCTCGGCTTCTTTTTTGAAATAATTCCAATCCTCCGATTTGAGTTTTTTAACAGTTTCTTCGAGCCGTGCTTGGGTGCGGTTTTCCCACGCGCACAATTGCTTCGGATAGGTCTGCTTTTCTTCTTCGGTAGCATTTTTTGCTAATTTTGGCCGCTCATCATCGGGATCGGGACGCACTGCCGCATCCAATCCACACGCTAAAATCATTTCTTCTTCCGTGACTGGCAGTGTGGTCGCATCGCGATCACAAATAGAACCTATACGGCCAATACTCGTCCTTTCGTTTCCAAGTTTGCACGCTTCAGCAATCGGAACATTCTTTACTAAAACAGATTCGCGAGGTGTGCTAAATTGTGTTGTACTATGATGATCAATATAAAAAGTTGATCGTTCAATTGGCGGTAGCCCT
>Ga0210057_1007554_pt1 | contig 13125 bp, 10 predicted proteins | sample CryGeyCG2114_010_2_FD_183968 | JGI IMG/M metagenome (GOLD analysis project Ga0210057, IMG submission 183968) | Groundwater microbial communities from aquifer - Crystal Geyser CG10_big_fil_rev_8/21/14_0.10 (SPAdes) (version 2) | ecosystem: Environmental > Aquatic > Deep subsurface > Groundwater ... | reverse complement strand
CCACTAGACGATGGCGGCTCGACTCTATTTTACCTCAAAAAAGCTTTGCAGACAAATTTATTCACACTTTTTATTTTTTTGATATAATCTTTGTGTGAACAACATTTACCTTTCTGTAGTAATCCCCTGCTATAATGAAATGAATAATCTCCATAAAGGAGTTTTGGACAAAGTAGAGCATTTTTTATCAAAACAAAAATTCGCATACGAAGTTATAGTTGTAGACGATGGTTCCGATGACGGAAGCCTCGAATTTTTAGAAAAGTTTGCAAAAGAGGAAAAAAACTTCAGAATTCTTAAAAGTGTTCATAGAGGAAAAGCCGGAGCAGTAACAACAGGTATGTTAAACGCAAAAGGACAGTTTTTGCTATTTACAGATTTGGACCAGGCAACTCCTATTGAGGAATTGAATCGGCTCCTGCCTTTTACGAATAAATACGATATTGTTATAGGAAGCAGAAACTCACAAAGAAAAGGTGCGCCATGGACAAGACTTTTAATGGCAAAAGGAATGATAATTTTAAGATCGGCAATAGTAGGACTTAGGGGAATTGACGATACGCAGTGCGGATTTAAGCTTTTCAGAAAAAACGTTTCAGACGATCTCTTTTCAAAACTGGAAAAATTTCATAAGGGTTATAATAAGATTTCCGGGTCTTCTGTAAAGGCCGGATTTGATGTGGAGTTTTTGTATATTGCACAGCAAAGGAAATATAAAATTAAAGAAGTTCCTGTTGAGTGGCTTTATGTAGAAAGCAGAAGAGTCAGTCCCGTAAAAGACTCTATGGAGGCGGTTGAGGATTTACTAAGGATTAAGTTAAACAGTTTATCAGGCAAATATAAAAACCTATGACAAAACTTAGGTTACTTTTTTCTTCGTATATTCTTGCAGTTCTCGCTTTATTTTTTTATAGTTTTACCCAGGTTGATTTAAATTTAACCCTTTCGACCTCATCGATTTACCAAACGCTCCAAAAACAATTTCAATATATAGGTTTTTTCCAAAGACCGTTGTCTGCACTAATTTTTTCCATTATTGTTTTTTTACTTTTTTTATTTTATTTAAGTTTTTTATACCTATCTAAAAAAAATAAATTAAAAATTATTACACTGCGAAATTTAATTTTTATAACATTTGCGATATTAGTATTCTCTTATAACGCTTTTTCTTACGATTTGTTTAATTATATTTTTGATGCCAAAATATTAACTCATTATTCACAAAATCCCTATTTTTACAGACCGATTGATTTCGAGGGTGATCCAATGCTTAATTTTATGCGCTGGACTCACAGATTTTATCCATACGGACCAAGCTGGCTTATAATTACAGCCCCTTTATCTTTTATTGGCTTTAATCTTTTTCTTCCTACTTTTTTTCTTTTTAAACTTACAATCGGAGCCACATATTTAGGAAGTGTTTATTTAATTTACAAAATTTCAGAAATGCTATTTCCTAAAAGCAGGATTTTTAATACGGTTTTTTTTGCATTTAACCCTTTGGTTTTAATAGAGGGATTAGTTTCAGCTCACAATGATTTCCCGCTTGTATTTTTCGGACTTTTATCAGTTTTTCTATATTTAAAAAAACAGAGAATTTTATCTTTTGTTTCGCTTTTCTTTTCAATAGGAGTAAAATACTCAACAGTTGCAATCCTTCCCGGATTTTTTCTTGCATTAATTTATGATAAATTTAAAAAAACTGTTCCGTGGGATAAAATTATAGTTTTATCAATTATATTTTCCCTACTTACCGTTGCTTTGGCGTCGCTTAGAACAACTTTTCAGCCATGGTATCTTATTCTTCCATTGTCACTTGGGGCACTTATTTCCAAAAAATATTATATTTTTCTGCCAAGCATTATCGCTACGGTCTTTTGTCTTTTGATTTATACGGTTTATGTTTTTATGACGGATTATGCAAAAGCTTATCCCGGGATAATTTCAAATATCGAGATTGCAGGACTTATTTCTGCAGTTACTTTTACATTTATTTATTTCCTCAAAGTAAGGCTTCTTGCCAAACATTGATTGACACCCGTGCATTTAATATAATCAGACTATGAAGCTTATTTACAGGTTTCGCAAAGAGCTTATACTGGCCATTTTAATATCCGCTGCATATTTTTCCCTCAGACTTATTTTTTTAGACAGTTTGCCAATGTTTACAGACGAGGCAATATATACAAGATGGGCGCAGATTGCCCTAAATGATTCAAGCTGGCGCTTTATATCTTTAACAGACGGAAAACAGCCTATGTTTGTCTGGGCAGCGGTTGTTTTTATGAAGTTTATTTCAGATCCCTTAATTGCAGCAAGGCTTGTTTCTGTTGTCAGCGGATTTTTTACACTAATTGGTTTATTTTTTCTAACTTACGAGCTTTTTAAAAATAAAAGAACCGCGTTTTTAGCCTCAATTTTATACGTTTTTTATCCCTTTGCCCAAGTACTGGACAGAATGGCATTATACGATAGTATGGTAGGAACATTTTCTGTTTGGGCACTTTATTTATCAATTCATTTAGTAAGAAAATTAAGACTCGATATCGCCTATACGTTGGGTTTTATAATTGGAGCAGGAGTACTAACAAAAACATCAAATTTTTTCAGCATTTATCTTCTGCCGTTTACGGCAATACTTTTTGATTTCAGAAAAAAACCGGTGGAAAATAGATTTTTGCGTTTTATATTTCTTGCGGCTTTTTCAGTTGCGATAGGATACGGTTTATATAACATCCTAAGGCTTTCCCCTCTTTTTCAGATGATTGAAGCAAAAAATGCTGTTTTTGCATATCCTTTAAGTGAATGGTTAACACACCCTTTTACATTTTTTATAGGAAACCTTAATGGACTTTTCAGCTGGCTTACCGAATATTTAAAAGCGCCTTACATAATTTTAATTTTAATTGCTTTAGTTTTTTTCAGAAGATTTACAAAAGAAAAACTTCTGTTGGTAGTTTATTTTTTATTTCCTTTTGTAGCCCTTGCTCTTTTCGGACGGGTTATTTTTCCAAGATTTATATTTTTTATGTCGCTGTTTCTTATTCCTCTTGCCGCATGGGGTTTAAATTATTTACTCTTGGAGGCATTTAGATATACAGAAAAAAAAGACAAAGAACATTTAATGCCAATTGTAACTCCTTTGGTTATTTTTGTATTTATATGGTATCCGGCACTGGTTAGCCTTCAGTTTGCAAAAAATCCCGTTAATACACAAATTGCAAAAGCAGACAGCAGCCAGTATGTAAACAGCTGGGCGGCAGGATGGGGAGTTAAAGAGAGTATTGAATTTTTTAAGGAAAAAGGGGCAAACGAAAAAATATTTGTTGCAACAGAGGGTACCTTCGGTCTTATGCCTTTTGCGTTAGAGATATATCTGCTGGAAAATAAAAATATAACTGTTAAAGGATACTGGCCAATGGATAAATTCCCTAATGAGGTATTAGATAAAGCACAGAAAATGCAAACCTATTTTGTTTTTTACCAGAAAGATAATCAGATAATACCTCCGCAATTTCCGCTAAAGCTGATTTTTCAGGTTAAACAGGGAAATAGCGATTCTTATTACAGGCTTTATCAGGTCATTCCTAAATAAATAATGACAAAGTTTAAAGGGTTTTGGCCCGCCATAGCTTCGCGAAGCTGGCCTTTTGTATTAATATTCTTTATAGTTTTATTGTTTTTTTATCCTGTTTTTAAAGGATATATTCCTTTTTCCGGAGACCTTCTGGTAAATACAAATCCGTACAGCGCTTCGGGTTTTTTAGGATTTGCTCCAGGCGGATTTCCGAATAAAGCCCAGGGAACAGATATTGTTAACGAAATTTACCCTTGGCGTTATTTTTCCATAAACGAGTTAAAAAACCTAAGCCTGCCTTTTTGGAATCCCCATAACTTTTCCGGAAATCCCCAGCTTGCTAATTTTCAGACAGCGGTTTTTTATCCTTTGAATATTTTTTATTTTATTTTTCCGTTTAATATATCGTGGACTGTTCTTATAATGCTTCAGCCGCTTTTGGCCGGAATATTTATGTACCTGTTTTTAAAAAAGGGAATAAAACTTAAAGATTTCCCGTCTTTTATCGGCGGTATTTCTTTCGCATTCAGTTCATATATGGCTGTTTGGATGGAATACGGAAACATAGGACATACGCTTCTATGGCTTCCCTTAATACTTTTATTTACTAAATATTTTTTTGAAAAGACAAATATTTTTAATTTTTTGGCAATTACACTGACTTTATCTTTTGCAATTTTAGCAGGCTACATACAGGGAGTTTTTTATATTTATATTTTAAGTTTTCTCTACTATTTATTTTTAGTTTTTTCCAAAAAAGGTGCTTTTAAAAATTATAAAAAAAATATTTTATTTTTAACTTCTCTTATTTTCCCCATTTTTCTTACAATGTTTCAAATTCTTCCGACATTAAATCTTTTTGCTCAATCTACAAGGGGCGCATACACACTTTCTCAGATTGAAAATAATCTTGCACCCGTTTTTTACTGGATAACAATATTTTCTCCCGATTTTTTCGGAAATCCGGCAACCAGAAACTACTGGCTTGACGGTACATATATAGAAAGAGTAATTTATCCTGGTACTTTAATTATATTTTTTGTACTTTTTTCTTTTTTTAATAAAATAAACTCCTCCGATAAAAAATTTTTTGCAGTTGTCTGGATAACCTCTCTTATAGTTGCTACTAATCTTCCGTTTGTAAAATATTTTTATTTAATTCCCATTCCTGTTATTTCAACTACTGTTGCAACAAGAGAGTTTAGTATTTTTATTTTCTCATCTATAGTTCTTGCGTCAATTGGCATAAATTACTTTCTGGACAATAAAAATATAAAAAAAACATTTCCATTTATTTATTTTTCCGCCCTTTTAATGTTTTGGGCCGGAATAATTATTTCCGTAAAGCTTTTTCCGGATCTTTCTGCAAATTTAAAAATTTCTCTTCGTAATCTTATCCTGCCAAGTAGTTTAATTTCCGCCACGCTGTTTGCATTTTTTCTTAAAAAAATAAACAAAAAAATAGTTTTGGTAATTTTTACATTAATAGTGGTTTTTGACTTATTTTATTTTTTTCATAAAATTACACCATTTTCTTCTCAAGAGTTAGTTTATCCTAAAACGCCGATTATTTCCTACATTAAGGAAAACGCAGGGATAAGCCGACATTGGGGATACGGAAGCGCTTATATTCCGGCAAACTTTCAGTCGGTTGATAAAACGTACTCTCCCGAAGGGAATGACCCTCTGCATACGCAAAGATATACAGAGCTTTTAGCTTCTTCAAAAGACGGAAAACTTCCCCAAATTCTGCCAAGACCTGACGCAAATATTGCAGGCGGTTACGGACCCGACGATTTAAAAACAAATTTTTACAGAAAGAAAGTGTTAGACCTTTTAGGTATAAAATATATCCTGCATAAACAGGAATTGGCGGATGCTTGGTACAAAAATGATATTACTACATTTCCACAGGAGCAATTTAAGCTTGCAGTAAAAATTTATCCATGGCAGCTGTACGAAAACTTAGATGTCCTGCCGAGATTTTTTTTGACACCTAAATATATTGTGGCAGAGAATAAAAGTAAGGCGCTTTCTCTTATTTATAGTTCAAACGTTAACTTAAAAGACACTATAATACTGGAAGAAAGTCCCAATATAAAAATAAACCCTAATGCAACCGGAGAAGCTAAATTAATTTTATATACTCCAAACAGAATTGAAATCTCATTAAATTCTTCGGACAATAATCTATTATTTATTTCCGATGTTTATTATCCCGAATGGACAGCTAAAATAGACGGAAAAAAAACAAATATTCTTCTTGCAAATTATGCTTTTAGAGCTGTTGCAGTACCTAGCGGAAAGCATACCGTCAAATTTACATATGAGCCGAAATCTTTTATGAACGGGTTAGGTTTTGCCGGAGTAGGGCTGATAGTTTTAGTTTTTACTTTATTTTATATAAAAAACAATGAAAAGAAGATTTAATATTTTGTTTTTGCTGTTATTAATTTTAACTATTCCTTCAGTGGTGGGACTTTTGCACAGCGGGTTTCCGTTAACAGATGACGGAAACTGGATGGTTATAAGGCTTTCCGCATTTTATGAAAATCTTCGCGACGGACAGTTTCCCGTAAGGTTTTTATCAAGGCTAAATCAGGGATACGGATATCCGGTTTCGGATTTTCTTTATCCCGGATTTTTATATATCGGAAGCTTAGTTCATATTTTAGGATTTAATTTTGTCACCCCGGTAAAAATTATATTGGGTATAAGTTTAATTGCCTCAGCCCTTTTTAGTTTTTTATGGCTTAGGAAAATTTTTGATGAGGCGTCAGCTTTTATTGGCGCATTAATATACTTGTATTTTCCTTATCATTTGTATGATGTTTATAAAAGGGGATCTGTTGGTGAAGTGTTATCATTGGCAATACTCCCGTTTATACTCTGGCAAATTGAAAAGAAAAACATTTTTTGGTCTGCGATTGGAATATTTTTACTTATTTTAGCTCATAACACTCTTGCAGTTTTATTCATGTTATTTATTTTCGTTTATATGGGGGTTAATATTTATGTATCTAAAAATCGCAAACAGCTTTTGTACAGATATACCAGTATATCTGCACTTGGTTTAGGGATGGGGGCATTTTTTTGGATTCCCGCAATTTTTGATTTACAATATACGGTTTTTTCTAAAACTCAAATTTCAGACTGGAGTAATTATTTTGCAGATATGAACATGGTTGGTATATCTACGTTTTTTATACTGCTTTTAATTTTTATATTAATATTTTCAAAAAAAATTGAAGGTAAAAAGAACAAACTTACAGTTTTAATTTTAAGCATTGGCTTAATCTCAATTTTTCTTGCAAGCTCCTTAAGTTCTTTTGTCTGGACCTTACTTCCCGCTTCATTTATTCAATTTCCATTCAGGTTATTGTCTCTTGCAATACCAAGCTTTGCCTTGGTAGCAGCCAGCGCGGTTTCAGTTACAGATAAAAAAAAGAAAATTATTTTAGGAAGCGTAATTATTCTTATGGCATTTTTTTCTTCGTTTATTTATTTATTTCCTGCAAGTTATCAGTATTTTCCCGATTCCTTTTATTCAACGAATCAGGATACGACCACAGTTAAAAATGAATATATGCCAAAATGGGTTAAAAATATTCCGAGCTCAATGTATGAATCGAAAGTTCAAAATATTGATGGCAACGAAGTAATAAATATTGAAAAAATTTCAGCAAACAAAGTAAATTTCAACGTATCATTATCCCAAAAACGGATTATTTCTGTAAATACAATATATTTTCCCGGGTGGGAAGCATCCGTAAATCAAAATAGAACAAAAATAGTTTTTGATAATCCTGCTGGTATAATAAATTTAAATCTTGAAAAGGGGGAAAACAAAGTAAATGTCTATTTTACCGAAACACCAATCAGGATTTTAAGCAATTTTATTTCGCTTTTAAGCTTAAGTTCGCTTTTGGTCTTAGTTTACCTAATCAAGTATAAAAAATTAAAAATATGAATATTTTTAAAAAATTATTGCCTTTTGCTGTGATTGTGATTTTATCCTATTTTTCTTATAAACCCCTTTTGGGCCCTGGTTTTTTTCCAATACATGATGATACTCAGGTGGCCAGAGTTTATGAAATGACAAAGTCATTAAAAGATGGTTTGTTTCCGGTAAGGTGGGTGGAAGACTTAGGTTATGGTTATGGATATCCTATTTTTAATTATTACAACCCATTTCCTTATTATCTGGGCGGGTTCTTAGGACTTTTTGGAATAGATGCTTTGCTTGCAACAAAAACTGTAATGCTTTTGGGGATTTTGCTTTCAGGTTTTACGATGTTTATTTTAGCAAGGCAGTTTTGGGATGATTTGGGGGGTATTTTAGCGGCCCTTTTTTATGTTTATGCGCCTTATCACGCAGTTGATATTTACATAAGAGGAGACATAGCGGAATTTTGGGCTTATGCTTTTATTCCTCTGGTTTTTTACGGATTATGGAAAACTTTTAAAGAGAAAAAATTTGTTTATGTGGCGTTTACATCAATAATATACGCTTTGTTAATTGCCTCCCATAACCTTACAGCCATGATGGTTTCTCCGTTTTTGCTGGCTTTTGTCATTTATCTTATTGCAAAAAATAAAAAAGAACTAATAATAAATAGTTTATATTTATTTTCCTCACTTTTTTTAGGAATAATTATTTCAGCATTTTACTGGTTTCCGGCGCTTTTGGAAATAAATTTTTCAAATGTTTTATCACAAATTGGCGGAGGAGCTGATTTTAGGGACCATTTTGTCTGTCTTCCACAGCTTTGGACAAGTATATGGGGATATGGGGGTTCAGTAAGAGGATGTACCGACGGTGTTTCTTTTATGATAGGTAAATATCATATATTGACCTCTTTAATTTTGTTCACAGTATCAGTTATTTTTATTTTTTGGAAGAAAAATTCAAGTCTAATAAATAAAGAGAAAGATAAACTTTTATTGATAATAATTGCATTTGCCGCATTTTTAACCTCTGTATTTTTTACCTTGGAATTATCAGGGCCTTTGTGGGAATTTATTAAGCCAATGGAATTTTTTCAGTTTCCATGGAGGTTTTTACTTATGGCTTCGTTTTTCTCCTCCTTTATAAGCGGCGGTTTGTTATTGTTTGTATTCAAGTTTACAAAAAATATAAATTTAAAATACATTTGGCCAGCTTTTATATTTTTGTTTATTGTTTCAGTCAGTCTTAAATTTTTCGTTCCCCAAATTAAATTAAGTAAAGAATCTGCGGATTATACAAGCGATTTTAATTTAAAATGGACAGCATCAAGAATATCGGATGAATATATGCCCAAAAATTTTATAAAGCCTAAAAGCTATAACGAAATAAAGAGCTTTAACTCATTACGGGGTACAGATATAGTACTGCAAAGTTTAAGCAAAAAAACTCAGGAGATAAATTTGGAGCTAAATGTTTTAAAAGACACTTCAATAATTTTTTCGATTGCTTACTTTCCGTCATGGAAAGCTTATGTAGACTCAAATCCTGCTGAAATTACAAATAAAGACGGACAAATATTAATCAAAGTTAAATCAGGTCTTCATAAAATCAACTTTAAATTCGTTTCAACTCCTGTTCAAACAGTTTCTAATCTGATCAGTATCGCTGGAATACTAGCCATAACTATTGGTATAATCTATTCAAGTAGAAAACATGAATAAATTTGATGAATTATCAATTTTCTTTCCTTTTTGGAATGAAGAGGAAAATTTGGAAACCGTAGTTTCGAAAGCAATTCCTGTTGCACAGAGAATCGCTGAAAAATGGGAAATAATAATGATTGATGACGGCTCTTCAGACAAAACGCTTGAGATAATGCACAAGCTTAGTGCAAAAGACAAAAGGCTGGTTTCTGTTTCACATAAAGTTAACAGAGGATACGGAGCAGCATTAAAAACCGGTTTTGAAAATGCAAAATATAAATATATAGTGTTTAACGACGGCGACGGCCAGTTTGATTTTTCAGAAGTAGAAAAATTTATACCCAAAATAGAAAACGCCGACATAGTAATCGGATTTAGAAAAAAAAGACTCGATCATCCTTTTAGACATATTTTAATGAATCTATTAAAAATTTGGGATTTTGTATTTTTCGGCTTTAGATTTAAAGACATTGACTGCGGGTTTAAATTATTCAGGAGGCAAGCAATACAGACAATTTTACCCTTAAACTCTGAAGGCGCAATGATAACAACCGAAATATTGGCAAAAGCAAAAAAAGCTAATTTAAAAATACTTGAGGTAGAAGTTCATCACTTTCCAAGAATTTACGGGGATCAAAGCGGGGGAAACCTTAGGGTAATATTAAGAGCTGTAAGAGAAAGTTTATTTTTGTGGAAAGAACTTAACTTTAAATATGGAAGAGCTTGATGTTTCGTCTGTTGCTAGAAAATCGATCCGGGGGATTCTTGCTTTAACTACAAGAACTTTTTTTATACAATCTGTTAGTTTCGGAGCAAATTTTTTTCTTACAATTTTTCTTTCGCCGGCTGTCTTTGGAGTTTTTTTTGTTGTTTCGGCTGTTATTGCGTTTCTGTCATACTTTTCGGATGTGGGGTTGGCAGCAGCTCTTATTCAAAAAAAAGAAAATATTACACAGGAGGATCTAAAAACAACATTTACAATACAGCAGCTTTTGGTTGTGTCTCTGGTAATTTTGGTTTTGGTTTTTTCTACCACAATTGGTAAATTTTATAATTTGCAAAATGACGGAATTTTATTAATCCAGGCGCTTGCCATTTCTTTTTTTCTCTCATCTTTAAAAACAATTCCCTCTATACTTTTGGAAAGGGATTTAAATTTTAATAAATTGGTAATTCCGCAAATAGTTGAAACACTTTTTTTTAATGTAATTGTTGTGTCACTTGCACTCAACGGATTTGGAATTGCGAGTTTTACATACGCGGTTTTAGCAAGAGGAGTTACGGGTCTTATTACTATTTATTTAATAAGCCCGTGGAAAGTTGGATTTGGTTTTTCAAAAATTTCCGCAAGAAAACTTTTGTCCTTCGGTCTGCCTTTTCAGCTTAACAGCCTGCTTGCTTTAATAAAAGATGATCTTTTTATCGCTTTCCTTGGCAAAATACTGCCCCTTTCCCAAGTAGGATATATAGGTTTTGCCCAAAAATGGGCATTAATGCCACTGCGGCTTATTATGGATAACGTAATAAGAATTACTTTTCCGTCATTTTCAAGACTTCAGGATGAAAAAAATATCCTTACAAAGGCGATAGAAAAATCAATTTTTGCATCCAGTTTTGCTATTTTTCCGAGCCTTACAGGACTTGTTATTCTTTCCCCGTATTTTATAAATCTTATCCCGAAATACACAAAGTGGGAACCTGCGCTTTTATCGTTATTGTTTTTCTCAATAACTTCGGCAGCTGCGTCCATATCAACACCATTGGTAAATTCCCTGAATGCAATTGGCAAAATTAAAACTACACTTTACTTAATGGTTTTTTGGACAGTTTCCACATGGGTTCTTACCCCGATTTTAATAATAAATTTAGGCTTTAACGGCGTTTCTATAGCATCTGCTTTAATATCTTTATCGTTTGTAGCGGTAATAGCATTAACAAGAAGATATGTGGATTTCAATGTGATAAATGCCACTTTTTATCCATTAATTTCCTCAATAGTTATGGGAATTGCGATATTTTTTATGGGTCAGTATTTGGCAAAAAGTCTGCCGGGTCTCTTTTTAGTAATTAGCCTTGGGGCCGTGATATACTTTTTAACAGCATATATGCTTGGAAAAGAGCAGATTAAAAAAGATATCTTGTTTATAAAACAAAATTTAAGATAAAAGTTATGGCAAAAATATCCGCAGTATTAACAGTTTATAACGAAGAAAAAAGTATTGAAAGATGTCTTAAATCATTACAGTTTGCCGATGAAATTATTGTCGTTGACAATGAGTCGGAAGATAAAACTGCGGAAATTGCAAAAAAATATACAAGTAAGGTATTTACACAAAAAAATAATCCTCTGGAAATAGACATTCAAAAAAATTTTGGGTTTGAAAAGGCATTAAATGAGTGGATATTAAGCATAGATGCTGATGAAGAAGTTAGCAAAGAACTTACTGCTGAGATAAAAAAAATTCTAGGCGCAAAGCCTTCGAGCATTTCGCAAATTAACGGGTTTTGGATTCCGAGGAAAAATTTTATTTTTGGAAAGTGGATAGAAAATGCGGGTTGGTATCCTGATTACCAATTAAGACTTTTTAGAAAACAGAAGGGAAAATATACGAAAAAACATGTACATGAAAGCCTGAGCTTAGAAGGAGAAACTGCAAAATTAAAAGAGCATATAATTCATCATAATTACAGCTCAATACAGCAATTTCTTGATAAAACGTTTACTTATGCGCAAAACGAAGCAGAAGAGTTACTCTCTAAAGGATACGAGTTTAGCTATTTTGACGCCATTAAATTTCCTTTAAGTGAATTTTTAAGCCGTTTTTTCGCCAGAAAAGGATATAAAGACGGTTTTCACGGACTAATGCTCTCTTTATTTATGGCTTTTTACCACTTTGTAATTTTTGCTTTTATTTGGGAGAAAAGAGATTTCCCGCAGTATAACAGCAAAGAGTTTTTAAGTGAGACCGAAAATGAATTTAAGAAAGCCGGGAAAGAAATTATTTTCTGGATATCAAAAGAAAAGCTGGAAAATATCAAAAACCCTTTGAAAAGAAACCTTCAGAAAATTTCAAAAAAAATCCGCGGATTGTAGAAAGCTAGTATACTTCTTTATTCAAATTTTCAGCATTGCTAATCCGCACATCTCAAGATATACGTCGAATATCTCAGAATTAGTTATTCGAGTTGCTTTGTCATTACAACCGATTTAATAGTTATTCCTTCAACTATATCTTCTCTAGAACTTTTTTTGATAAATTCTTGTCTTTCATAAAATTCAATGGCGTTTTTATTCATTTCTTCAACCTCTAAAGTAACATTTTTTATATTGTCAAAATAAAAGAGCGCTTTATTTAGTAATTCTTTTCCTATTCCTTTTTTTTGAAAATTTGGCAAAACGTATAATCTAGATAGGTTAAGTGTGGATTTGTTTTTTCTTCTTGCTGTAGCTAGGCCAACTATCTTTCCATCTTCGTTTTTTGCCACAATAGTAAACGATTCTGGGTCATTGATTGAAAAAGCTATCCTTTCAGAAGAGTGCCAATCAGAAGTAATTTTGTTTATTGCATCTTTGGAAAATAAAGTACCATAAGTCGTAATCCAAGTTTCTTTTAAAACTTTTTTTATTTCAGGTATGTCTTTAATAAGAGCTTTCTTAACCGAGAGCATGGGTTTATTTTATCATAAAATATATCCTTTTAGTCTTAAGTCATGAAGCAGAAAACATTATAAAAAATTCATATTTAATTAATTCTGTCAATTTAACTCTATTTGTCCCCAAATTGCGTTTTCTATATAACTTGCTATATTTGTATTAGGATCTATTATCCAACGTCCGACTTCTCCACATTCCCAAATATTGGGTTCTGTTTCAACCCATGATGAGGGATTATAAT
>Ga0210057_1007553_pt1 | contig 13126 bp, 12 predicted proteins | sample CryGeyCG2114_010_2_FD_183968 | JGI IMG/M metagenome (GOLD analysis project Ga0210057, IMG submission 183968) | Groundwater microbial communities from aquifer - Crystal Geyser CG10_big_fil_rev_8/21/14_0.10 (SPAdes) (version 2) | ecosystem: Environmental > Aquatic > Deep subsurface > Groundwater ... | reverse complement strand
CCCCCGCCGTCAAAAATATCGCTTAAATACATCGCCACGGGATCATCCGCTTTTTCTCCGATTTTAAAAGGGAGTGTGGGCGTAGTGGGTGATAAAATAACATCAACTTCTTTAAACTTATCAACCAAAGCGGCTCTCATAAAATTCCTAACATTTTGCGCCATGCCGTAATATTCATCATAATAACCGGCGGAAAGAACATAAGTTCCGGTTAAAACTCTGCGGCGAGGCTCATCACCCAGACCATTCTCCCTGCTCTTCATATATACCTCCAGCAAATTCTCTCCCTTGGCGGAAAAACCATACTTGATTCCATCATAGCGCGCCAAATTGGAAGAAGCCTCCGCCGACATAATAATATAGTAAGTTTCTACCGCGTATTCAAAAGCGGGCAAACTAATTTGCTTTACAACGCAACCTGTTTTATTTAAAACAGCAATCGAGTTTTCCATTGCCGCAACAACGCCTCTATCCAATTCTTTATTTTCTCCGTTCATCTCAAAAAACTCTTTGGGAACACCCAGCGTGAAATTTTTAATTTTTGAATTTTTCCCGCTACGCGGGATCTCGCACAGCGAGACAATTTTTGAATCCACCGTGGTAGAATCCATTTTGTCTTTGCCTCTGATAACGTTGAAAATTATTTCTGCGTCTTCTACGCTTTTTGCCAAAGGGCCGATTTGGTCCAAAGAAGAACCCAAGGCAATAAGGCCGTATCTTGATACCGCTCCATATGTCGGCTTTAGTCCCACCACGCCGCAAAACGCGGCCGGCTGGCGTAAAGAACCGCCGGTATCAGAACCCAGGGCTCCCAAACAAAATTGCCGCGCCACCGCAGCCGCAGAACCTCCGGAAGAACCACCCGGCACACGAGTAGAATCGTAAGGATTTTTTGTCGGGCCAAAAGCGGAATTTTCAGTAGAAGAACCCATGGCAAATTCGTCCATGTTGGTTCTTCCCACAAACACAACTCCTTCGTTTTTTAATTTACTTATCACCGCGGCATCGTAGGGCGCCGTAAAATTTTCCAGTATCCTGGAACCGGCCGAACACTTCCTGTTTTTTATTAAAATATTATCCTTAACAGCCAAAGGAATTCCTGCAAGCAGGGGTATTTCCTTACCGCTTTTTATCTGTTTATCAACGCGCCCGGCCTGCTGGTAAGCGTCATCAAAAAGTTCCAAAAAGGCATGCGTATCCTTTTCGTATTTCTTTATATTTTCAGCATAAAATTCCAAAAGTTCACGAGCAGACAAATCGCCGTTTTGTAACAATTCATGGACTTTCTTTATTGTTAGATCTGATAAATTTATCCTAGTCATAATTTTCAATTTTTAAATTATCAACTATTTCTATTTGAAAATTAGATAATTGGTCATTGATTGATAATTGTCTCGCTGTGCGAGATCCCGCGTAGCAGGAAAAATTGATAATTGAAAATTATTTTAACACCTTCTTCACCTTCACATATCCCTTTTCCAATTCCGGCGCCTGGCCCAATAAATCCGGCGAGTATTTCCCTGCCTCATTGGCATTGCCATCTTCTCTTAATACATTGCGATGTTCCGGCTCATCAGCGCCTTCTTTTACCGGCGCTTTTTTAATTTTGGAAATAAAATCCACCACCTTGCTCAAGTGTTCCTGAACCTGCCCAATCTCCTCTGTTGGAATTTCTATTCTGGCAAGAGAGCTTAATTTGCTTATTTCTTCTTTATTTATCATTTTAATTAAAATCAAATAAAAAATTTCAGTTTTTGTCGGAAAGACCCTGTTTTATGAAAAAATAATCTTGTTTTGATAAAACACCAACAAAACAATAGCACTCAAAAATAATCACAAACAAAAAACAGGATTACTAAAATTTTTTATTTGATTTTAAAAAAGCAAGCGCGAAACTTTTAAAATTTACTTTATCATTTTTTTAAACTCGGTTTCGCTTATAATTTTGACGCCTAGTTTTTTTGCCTGAGCATATTTTGACCCGGGCTCGCTTCCCGCCACCACATAATCCGTTTCCTTGGAAACCGAACTGTTCACGTTTCCGCCTAATTTTCTTATGTGCTCTTTCGCCTCCGTCCGCGCCATAGACTCCAGACTACCGGTTAACACAAAACTTTTTCCGGCAAATTTTTTATTTTTCCCGGTGCGAACATATTGAGGCGCCACTTCTACGCAGCCAAGCAGCCTTTCAAGAAATTTTTTATTATATTCATCATTAAACCACCCGTGGATGCTTTGCGCAACAACCGGGCCAATATCCCGTATCTGCGTCAATTCTTCTTCCCCTGCTTTTTTAAATTTTTCCATGCTTCCAAATGTCTCGGCCAGATCCGCAGCTGTTTCTTCGCCGACATGATGAATACCCAAGGCAATAATCAATCTTGGCAGGGTTATTTCTCGGCTCTTTTGAATAGCCTCCACCAAATTTTCAGCGGATTTCTCCGCAAACCTCTCAAGCGGTAATAAATCTCCCTCTTTTAAATCAAAAATATCCGCCGCGTCTTGTATTAAATCGTTATCCAAAAGCGCGCTAATAATTTTGGGGCCAAGCCCTTCTATGTCAAAAGCGGATTTTGAAGAAAAATAATATAATCTCCTCCTTTGTCTTGCCGGACATTTTAGATTTACGCACTTAAAAAGAATGCCCCCCTTATCTTCTTCCACCGGCTTTCCGCACATGGGACATTTTGAAGGCATCACGAAATTTTTTTCATTGCCCGCTCTTAATTCTTTCAAAACTTTCTTTACATACGGTATCACGTCCCCGGCGCGGCCAACTATCACGGTATCGCCAATTTTTAAACCCAGTTTTTTTATTTCTTCTTTATTATGCAAAGTGGCGCGGCTAATCGTTACACCGCCTATTTTCACAGGTTCTAAAATAGCGACCGGCGTCAACACCCCTGTTCTGCCCACCTGTATTCTGACGTCGTTCACTATGGTAGTTGCTTCCCTGGAAGGAAACTTCCAGGCAATGGCGCCTCTTGGTGACTTACCGGCCACACCCAGTTCTTTCATAAGATGATTGTCGTTTATGCTCACCACAAGGCCGTCAATTTCATATTCCAACTCGTCTCTTTTTATGCTTTCAAAATATTCCTTGACAACGGATAAATCTCCGCAATATTTACCCGGCACGGGTTTTACGCCCAATTTTATCAATTTTTCAGATTCCTTGTCCTGCTTATCCGCACCAAGCAATTGCCAGGCCATAAAATCCAAATGCCTTGAGGCCGTAATTCCGGAGTCAAGTTGTCTTATTGAACCGGCCGCCAAATTACGGGGATTGGCGTATTTTTTGGAAAAGCTTTTGAAATTTTTTTTAGAAATAAACGCCTCACCCCTAATCTCACAGTCAACCTCTTCCCGCAAACGCAAAGGAATAGAATTTATGGTTTTTAAATTCTGGGTTACGTCTTCGCCCACGCGGCCGTCTCCCCGGGTGGAGCCGCGAAACAAAACTCCTTTTTTATAAATTAAAGAAACAGCCAAACCGTCTATTTTCAGTTCAGCGTAATAATCAATCTTTTTAGCGGTAAGTCTTTTGAGGCGCGTTTCCCAATCTTTGATTTCTTCAAAAGAAAAAGCGTCCTGCAAAGAAAGCATGGGCTGCTCATGTTTAACTTTTTTAAACTTGGAAAGAGCCTTTCCGCTCACGCGCTGTGTGGGAGAATCCGGAGTAATAAATTCGGGGGATTCTTTTTCCAAATCAGCCAATTCCTTTTTTAAAGAATCCCAGGCCGCGTCAGAAACAACGGGCTTATCCAAAACATGATATTGATAACTGTAATGATTTATCAATTTTTTTAACTTTTCTATTCGTTTTTTTACTTGTTTTTTGTTCATACAATATGTTTTCATAATACATACAGCCAATCCATAATGTTTATATTAACAAAAAAAGCCAACAAACTTCCGGCAACCAAAAATGGGCCAAACGGAATCTGGCTTTTCATGCCGTATTTTTTGCCCCTGAAGAGCATTAAAAAAATACCAAAAACAGCGCCCAGCCAAAAGGAAAACAAAAACGCCAAAATTGTTTTTTCCGGCCCCAAAATCCAGCCCAAACCAAGCGCCAATTTGGCGTCGCCAAAACCCATCCATTTTCCCTTAGACACAAGCCATAAAATAGCAAAGAAAGAAAAAAACGCAAGGCCGGATAAGATATCAAACGCAAAATTTTCAATTTTCAATGACCAATTTTCAACTAAACTCCAATTATCAAAAAAAATAAATAACAACGCTGATATGTTAAATAGCCATACTATTTTATTGGGGATGATTTTGTGCCTTAAATCATAAACGGCGATTACAATTAGCAAACTAATCAACAACCAAATATATGGAAGTTGAACTCCCATAGTTTGAAAACTATGGGAGTTCAACTTCCATAGATTAAGGAAAATTAAGAGAAATAACAATCCTGTTGTTGTTTCTATTAAAGGATACTGCCAAGAGAGCTTGCTTTTGCATTTTCTGCACCTTCCAGCTTGAATTAAAAAACTCGCTATGGGTAAAAGTTCGTACCATGCCAATTTTTTCCCGCAGGAAAAGCAACGCGAACGGCTGTTAAAAATAGACTCGCCCGTGTTATAACGAAGGATAACCACATTCAAAAAACTCCCGATAACGGCGCCGAAAACAAAAATGAAAACATGCGTAAGCATGTTTTCATTATACCACAGGAGTTTTCAGACTTGAATTACGGCTTCACATCGTAACAAAGGTCATCGCCGGTTGCCGCAGTGCATGTGCCGAGGATTCCATTAAAAGCCGTACCGCCAGTAAGACCACAAGTTGTGGACGTAAAATCCACATCCGTATCCAACGCGTTATTGTTAGCATCCTCCAGAGTGGCTCCCAAATGATAATCCGTGGCACTGATACCGCAATACGAATAACTCACAGCGGTTAAGGGGTCTTTCGGTTCAACCGGAATATATGTAGGCGCCAATGCGGCGATGCTGCCAGGATAAGTGTTACTTGGGCCTGTCGAGTCAAAATACATTTCTAGGGCCAACTGAATCTGTTTTATGTCGGCCACCCTTCTTGCGTCCCTGGCTTTCTTCCTGGCGCTGTTTAAAGAAGCGAGAACCACGGAAGACAAAATACCAATGATGGCAATAACCACCAAAAGCTCTATCAAAGTAAAACCTTTTTTGTTTTTTGTAAACATTTTTATTTATAAATTTTATATATGTTACTATTTTTCGACCTTTTTATCCTTTATTCCTATTGTTTTTATTATACCAGCCGCGTCTTTACACGGCAAGCGCGATACTATATATCGGCATTAAAACAGACGCCAAAAGAATCCCCACACCAACACCCAAAACAATAATCATGGCGGGCTCTATAAGCCCCACCAAAGTTTCAAGGGACTGGTCCACTTCTCTTTCGTAAAAAGTGGACAGGGTATCTAAAATAAAATCCAACTTGCCGGTTTCTTCTCCTATTTTAATCATCTGTATCATTAAGGGAGAAATCTCCTTGTAGCGCGACATGTTCTCCGAAATACTTGAACCCGCCTTCACGGCGCGCACGGTATCAAGAACAATCTGTTTATAAACATAATTGTCCACCGTATCAGCCGTAATTTCCAAAGAACGAACCATGGTAACACCTCCGCTGATTAATGTCTTCAGGTTGTCCGCGATTCTTGAAAGATAAATTTTTCTGTAAAGTTCCCCCAAAAAAGGAATACTTATAAGGATTCTCGCCACCGCTTCTTTTCCGGCCTTTGTTCTGCTGTAACGCCAAAAGGCAAAAACGGCTACGGCCAAAAGAATAGCAACAAACATTCCGTAATTTCTCACCAAATCGCTTAAAACCATCACGATTTTGGTATAAAAAGGCACTGCCTGCCCGCTCTCTTTAATTACGTCGGCCAGTTTGGGAATCACGGAAACCAGCATTAAAATCATTACGCCAAAAAAGGCGGAAATCACGAAAGCCGGATAAATCAAAGCGTGTTTTGCCTTGGAAGCAAGCTCGTAACTTCTTTCTAAAAAATCCGCCAAATATTTAAAAACCTCCTCCAACTTTCCCGATTCTTCCCCGGCCAAAACCATACTGACATAAAAATGTGAAAAAACCTTGGGATGGCTGCTAAGCGCCTGGGAAATACGCGCGCCGCCTTCAATATCTTCAATAATAAGCCCGAGAACTTTCCCCAAGGCCTTATTTTCCGTTTCTACCGCCAAAAGTTTAAAAGAAGTCAGTATGGGAACCTTGGCCTCAAAAAGTGTCGCGATTTGCCTGGAAAAAATAACAATATCGCGCCTTTTAACTCTTTCAAAAGAAAGCGGAGATTTATCAAAAATAGATTTGTCTCCTTCGGCGGGTTTTATTGAAACGACAATCAGGTTCCTTTTTTGAAGGGAACGGACGGCAATATCCAAACCGGCAGCCTCCATGCTGCCCTCTCTCACCTCGCCTTCCGGCGTAGTTACTTTGTATTTATAAAGAGGCATTAAAAAATTACTTTACCAAACCGGCCAACGCCTTCGGATTAAGAGAAAAAGCGACCGCGTTATTCATACTAATTTCTCCCTTACGAACAAGTTCTATAAGAGAATTATTCAAACTAATCATGCCTTCAGAAGAACCTGTTTCAATAACAATGTCTATCTCGTGAGTTCTAGCTTCTCTTATCAGATTGCGCACCGCTGTGTTCGCGATAAGCAATTCGTAGGCCGGAATGAGCCCGCCTGAAATTCTGGGAATCAGCCTTTGAGAAAAAATTCCCAGCAAACTTCCGGCCAATTGCAATCGTATCTGATTTTGCTGCTGGCCGGGAAAACTGTCAATGATTCTGTCTATAGTCTGGCTGGCGTTGTTTGTATGCAAAGAAGACAAAAGCAAGTGTCCGGTTTCGGCCGCGGTAACGGCAAAACCGATGCTTTCAGGATCGCGCATTTCACCCACCATGGCCACATCCACATCTTCGCGAAACATCGCTCTTAGCGCCCGGCTGAAATCAGTTGTGTCTGCTCCAACCTCCCTTTGAGCAATAATAGACTTATCCTGAACAAACAAATATTCAATGGGGTCTTCAACTGTTACAATGTGTTTGCTCACCTCATGATTAATTATATCTATCATGCTGGCAAGCGTGGTGGATTTTCCATGGCCCGTAGGGCCCACGACCAAAAAGAAACCCTGTTCCCTTAAGGCAAAATTTCTTAAAATCTCCGGCAAGCCCAGTTCTTCCAGTTTTTTTATTTTGGAAGGAACAAAACGCATGGCAACACTCCAATAGCCGCGCTGTTTAAACGCGTTGCATCGGAACCTTACGTTCTTATCAGAAGTATAAGCGAAATCCAACTCACCCGCCTTTTCCAATTCCCGCCTTTCTTCTTCGTTCAGAAAAACAGCGATAAAACCCTCCGTATCCTCCGAGACAAGTATCGGCTGTTTTGAAAGCGGCACCAAAGAACCGGCCACCCTTAGGGTCGGATGACGGCCAACGGCCAAATGCAAATCAGAGGCCGAGGATTCAACAATTGAAACAATTAAATCCGAAAGTATTTTTTGATAGTCCTTTGTCATTTTTTTAAAAGAGTTTTAACTTTCTCCACCACCTCCGTGGGCGTAAAACTTGCCTTCACAATATAATCCGCCGCGCCCAATAGCCTGCCTTTTTCAATATCATCTTTCTGCCCCAGATTGCTTAAAATTATAACCAAACTATCTTTCAACAGTTTCTCCTTTTTTAAAATTTCTAAAAAAGCAAAACCATCCAATTTGGGCATCACTATATCCAACAAAACAACGTCCGGATGAAATCCTTTTTTTAATTTATCCAAAGCCTCCTTCGCTCCATAGGCCACCTCCACCTTAAATCCGGAGCTTTTAAATTTCAACGCGTACATATCCAAAAGAAACTCATCATCGTCTATGAGAAAAACCGTTATTTTTTCTTCGTCTTGTTTCATATTTTCCTTTTTTATATTTTCCTTCATAAAGTTATTAATTTTCAGCGCTTTTAAATAACCTGTTTTAACTGTTCCAGTCCTATTTCACCCCTAAAAACTTTCAAGATGCCGTCATGGCGCATGGTAATCATTCCCTGCCGCTTCGCTTCTTCCATTATAACCGATTCGCCGCTGTTTGTTAAGATTAACTTTTCAAGTTGGGGGGTCATTTGCAAAACCTCAAAAATTCCGATTCTACCCCTTGTTCCGCGCGGACAATCACCCGAGGGCTCGGCCCTGTAAATTTGCTTGGGTATTTTAATACTCTGCCTAACCGATTCGGGTAAACCAACCAATTCTTTTTCTATCGTTTCCCTCACGCTGCCGGTGAGAGGCACGGCCTTTCTGGATTCAGCGCACAAGGTGCCCACCAAACGCTGGCCAATTCCCATAATCAAGGCGGCGGAAATCAAATACGGGTCAACTCCCATATCAACGAGCCGAGGAATAATGCCTGTAGCTGTATTGGTATGCAGGGTGGAAAAAACCAAATGGCCGGTAAGGGCCGCCTGAATGGCAAGTTTTGCCGTTTCCCTGTCTCTAATTTCACCCACCATTATCATATCCGGGTCCTGCCTTAAAATGGAACGCAGCCCGTTGGCAAAATCGTAATTCAGTTCCGGCCTTACCTGAGACTGGCTCACGCCCTCAATATTATATTCAATCGGGTCTTCCAGGCTCACCACGTTGTTTTTTTCCCTTTCAAGCATTTTCAACATAGCGTAAAGCGTGGTGGTTTTTCCCGAACCGGTCGGGCCGGTTAAAAGAATCAAACCATAAGGTCTTTGCAATTTTTCTTTTACGATTTCAAAATTTCTACCAACCAAACCGGTAGCCTCCAAATCTTTCACCCCCTTCTCGGGGTCCAAAATTCTGATAACCACTTTTTCTCCAAAAAAAGTGGGAAATGTTGAAACCCTAAAATCTATATGCCTGCCGGAAACCGAAGCCTCAAATCTTCCGTCTTGAGGCTTGCGTTTTTCATCCAATTTCATATTGGTGAGAATTTTTATCCTGGCAACCACCGCCTCATGAACCTTAATCGGCAATTTAAGACTAGTGTATAACACACCGTCCACCCGAAACCGGACTTTTAATTCGTTTTCAAGCGGCTCTATATGCACATCCGAGGCATTACCGTCAATGGCGTGCCTTAATATCACGGCAACCATTTTAGTAACCGGCGCTTCTCCGACCGAAAGCTTTTCAGCCTCCGCATTAACAATCTCTTCCCCAATCCCAGAGCCGGGTTCGGCGGAAGAAATTTTTTCGGCAATCACGGTTTCCAATTCATCCAAAAGTTTTACCGCCTCGCCGCCAAGGCTTTTATAATCGCCCAGAGCCTTATTGAAATCCGAAAGAGACACCAAATAAATTTTTATCGGCAAATCCAATTTAGAAGACAAAAACTGGAGGGCTTCCCGGCCAGCCATGTCATCAGGATTAACAACGCCCATCTCAATGACTCCCTCCCTTAAACCCACGGGAATAAACCTATAATGCCTTACTGATTCTTCCGGTATTTTTTTAAGAATATCAAAGGGAATTTTGGAGGTATCGCCAATTTTTTTAATAGGTATGCCAAAGGCTTCACTTTTAGCCCGCGTTATGGCATCTTCGGGTATACCTTGCTTTAAAAGAACTTCTTCCAAAGACACACCCTGTTCCTCCATCTCTTTCCGGCTCTGTGTCAACAGACTGCTGTCAATAATCCTGTTTTTAACTAAAATTTCCCCAAAACTCATCCCGTTAGTGATAGGAAATGTTTTAACATTTCCGTTTTTTGTTCTTTAACTTATAATTATTCCTTGTCATATATTCAACTCGTAGCCCGTTAAAAAATCCAACACTTGGATCACTAACGGGATTGAAGCGGTAAAAAGGGGTTGGCCCTGCCTATATTCGCTGGAATTTTGATCAGCGGCGTAAAGTCCTGAAGCGCCCGGAAACTCTCGTTTTCAAAAAAAGCCTTGTTTATTTTTATCGTCCGCAATTTATTTATGGCAGCCAAAAACTCCTGACTCACGACGCGTTTTTCCGCAACAACCAAAACCTCTTCGGAAGAACCCGCAATTTTCTGATACCAAAAATATCCGAAAATAAAAAATATTATTATAAAAATTGCAAAAAAAATGTTTCCTATATTTTTCATCTTTAATCTTTTTTAAAGTAAGCCTTCGCCTTTAAACTGACGGAATAAGAATTTTCATCACCCGCGCTAAAACTAATTTCATTTATATCCATCAAACGCAAACTTTTTTCCATCGTTTGAAGAAAAGAAATTAACGCCTCATAAGAGGCAGTAAAAGAAATTTGTAAATCAACTTCATCATATTGCTTGTCCGACGCCGTTCCGATTTTAGTAGCGATTTCTTTCGTCTGAAAAGATTCCAGAAGCACACCGCTGGACTGCGCGATTTTTGAAACTTGCACCATTAATTTGGTTTCTTCCGCGGAATCCGGCAGACTGTTCGACAGCCGCGTCAAATCCGCAGCCGGAATTGAATTATATTGAGTCAACAACCTGTCTCTTATCTCCTGCAATTCCCGTGAATCAGACAAAACATCGTTTATTGCGGCTTTCTCCGCGCGCAACTCGGTTATTTCTCCTAACCCTGGCCGCGTCCATACAAAAAAAACAGCAACGGCAATCGCAATAAACAAAAAACTAATTACACCTCGTCTCATATCTTAAAAATTGCTGAATTTAAAACGACCTCAAGAGAAAAAGAAACATTTCCATCTTTGGTTAAACTAAAGTTTGAAAAAGAAAAACTATTTATGTCGCTGTTCGCCGAAAAAATCTCAGCCTGTTCAGCCAGGACGGTAAAACTTCTCGCCTCCCCATCCAAAGAAACAGAAACCGGATTTTCAACAACAACCTGAACCTGCGGGGCGAGAGAAGAAGAGGGCCGAACATCTTCTTTAAAATTATAACTAAATTTCGTAAACCTGATGTCTTGGCTGGACAAATCCTCCAAAAATTCAAAAATCTTCGCCGGATGATGATGCGCTTCAATCAAATCCTCAACAATGGGAACGCTTTTGGATAAATCCTCCATTTCGGCAATTAAAATAGGATCAAAAGAAGCCTTGGCGCGCTCCAAAGAAAAATATAATTCATCTATCTGCTGCGTCAAAACTCTTTTATAAAACAAGGAACCCCCAAAGCTAGCCAGGGAGATAACAAGTAAAAAAACCACCACCTTGAAAAGCAATCCCCAGCCGGCCTCTCGATAACTAACGCCGCTAGCGATGAAATCAGATTCGGGAATAAAAGGTGTTTTTGAAAGAATATTAGGCATGATTTAAACTTTTTAAGGCCAAACCCGAAGCCGTGGAAAAACTCGGGCCTATTTTTTTTAAAGTTTCTTGTAAAAACGCGGGATAATCCATTTTGGCAAAGGAATCGGCGCGGAGAGTTTCTACACCCAAACTTTTTACCGCCAAATCCACGACGCCGTTCAAAATCGCCCCGCCTCCGGTTAAAAACACCTGGCTGACAGATTTATTGTTTTTTTTACGATAAGCAAGCATGAATTCTCTGGCTTCGCTAAAAATAAAATTTAAGTTTGATTCCATTACGCTGGCAAGTTCTTTGTATTCGGGCCTGGTGGATAAACCAACCTCACGCTTCAACTCTTCCGCTCTCTCAAAACTAATGTTTAAAGATTTAGAAATGGAATCCGTAATCATTTGCGAACCTTTATCTATGGTATAAGTGGAGCGCAAAACACCGGCATCCACAATGCTCATCTTCGCGGAAGAGGCGCCCATATCTATCACTATCACCGGCGCCACCGGCCTGAAAATTACCGATCTCCAGGCGCTAAAAACTTCTGCCTCAATCAACTTCATCTTCAAACCCAATTTTTCAACAACCCCCCTGTATTTTTGTATTACTTCTTTATGAATGACAACAAGTAAGATCTCCGCGAGTTGCAATTTTTCGTTTTTTTGACCATCTGCTTTTTCTTCACTTCTACCTATTATTTGCCAATTTATCTCCACTTCTTTTATGGGCACGGGAACGTATTTTCTGGCCTCCAATCTAACCATCTCGTCCATTTCCTTCTCGGAGACTAACGGAAGGTCAATTACCGCGATAAAAGTATTTTTTACCGGAATGCTTACGGCCGCCGATGTCGCCGTCACGCTCGCCTCTTTAAACAAATCTTTCAGCATATTAACCACCACCTCCTCGGGCAATTGCACCACCTGTCCAATCTGTCTTTTTACATAGGGACCCGTGGCTAATTCGCCGTAAGTTTCCAAAATCGCCCTTTCTTTTTCTCTTCTCAACTGGACAACTTTAACGGATGAACTACCGATATCAATACCAACAACTTTTTGGTTTTTTTCCCAAAATTTCAAATTACCCGGAAACAGCTTGCTGAAAATACTTTTCTCCATTGCATTTCTTTTATAAAATAAGTATAACATAATAAAACAAAATATAATAAAATAATATGTGGATAATTAATAAGACCGTTAACGAAATTTTAAACCTGTTTTTGCCTGAAAATTGCCTGGGGTGCGGGCAAAAAAATACTTACCTGTGCCCGGAGTGCGTGAACAAAATGCCGGCGCCGCCTTTTGGCAAAGACAGCCGCGTTTTAGCCGCCACATCCTATGAAAATCCGACCATAAAAAAAGCCATTCATGCCTTAAAATACAAAAAAGCCGGAAAAATCGCCCTTCCGCTGGCCCAATTGATTGAGGTCCGACTTCATTCAATTTTTAATGAGCGAGGTTCAACCTGCCTGCCGGTCAGGCAGGCCTCAATCATTATTCCGGTACCAATGACTAAAAAACGATTAAGGCAACGCGGTTTTAACCAAGCAGAAAAAATCGCCCGACATCTATCGGACATTACCTCTCTCCCCTTGTTGACAAATGTCCTTTACAAAAACAAGGAAACCGCCTCGCAGGTGGATATAAAAAGCAGAGAAAAAAGATTAAAAAATTTAAAAAATTGTTTTTGCGTAAAAAATCCGGAATTTATAAAAGATAAAAATATATTTTTGCTGGACGATGTGTTTACAACCGGCGCCACCATAAGCGAATGTAGAAAGGTTTTAATGAAAAACGGCGCCCGCCGAGTAACCGGCGTGGTGGTGGCGTGCTAGGAAAATTTATTGCGGAAGAGG
>Ga0210057_1007551_pt1 | contig 13126 bp, 11 predicted proteins | sample CryGeyCG2114_010_2_FD_183968 | JGI IMG/M metagenome (GOLD analysis project Ga0210057, IMG submission 183968) | Groundwater microbial communities from aquifer - Crystal Geyser CG10_big_fil_rev_8/21/14_0.10 (SPAdes) (version 2) | ecosystem: Environmental > Aquatic > Deep subsurface > Groundwater ... | reverse complement strand
GGCCACCAAGCAGCGTATCATCATTATCATTTCCATTCAGCGTATCATTGCCAATACCACCTTCTAAGTAATCCTTGCCTTCCCCGCCGTTTAGTTCATCATTGCCCCGACCACCATATAAGTGATCGGCGAAACTGCTGCCGAAAATTGCGTCACCTTCTATTTTCCCGAAAACAACATTTCTTACTTCGCCTTTATTGAAATTACCTTGCAGAATCTCATAAGAAGTTGTTCTGTCGTCATAATAAATCTGCTCCCCGTAATAAATATTATCAGAAGTATTCGCAGGTGAAGCAGCAGAGGAAGTGTTCACCTTATTTGTGTAATCATTGTTCAGATTGTTTTGCCCAAAATAAAGTTCGCGCGTTAAAAAATTCACGCGATCTTCTATAAATTGCTCGGTTAACTCTCCTATTCCGGTTTCAGGATTATAAATATCAAGTGAGCCATCATTTGCATAATTAGCCCCAATTACTATAAATGGATTACCTTCCTGAATGGCATAGCGATAAGCAATTCCCAAATCTGTTGTATCATGTAATGCAATTTCTTTGAGATTTTCTACAGGTATGGTTTTTACAGGTTTGATTGAAAGACCTTCTACTGAAGAAATGACCTGACTTACAGAATCTATCGTCTCATAAAATTTATTACGGTCAGAAATATTCCCAAAACCATTAGCACTTTTATCAGGAACCAAATCATCACCAGAAACACCAAAAACTTTCCTTAGTGCGTTAAGCACATTCTCCAGAGAGTTAGATTCACCCCTTCCATCTACACCAATCCCTCCTTGCCCACGCTCATTGGAGGCTGTAGCAAAAATAGTTTCTATTTTTGCCTGACTAATATTAGGATCAATCTCCTGCATCAAATTCATCAGCGCAAGAGAATCCACAATCAGCGTGATACTATGTGTGGTTCCAAAATCACCCTTTTCATCACTGAAAAACCCACCTAAAAATGTTACATCCGGCTGATCTTCTATGAATATCGGCTGTGCAGTGGCATGAATACCAGCATTGGCTACATACTCCGCATCATCATGCGTTGCGTGCCCATAAACCTGGGTGATTTTACCATCAAAACTGGTATCAGTTATGCCACCAAATTTGTCGTAACTTGTGCCAAAATGCGCCTGAGTTGCAATTGCCGCCCATTTATATTGGGAGGTAAAATAAATGTTGTCATAAGCGCTTATATCTGGCGGGATATTTCCGTTGATATCTGGCTCTGTCGCTGCCTTGGCAGAATTATATGCGTCTATTTCGTACTGGCTGGGGTTACTGTCAATAACATCAATCGCATGATCAGAATTCAGCAATACCGCAGAAAAATAAGCTACAACATCGTTTACAGTCGCTCCGGTTTTACTGATAGTGCCTGTTCCGGCAGCATTGAAGGTATAAGTGTGATTAATATCATTCCAGTGCATCCTGGTGAAGCTGGTGGCAAGATGCCCGCCAAGCGAATATCCTGTAACATTTATTTGTGCTGTGCCGATCAGGGGCTTCACAACTTCAGTATAATATTTTTCAGCGGAGGCAAGCTGCGCAAACGCAAAACCATAATTCCCGATGCTGCCGTTTGCTCCAGCCAAACCATCCCTTTCACGATCACCGCCTTCTGCCTGTTCACGAAATTCCGTGCTGCGGAAGGAAAGGGTGTATTTTCCAGTTGTTTTGTCGCGGAATAATGTGGCGGAAAAACCGCTAGAATCGTTGGCGTGGTGGGAAACGATTGAATATTTACTGGCAAAATCATCTATCATTTGCTGTGTGAAACGAGTTGCTCCTTTGAATTCTGATGATGGAATTTTGCGTATGTTATTGTTTCCGTCAGCAAGAACCAGAGCCAAATTTCTTCCTTCTACCGTATATTGATCAATGTAGGATTCTGCGGCCATTTGTAACATGGCAAAATCATATATTTTTTTCGTATCTAAACTATCGGCCATGATTTAATTACCTTTTTGTGTGTCAATTGTTGCTGGCTTTAGAACTGAAGAAATAAAATCAAAATTCGGCTTTTTACGTAATTTGCCATATTTTGTATCTGTAATTTGCGGGCAAGATGCCGCGGTTAACCACCAAAATTTTGTTACATTGTTTTTAATATAGCCGCTGCGGCTATAATTACGCCTTAACCCAAGAACTTCATTCGTTTTAAGATCAACGACCATCATTTCACCACCTGTTATACCAAGCTCTCTATCATGTGGTCTTGCTATACCGCGCCAGGTGTAGCCATAGTTGCTAGTTAAACTTTCAGAATATTTTTTTGTCATTAAGTGTTTTTCTGCCAATTTATCATTCTCAAATTTGGCGAATTTTTGGCCTTGTTTTGGCTTTTCAAAAAAAGAAGGGTGGTAATATTTTCTATAAATTTCTAATTGTTCTCCAACGAAATAGGGAGTCTCCATAAATTTGTAACGCCCCTTCATTGGCTGAACATAATCAGAATAAGCTTCTTTGCGCTCTCCCTGTGCGTATCCAAACGGATCTTCAACAACATATCTATCGCTTAAATTATAATCGCTTTCTTCTTTCCTCGGCCGTATCTGATAAATTCCCTCCACTTCATCCACAGTCTTATAGATAAATTCCCCAGCCTCGGTTTCACACAGTGCCTTGAAATATTCCTCGCTGCTCATCCCCTCCTTATATGTTGGCTGGCTTGGTGCTTCCGGCCACTTCACAGCCGGAACATCCGCATATGGCCAATATTCAGGGTTCTCATTGCGAGTAAGGCGGTAAACATCGCAATGCCCACTCGGCCCATGCCCGCTATCAAATCCAATTAACATACAATCAAGGAACTTTGCCGGGTTATATGACTCACCAAAGTTTTCACGTTTATTCTGGTCAAATGCTGGAAGCCTCGAAGCAAGCAGCCTGTAACAGGCCTTCTTTGAATCATTGCTGGCATCAGCGCGGCAATCTGATTTTAATAATTCCTCTGGTGCAACGATCATATCCCTGCTGCTGCTGGAAATAGCAGGCCGAAGTTTATTTGCGCTATCACTCTTCTCAGCATTTACCGGCTGCGCAAATACAAAAGAAAGAGCGCAGAAAAATATAACAAGTAAACCAGGCAAAACCCGGCTTTTTCTATTGCTACGCTTGGTGTTGTTTATTTGTTTTACTGTCATCTCTCACTCTCAAGTGGTTTTATAATTAAGTGTGCAGGGTCAGCTCTTGCATGTGCGAGGTCAGGCTTGATTTATTGACATATTCCGTTTTCATCTTCATCCTTTTTTACCCTCAACCAACACATAACAAATATTCACTTTATAAATTCTTACCGCAAAAAATCCCCAAATACAATACATTATTCCGTTAAACAACATTAACTTAACCACAGGTAGGATCAAAATCCTCATGCCGCATGTTTCAGCAGACTGTTATCATTGGCCACAAACTCCTTCATCATGGTCAGCAAGGTTGAAGGCTTGTAATACCAGTTTATTATCGACAATATGTCAATAAGTCAAGCCTGACCCCGTTTCTGACCCCGTTTGACCCCGTTTTGACCCTGTTTTCAGAAGGTAAAGTAAAATTGCCTACAACATTGGGAGTTATAACATCTCTTAATATATTATTCGCTATTCCATTTGAAATTTCCTGCACTTTCTGGTCAAGCTCGGATTGACTTAAGATGTCGCTGCCAAAGCGTGCTATATATTGGGCTTTTGTATATTCGCGTATAAATTTAGAGTAATCAGTTTCTCCACCTATTTTTGCCGAACCCATATTTACGTCAGGGACGCCTCTTAAAAACACCCAGGAACCAACATCCACCGTACTATCAGCTCTTTGCCATGTTGATTTATCTGCCGGAACTTGCCATGTAGATAAATCAACCACATTGTTATCACTATCTAATAAGGCGGAGTTTCCCTGAGCATCTGTAGTTTCCCTGATAATTGCGTTGCCATAAGCATCCTTTGATATCATCGCAAACACAAGTTCATAAGACTTTGCATAAGCACCTTTTATGTTGGGAAGCTGCGCAACAATCTGCTCTGCTTCCTGAAGGGCGGAAGTTAATAAAGAAATTTCTTTTTCGCTAAACTGAAACGTCATAAACAATCTCTCTTGTTATGTTATTTTTAGCTCTATTTATATTCAAAGGAATTAAGATACTGATAAATTGTGGAATAAACATGCTTCCACTCATCTAAATCAAAATCTCCCGAAGTTTGGTCTATATAAAATCTAATCTTATCTAATGTGAAATATGATTCACATGTAATATCATCTTTCTTATCCCCAATTTTCCTACATCCAAATGTCATTGGATTACCGTTTAGAGAATGGACTTCTTTATCAGCAGAAACAAATATATTCATACCTGCTCTATATGGCTCATTTAATTTATTATTTTCATATAAATAGCCAATGTTATATAAATCTTTTTCGATCGGAAAGTCAGACAGTTTTCTATTAGTTTTAGCTAGCTCATCTGTAATAAAAACAAAGCCGTCTATTGGTTCATAATTGCTGTAAATTGCCTGAACCCGAAGTCCAACCCCCTTTGATGCATTATCCTTTCCAGCCAAAACATTATTAAATGGTATCCAAAAAGGGTAGAAAGAAAATTTATCAACCTCAATAGGAGGGTCGCCAATTTTATAACACTTATCTACTGATTCCCCATTATTTCCCAAATAAATTGAAAACTTTCTATCTTCGTCTTGTGCTCTAGGAATCGCAAACACATGCTCACCCATTCTAACCAGAATTTTTTCGCTAGAGAAACAAGATGGGTCAGGCCTTGTTTCCATCTCACTCTTTACAAATCCCCAGCCGATGGCCCCTGCAATTGCCAGAATAAAAATAAAAAACACTCCAACAGTGCCGATACCAAATATCTTAAATACCTTTTTCATAATTTATCACTTCCCACTTCTGTTTTTCCAACAAACACCCTTATACCCCATCCATTATGAATTCTGGATGAACTTTTTGTTAAAAGTAGAAATTTGCTTTTGTTCTTTTATATTAACCTTATACCACCAAATAACTATTTATCGCACAAAACCGCCAAAAGCAACCTATTATTTTGATTATTTTTAGTTAATTGAACTTATGGTTGTATAAGGGCCATTTATTGGCTGTTGGCTGTTAGAAAGATCTGGATTCCACATAGCTCAGTTTGCTAGCAAACTGGCTTCTGGAATGACTGGGGAAATAGGGAGGGAGGCAATGATGGAAGAACTTGTTTCTGATGGAGAAGATATTAGTGAATAGGGATGCGCACAATTTTTTGGTAAAGTATAATTTACTACTATAAGCAAATAACACTTGAAAGTAAAGTATATTTTACTATAATAGACAATCTGCTATATAAAGCAAAAAGGATTTTACTGTGGCCAAGCTTTTGTGGGGCAAAGTATATTTTAAAGAGCATTTCGTTGGCTTTTTGCGTGAAGAGCCCGGCGAGCGGGCATCCTTCACCTATGATGATAGTTATTTAAGCACTGCGCATCCAGCAATTGCTCACACATTGCCACTTCAGCCAGAACCACATATCAGCCAAGCCGGGCTGCACTCATATTTTGATAATCTTGTTGCAGAGGGCTGGCTCGAAGAGGCGCAGATACGCTTGCTTGGTAAGCGCCAGATCAGTCGTTTTGAGTTGCTACTAGCCTTTGGTCAGGATTTGGCTGGGGCTGTCTCAGTAATAGATCCGGAGCCTGCTGCGCTAAGCGATGCAATGCTTGAAGCTGAAGATACTAAGGAAATGGCTGTATTTGCAGGCAGAGCATCACTTTCTGGTATTCAGCCCAAACTGGTGGCAAAGGAAATAAATGGTATTTTACACCCGGCCAAAATCGGCGAGGTAAGCACGCATATTGTCAAATTTCCTTCACGCCATCATGATGACTTAGTGGTTAATGAATATCTGACAACACTAGCTTTTAAACAGCTATTGCCGGATGACAAAGTGGTGGAATTAAAAATTGGCGAAATAAAGAGCTTTAATGAAGCTGTGCTAATTATCAAACGTTTCGATCGCGATGAAAAAGGTGGTCGTATCCATTTTGAGGAATTCAATCAGTTGTTAGGTTATAAGTCGCAGTCCAAATATGATGGAAGTTATAAGCAGATCGCAGACTTTATTTACAACACAAAAACCTGCCTTCCCACAGAGGCATATCGCACCTATTTACGCATTCTTGCAGGGCTGATTCTTGGCAACACAGACATGCATTTCAAGAATTTTGCTATGTTCCATACTCCGTCTGGTTTGCGGCTCACGCCTTCCTATGATCAGGTTGCATCGGCGATGTATCAATATAAAACCTTAGCACTTACGATCTGGAACACCCGCGATATAAAAATAGGCAGCCTGAAGCCAGCAAATATTATAAAACTTGGGGAAGAATATAACCTAAAACCAGCAGCCATAAAAATGGCTGCAGATCAGCTGGCAAAAAATATTGAGGCAGCAAAGCAGATAATAGCGGATGCAAAAATAGGAACGCCTGAAATAAAAGATAAACTCATCACAATGATAGGAAAAAGATGGAACGGAACATTCGCCTTGATTGGCAAGCACTTGTCGGCGAAGCGGTAAAGCGCCGTAAAGAGCAGAAATTATCGCAGGAAAGTCTTGCTGTGCTGGCAGGTGTCAGCAAGCCAACGCTTAACAATTTTGAGCAAGGTAAAACCAGCATCACAATGTCTTCTGCGTTGAAGATACTCCGTAGCCTTGGTCTCTCTGATTAGACGCGGGCTCACTATTTTCCGAACTAAGTTAGACGGCGCAACATATTATAGCGCTTTTCATTTTATCTTACGCGTCGTTATCCTTCGGACTAGTAAAATTCACGTAGTAAGGCTACGCTGGAATTTTACTTGCCTCGGCTGCCTAGCGTAAAATAAAAGCAAAAGCACTATAGGAAAGCAATGCTTGAAATAATCACTGTCATCCTGCGACTTGATCGCAGGATCCAGAACCACAAGAAAACCAACATTTTGGATTTTGCGATCAAGTCGCAGGATGACGAAGAGCAAAAATTCCGTTATGACTAAAAAATGGAACGATTAGATAATGAATGAACTTCTGACAAATAAACAGATGTATGAGCTTGATAAGCTCACAATAAAATCTGGTTTTGCCGGCGAAAAATTAATGGAAAATGCCGGAACTGCTGTAGCACGGGAAATATTAGCGCGTTTCATGCCTTGCCCCGCTCTGGTTTTATGCGGACCTGGTAATAATGGAGGAGATGGTTTTGTCGTAGCCCGAAAATTAAGAGAAGCTGGCTGGGATATCGAGGTTGCATTACTTGGTAAAAAAAGCAGCCTTAAGGGCGATGCAGCTTTTATGGCAAAGAAATATAAAGGAAAAACAATTCCTTTTTCTATTTCTTCCATTAAAGGAAAAGAACTTGTTGTAGATGCAATCTTTGGAGCAGGCCTTTCACGCCCTGTAACCGGAGAAGCAGCAAAAATTCTTAAAGCGATAAAATGCCCAATTGTTGCTGTTGACATACCAAGCGGAATAGATGGTGATAACGGACAAATCCTGGGGTTTGCTGCAAAAGCCAAACTTACAGTAACTTTTTCAACAAAAAAACCCGGCCATTTACTTTTACCCGGCCGAGAATATTGTGGAGAAGTTGTAGTTGCAGAAATTGGCCATTCTAAGAACATAATGAAAAAAATTAAAACAAACTGCTTTGAAAACAACCCATCTTTATGGCTGAATAAATTTCCCTGGCCGGAAGCAAAAAAACATAAATATAGCCGTGGTCACGCTGTTATATCAGGCGGCCCCAAAGAAATGACTGGCGCGGCGCGGCTTGCTGCCACCGCAGCCCTAAAAGCCAGCTCTGGCATTGTTACAGTATTATGCAAAAAAGATGCGCTTAATATTTACACAAAAACATTGCCAGCCGACATCATCACTAAACCAATTTCTAATCTGAAAGATTTCTCCAAATTTATTTCAGGCGAGAAAATCCATGCCATTCTTATCGGCCCTGGCCATGGGGTAAATAAACGTTCACGTGATATGATTTTAAAAACTCTAAAAACAAAAAAACCTATTGTTCTGGATGCTGATGCCATTACATCTTTTACAGGAAAAAAAGCGGAGCTGTTCTCCGCAATAAAAAAGGCTGGATCTCAGGTGGTAATGACACCTCATCTGGGAGAATTTAAAAAATTATTCGGAAAAATGGGAGAATTCAAACTTGAAGATGCAATGAAAGCAGCAAAAAATTCTAATGCAGTTGTAGTTTTAAAAGGAGCAGATACAATTATAGCTTCAGAAGATGGCAGAACCGTAATAAACAGCAATGCCCCCCCTACCCTTGCTACTGCAGGTGCCGGGGACGTTCTTGCTGGAATCATCACCGCTTTGCTTTCCAGTAAAATGCCCACTTTTGAAGCTTGCTGTGCTGCCGTATGGATTCACGGTGAAGCGGCAAATAAACTTGGCCTTGGTTTAACTGCCGAAGATTTACCAGGCAAAATCCCAGATGTATTAAAAGATTTATATAATAATTCCAACTAAGTGTTTTTTGAGATTAATGTTCCATGCTTGCACTACTTTCACCTTCAAAAACTCTGGATTTCACAACATGCAAAACTAGTGGCAAGGCTTTGGCTCCTGCCCTGCTAAGTGATTCAGAAATTCTTATAAAAGAACTAAAAAAACTAAAAGAGGAAGATATTGCCAAGCTTATGGGAATAAGTAAAAAACTTGCTAAACTTAATTATGAGCGTTTTCAGCAATTCTCTGTGCCCTTTACGAAAAAAAATTCCAAACAGGCAATAAAGGCTTTTAAAGGTGATGTTTATGAAGGGCTTGCTGCTGATTCATTTACTGAAAATGATTTCAAAGAAGCCCATGAAAAGATTGCGATATTATCAGGGCTTTATGGGTTAATTAAACCTCTGGATTTAATCCAGCCTTACCGCCTCGAAATGGGAACAAAACTAAAAAATCCACGCGGAAAAAATTTATATGAATTCTGGGGTGCTAAAATCACTGAAGAAATAAATAAACTTGAAAAAGATATATTAGTGAACCTGGCTTCCGATGAATATTTTAAGGTTGTTAACACTTCAAAACTAAAAGCAAAATTACTAAAAACTACCTTTAAAGAAAAGAAAGGAAAGAATTATAAAGTAATTGGCCTGTTTGCCAAGAAAGCGCGCGGGATGATGGCACGATTTATAATAAAAAACAGAATTAAGAATATTGATGATCTAAAAAAATTTACTGATTCTGGTTATAAATTTAACCCTTTAATGTCTACTGCTTCTGAGCTGGTATTTGTAAGATAAATAATTATAATCAGAGCAGGTAATTTTTCTGGGGAGAAAGAATATGAAAAAAAATTTTGTATTGATTGCCGCTTTTATTTTTATTCCTTTTATCAATGTTGCTATAGCTTCCGATGAAGAAGAAGTTCCGTATAAGGAAATTAGCGCCGAACAACTTTTAGATTTGCAGAGAAACGATAAGTCTATTGTGGTTATTGATTCGCGCGGAGAAAAGCATTTTGATGGAGAGGTTATAAAAGGCGCTCAACATCTTTCAGTTAAAGATACAAATTTCGGAACTCTTTCAAAAATCCTGCCTTCAAAAGAAGCTGGCATAGTTTTTTATTGCTCAAACACTGCCTGTAACGCTAGTGCTCTTTCTGCATATAAGGCAGCTGCCTCTGGTTACAAAAAGCTTTATAAATATCCCGGTGGCATTGAAGAGTGGAAAACAAAGGGTTTGCCAACCATTATGATAAATTAATGTCGCCCTGAATTTAGTTCGCTGCTGCCCAGGAAACCAAAATCTGTCATACTGCGACTTAATCGCAGTATGACAGTGAGTGTTTTAAGCATTACCTGCCTAATATGCCCTTAGCACATCTAGCTATAGTGCTTTTGCTTTTATTTTACGCCAGGCAGCCGAGGCAAGTAAAATTCCAGCGTAGCCTTACTACGTCAATTTTACTAGTCCGAAGGATAACGACGCGTAAGATAAAATGAAAAGCACTATAACTTCCCCGGATACCAATGAAGCAAGTTCAGCATAACAAAGGCCTGTCATAAATCAGAAAATATCAATTGGGCATATCGCCCCCTTTTTATTTGAGAAATAAAAGAAAAACATTTATATCTGTATATCTGTTAATTTTTGTGTAAAAAATGCTAGAAAACAAACAAATAGTAATCGCAGTTCCTAAAGGCAGAATCCTTTCCGAACTTTCGCCAATGCTGGAAAACTTTTCTCTGCAACCAGAGAAAAGTTTTTTTGACGAAAATTCTCGACAACTTTCTTTTTCCACTAACAATAATAACATTATCATTATCCGCGTGCGCAGTTTTGATGTTGCAACCTTTGTTGCCTTTGGTGCAGCACATATTGGCATTGCAGGAAATGACGTTCTGATGGAATTTGACTATCCTGACATATATTCCCCACTTGATCTTGGCATCGGCAAATGCCGCCTTTCTATTGCAGCCCCTAAAGAATATTCTGATGACAAAGAATTCTGGAATAAAAGCCATATAAGAGTTGCTACGAAATATGTAAATATAACCAGAAAATTCTTTGCACAAAGAGGCGTTCAGGCTGAATGTATAAAACTAAATGGTGCAGTTGAGCTTGCCCCCAAACTTGGTCTGTGCCGCAGAATAGTTGATCTGGTAAGTTCTGGTGAAACACTTCACGTTAATGGCATGGTTGAAGGAGAAAAAATAGCTGATATATCTTCACGCCTGATTGTTAACCGTACTGCCTTTAAAACTCGTGGAGAAGAAATCGGCAAACTGGTAGATGCTTTTACGGAGGCAGTAAATGGTAAAAACTCTTAATTCATCAGACAAAACTTTCAAGGCTGATCTTACAGATTTACTTTCGCAGAATGCCTTAAGCCCGGAAATAAAACTTACTGTCTCAGAAATAATTTCTAACATTATTAAAAAGGGTGATACTGCCCTTTTAGAATATACTAAAAAATTTGATGGCAGTGAATTCAGAGATTCAGCTTTGCATGTTTCTGGCCAGGAAATTGAGACAGCTTTTTCTTCATGTGATGAGGCAGTTCTTGATGCTCTAAAAACAGCCGCCAAGAGAATTGAGAATTACCACTATCAGCAAGTTCCTGAAGATAACATCTTCCGCGATAACACAGGTGTTCGACTTGGCTGGAAATGGAGCCCAATAGAATCTGTTGGAATATATGTGCCTGGTGGGCTTGCTGCATATCCCAGCAGTGTTTTGATGAATTCCATACCAGCCCGAATCGCAGGTGTAGAAAGAATAATTATGACAGTTCCATCCAAAAATGGTGAAGTTTCACCTATTGTTCTGGCAGCCGCCAAAATTGCTGGAGTTGAAGAAATATATAAAATTGGTGGCGCACAGGCCATTGCAGCACTGGCTTATGGCACAAAGACTATTCCAACGGTTGATAAAATAGTTGGCCCTGGCAATGCTTATGTTGCTGAAGCAAAACGCCAGGTTTTTGGCAAAGTTGGAATTGACATGATAGCCGGCCCTTCAGAAATTGTTGTCATTTCTGACAAGCACAGCAACCCCAAATGGATAGCAGCAGATTTACTTTCTCAGGCAGAACATGATGTTGATGCCCGTTCCATTCTTATCACAGATGATAAAAACTTTGCAGCAGAAGTAATCAGCGAAACTGAAAGAACCCTTGCCAATCTCTCTCGGGAAAAAATAGCCAGAGAAAGTTGGGAAAAGCGTGGAATAGTTATAACCGTTCCAGATATAGACGAAGCCATAAAAATTTCGAACCAAATTGCACCAGAACATCTTGAGCTTTCGGTAAATGAACCTGACAGATTGCTTAAAAGAATAAAAAGCGCCGGGGCAATTTTCATTGGCAGATATACTCCAGAAGCAATTGGTGACTATATTGCCGGCCCAAGCCATGTTCTCCCAACTTCCGGCACTGCAAAATTCTCTTCTGGCCTTTCCGTTTTTGATTTTTTAAAACGCAGTTCTGTTATTTCCTGCGATAGAGAATCTTTTCTATCTTTGTCCGAAAAAGCCAGCTTACTTGCAAAAAAAGAAGGGTTAGATGCACATGCATTATCTATAACTATAAGAACCGCAAAAAATTAGTAGGTTAACAGTTTTTTTAATAGACAGTTTTAATGTTAATGTTTGGAAAAAAGCCCTTAAATGTAGTAAAATGAATATATGAGGCAAAACATCGAGCAAATGTGTTATATGCGGCTCAAAAATAAAGGCTTTACCATAGCCGAGCTTGCCATTGTGCTTGTTATTATATCATTTCTTATTTCTATGGTTATAAGCACAGGCTATAGCCGAATAGAAGCTTACAGAATAAATCTTACCAAACAGCGTATGCACTTCTTAATGAAAAGCATAGTAAACTACGCCAACTCTTTTGACCATCTGCCTTGCCCCGCTGCTGGCTCAATTGGTTTTCAAGGGGCTGGGTTTGGTGTTGCAGATCAACAATTTAATGTTTTACCTAATCCCCCAACTTGCAATGCTACAGGTGTGGTGAATGGCGGAGGTGGAGCAATGGTAGGGGGCATAGTGCCAACTACAACTATGAAAATCACATCAACAGCTGCGCTGGATGGTTGGGGCAATCGAATATCTTATGTTGTTGATCAGGATCTTACTTATGCAGAATACTCAATAAGCCCACCAGATCCTCCAACACTAGGTTATACAATTAATGGAATTAATGGAACCATAATAATAGCCAATGCTAATGGCGCAGCTGTTGGAGCAGATGTTGTAACAGATGCAGCAGTGTTGTTGATAAGCCATGGGCCAAATGGTTTTGGCGCATGGCGTGCCAAAGGGGGCAGCACAATACCGACTACTGGAATTAGTGCCCTGGAAAACGAAAACATTGATAATGATGCCAGATTCGTTGATGTGTTTCGTAGCACTAATTTTGATGATTTTATAATTTATCGTTCCAAATGGCAATTAGAGAGGGAAATTGTTGAAAAAACAGAGCCACAAAACTAAAAACGCGAGAAACGGCTTCACGCTAATTGAGCTGGCAGTTGTGTTGGTAATTGCCTCAACGTTAATTGCTGGCGGTATAATGACTGTTGTTGGCAATCGTGAAACTCAACGGCTACGCAACATC
>Ga0210057_1007549_pt1 | contig 13128 bp, 18 predicted proteins | sample CryGeyCG2114_010_2_FD_183968 | JGI IMG/M metagenome (GOLD analysis project Ga0210057, IMG submission 183968) | Groundwater microbial communities from aquifer - Crystal Geyser CG10_big_fil_rev_8/21/14_0.10 (SPAdes) (version 2) | ecosystem: Environmental > Aquatic > Deep subsurface > Groundwater ... | reverse complement strand
TACAGGTCGAAGGTGTCCTTGGCGTCGAGGAACGCTTTGAGGGTCTTCGGGGTGAGGTTGGAGTAGTCCCGGGAGCCGTCGGGATGGAGCCCGTGCCGGAAGGTGGTCCAGCGGTCGGGGTGGTTCTTGAGGAACTCGCCGAAGGCGGCCACGGCTTCTTTGTCGAGGATCTCCTCGACGGGCCGGGCGAAGGACTCCCAGCGGGCGTGGGTGATGCGGCCTCCCAAGCCTCCCTTGCCGGTTGCGGAGCAGATGCAGGGGAAGGCGATGATGCCGGGGTAGTCGGTGCAGGTGAAGGCCAGGTCGTACCGGAGCATGTCCGGCGGGGCGTCCTGGTCCTGGTCGGTGGCGAAGCGGGTCTTCCGCAGGTTGAGCTTCATGTTCGGTCCCCCGAGGCTGCCAGAAGGCGGTCCTCGTTCATGTTGGTGTCGAGGATCCAGATCTGCCGCCATTCGGGGTCACCCGATTCCGGGCATGGGCCTGGCGGATGACCTGCTGGAGGTGCAGCAACCGGCGGACGGCATCGGTCAGGATGTTGGTGGTCATGTCAGGCGACCTTCCCGCCTTGGCACGGATTGAGGCCGAGCGTCTTCATCAGTCCCATGGCCTGGGAGACGGTCAGGGCGTACTGCGGCCCCCGGAAATCGACACCTCCCCCCGTGGAGATGTCGAACTTCCATGTCAAGACGTTGTAGAACCAGGATGGGCCAAAGGTATCCCGCAAGACCCAGTGGTCATCGACCCGGATGGCGGTGAGGCTGTCCCCGGTACGGCGGTATTGGGCTGCGTAGATTCGCATCTTGCTCATGCGGCCTCCAGATCCTCACGGACTCGCTCTTCGCCAAGCTCCTTGACGGTGGCGAGGGCGACGGCGGTGGCCTTCGATCCCGGTGTACCAGGTAACCCGGACGGTGACCTTCTTGGTCCCGGTGTGCTTCTGCTCGGTGAAGCTCACGGCGCCCCCGAGCACGCTGGTGTGACGGTTCACGTAGGCGTGGTTGTGGTGGTCGAGGCGCCAGCCGTCCGTGACGAGGGCCTTGCGGACCTTGGTGATGGTGATCTTGGGTACGGTCAAGGGCATCTGGCGTCCTCCTGCATCATCTACACGGGAGGTCCGAGGAGTAAAACGATGGCGCACGAAAGGATGCTCGATGTCCCGGGGACGTTCACGATGGCGGGTTGCAACGTCCAGGGTCCGGTGCGGGTGACGTTCATGGGGCGTGCGATCCCCCGTGGCTGGCGTGAGCGTCTGGCCCTGGCGTTCGACCTGATGTTCCGTCCGGGGCGGGTCGAGCGGCTCTATCTGGCGGACACGAGGATCGTCTCGTGCGTGATCACGAGCGCCCCCGGCGAGGTCGGGGTCGAGGTCAGCGAGGCGGCCTAGTCAGGCGATGTTCAACTGGAACCGGCCGCTCTCGTAGGCGAGATCGGGGCGGCTGGCGAGACCGTGGGGGAACATGGCGAGCACCTCTCGCTGGTACTCGTTGAAGGTCGGGCTTCCGATGGACAGGGACAGGCAGGTCTTGAGGTACTCGGCCTCGTAGGCTTTGGCCCGCATCTTGGCCATCTCGGATCCGGCGATGGATCGGATGAGGCCCCGATGGAAGTCCCGGGCTTGGGAGCCGACGAAGACCATGGCCCCCACTTGCATGATGGGGTCCTGCGCCATCATGGCGGGCCAGGTCTGGGGCAGGAGGATGATGCCTTTGTACCCGTGGACGGCCATGGACGGTGTGGCGGCCGGTCCCACGGCGGCGGGGACGATCCGGCGTCCGATGATGTCCCAGACGATCCCCATGAGGTCGTTGATCCAGCGGTTCGGGAACAGGTCCCGCAGGAAGCCGACCGTCTGGGTCACCAGGTTGCCGACGGCAACCCCGCTGGCTTTGCGGGGATCGTCGTCGGCGAGGGTCTCCACGAAGTCGGGGTCGTTGTCGATGAGGGCGGCCAGGAGCGCTTGGGGATGGGGCAGGGCTTCGTTCATCTACTCCTCCATGTAGGATTGTGCTTTATCCCGCACGGGGGAGAAGCACGCAATCCTGGGAAATTCCTCTACTGGGTTGAGAACATTGGGTTCGAGGTCGAGCCCTTCTTCAACCAGAGCAGGCTGGTTGCACTTGAAGCAGAACCCGGGCGTCCCGTGGATCTCGCTGGTGTCCGTCTTGCGTCGTGCAAGGACCGGCACCCGGCTGGTGTCGTGTTGGCCATCATTCCCCGACGCTTCCCGACCGTCCTCGTTCTCTCAACCCGGTGCAAGGCGTGGCTAAACGCCCCAGTGGGTCATTTTTCTCCCCCTTAGCGACCTTCGGTCACCCCGTCAAGGGTCGATTTTTCGGGCCGTGGAGGCTTCCCGATGAAGACCCTATAGCAGGGTTCCTGATACAGGCTTGGGTCCGGCTGGCATGTACCCCTCATTCCGGGGGTGGCGGGCGAGGTGGGCCTGGTCTGCAATCCCAGCAGCATGTAGGAGGGGTGAGATAGCCTCACTCACGAGCAGCAGCAGGTGGTCGATGCGTTCGAGCACCTGAAGTCGGTGGTCTACGGGCAGATGGGCATCCCGTTGGATGGGGGGTCCGTCGGAGGAGCCCGGGGTCACGTACCAGGTGGTGGCAGATCCGTCGGTGGCCCCGGGGTCGTTGACGGTGGTGGTCTCCGGCTGGGAGGTCCACGAGGGCAAGACGGTCCGAGCGGCGCTCGGGCCGAACGAGCAGGAGGCCATCGACAACCCGTAACGGGTGTGGCGAGGCCATCGTGACGGGCGGGCAGGCGTCGTTCTTGCTGATGCCAGCCGGACGTGGACCCGCCCCAGGTGGCCACGTCGAGCCCCGGGTGGCCGGTCCTGATGGTCGGCGTGTGGGACGACCCGGCCCTGCTGGACCCGGCCTACGGGGTCGGTGGGGCGGTCGAGTTCCCCGACACGGGCGAGGGCATCCTCGTCACGGTTCCCGTGGAGGCTCTCCAGCCTCTCGCTTGACCTGTTTCGGGGAGCCCGAGCCTACCCGGTGGGCTCGGGCTCCTTCTTCTCGGTCCGGTGGCGTGTGGGCCGAACCTGTCGTAGTAGCGCCGCCAAGCCCGCACGGTGTCGATGACCATAGGGCCGTAGCGGGTCCAGTCGATGGCCATGTCGGACCGGAGACGGCTGATGAACTCGGCCAGGATGGGCATGACCTTGACCCGGTCATTCGAGCGTGCCCCCGGGTGGGTGTCGGAGACCCAGATGCGCTCGATGGGTGCTTCGTGGAGCACGGTCGGGGCCGGGTCGCAGAAGACGCCGTGAGTGGCCACGGCGTAGATGGCCTTGGCCCCACGCTCCTTGTACGCCTGGGCGGCCTTCACGAGGGAGCCGCCGGTGGCGATCATGTCGTCCACGATGAGCACGGTCTTGCCGTCCACGTCCCCATGGACGGCCCGTACCTGGGTCTCGGTGCCCGAGAGCCGCTGCTTGGCGATGAAGGCGAAGCCCTTGCCCCTGGCGTCGGCCATCTTGCGGGTCACGGCGGCCCGCCCCTCGTCCACGGTGGCGAGCACGTCGGCGCTCCGTTCGCACAGGCACGGGTGACCATGAAGTCGAGTCAGGAGTCCTGGGTGACGGCGACGCCGGTGAAGTAGTTCTCGATGAGGTCGCTGTGCGGCTCGACCATGTGGATGTGGGCCTTCGAGCCGAGCCCGGACCACAGGCGGGCCTGGAGCTTGGCCATGACGACGGTCTCCCGGCTGGTACGTCGCTCGCTCCGGGCGTTGCGGAAGTAGGCGATGACCACGAAGACGCTGTCGTGCCGCTGTGCAAGCTCGTAGGCGGTGGCGAGCATGGCCTCCGAGGCTTCGGCGTTGTGGCAGGCCCCGAACAGGAGGGCGTCATCGCTCTTGTCGTCGGCAGGAACCTCGATCCCAAGCTCCCCATCAGGAAACTTGGAGACCCGGACCAGGTATCCGGGTTGGGCCAGGTTGATGTCGGCGAACTCGGGCATCCGGTAGATGGCGGTGCTCATGTCTCCCTTACTCGGAGAAGGGCGGAGGTAAAACCCACCTCTTCAAAGCGCTACCCGGAACATCAGCATGTTCTGGGATCTCCGTGTCGAACGGTACGTGACCGTGTGTTTGTCCTGATTCAGGCTCACGCCGAAGTGGTCTGAGAGCAGATCGAGAACGAACTGGATGCCGGACTTCGATCTGGTGGCCCTTGTCCCTCGAAGGGAGAACGTGCAGGAAAGCACGAACTGGCCCAGTCGGTCTTTCTGCCGGATGGCGAAGTCCAAAACAGGGAGCAGCGTCCTGTCGATCTGGGAGTTGGCGACGGTCTCGTAGGCATCGAAGATGAGGATCCCGACGTTTTGCAACACATCGGGGTCCCAGAGGAGCGGCTCCATCTTGCCGGTTACCCATTGGCAGAGCCCTGCATCCGTCTCCTTCTTGAACCGCCGCTGGTTGGCCAGGATGATGGCCGGGTCGGCATTAACCCCGATATACCTGCCTTTCCCTGCCTTCAGAGCGTTCCGGTCCAGAAGCATCTGGAGGGTAGGGTCTTCACGGAAGGTCAACTCGGCCCAGTCCCGGTTGAGCACCTTGGTCTTCTGAGCCCAGAGGGTGGTTCCTTGGACGAACCGAAGGTGGTCCTCTCGGATGGCCTGCTTGGGGCCTGTGATGATGGCGTGAGGGGCCGGGCTGATCGCTTCGAGGATCATGCTTTACGGGTTGATCGTCCACATGTCCCACCCGTTTCGGCGGACCTTCTTGCAGCGGCCTTTCATCGTGGCGAGCGCTGCCCGGATACGAGGTTCGGGGATCTTCAGAAGACGCACCTGAAGTTCCTGGTAGGGCAGGTCACCGGCTTCGAGGTGGTCAAGGATCATCCGTCGAAGTTCTTCGGCGTTCGGGGGCTCCTGAACCTCCTGCGAAACGACGCCGGGGACACCCGTTCCGGTCGGCCGTTCGCCGACCCTCTGGATGTCGAGGTGTCCGTCGGTGATGGTGATGTTCACGGGCTCCGTGAACAAGGCGGGATCGATGGTGACCGAAAGGGTGCTCATGCCGAGCCTACCCGTCCGAGGCAGGAAGTAAAAACGGGTCGGGTGTCCCATCCAGTCGCAGCGGAGCTTCCTGGTCTCGTGGTCATACAGGCGTGGGACCAAAGGTTCCCCGTGACGGTCAAGCGCCGTGACCGCTGCCAAGGTCTCCTGCCGGGTCCGGTCCTTGGTCGGGGACTCTGAGAAGTCGTTGGGGGTTCGGGAGGTCATTTTCTTTCGTCGTGTCCGACGCTCATCCCAAGTCGATTTTCTCAGGAAGCCCGAAAAAAATCGGTTTGCAACTGCTTGGACTTGATCAGGTGTGCCACTGCGGCTTCTCGAAAAGCCTGTTGTGTCTCGGATGGAGGGGTCTCGATGAAGGCCACCACGTCTTGTTCTGATGGGTTAGCCCCCAGTCGGGATTTTTGATCCTCGGAGAGGATACCCCACAAAACTTCAAAGGGAACAGTCTTGTCCATGTCCAACATCTACCCTCTCTCCGGCTGAGCCAACCCTCCCGGATGGCTTTCCTGTTTCTCGTCCCCGTTGAACCACTCAGTCAGCGGGGATTTACCCTCACCCTCGATGTAGGCTCGGAAGTCATCGTCGGTGAACGTGCCCCGCCGGTGAAGCTGGATGGCGTCGAGCACGTTGTCGATCATGGGCTGAGGGAAGCCCTGGCGTTTTGCTTCGGCGATGATCTGGTAACCGTCATCCCGCAGGTGGTCGAGCAACCTGGCCTCCAACCAGGTCATGGCCTCCCCCTCGTATCAGGGTTATCGTCCGTGACCCCTGTCGTCCAGATGACGTGAGACCGCTCTCGGTGCATCCACGTCGAGACACACTTGAAACCACCCCCGTCCTGATGCAGGTTGTGGATTTCACCTCTCCAGATGGTCCGACCTGCTTGGTCCCAGACCTTGGCGGAATGATTGCCGCCCTCCGTTGAGCTATGGGCTCGCAGGCCCGGTGGCAGTTGTTGTTGGATTCGATTGTCGAACGTCATGCCTAAGTCCACATCAATCGGCCCACTACCGTGCGTCACCGAGAGACCGAGACCCAGCCTTCTTTGACGGCTCGCCGATGGGCTTCGCTGCCGGTCAGGAACTCGGCCAGCGGGGAGGGCTCACCATCGGTGTACCGGCGGAAGTCCTCTGGAGTGAACGTGCCTGTCTTGAGGAGACGGATGGCGTCGAGGAGTGGATTCATGTAGTGATCGGGAACCCCTTGGTGCCGTGCCTCGGCAATGACCTCGGCCTCTGGTGGGACAGTGTCGGGGATTCCCAAGGTGTAGAGGAGACCTGGGATAATGAACAGGAACTTTTGCCCATAACCACAGGCCGGGCAGCTATAGCTGCCCGAAGTACGATCATAGATCGTAGTCCTCCATCGGTGCCCAGCGTGACAGACCCAGTAGGCTTTATAGCCTGACCTGGCCACTAGGTTCGACGGGTCTTTCTCGTTCCTTTCGTAGTCCCACTCTTTCAGCAAATCGGGATAGGTGGTAGCGAAATTGCTTTCAGGGGTCGCTTTCCTGCCCAGGCAGGCTTTGCAACCGTCTCCCCGAGACGTTCGATTAGTGACTGTTGTTCGCCAACGATGGCCTTTTGAACAGACCCAGTATGCCCTGTAACTTGACCCCTTCAAGATCTCGGAAGGATTCCTATCGTTCCGTTCGTAATCCCACTCCTTCACCAACTCGGGGTGTGTGACCGTGAAGTTGTTCTCGGGGGTTGCCTCTTTACCGGAACACCTTTTACAGCCAAACCCGTGCAGAGCACGGAGATGGACCAAGGATTGCCATTGGTGTCCATTTTCACAGACCCAGTGCGCCTTGTACAAAGATCCAGCTACTAGCTCAGTGGGATCCTTATCATTTCGCTCGTGGTCCCACTCCTTCACCAACTCGGGGTTTGTGGTAGTGAGGTTGTTCTCGATTGTCGACCGTCTACCCAGACAAGCATTGCACTGATCTCCCCTCAAAGCACGGTTGGCAACCCGAACTTGCCAACGATGCCCTTTGGCGCAGACCCAGTGCGCCTTGTAATCGGACCCCCCCGAAACCGTCGAAGGACCCCTTTCGTTTCTCTTGAGGTCCCACTCCTTCACCAGATCCGGGTGCGTACAGACCAAGCACGGCTTGTTGTGCCAAGTGGCACAAGACGACCTCCCGCACCCCTCCCGTTTTGCCGCAGCAACCATCACGACCACCTACCGAAACAGATCGTCCGGCACGGACGACCACGGGAACGTCCCAGCCGGAAACCCGAACCACGGAGAAGCGTCCTCATCCGGCGGTGGGGATTTGCCCTCTGCCATGCAATAGGACTTGAGGGCCTCCAGAGCTTGCTCCTTGGTGAACGTGGGCACCCGTAGGCGGCCCACAAGCCGCTCGCCCACCTGTTTGCTCGTCTCACCCGTGATTCTGCCGACCACCCGCTCCGACTTCACAGCGGCGTCGATGAGCCCCTGGAAGTCGCACGTTGCCTCGTCAAACGCATCCTGAAGGGATCTTTTGATGATGCGGTTCGTCGAACCTTTCCCACCCCCGAGCTTCCTCGTCGTGGCGGCGTCCAGGCTCGCCAGGAAAGGCATCAACTCCTTGTCCCCCTTGAGCTTCGAGTGCCGGACGAGCAGGGCCTCTTTTCGCTGGTCGAGTTCTTCCTGGGAGTAGGACCCAAGCCTCTTGAGCACCGGCTCGAAGTCCGCCCAGGTCACGTCGTTTGCCGAGAGCTTCCGAACCCCCCGCTCCTTCCGAAGCACCAGGACAGCCTCCTGAAGCGAAGCATACGCCTCACGGGTCTTTTCCTGCGTGAGACCAATCATGGACGCCAGCTTCTCCAGCTTGGCGTAGTACTCGGGACCTCGACCCTTCCTCGTCCGACCCTTATCACCGAGCCGTTTCCGCAACTCGGTGAGGTAATCGCTCACCTGGAGATCCGCCATCAACCCGGCGAGCATGAAGACGTGGTCTTTGCCGTGCTGGTAGAACTCCTCCCAGAGCTTGTGCCCAGCCGACGGGATGACAAAGAGCATCTCTGCCTGGTTGCGCCATCTCGCTGGGTAGCCTTGGATGTCCCCCTTGTACCGAAGGGTACGGCCCAACCGTTGGATGATGAGCCCGAAGTCCGAAGGCAACCCGACGTTGATGAACAAGGAACAGAACGGCCAGTCGGTGCCCTCGTTGAATCTCATGCACGAGAGGATCACGTCGTACTGAGACTCCTTGTACGTCTGGAGGGTCCTCTCCCCCTTGAGAGCATTGAGAAGCCTGTCACGGACCTTCGGCGACGACGAGACGGCATTCAGCACCCGGACACCCTTAGCCGCCAAGGCCGCCTCAAGGGCCTTGGCGAAGCGCTCAGACCCACCTGCGGGAAGGTTCATCACCGTCTTGGGTAGGCCCTTTTTCTCTCGGGTCGTGACCAACTCTTGGCAGATGGCGTCGAGGTCCGAATCCGACATGGTCTCGCCCCGAAGCTGGCTCAGCTTGTGGGCTGTGAGGCTTTTGACCTGATGGAAGTCGATGCGCACGTCCCCAGGTGCGTAGATCCCCCCCAAGATGTGTTCGGCCAAGGTTCGGCAGTAGAACTGAGCGTCCTCGGGAAGTGGGAGGTCGAAGGGCGTAGCCGTGGAGTGGATGACGAGCCCGCCCCGTTTCCTCCAGAGGGTGACCACCTTGTCGAGCTTGCTCGACTCCACCGGATTCAACCAGTGGGCTTCATCCACCACAAGGATGTGCCCCCTCAGCGACTTGGGGAGAAGACACGTTGTACCAGGACTCATCCCTGCACGACGGATGAGCGTTTGGAAACAGACCGTTCGGATCAGCCTGCTTTTCCCCCGAAAAAGGCCACGGAAGTCGGCATCGTACTTCCGTCCGGTCAGATCGTAGATGTGGGGGACCTCGACAATCCGGGCTCTCTGGATGGCAGGGGCATCATGCTCGATGAACGGGAAAACCACGCTCCGCCCACCCGTCGAAAACCCGTCTCGGATCTGGATCTGAGGTGTGGCGATCAGAGCCGATTTGAACTCGGGCATCCGAACCATCTGAGCGAGAAGGGTTTGGATGACCAGCGTTTTGCCGCACCCCGTCGGTCCAAACAGCCCTAACGAATTGGTGTTTAGGACCTCCGAGAGGAGGAGGTCATTGGCCTCGACCTGATAGGCACGGAAGTTCACTACTTCTGCCGTGGGGCGGCTTTTTCGTCGTCCGGCCATGATACATCTACCCGAGAGGCCCCCGGACTAAAACGGGGATGAGAAAGGAACCTATTCGGTCATCGCAGAGATGAACCGTTCCTGGTCGTACCGGGTGATGATGCGGATGCCGGATCCTTCTTGAGCCCGGCATCCCCACTGCGGCCCCGCCGCACCTCTCTCCCGGTAGGGCTCCACCTCGGCCCATGTTCCGATGTCCCGGTCGAGGGCGCACATGGCCGCCAGGGGGTCGTGGAACGCTTTGCCGCTCGGCCTGCGGTCGAGGTAGCCGGTCATGGCCTGGATGACCAGAGCGAGCCCTGGATGCGGATCAGGGACGGCTTTGAGCCGCTCGTGGAGGTCGAGGTCGTAGACAACCCCGTGGCAGACGTTCTTCGACACCAGCCGGATGTCGTGATCGAAGATGTACTCGTTGCCCGGCGTCGGCCGATGGAAGAACCGGCTCTTGAGCACGGCCTCGGCACTCCTCGGATCGCCGTTGAGGTTGTACGTCGGGCAGGTGGTCTTCCCTCTGAACTTCGTGAGCACGTTCTCTGCTGGGACCACGTCGTCGCCAGCGAACCCGCCTTGGATGAACAGGCGCCCGAGGTTCGGGTGCTGGTCGAACAGCATGAGGGCCATGCGGTCGAGGAGTTTGCCGAGGTTCTTCAGGGGAGCCCCGGTTACGAGCGTGGTGTTGGCGTGGAGGTTCTTGCTGAGAACTTGCCAGCCGGGTTCGGCCTCGCTCGAAGGTTCGATTGCTCCGAAGGTGTCGTAGTGCCACTGGGACACGCAGGTGACGTACCGTTCTTCGGAGGTCCCCCGGGCCTTCTTGTGTCCGAGGTCGTAGGCGCCGACGGGGATGTCGAGCCCGAACTGTTTCAGCCCCCAGCGGACGATGCCGACTGATGGGGCGTCCCGGGCGTGACGGTGACGGCCTTGAGTTGATGTCCGGGTGTCCGGCGAGCAGGGCGAGGGTCAGGAAGTCGTCCGGGTCCCCCGTCTCCATGTCGAAGATGAAGTCACGCTTCTCATCCCCGACCTTACCCGTACAGGGTCATGCTGCTACGGTGATGTCGAGACCGAATGGATCGAAGAACACACCTTTCAAACGACAGTGCTGGCAGCCCAGTCAAGGATGTCTGGGAGCCGAAACCGGAGGTCACCTCTTGGCCCCAGTTTGATGCACGGCATCCCGTTGTTCTTGATGTGACGCCGGATGGTTCGTTCGGAGCAGTCGAAGTGTTTGGCCACCTCTTTGATGGTCATATACTCCGTCCGGTGCTCTACCACCCCGAGATTAGTTTCAAGCTGCTTCTCGATCTTCTGCCCGGCGGAGAGATGCACCGTCAAAATAACTCGCCCATCATGATGGGCTTCGAGGATCGGGGTAATGTTCCGGGCGTCCATCCAGATTTGGAGACTGGAGTAGATGTCCTCACTGACCCAGAAGGTCATGGTCACGGCTGACAGGGCGGTGCTCATGCCGCTGCCTCATGGATGAACTTCCACAGGAGCACCTTGTTCCGGCCACGGTTCGAGGGTGCGTCCCCCGAAATCGCACCCCAGTCCACCCCGAGCGCCCGAGCGACCGTACCAACCTCGGCTTTCGACAGCTTCGACATCACGGTCCACGGGATGTGGTAGAGGCCCTCGTCCGTCTTGGTCAAGAGGGTGACGGCGGACATCTTGTCCTCGTAGGGGGCTGGCCCTCCTCCCTTGTGGAGGATCGACTCCATCTCGGTCAGTACCCCTTGGTGCTCCGCAACCCCCAGCAGGAGGGTGTGGGGAGACCGGACGAGGGCTTCACCAGTGAGGTAGATCCCCTTGGTCGGGTCAAATGACCCTTCGTGGGTGTCACCAGATGTGGTCGAGGGGGCCGGGTGGGTTGATGGGGCCGGGTGGGGCTTGTGCCCCGCCGAGGCCCCGGTCCGGATGGCGGCGATCATCCCCTGATTCAGGTAGAGGCTGTTCTGGATGTCCCCTCGCTGGAGGAACACGGCCTGTTCTTCCAGAAGAAGGTCCAGCGCAGCGAGCAGTCGGTTGCTCATGCCGCCCCCCGGTAGAGGGAGGAGTGCAGGAAGCCCCCATCCGGAGTTTTCAGGGCCAGCCCACCGCCCGTGTTCATCCGACGAGCCATGAGGCCCACGAGCGTGGACAGGCTGCGCTCGTTCACAGGGGACGAGAGGATGGCTCCGATGGCGTCCGTTCCGTTCATCGACGGCTTCATGGACCCCACCATTCTCCCGATCCCCTCCACAACGGACGAGATCCCGTTGATCCGGGCCAACAGGTGCAGGGGCAGCAGGAAGTGACGCTCGACGAGGTAGGCGGGGGGTAGAAGGGTCAGCCGACCCTTCACCGACGGCTGCGTCTCCTCGACCATCTTGTGGACCCATGACAGCAGAGTGTGGTGCTCGTCTCCGCCGGAGAGCACGTTTTCGGGGGTGCAGACACCCTTGAGCACCTGCCCCAACTCCGCCGGGGTGAGTCCGCTCTTGATGCCCGGCAGCAGCCCGGCAGTGTTCCCGTTGAAGATCCCCTCGTAGAACGAGGCATAGAACGCCAGCAGAAGGGCCGTGGTGTGGGTCAGCGCATCGGGTCCCGCTTCGGGGTGGTCAGCAACCTCGGAGATGTTCAGCACGTTCAGGTCACGGAGGGGGAGGCTCCCCTCATAGACCCGCATGGTCTCGTTGCCCATCATGTAGGCGTACCCGAAGGCCCACGCAGCATCCTGCCGCATGAAAGGAGGCACGGGGTCTTCCTTCATGGGAGCCAGCTTACCACCCCGAACCTCCCGTCGGAGCGACTGCACCACGGTCCGCCGGTCCTCGTCGTTGATGTGGCAGAGCAACCGAGGGATCGTTTCCTTCGCCACCATGTGGAGGGGGGAGATGCTCCGACCGCTGATGAACCCGTCTTTGGCGGTGTTGCTCTTCCCACCGTTCTCGATGAGGTAGATGGCACGGGCCTGCTGATCGGTGGCGTTGTAGGCGATCAGGGCCTCGACCTCCAGATTGTTCCGACCACACCAGAAGGCGGTGCAACGCTGGCCACTCTCCTGCGGGAACAGGATGTCGTCACCCCACTCTTTGTGGGTGACGAACACGTACCGAGAGGGCCACGCCCCGTTCAAGCGGAAGCTCAGGAGCAGGTTGTCCACGGCCTCCTTCTTGGTGAAGCGGTTGTTGGGCGGGTTCATGCAGACGACCCGGCTACCAGCCGCTTTGGCCAAGAGCTTGAGGTTGCGGAGGCCCTTCTTGGAGAAGCTCTCAAGCTCCCGCCAGCGGACCATGAAACGGCAGTCGAGCCGGATCGTCTCCCGACGCAGATCCACAGTTTCAAGCGACTTACGGAGATCCCGCACCTCCTTTCGAGCCTTCCTCGACAGGCGGTGCTTCATGTGCCAGTCCATCACGGAGCCGAACTCCTTCAGGATGGCCTCCCGCTCCTCATCGAAGGTTCTGGAGATGCCGTTCTCCGCTTCGGCGAGGATCTCTGCCTTGGTCCGGGCGAACGATTCCCCCGGGATCGAACGGGGCCTCAGAGCCTTCTGGGCTTCGGTCAGGGTGGTCTTCTGTCGTGTCGCCTTCGTCGGCACGACAGCTTGAATTGGCTGGGTGGGTTGAAGTTGGATGTCCACGTTTGTCCTCCACGAGGCGGTCACTCGAACCAGCTTACCCCAGCGGCGAGAGAAATGAACCCCCTCCCCCGATAATTCGGAGTGACATATGTGGACAAAGGGGCGCTAAGGCGGATAACCTTGGTCAAATCGGGACATTTTTGTCACGGTTTGCCCGCTCCATTCTCCCCGACCTTACCCGTACAGGGCGGTCCGAGCGTCCCTCGTCCAGTGCAGGTTGGGGTGGTCGAGGATGAGCTTCCCGGCCGTCGGCTCCTGAAGCTCGAAGATGCGGAGGGC
>Ga0210057_1007548_pt1 | contig 13132 bp, 13 predicted proteins | sample CryGeyCG2114_010_2_FD_183968 | JGI IMG/M metagenome (GOLD analysis project Ga0210057, IMG submission 183968) | Groundwater microbial communities from aquifer - Crystal Geyser CG10_big_fil_rev_8/21/14_0.10 (SPAdes) (version 2) | ecosystem: Environmental > Aquatic > Deep subsurface > Groundwater ... | reverse complement strand
ACATACTGGGCAAGTTCGTAGTCTAAGGGTTCTAGCTTGTCGAATAATATTTTGGCTTGGTCGAGAGCTTTGGCGAATTTATCACTTAGACCGGATTCTTTGATTTCTTTGGGTGTTCCATAGCCGTGGTGGGTGCTGAAATATTGGCGTTCTTGGGTTAGCATCCTGTGGCGGTGGAGATCGCGATAAGCGCCGATATCCATCACGATTTCGAACCTGACAAAAGAATTTTCAAAGGCGCGGCCAACTTTATACCACCTGGCTTTACGTCCGCCAGTATAAGCCTCGAGAACTTCTTCTTTCTCGGCTTGGGACATCCTTTTTGCTCTTTCTAGTGTTTTGTCCCAGGTAGTGTGGAGTTCCGGAAAAATTACTGATGCGACGATCTTGTTTTCGGCATCTGGGTCAAATTCAACCAACTTAACCTCTGGATTATTTTCGGGGGAAGTTTTAAGCTCCGAATACTTCTCTTTAGTAAGCTTTTTAGTCTTGGGACTTCTTTGGGTTAAATAGTCCTGGTATTCCTGAGAGTGGGGCTCATTTAGTCGTAAAAGTAAGGATGGAATTTCCTTATCGAGTTCGCCCTTTAATGTGTTCCCTACCCAGCGAAGTTCTCCTAATGGATGCTTTAAGGTGCGGGATAACAGATACTCAAAGGCCTGGGCGTTTCCTCTAAAAGCTACTTGGCCTAAGGTGGCCATGGGAAGCAATCCGCGAAGGGTGTCGAAGGCCTTCTTTTCGAGGATGGATTTTTTATCGTCGTAGGTTTTCTCGAGCCAAGTGATAAGTGGCTCCATAAGCTCGGAGTAGGTATCGAAAAGGTGGTCGAGGGTTTTTTTATATTGGTCGAGCAAACCGTGTTTTTCTAGGTCGGGTTTTGGAATGTAGTAGAGGTAGCGGTTGTTAATTTTATTTCCGAAGTTAACGTAACGGGTGGATTTTTCGATTGGCTCGAGACCGATACGTCTGTCCTCTAAAAATTTCATCGCCACCTGGGAAATGCCCCAAAAGATAGCGTGCGTCCCTGTGAGTTGCGCGATAGAGTCATCGCCGTATTGGGAGAGCCATTTGGCGTAAAATGACTGGGCGCGCTGGTTGTTCAAAATATTTTTGAAGCCGTGATGCTTGAAAAATTTAACGGTTTCTTCGAGCTCGGACGCGAGCGCTTTGTCCTCGCCGTCGATGATGGGGTAGAGATACTCGTCGAGGAGAACTCTTAAAAGCGAACCTTTGGCGCGGCTCGCGCGAGAACAGAGGGCTCCGACTATTTCCGGAGGGAGATTAGAAAGAACCGAAATTAAACCGTCAGGATTGGAAGCGAAGGGTTCTAAATAATAAAGATCACGCTCAGAGAAGTTTTCGCCCGGGAATTGGGGGGTGTATTTTTCTAACTCGCTATCCATTTTCTAAAGGATAGCGGAAGTTGAGGAATATGGGAAGTTTGCAAATTTTAGTAACTTTAGGTACAAAGTATCGTAGATATTCGCGATGCGCAGGAAGCTTAGTAATTTGACAATATAATCCAGGGGGCGGAATGAATAAGGTTGTTTTTGTTATGACTTGCGCCGTAATTATTCTCATCGCGACGACGATTAGGAATGCTTACCTTGAAGAGCGCGCGAGTGGAGAGGGAATTTTGGCTGTGGCGCGAGTTGAGGGGGCGGATTTCACTCCATCAGCACCGAGAAGGAAGAATATGGAAGTGAAGCCGGTGCCTTATCAACTTAGTTTTTCTCCCAATAGGACGTTGGCGGGCAGGTCTCCTTCGGTGGAGATAGGAAAGATCGAGAGTAGGCCCGGGGAGCGAATCGGCTTTTCTGGGGCCAAAGCAAGAGAAGAGGGTTTTTTGCGACGAGAGACAACCTCTTCAACGCCTAAAATTGGAAACCGAGGATTTATTCTGGCTTCTTGGTATGGAAACTATTTCCATGGCCGAGAAACGGCGAGCGGCGAGATTTTTAATATGTATTTAATCACGGCGGCTCACCGAACTTGGCCGTTTGGGATAAGGGTTAGAGTGATAAATCCAAAGAATGGATGGTCGGTCGTAGTTGTAGTCACCGACCGAGGCCCTTACAAATACGGCCGCGATTTGGATTTGTCATACGAGGCGGCCCGACTCCTCGGATTCGTTGATCAAGGAGTAGGCTGGCTGGAGTACGAAATCATTTCAACGCCGAGATCGTGAGACATAAATTTCACACACACTAAAGCAAAACCACCGAACAGAGGCACGGTGGTTTTTACTTTCTAAACGCAGATGAATTTTTACATCATGCCGCCCATGCCGGACATATCCGGCATACCAGGATTATCTTTCTTTTCGGGGATTTCACTGATCGCCGCGCCGATGGTTAGGTAGTTGGCGGCCACAGAGATGGCGTTCGTAAAAGCAGTCTTGGTGACTTTCAAGGGGTCAACAATGCCGGCCTCCTTTAGGTCTCCGATTTTGTTCATAAGCGCGTTGAAACCAAGCCAAGGATTTTTGTCCTTTTGTTTTTCGGCTTTTCAGCTCTTGAATAACCTTACTGTGAGATTCGCCGGAATTATCAACGATAGCGATGAGCGGAGCTTCAAGGCGCGCTTCAGAATTTGGAGGGCGGCCTCGACTACGGGGAGTTTTGAGGCGGGAGCGCTTGAGGCGCTTAAGTCGACATTGAAAAGGGCAATGCCACCGCCGGGGACGATCCCCTCTTCCATCGCGGCGCGAGTGGCGGAAACGGCGTCTTCAACTCTTTGTTTTAATTCTTTCTGGGCGGATTCAGTGGGAGCGCCAACTTTGATGACGGCCACCCCGCCGGAGAGTTTGCCTAATCTTTCTTGAAGTTTTTCTTTATCAAAGTCGGACTCGGTTTTTTGGATTTGGGATTTTATTTGGGCGGCGCGAGCGTCGATGTTTTTCTTATCGCCCTTGCCTGCCACGATAGTGGTCGCGTCTTTGTTGGAGATAACTTTGTGGGCATGCCCAAGATTTTCCAGGGTGACGGTTTCTAGTTTTTTACCGAGGTCTTCAGAGATGAATTCGGCACCCGTCACGATCGCGATGTCTTGAAGCATTTCTTTGCGGCGATCACCGAAACCGGGGGCTTTGACCGCGAGAACGCTGAAGATACCGCGGAGTTTGTTGACTACTAACGTGGCCAAGGCTTCACCTTCAACTTCGTCAGCGATGATAAACAACTCTTTTTTGCCGCTTTGGACCACTTTTTCCAAAATCGGCAAAAGCTCGTTGATGGAAGAGATTTTCCGGTCGGTGACTAATATGTAGGGGTCTTCGAGTTCGGCTTCCATTCTTTCTTGGTTGGTGACCATATACTGCGAAACGTAACCGCGGTCGAATTGCATACCTTCGACGATTTCAAAAGAGTTGCCAATAGTGTTGGAGTCTTCGATGGTGACTACGCCTTCGCGGCCGACTTTTTCCATCACTTTAGCGATGAGTTCGCCGATGGATTTGTCTTTGGCGGAGAGGGTGGCGACTTCCTGGATTTTTTTATTGTCGCTTAAAAGTTCTTTTTGGTCTTCGAGTTTTTTGATGATAACCTCGCTTGCCTTTTTGAGCTCCTCGGCGAGCTGGATGACGTTAAAACCTTTTTCGCGGATGATTTTTTCACCTTCGTCGATCATGGCTTGGGCTAGAACCACGGAAGTGGTGGTGCCGTCACCGACGTTGTCGTTTGTTTTGTTGGCGGCTTGCTTTAGAAATTCGGCGCCGAGATTTTCGTATTTGTCTTTCAAATCAATTTCTTTCGCAACAGTGACGCCGTCGAAAGTGACTTGGGGAGCGCCATAGGATTTTTCAATCACCACCGCGCGGCCACGGGGGCCGAGCGTCATCCGCACCGCATCCGCGAGCTTATCGATGCCTTTTTTTAAGGCGACACGCGCGTCTTCGTTGAATAATATTTGTTTGGACATTTTTTTGATTTATAACTTATAACTTGCGACCTCCGACTAATTTAATATTTTTCTTGAATCCACCTTGTTGATTAGAAATGTTGCCTGGTTAGTCATTAGTCGTAAGTTGTTAGTCGATTATCGCCAAGATATCATCCTCGTCGCCGACTAGATATTTTTTGCCGTCTACCTCGATTTCGTCTGGACCGTATTTTTTGAAGAGAACGAGGTCTCCGACCTTGACCGACATACCGGCTCTTTCGCCTTTGTCGTTTACTTTACCGGGGCCAATCGCAAGTACTTTGCCTTGCATCGGTTTTTCTTTGTCCGCCGTATCAGGGATAACGATCCCGGACTTGGTGGTTTTGTCCTGCTCGATGGGCTCGAGAAAGACGTGATTAGATAAGGGTTTAAAATTCATTATTTTTTATTTATTAGCAGTTATGACCTTTGAGTGCTAATAGTGTAGTCGACTGATTAGAACTTGTCAAGATCTATTTTCCTGGCCTCTTTCGGAACCAGTGATTCAATTGCTCCAGCGGTAGTTGCCCGCCTGCGCTCTCGGCACTTTTGCCCACCCATGGCGGGAACCAAGCCAAAAGCGCCTGCGGGAGTTTCCCAGAAACAAAATACTCGCTCTTACACTAAAGATATAAATGGGGCGCGGAAGCCAAGCTTTTTTTGGGGGGGGTGGAGAGGGGTGAAATGGAAAGGCGCTCCGTGGATTGGAGCGCCTAGAAAGCCAGAGAGCTTGATTGTCTTATCTATCGTCTCTTTCGCCGCAACGCAAAGTGATTCTGCCTTTGACAGACAACGGAGCAAAAAACTTTCTCGTTTGGCCTACGAGGAGGTTTCCCGGAAACGACGACAACTATTGTCCCGAGTTCAATACGTTTTTGGCACGAGTCGTTGTAGCAGTAACCAACTTCCTTGTCATCACGAAGACGAGGAGGGAAACGAACGTGAGGGGCGGAATTCAACGCACATGAGTTGCGCCTCGAGATACCTCGCAGTCTCTTATTAAGCTCAACTACATTAACATCTTGATCGGGAAACAGTACGGGTTCGGGATTTACTACTTTTCTTATTGTTGGCACTATTCACCTCCTGATGGGTTCTTAGTTTCTGTTTTTTGCTATTGGCAATATATAACAAATCTGCTTTTTTGTAAAGGTGCGGGAATCTCTATTTAGTTTTATTAATCTCGTCGTAAATATTAAGCAATGCCTTAATCGCGTCGCCAGTGGAGATGTTGTTTTGTTTATAAAGGACATCAGTGACATCTCCCGCCGCCCAGACGCCAGGGCACGAGGTCTTTTGGGTTTTGTGGTCAATAATAATATCTCCAAATTTGTCCTTTTCTACTAAATCTCCCAACATTTCGGAATTGGGTAAAATACCGATCTCAACGAAAACGCCTCCAACCGGCAAAATTTTTTCCTGGTTGGTTTTGAGATCTTTGTATTTAAGGCCGGAAACTTTTTCTTCGCCTAGAATTTCCAGAGTTTCGGCATTTATGATAAGTTCGAATTTGGGATCCTTCTGAATTTTTTCTAAGGTGATGGCGTCTCCTTTGGGAAAATCGCCGCGCGCTAAAAGGTAGATTTTTTTGGCGTAGGGTTGAAGATCCACCACGGCCTCAAGACCGGCATTGCCGCCACCAACAACTACCACGACCATATTTTGAAAAAGAGGCGCATCACAGATGGAGCAATAGGCCACGCCTCGGCCTTCGTGCTTTTCTTCGCCGGGGACATTTAACCGCCGCCGCCTGGAGCCAGCAGTGGTTAAAATATATCGACTTTTAAAACTTTTGCCTGACTCGGTTTTAACAGTGAAACCCGCGGAAACTTTTTCGACTTTGGAAACCCGCTCGCTGGAGATGATGTTTATTCCCTCTTGGTCGCGAAGGTGAGCTTCAAGATTTTGAGCCAGCTCGAAACCAGAGATGGATTTGGTGCCAACCCAGTTTCTCACATCGGCGGAAACTAAAGACTGCCCGCCGAAAGTCTCAGTCACGAGCGCGACTTTAATTTTTTTGCGAGCGGCATAAATTCCTGCCGCTACTCCGCCCGGGCCTCCTCCGATGATGATGAGATCGTAGATCATGGAACGTGAATCGTGAAACTTGAAACAAAAGACCGAGAGGGCCTAGGATGATCGGATCAGTGCCTCCTCGAGGCCTTCGCGATCGAAGCCGATAAAGGCTTCCTCGCCAACTATTATAAGCGGAGTGCCGATTTCTCCAAAATGACTAAAAAGATTTTTTTTGATTAAAGGGTGGTGGGATAAGTTGTACTCGTGGTAATCGACGCCTTTTTTGTCGAGATAGCTTTTAGCCATCAGAGAGTAGGGACAGTGGTAATCGGTGTAGATGATGACGGGGTCCATGGACTAGGTTAGAGGTTGGAGGTTGGAGGTTGGGGATCTTCTCCAAAAATTTTCCAGATATTAAACAAGAAAATGGCGGTGCCGACTAAAACGTTGCTCCAAGTAAGGAAAGAAACACTCGAGAAACCCAGAAACCAGGGAGAGATTATGATCCAGAGTCCGAGTCCCGCTTGAATTTTTTCAGTCAGCATCGATAAATAACCGAAAAGTTATTTATTCAAAGCTCCGTCGATGGCGCTTTTGAGTTGGGCGTAGGTGAGAAAACCTCCGACTTGTTGATTATTCACGAAGATGGCGGGAGTGCCATTTACACCAGCGGCTTGGCCATCGGTCCGGTCCTTCGCGACTTTGTCGGCATATTTTTTGGTATCAACACAGGAGGCAAAGTCGGTGGCGTTAAGTTTCAAATCAGAAGCAATTTTCACGAAGAGCTCGCGATTTAAATTACCGTTGTGCTCGACACCATCTTTGTTCTCGGTAGTGTAGATAGCGTCATGGAAGGCCCAGAATTGGCCCTGATCTTTGGCACATTCGGCGGCTTCGGCGGCGTCAGTGGATTCTTGGCTTAAGAAGGCAAAGTTGCGGTAGACCATTTTAACTTTATTGGTTTTGATGTATTCATCACGGAGAGGTTTTTCGCTCTCTTCAAAAAACTTACCGCACCAGGGACACTGATAGTCGCCGTATTCAACGAGGGTGACGGGGGCATCGGCGTCGCCCAAAACAACATCGCCACCTTGGATTTTAAGGATTTCGGAGGTGTTGGCGGGCTGGTTCGCGGTGTTATCGACAGGAGGGTTGCCGGTCTGATTTTTGCCGACCATATAAAAGATGGAGCCAGAAATTAAAACCGCGGCGACGATAATGCTCGCAGGAAGCAGGATGTCTTTGTTTTTTTGTTCGTTTTCCATATCCCGAATGAAATTAAGTTTTTAAAATAAAACTGACCTTTGGGTTAATATTTCTACTTTATAAGACGTAGCCCGTGATTTCGCGAGCAAAAGCTTCTTTTGCTCGATTTCATACGGGACACGGTAGATGAAGTATAGCCAAGGGACGCAAAACTTGTCAAATGGGACGTGTTAAAATATAGTTGGATGGCTTTAAAATAATACTCGCATGAGGATAACGATTAAGAATCTGCCTTTTCTATTTATAGATTTAGTCTCTTTTTATCTGGCGCTTTTAGTGTCCCTAAAGCTTAGACTTGGGAGCGGTTTTAGTTTTGATATTTTAAATTCTCACCTCCGAGCTTTTGGCTGGCTGATATTTTTGATGTTGGTTTTGTTTTTCGTTTTGGGTTTGTATGATTTGAGGAACATCTCCCGACTTTTCCGCTATTTCAAAACCTGGCTTATAGGAATCGCGATTTTTTTTCTTTTCGCCACTTTTTATTTTTACTTTCTTCCGGAAGCGAACATCAGCCCAAAAACAATTTTAGTTTTGATGGTTTTGGTTTTTGGTGTGGTTGATTTCGGACTCCGAGAGTTTTTGCGGCGGTATCTGGTGAGGTCTCAACCGCTGGTTGAAATCCTTTTAATTGGAAAAGGTGATGACGCGGCTGAACTTTCCAAGTATTTGGGGGAAAATCGCCAGATGGGATACAAAGTTCAGACTTGGATCAGAGAATATGATATCCACGCCATCGACAAGGCATTAAACGAAGATGAGACGCGGGTAATCGTCATCCCCTCCCAGCTCCGAGGCGACAAATATTTCGCGGATAAAATTTATGAGAGACTTATAAAGGGTACCGAGGTGGTGAGTTTTGCCGAGTTTTATGAAAATATTTTAGGCAAGGTTTCGATGGATGAGCTCAAAGAGAATTGGTTCGTAGAAAAGCTAAGACCGAAGGATGGTTTATATAGCTTGTTAAAAAGATTGGTGGATGTATTTTTAGCTTTGTTTGTCCTCTTGGTGACGATAGCTTTTTGGCCAATCATCGCCGCAATTATTAAGATGGTTTCGCCGGGATCGGTTTTATTCCTTAAAGAAAGAATTGGTCTGGGGGAAAAAAGGTTTTTGTTGTATAAGTTTCGGACGATGCATGATGGCCACGAGGAAAAAACGGAGGTAAAAGAAAATTTTGCCGAGGAGAGGGGCGACCACAAAAGAGTTTTCGGCTTTGGAAAATTGATGAGGAGAATGCGAATCGACGAGTGGCCGCAAGCGATTAACGTCTTGAAGGGGGAACTTTCTTTTGTCGGGCCGCGTGTGGATTTTGCCGATTATTACGAACTTTTAAAAGACAAGATTCCTTACTACCAAATCAGGACGATTATCGTGCCGGGGCTATCGGGCTGGGCGCAGATTCACGACAAAGTCGGGAACTCGGTGGAAACAGCGAGGGAACGCTTGGCCTACGATATTTATTACATCAAGAACCGATCGATGCTTTTAGATTTGGCGATTAGTCTTAAAACATTAAAGACGATCCTAACTTTTTCGGGGATGTGAGGGGTGGGATAGATAGGTTAGAGGTTAGAGGTTAGAGGTTTTAGAATATCTTCCTTTGAGAGCTAGGAAGGCGTCTCGGCCAGTGTATTTGTAATCGAAACCTTTAGAACAAATTTCGAGACCGTCCACGATAATCGGGTAGGCGTAGGAGTTAACCACGCCGGGCGGGGTGGGAATTTTTCCGAGGCTCAAATGCCAGGCGAGCCAAAAGACGGTTCGGAAAAAAAATTTGGGGAATTTGAAAATTTTTTTGTTAAGGATCTTGGCGATTTCTCGGAAAGTTAGAAGTCCGTTTGGGGCAAGGTTGAAAACGTTGTATTTTTCGCCGAGCGGTTCAAAAAGGCAGAAGTTGACGGCCGCAATGATGTCGTCTTCGTGGACAAATTGCCGAGCAGAAACTTCACCAGTGATGGGAATAAAGGGGAGTAGACCGCGCAGGAAACTTTGAAGACCCTTTTTTCCGACCACGAGTTTGCCAAAAGGGCCGGAAACAGAACCAATCCTCAAAACAGAAATTTCGGTTTCGGATTGGTTTTGGTATTTTTGGTTTAGATTTTGAAGAATTTTTTCAATCTCCCCTTTGTCTTTCCCGTAAGTAATTTTGTCTTCTTGGATGGCGTCATTTTCTTTGAAAGGTCGCTCGAGAGAATTTCCTTTTTTGGCTCCATAGACGGCCACGGTTGAGAAATGGATAAGTTTGAGGATTTTGTTGTTTAGGGCAAACTTGAAAACATTTTCGGCGCCGAAAATGTTGGAACGGAGGTGCTCGGCTTTATGGAAATAAGGGGTTCTAATTAGGTAGGCGGCGTGGACGACAGCGCCGATCTCGCCGAAGTTGGGAAGCTCGGCTTCAAAATTGATATCGGCCACATTCTTTTTAATGAAGCGGACTTTAGGGTTATTTTTTTCAAAAAGAAATCTGGGATCCTTGAGATCAATCGCGATAATTTCTTCAATGCGATCTTCTTTGAGCCAGAGATCCATGAGCTGGCTTCCGATATAGCCGCTCGCGCCGGTAAGGATAATTCGCATGATTAATAGGTTTTAAGAGTCTTGAGGGAAACTTTTTTAATTTTCAAACCATAAGAGTAGACAGCGTGTTTGGTAAAAAGCCAGCGGTGAAAATCGTCTAGGGTTTTTATTTTTTTCTTCAATCGAAGAATATTTTTCAGGCTCTTTTTTTCTTTTTCGGTTCGAGCTCGAATCAGAGATGGATCAATGCCAGCATCTGAAACGGAGACAAAATCGAGTTGGTAGTTATTTTTCCGAGGAGTGAGGCTAAAAACCCATTCGAAGATGACCCGGACGCGGGGTATGTGGTGATCGGAGGTAATGACAAGAATTTTTTTGAAATCAAAGGGGTCGGCAAAAAATAAGCGGGAAAAATAGCCGTTGCCGATGGTATCGTCGGAAAACTTGTCAGCTAGGATTCTTTTTTTACTAATCCCTTTTCTGACTAAGTAATCCGCTGAAGCGACGGATTCTTTAATCTGTAGGCCATCTTTGCCGAGAATAGGGCTTTTGTGGGGGGTGCCGGAGCCAAGGGGGATGATAAACTCTCGGCCAGTTTGAATTTCAATCGCTTTATCGAGACGGCGTTTGACCCATTCGTGAGGCGCGCCATTTTTTTTTAGGCCCCCGGAGGGGATGAAAAAACAGTCGTAGTTTGATTTTTTCATTGGGTTATATGATGATAGGGAGATAAGAAGATTATAGCTCTATTTCATTAATCTATGAAAATTGTTGTTACGGGCGGCGCGGGCTTTATCCCCTCTCATGTAATTGATCGCTTATTAAAAGAAGGGCACCAAGTTTTGTCTTTGGATAATTTCACCCTCGGGACGAGGAAGCATTTTGAACATAACCTAACTAATCCGAATTTTAAATTTGTAGAGGCGGATGTGGCCCAAGAAGAGAAGGTAAACCAGATTTTCGCAGAATTCAAGCCAGAATGCGTTTTCCATTTGGCGGCAAATTCGGATATTGGAGCGGGATCTTATAATGCGAAGGTGGATTTAAAAAACACATTTGAGACTACGGCGACAGTTTTGGAAGCGATGAGGAAAAATAATGTGAAGCAAATTATTTTCGCTTCAACTTCGGCGATCTATGGTCAAACCGAGGGAGCGATTTCGGAGAATTCGGGCCCCTTAATGCCCCAGTCAAATTACGGAGCGGCAAAGTTAGCGGCCGAAGGATTTATTTTCGCTTTCGCCCATGTCCATAATTTTAAAACTTGGATATTTAGATTTCCGAACGTCTGCGGACCAAGAGGAACCCACGGAGTTTTTATCAACTTTTTGAGATTTTTGAAGGCGGACCCGACCCAGATTACGGTCGCTCAAGATGGCAAACAGGCGAAACCCTATATTTATGTTTCGGATTTGGTGGACGCAATTATGCTCGGCTGGCAAAAATCCCAAGAACAATACAATGTTTTTAATATCGGGAATACTCCACTTGTTTCGGTAAACGAAATTTTAGCAATGCTCACAAGGGAAAAAGGGATAGAAAATATTAAAGTCAATTACACTGGGGGACCGGCTTGGCCGGGAGATGTGGCAACTTACACTTTTGACGACTCGAAAATTAGGGCTTTGGGCTATGATCCGAAGTATAATTCGAAGGAAGCAACCGAAAAAACCGCCCACGAATTAGTTCATAATCCAGAGGCTTATATCGCGGTGTATAGGGATTAGAATATAGAACGAAGTGAGAAGGATTAAATCGGGATATCGTTTTTAGAATATGAGGATAGGAAAGTAAAATGCTTTCTATTTTTAAGCTTCGCGGACTTTATTTTTTTCCGCGCCGGAATTGCTTTTGGCTTCTAGATATTTTCCGAGTAGCCAGGAGCTGGACTGGACTTTGCCGCCGTGGCCGACATTATAGACAATTTCGATACCAAGCTCTTGGCATAAAATAGCTTCGGGATTTTGGGATGAGTTAGGATTTTCGGCATCTTCCTTGCTTCGGTCGCCGCCTTGGGCAAAGATGTCGGGTTTGATTTCGCGGAGCTCCCGACAAACACTCATATCTTTTGGATTGGGTTCATGTTTTGTTAAGACGACCCTATCCACCCCTTTTAAGGATTCAATGATTTCTCTTCTTTCATCTTCGGGCATAAAGACATGGTTTTTCTTTTTCCTTAGCCAGTTGTCGTTATTCAAGATAACGACAAGTTCTGTGCCTAAATTTCTGGCGTTTTGAAAAAGGCGGACGTGGCCAATATGGATTGGGTCAAAACCGCCGCTTACAACCACAACCTTTTTTTCTTTGTCGTTCATTTCTCCATTATGACTTCCACTCTTCGACATAATCAATTAGGATTTATATAAATATCGTACAACAGATGATAAGAAAAATAAAGACTTTTTTGTTGACTAACCAGACGGTGGGTCAGACGGCGGCGAAAAACACTTTCTGGCTTGGATTAAGTAATTTGGGTGGGCGGTTAATTAAGGCGGCTATTATTATTTATTCCGCGAGGATCTTGGGGGCGGAGCAGTGGGGACTTTTTTCGTACGCGGTCAGCTTTGCGGCTTTTATCACAATCTTCACGGATTTTGGTATCGGACCAATACTCACAAAGGAGGCAGCGAAAACTGATGATCCTAAAAAAAGGTCCGAGATAATATCGACAGCTTTTTTCTTAAAGATGGCTCTGATGCTAATTGGGGTCTTAGCTGTTGTTTTTGTCGCTCCAAGCCTTTCCACAATAAAGGAAGCGAGTTTTCTATTTCCGATTATTTCTTTGGTGATAATTTTCGACACCCTCCAAGGGTTTGGGTTTTCACTTATACGGGCGATTGAGAGAATGGAATTAGAGGCGGCTTTTTATTTGCTGACTAATATTTCTATTGTGGCGTTTGGTTTTCTAGCCCTTCACTTCTATCCGAGGGTTGAATATTTTTCTTATGCTTACGCGGCGGGAATAGCCGTAGGAACCGCAGCAACCCTTTTTTCTCTTAGAAAATATTTCGAAGGCCTTTGGCATCACTTTAAGAGAAAGTTGGTGGCGCCACTCATTGGGGCGGCTTGGCCTCTTGTGGCCTCTAGCCTATTGGGAAGCTTGATGATAAATATGGATATCTTGCTTATCGGATTTTTTTTGTCAGCAAAAGAGGTGGGTATTTACTCGGCGGCCGATAGACCGATACAGCTTTTGTATGTTATTCCAGCGATACTGGCAACGAGCGTTTTCCCTATCTTTGCTAGGCTCGCAAACAAAGACAAGGAAAAAATGGGAAGGGTTTTGGGGAAAGTTTTGAGTATGGCCTATTTGATTTCAATCCCACTGGTGCTTGGGGGAATAGTGCTGGGTGGAGATATTATTCGAGTGGTTTTCGGATCCCAATACACGGGGGCGGTGCTGTCTTTTAGGATA
>Ga0210057_1007546_pt1 | contig 13133 bp, 11 predicted proteins | sample CryGeyCG2114_010_2_FD_183968 | JGI IMG/M metagenome (GOLD analysis project Ga0210057, IMG submission 183968) | Groundwater microbial communities from aquifer - Crystal Geyser CG10_big_fil_rev_8/21/14_0.10 (SPAdes) (version 2) | ecosystem: Environmental > Aquatic > Deep subsurface > Groundwater ... | reverse complement strand
AACACCTAAATATATTACAAATTCAGCCTTTTGTCAAGACTTGCCTTTTAGATAATGTTCTGCTAAACTTTTATTCACAGTTTTATGAAAAAATCAGTAAAAACTATAACCAGAAATAAGGTTTGGCTGCACTTTACAGGCATTATTGTTTTGAGCCTATTTTGCGCCTTAATTATCTATCCCAGCCTACCCCAGAGTTTTCCGGGTCAGGGCTTTTTTAATAAATTTTTTCCTCACTTAGGCTTGGATCTGCAGGGCGGCACTCATTTAGTCTATCAGGCCGACCTTGAAAATCTACCTTCTTCTGACCAAGAATCGGCTTTAGAGGGGGTCAGGGACGTAATTGAAAGGCGAGTTAATGCCTTTGGCGTTTCAGAGCCTTTAGTCCAGACTTCGGCCGGAGACAGATTAATCGTTGAGCTGGCGGGCGTTCATGACGTCAATGAGGCAATCCAAAAAATAGGGGAAACACCGCTGTTGGAATTTAAGGAACTGTCGGAAATAGAACCGGTTGAACTAACTGAAGAAGAAATGGCCGAAGTTAAAGAATATAATGAAACTAAATTAGAACTGGCTAAAAATTTAATTGAAAGAATTGATAAAGGCGAAGATTTTACTGAACTGGCAAAAACCTATTCCGAAGATGTCGGTAGCCAAGAAGCCGGCGGCGATTTAGGCTTCGCTTCTAGAGGCATTTTTGTGCCTGAATTTGAAGAGGTTCTATTTAACCAACTTCAGGTTGGCCAAATAACCAGACAGCCGATTAAATCAGAATTCGGCTATCATATCATCAAAAAAGAAGAGGAAAGAGGCGAGGGTGAAAGTTTGGAAGTCAGAGCTAGACATATCCTGTTGGTAACTGCCGACGAAGAGTATAAGGCTCCGGAAGAAGAGGCTCAATGGATTCAAACTGAACTAACTGGAAGGAATCTGCAAAAATCCCAAGTTGAATTTGATCCAAATACTGGGCAGCCGATCGTTAATCTTCAATTTGACAGCGAAGGCAAGGAAATGTTTGCCGATATCACCAGAAGAAACCTGCAAAAGCCGGTAGCTATATTTTTAGACGGCGAAGCAATTAGCGTTCCAACCGTACAGGATGAAATCACCCAAGGCACAGCCGTTATTTCCGGTAATTTTAATTTACAGGAAGCTAAACTCTTAGTTCAAAGGCTCAATGCCGGCGCTTTGCCAGTGCCGATTGAACTTATCAGTCAGCAGACAGTCGGACCAACCTTAGGTAAGATTTCCCTGCAAAAAAGCTTGCTTGCCGGCTTAATCGGCGTAGCTTTAGTAGCTCTATTTATGATCATCTTTTACCGCTTAATGGGCTTGTTTGCCGTTGTGGCCTTGATTATTTATACTATTATTTCTTTTGCCATTTTTGAAGTCTGGCCGATTACTTTAACCTTGTCAGGCATTGCCGGCTTTATCCTGTCTATCGGCATGGCCGTTGATGCCAACGTTTTAATCTTTGAAAGAACTAAGGAAGAGCTAAGGAACGGCAAACCTTTAGGTGCCAGTATTGAGGAAGGCTTTGCCAGAGCCTGGCTGTCAATCAGGGACTCAAATATTTCCAGCTTAATTACCTGTTTTATCCTGACTTGGTTCGGCTCCAGCTTGATTAAAGGTTTTGCCATTACTTTGGGAGTCGGCATTATTATTTCCATGTTCTCAGCTATCGTAGTCAGTAGGACTTTCCTTAGACTGGCTATCACTAAAACTTTTTCGGAAAGATTGGGCTTATTCGGAGTAAAGAAAAAATAATTATGTTTAAGATAATTCAAAAAAGAAAAATTTGGTTTTGGCTCTCGGGTGCTTTAGTAGTCTTAAGCCTGGCTGCCTTTAGTATCTTTGGCCTTAATCTGGGTATTGATTTTACCGGCGGCAGCTTACTTGAACTGCAGTTTAAGCAAACTCCTCCGGATAATAACCAAATTACAGAAAATCTGTCTGAATTTAATCTGAAGTCCCTGAGTATTCAGCCAGCTGGCGATAATTCTTTAATTATTAGAACCAGCTCCTTAAATGAAGAAGAGCATCAAGCTATTTTAGCCAGCCTTGCTGATTTAACAGAATTTCAAGAGTTAAGATTTGATTCTATCGGCCCAATTATCGGCCAAGAGCTTAAGGAAAAAGCTATTTACTCAATCATTGTCGTCCTGATTGCCATTATTCTTTATATTGCCTATGCTTTTAAGAAAGTTTCTCAGCCAGTTGAATCCTGGAAGTATGGCTTGTCCGCTATTATCGCCCTGGCTCATGATATTATCATTATCACTGGCGTTTTTGCCGTCTTAGGCAAGTTTATGGAGGTTCAGGTAGACACTTACTTTGTCACCGCCCTCTTAACTGTCCTTGGTTTTTCGGTTCATGATACTATCGTTACCTTTGACCGAACCAGAGAAAACCTACCTAGACATCAGGACAAAACCTTTGAAGAGGTGGTTAACTTGAGTGTCAATGAAACCATCATCCGATCAATCAATACTTCCTTTACCACTTTAATTGTCTTGATTGCTATTTTCCTGTTTGGCGGAGCAACCATTAAATATTTTGTCCTGGCCCTTATGCTAGGCGCTGTTGTGGGAACCTATTCCTCCATTTTCCTAGCCAGCCCACTGCTAATGTTCTGGTATAAGTTAAAAAGATACTAAATACTTAAATATATTAATTCAGCCTTCTTTTAAAAGGCTGTTTTTAGTATAGATAAAGATATCTGTCAACACCTTGACGAATAATACTATTTATGATATATTAAAAATAATTATTATTTAATAGCTATTTTTTAGCTAATTTTAGGTAAAAATATGAGCGAATCAATTTTAGACAAAGTTATGGATAGCCAAAAGTCCCAAGTGGCTGCTGGTTTTAATCCAGAAAGTCTTTTAAATGAACTGTTTAAAAACCTAAAGGAGAGAGAAATAGAAGTCCTTAACTTCCGCTATGGCTTTAAACAGGGTGATAGCCTGACTCTAGAAGAGATCGGCAAGAAGTTTAATGTTACCAGGGAAAGAATCAGGCAGATTGAAAATTCCGCCCTCAAAAAGATCAAAAAAATTGAAAACCTGGAAGAAATCCTTAAGCCGATTGAAGTTATTGCCAACCAGACTCTGGAAGAATTTGGCGGTTTAATGCTGGAAAAAAACCTGATCAAGAAAATCCTGACTTTGCCGGGCTATACTCCGACTAACCGAGCCATCATTCATTTTATCTTAACTAAACTCTTAAGTGAAAAATTTCATTTAATCTCTTCGGATAATTACTTCCATAACTGCTGGAAGCTACCGACTGTTTCTCACGAAATTATTACAGGTATTTTGGATAATTTGGTTGAAATTATCAAACAAAGCAAAAAACCTTTGTCAGCCAAGGAGATTATTGAAAAAATCGACTTTGAGCATTTACCTGAATATATTAAGGACAAAATTGATGATCAAATTGCCCATTCTTTACTGGAAACTTGTAAAACAGTTAATACCAATCCTTTTAATGAATGGGGCTTAGCTGGCTGGAATTTGATTTCTCTTAAAAGAATGAGTGATAAAATTTATTTAATTCTACAAAAAGAAGGTAAATCTCTACACTTTACTGAAATTGCCCAAAAAATTAACGAAATTGGTTTTGACAGTAAAAAAGCCAATCCGGCTACTATCCATAATGAGCTTATTTTGGACGACAAGTACGTTTTAGTTGGTAGGGGAATTTACGCTTTAAAGGAATGGGGCTACCAGCCTGGCACTGTAGCTGACGTTATTGAGCAGGTTTTAAGGGAAGCTGGGGAACCTCTTTCCAGAGAAGAGATTATTGAAAGAGTGGCTAAAATCAGAATGGTTAAGAGAAGCACCATTATCTTGGGCTTGATGAATAAAGACAAGTTTAAGAAAAATTCCAATAATCACTACCAGTTAGTTTAAGACTGTCTTTTACAGACAAAACTCGCTATAATATAAATATAAAAATAAAAGATGGAGATCACTATTGATTTTGTTAAAATTTCAAATATTTTTAACCTCTCGCCGCTAGAGCTGATTTGGTACCTTATTGCTCACGGCGGCTGGATTATCCTTGTTATTGGACTGCTGGTCGGTCTTTTTTATATTCATCTGGGTATTATTCAAGGTAAATATATAGCCGGTAAGCAGCAGCATTTACTGGCTGTTGATATCCCCAAAGACAACGAACAAAGCCTGGTGGCTATGGAAGAGCTCTTTAACTCTCTCCATGGCATGTATGGCGGTCCGACTATGGTCGACAAGTATGTCCATGGCGAAACTCAGCCCAGAATCAGTTTGGAAATTATTTCCATTGAAGGTCATATCCAGTTTTTAGTCAGAACTTTTAATAAGTTCAAGGATATGGTAGAGGCAGCTATTTATGCCCAGTATCCGGAAGCGGAAATAACTGAGGTAGAGGACTATGTCGATCTGATTCCCGATAACGTCCATACTAATGAATCTGAATATCGGGTTTGGGGCACTGATCTCAAACTAGCCAAAAATAGCGGCTATCCCATCAAAACCTACAAAGATTTTGTCGATCCCAATGCCAAAGAAAATGCTTTTATTGACCCTATGGCTTCACTTTTGGAAGCCATGAGCAAAATCGGTAAGGGCGAATTTATGGGCATGCAAATAATTTTTAGGCCTGACAAAAGCACGCCTTGGCGCAAAGATGCTTATAAAATTATTAAAAAACTGATTGGCGATAAAACTCCGACGCCTAAAACTCTGAGTGACAAATTAGTTGATGTTTCTGTCAAAAATATCGGTAAATTCAGCGAAGGTGTCTATAAAATGTGGGGTGATATTAAGGACAAGGATGAGAGAGATCCCAATCCCAATATGCTTTTATACCTGACTCCCGGTCAGAAAAGAGTCTTGGAAAAAATGGAGATTAAGGTCTCTAAAATCAACTACGCCTGCAGTATGAGATACCTTTACATGGCTCATAATGACATTTTTAGAAAAGGCATGGGTATTAACGCCATCATGGGCTCGCTAAATCAATTTCAGATGGAAGACATTAATACTATCAAGCCTGACGGCAAATATAGAACTGATGCCGCCTATCTTTTTGCTCAGCAAAGAGTAAATTATAGAATAAAACATCTAGTCAAAAGATATAAAAACAGAATGGTTGAAGAAGGTCCGGCTGAATTTTTTCTGTCTTCAGAAGAGCTGGCTACCTTGTACCACTTCCCGGTTATCACAGTCAAAGCGCCTCTCTTAAAGAGAACTGAAGCCAAAAAAGGCGCTCCGCCTGTTAGCCTACCTTTAGATGTCAGTGAAGGTGAGCAAAGGGATCTGTCAAAAAAGCTCGAAGCTGTTCAAAATAGGGAACAAAAGATTAAAAAAAATAAAGACAAAAAAATCAAAGAGCTGTATACTATATCACAAAGCCTGCCTGGCTATGATTTTGATGAAGACTACTTTGAAGAACGTTTTGCTAAGAGAAAAGATTTAATTAAACCTCAACAGGAATCCGCCTCTAAAAAAGACGCTCCGCCGACTAATCTGCCGATTATTGAACAATAATTATGGTTAATGAAGTTACAACTTTCGCTCAAACTAATTTTCGCGGCTCCTCCGCCAAATTTGGCATTAAAACAGATGATCGCAGGAGGCATATGTACATCTTGGGAAAAACCGGTATGGGCAAATCCGTTTTACAGGAAAATATGATTATTCAAGACATCAGGGCCGGGCGGGGAGTCTGCGTAGTTGATCCTCACGGAGAACTGGTAGAAAAAGTCATTAAATTTATACCCTCTAGCCGAGTCAACGACGTAGTTTATGTTAATCCGGCTGATCTTGACTACCCGGTGGCTTTTAATGTTCTAGAAAACGTGGTTGAAGAACACCGCCATCTGGTCGCTTCGGGACTTTTAGGTGTCTTCAAAAAACTCTGGGCCGAAAGCTGGGGACCCAGGCTGGAGTATGTCCTAAATAACGCCATCATGGCCCTCTTGGAGTACCCCGGCTCAACTCTTTTAGGAGTGATGAGGCTGCTAACTGACAAATCATTTAGAAAAAAAGTTATCAGTAAAATCTCCGATCCGATTGTTAAAAGTTTCTGGGTTGAGGAGTACTCCAAATATCCGGATCGTTTTCAATCCGAAGCCATTGCACCAATTCAAAACAAAGTCGGCCGATTTCTGTCGTCGCCAATGATTAGAAATATCGTCGGTCAGGTCAAATCCTCAATCGACCTTAGAAATATCATGGACGACAAGAAAATCCTGCTACTTAACCTCTCTAAGGGCCGAATCGGGGAGGATAATTCAGCCCTCTTAGGTGCTATGATTATCACTAAAATCCAACTGGCTGCTATGAGCAGGGTAGAAATACCGGAAGAAGCCAGAAACGACTTCTACCTTTATGTTGATGAATTTCAGAACTTTGCTACCGAAAGCTTTGCTAATATTCTCTCAGAGGCCAGAAAATACCGCCTCTGCCTGATTATGGCCCATCAATACATTGAACAACTGTCCGAGCAGGTCAGATCGGCAGTTTTTGGCAACGTCGGCACTATAGTCACCTTTAGAATCGGCGCTGAAGACGCTGAATTTCTGGCTAAAGAGTTTAATCCTAAGTTTGACGAACTGGATCTGGTTAACCTGTCCAAATACAATATTTATTTAAAATTAATGATTGATGGGGTAGCTTCTGACCCTTTTTCTGCCACAACCTTGCCGCCGGTTCCAATGACCGAAGGCTGGGAAGAGCTGTTAACTAAAATAATTAAAGTTTCCAGAGAAAGATACGCCACTAAAAGGGATATTATTGAAGAAAAGATTATACGCTGGTCAACCAGCCATAAGGAGGAGCAGGAAAATAATAGCCAGTCAGTAACTTCAGCTAGCCAAGCTAATGCTTCTTACAGGCCCCCGATTCAGGACCCCAACCGAGTTACTATCAAGGCTTTTTGCGATGCCTGTAATGAAGAGACGATTTTAGGCTTTAAACCCGATCCTAAAAAACCTATTTTTTGCAAAAATTGCTTAAGAAAAGCCAAAGAAGGCACGCTAAGAATGAGAGACTATCAACCCCAGTACAGAATTATCAGCTCTAATGTTCCTTTGGAAGATCCGCCTAAACAAGAAGAGGTAAAAACCATCTCTCTAGCCGAAGCTTTAAGTAGTCAGCCTCAAAGTTTTAAAAAAACTTCCAACAATACTAATACAGCTAAGACTAGCTAAATTTTAACTCAAAAAATTAAATAATATTCTACTTATCCACATTTTTTGTTAGTAAATAGTGGATAATTAGTTTATAATTATAGTAGTAATCTTTATTAACAAATTATCAAATAAAGATGAGTATTTTTATTAAAATAAAAAATGATCTACAAACTTCTAGTTTTGGAAGTTTTTTTATTAACAAAAATTAAAGGTCGATAGGCTTAAAAAGCTAAAAATCATATAAATTAAATTAAATATTAATAAAACTATGAAAAAAGCAATTCTAATATCCTTTTTTGGCATAGTGGCTGTCCTGCTAGTGGCTGTTTATGCGCATGCAGCCACTACTGTTGGCACCAATATAACCACTACCGGTACAATAACTGCTGCCTCAACAACTATTGATGTTAATGGCAGCGAGGCCCTACTAGTTAGAAAGGACAGTGACGCTGGCGATGTTTTTATAGTCGACACCACTAATCTTCTGACTACTGCCTCAGGTACTTTAAAAGTGGTAAACCACACTACCAGCGACTTGCTACAAGTGTTTGACAGCTCCACCGAAGTCTTTACCATCCTTGACGGCGGCAAAGTCGGAATTGGCTCATCAACACCCCAAACCCTTTTAGCTATTCAGGGAACGACTGAACAATTAAGGCTTGGCTATAATGCTACTAACTATGTCCAATTCACTGTTTCTTCTGGCGGTGATTTAACTATTGCCCCGTCCGGAGAAGACACTAATATTACTGGCGATCTTCTGGTGGATACTACTACTTTATATGTTGACTCTACTAACGACCTGGTTGGAATTGGCTCCACAACTCCTAAATCTCTCTTGTCAGTTTCCAGCCCTTCCCAACAGGTAGGCACAACTAAACTACTAACTGTTGCTTCTACCACTGGTAGCATTCTCCTTGATGTCTTAGCCAACGGCAATCTGGCTGTAGACACTAATACCTTATATGTCGACGCACTTAACAGTCGAGTAGGTATCGGCACTACCAGCCCTGAAGTTTTGACGCATGTTGAGGATCCTACTGAAAACGCCACCACCACCTTACAATTCGGCAGAAATAACGCTACTGCCGGCGCATGTATTAATATGTTCTCACCTAATGGTACTGCTTATAGAGTCTATATCACTAATGCTGGTGCCTTAACTGCCGTAGCAGGCAAATGTGGAACAGAGTAAACCTAAATTAACTATTTCCTTTTAATTAATCAGGTCGAAAAGGTAATATTAATTTAGAAGATTATTAAGTTAATTTAGGGAAACTATGATGAAAAAAATCATAATAGTCTTAATAGCCTTCTTAGCCATACCTAGTTTTGTTTTAGCTGCTAATGATGTCACTTTCCCTCAAGCTACTAGTATCCTCTTGGATTCAGACGGCAGGACTTATACCCTTGGCACAAGTTCCACCTTTGATTCATTTACCGTTAACAGCGATAATATAGTCTTTACTGTTTCTGGCAGCTCAATTATCTCTTTAACCTCATCTAATGCTAGTGATTTCTACGTTGCAGGCAACACTAATAACTACGCTACAATAGTTCATACTTGTTCAAGCTCTGAGTCTACGGTGACTATAACTTTAGCTTCAGGCGCTCCCCAACATAACCTGACTGTAACTACGGGCAGTTCATGTACTACAGCCTCAACTGATCAAGCTAGCTCAACCAATGCTTCGGGCTCTAGCGGTAGTTCCGGTTCCTCCGGCTCTAGTGGCTCATCAGCTCCGACTAATTCCGGGGACAGCGTTACCCAAAATGTAGCCTCCAATAGCGGAGGCACAGTTTGGACCGCTGATCAAGCTATGTCAGTGACCATGCCTGCCAACGCTACCGCTAATGACTCCTCGATTACTATCTCTGATCAGGTAAATTACGCTCAACCCAAGGCCGGTTATAGTCCGGTAGCGGGCAAGGTCTATAATATTACTGCTCAGTATCATAACGGTGCTCAGATTACCAGCTTTAATAAGGAAGTTACTTTAACTTTCGCTTATAGTGAAGAAGAAATTGTTAACTTTGAGGAAAACAGCTTGGTGGTTAGCTATTGGGATGAGATAAAAGGCGAGTGGGTTGATCTGCCGACTACTGTAGATGCCGGTCTAAACCGAGTTATCGCCAAAACTACCCACTTTACCAAGTTTATTCTGCAAGCTAAGTCAAAATCCGTACCGGCAGGAGCCTTAATCAAGAGCAACGAAAGCACGGCAGTTTACTATGTTGGTCATGATAACAAGAGATATGTTTTTCCTGACCAAAATGTCTTCTATAGCTGGTATACGGACTTTAATGACGTCATCACCATTACCAAGGAGCAGATGACCGGTTTAGTTATGGGCGGCAATATAACAGTCAGGCCAGGCACTCATCTGATTCAGTTCATTGCTTATGATTACTACGGCAAAATGATTGTTGATGATCCTTATATCTATACCGTGACACCGGCTGGCCAGATTCACTGGATTAAAGCGGCTGAAACCGCCAAAACCTTATTTGGCGACAATTGGGAGAGTAAAATCATACCTATACCTAATTATCTGATGGGCAACTACGCGGTTAGCGATCCTATTGCTACAGCCAATTTCCCTGAGGGCTCGGTCGTCAAAGAAACTGACAGCGATAACCTTTATTACATCAGCAACAATCAAAAACGCTTAATCACCACCAATGGTCGAACTTCTAACGCTTTTCAGGAGAGGTTCTATCTTAAAGCGGCTGATTTAAGTAGCTATGTTGACGGTAATAACCTGGATGACTATCAAAATAGCATCAGCTGGACAGGCTATCGATAAAAAATAAACGCAGTAGATAATAAAACAAGCCTCTTTAAAAGAGGCTTGTTTTATTATCTTAATTAATTGGCTAAATAACCGTTGATAAATTCTCTGTCCGTAACCGGCCGTTTATTATCTAACTGTAATTCTTTAATAATTAAAGACCCTTTTGAACAATTAACTTGCAACTGATCATTCTTTTTAAACAATTGTCCAATTTTATCCTGAGAAAAATCTTCCGAAGCTAAAACTTTAATCAGCCTAACTCTGCCAAAAGTATAATCCATAAAATAACTACCCGGCCAGGGCTGAAAAGCCCTGACCTGCCTGGCAATTTCTTCAGTAGTTAACTTAAAATCGATTAAACCATCTTCTTTTATTAAAATTTTAGTAAAAGTCGCTTTGGCATGATCCTGTTCTATTGGTCTCAACTTGCCTGTTAAATAATCAGGTAAAGTTTTAATCAGCAAATTAATGCCTTGTCTAAATAATTCATGGTAAAGCTCTTCGCCTGTTTCCTGTCCCGATAATTTATGTCTAGTCTGAGCTAAAATCGGACCATGATCAACTTGGCTGTCAATTTTTATCACACTAACTCCGGAAAAATCATCGCCGTTTAAAATAGCCCCTTGAATAGGGGAAGGGCCGCGATATTTAGGCAAGAGAGAAGGGTGAATATTTAAAATCCCTTGTGGAAAAAGATTAATAACCTTTTGAGGAACAATCCTGCCGAAAATAACGACTATACCTAAATCAGGCATAATCTTTTCAATAACAGAAGATAAACTATTATAATCTTCCAGAACCTTAAGACCTAACTTTTGAGCTAAGGCTTTAACCGGGCTGGATCTAAGTTCTTGGCCTCGGCCAGCCGGCTTGTCTGACTGACTAACCACTAAAACTATTTCATAACCGCTATCAACTAAAGCTTGCAGAGTCTGGGCAGCCACTGCCGGCGTCCCAAAAAAGACTATTTTAGAATTTTTCTGCATAATCCTCCAGATCCCCTTTAGTCACTTTCAGCATCTTATCAATAAACAAAACGCCATTAATATGATCAGTTTCATGCTGGATAACCCTAGCTAAGAGACCGCTGGCAACAATATGATTTAATCTGCCATTTTCATCGCGATAAAACAACCTGATCTTTTTAGGCCTCTTAACTAAGCCAAATAGACCCGGAAAAGACAAACAACCTTCTTCACCAATTTCCTGATTAAACAAGGATTTATAGTAGATAAATGGATTAATAATTATCTTGACGCCACCCTGGGCGTTAACAGCAAAAATTCTTAAATCTTTATTAACTTGATTGGCAGCTAAGCCTAAACCATCAGCTTTAATCATAGTTTCTTTAAGATCTTCAATAAATTTCTGAAACTGCGAATCAAAAATATTTTTGACTTTCCTGGATTTAATCCTTAATATTTTACTCGGATATTTGATAATTTCTAACATATATTCTAAAATTATAAATACTTAAACCTAATTAAAACACATAAATGAGCTTGAGTCAAGATTTTGAAAAATTGGGGGACAGCCTTAAAAAAGAAACAAAAGCCAATAAAAGAACGGCCTATGACTGGCAGGCTCTGGCTTTGGTTATTATTAATGAATTAAAAATACCGCCTTTTAAGCGGAGTTCTGTTTTTAAGGTAGTTAAAGAAAATGAGAAAAATTTTATCCTCAACTGCTTTAACGACACCAAAGAATTGTGCAAAACAGGGGAAAAATGGAAATATTTCTTTAAACTAATAACTAAGAAGGATGAGCTATAAAATAAAGTTAGCTGTAAGATAACCGACCCCCAATGGGCCTTCATAGCTTAAGATATCTGCTTTATAATTAATCTCGGAAATTAAGCCTAAAAGTATCAAAATTGAACGATAGCCACATTCGCCGGCTTCTTTTATTAAACCTTCATCTAAAGTCAATATCTTTCCAATCTCTTTTTCCTTAATATACTTAACTAAATCGGCATCAAACTTCTTACCCTCCGGACTATAGCCGGCTGGCGCCTCTTTAATCAGACGATGGGATAGATCGGCTGAGGCAATCACCGCCACCCGCTTATTAGTCATTTCCAAAATCTTCCTAACCTCATTGCCAAAATTAAAATGAGCTTTACGATCCAGCTGGCAGTAGCCGACCGGAATAATCTTAATATTTTTTAGATGGCTGGCTAAATAAAGCAGGGGGATTGAGCTACCGTAATCCAATTTAGAATCAGTGGTCAAGATTAAAGGCAAATCCGTTTCCAGCCTTTCCCTGATTTGATAAGCGAGTGGTAGATCATTCTTAAATTCCAATTTAGTTTCCAAATCTCCAAACCCCGAAAAATCTCCCTGCAGAGTAGGACTGTGGTTGATGGTAAAAACCTCGTCCATAAGCTTGCCGTGAGGCGAAATAACAATAATGGTTTCCGGCCTGGCTACATAAAGCTCCTCTTCCAGTCTTTCCAAAGCCTGTTTGGTTTTAGCCAATTTAGCCCAGCCTTCTTCCTTTAATCCTGGTATTAATAGAGGGGGGTGAGGACAAATGCCGGCAAAAACTAAAGACATAAAAAATTAATTAGTTTGTAAAGCTACTTCTTCAACTTCAACCGCTTCCTCATCGTCTAAAATATCGGTCAAATCAAGCTCTTCCAAGCCCTGACCGGTTGGGTGAAGATCAACGGCTTTTTGATTGGTTTCAATAATCTTAGTCCAGTCATAGCCGCGGCTGATAAAAGCCTCTTCGTCTATAATCGGTAATTTCTTACCTTCGGAAATAAAGTAAACCAAATCTCCGTCTACAGATTTAATCAAACTACCATCTTTAAATTTGACCGGTTCACCTTTAGGATACTTTTCTAGTTCTTCAGGATGGGCTGAAATCACGGTTTGGTCAGGATAATTAATCTTAATCATTTCCTTAGAATACAAGGGATACTTGACTCCGCTTTCCACGTAATAAACACCGCCGGTCGAGGCATCCTGAATCAAAGCTCCGGTGGGATAAGCGCTATCTATGGTTATTTCTTGGCCAATAGACAGGTAGCTCAAATCTTCATCATTAACTTCTTCTACCTCTTCCGGATTAAAACCTAGAGTTCTAAAAACTTCGCTAGAGGCAATTTTTCTCAAGCTGTCATCCGCTAACAAATAGATATTATCTGCTGA
>Ga0210057_1007545_pt1 | contig 13133 bp, 6 predicted proteins | sample CryGeyCG2114_010_2_FD_183968 | JGI IMG/M metagenome (GOLD analysis project Ga0210057, IMG submission 183968) | Groundwater microbial communities from aquifer - Crystal Geyser CG10_big_fil_rev_8/21/14_0.10 (SPAdes) (version 2) | ecosystem: Environmental > Aquatic > Deep subsurface > Groundwater ... | reverse complement strand
CCGCCGTAAGGCGGGTTTGGTGTTTTCTTTTTTTATTTGTATACTAAATAGGTGCTCTTGCTAGATATGGCTAGCGGCAGCACTCACATTAAGACATTTTGCTTTTGGAGTTTCGTTCCCGCTGGCCGTATCTGGTTGGAGACGAAATAAAAAACAACACTTTAAAAAAGTGTTGTTTTTTATTTTTTATTAATAAAATTTTTAAAAGATAAGTTTTAGGGAACTATTTTTCTTTTATAAATATAAATCTGGTTTTTTTCTTTTTTAAAAAAATAAAATAAAAAAACTTATCCACAAGTTTATGAAAAAAAATATTGTAGTAAAGTTTTTTTTAGAGGATAATTATAAGAAGTAGTGATAACAAAATATTTTTTATATTTTTTATTTTCAAAATGTAAAAGGTCGGTGTTATCATGTCACTTTTAAAAACTAATTTTTCATCACTACAATGGCAGCAAAAAAGAAAGTTGCAAAGAAAAAAGTAGCTAAGAAACCTGCAAAGAAAAAAGTAGCTAAGAAACCTGCAAAGAAAAAAGTAGCTAAGAAACCTGCAAAAAAGAAAGTTGCAAAGAAAAAAGTAGCTAAGAAAACTACTAAAAGAAAGACTACTAAAAAGAAATAGTCCTAAAGTCTTTGTCAAAAGTCCGCCAAACCTAAACCGTTGGGGGATTTTTTGGTTAAACTGCGCTGGGTACTCTGCGTGATTGTCCTAATCGTATTGATTTTAGGGCTAAACCGCGCAGAGTACCCAGCGCGGTCGCCCGAGCGCCTTCGGCGTTTTAGGGTGGAAGTCCTTCTTCTTTTTGTGCTAGAATACCCCTATGTCTTTTTTAACTAAAATATTTGGAGACGAAAATACCCCTAAAATAAAGGCCTTACAGAAAGATGTGGCTAAGATAGCTTACCTGGAGGCGGGTATCTCGTCTTTGACTGACGAACAACTCAAAGAGAAGACCACTTATTTTAGGTCTAAACTAAAAGAAGGGGTAAGTTTAGATGATTTATTACCAGAAGCTTTCGCTGTGGTTAGAGAAACATCTAAGAGAACTTTAGACCAGCGCCATTTTGATGTGCAGATGATGGGAGGGATAGTTTTACATGGTGGAGCAGTAGCAGAAATGAAAACAGGAGAAGGTAAGACATTGGGAGCTACTTTGCCGGTCTATCTAAATGCTTTATCAGGTGAAGGGGCGCATGTAGTGACGGTCAATGATTATCTAGCTCGTCGCGACACTGTTTTGATGGGGCAGATTTATGATTTCCTTGGATTATCTATAGGAGTTATCAATAGTCAGTCTTCTTATATTTATGATCCTTCTCATACAACGAAAAATTTAGACGAAACTCGTGATGAAGAAGGTGGGTTTAGAGTTGTTTATGAATTCTTGCGACCATGTTCTAGGCAAGAAGCTTATGCGGCCGATATTACTTATGGTACCAACAATGAATTTGGTTTTGATTATCTGCGGGACAATATTGCCAAGCGGGCGGGGGATATTGTTCAACGATCAGATGTAAATGGTAAGTTCAATTTTGCTATTGTCGATGAGGTAGACTCTATTCTTATAGATGAATCTAGAACACCACTTATTATTTCAGCGCCAGCTGGTAAATCTGGAGAATTATATAAAACTTGCGCTTCTATTTCCGTATCTTTAACTCCAGAGAAAGATTATGAGGTAGATGAAAAATTTAAATCTATTGCTTTGACCGATGAAGGTATTAACAAAGCCGAGAGATTGTTGGGAGTAGAAAATATTTATACTGACAAAGGAGTGGCTTATGTTCACCACTTAGAAACTGCTGTGAGGGCTAAAGCTTTATATGAAAGAGATAGGGATTATGTGGTCAAAGATGGAGAGGTGGTAATCGTGGATGAATTTACCGGACGCCTTCAACCAGGGCGACGTTGGTCAGAAGGTTTACATCAAGCTATTGAAGCTAAAGAAGGGGTAGACATAAAAGAGGAATCACGAACCTATGCTTCTGTTACTTTGCAAAATTATTTTAGACTTTATAAAAAGTTGTCTGGTATGACCGGTACAGCGCTGACTTCCAAGGAAGAATTTTTCAAAGTTTATGGTCTGGATACAGTGGCTATACCAACCAACAAACCCTCAGCTCGAACAGACAAAACGGATTATATTTTCCAAACAGAACAAGGCAAGTTTAAAGCTTTAGCTCGTCGAATAAAAGAGTTACAGACCAAAGGTCAACCGGTCTTGATTGGTACTGTGTCGATTGAAAAAAATGAAATGCTATCAGCTTATTTAACAAAAGAAGGTGTTAGACATCAGATTTTAAATGCTAAAAACCATGAAAATGAAGGGGCTATTATCGCCGATGCTGGAAAAAAAGGACATGTGACAGTAGCGACCAACATGGCGGGGCGGGGTATTGATATCAAACTTGGTGGTTCGACCCCGACCACGGAAGAATCTGAAGAAGTAAAAGCTTTGGGTGGACTGGCGGTGATCGGTACCGAGCGTCATGAAGCTCGTCGTATCGATAACCAGCTTCGTGGAAGATCGGGTCGTCAGGGGGATCCTGGAGAGACTCAATTTTATATTTCTTTAGAAGACTCACTGATGAGAATATTTGCACCAGATAGAATAAAAAATATGATGGGCCGTCTTGGTATTCCAGAAGATGAACCAATTGAAAACAAAATCGTTTCCAAATCTATCGAAAATGCCCAATCAAAAATAGAGGGTATGCATTTTGATGTTCGAAAACATCTTTTGGAGTATGACGATGTGGTCAATCACCAACGTGTGACTATGTACTCACGACGACGCGAAGTGCTGATTGGTGGTGAAGAAGGTTTGGTAAAGTTTTTAAATCGTGCGATGGATGTTTTAGGTTTTTCTGAGGAAGATAAACAATCTTTCTGGGCGACATTTACTGACAAGAAAAACAAAGTAACTAATGGAAATTTTGTCCAAGTCGCTCAGACAGCCACTCTTCAAATAATAGATATGTTTTGGCTTGAACATTTGGAAGCTATTGATCATATGAAAAATAGTGTTAAATTACGAGCTTATGGTCAACGTGATCCACTGATAGAATTTAAGCGCGAAGGGTTGAACCTATTTAAAGGTTTAGAAGCATCTATTTTCAATGAGGTGATGAAAATTATTCCAAACATTGAGGTGGGTGTGTTGCAGGAGGAAAAAGTTAGTCTACAAGAAGTGCACGAATCTACCCTTCAGCCAGAAAATAATAATTCTCCTTTGAAAGTAAAAGCTGAGTTTAAAGATGTCGGTCGCAACGACCCTTGTCCATGTGGGTCGGGTAAAAAATACAAGAAATGCCACGGGGCTTAGATAAAATTTAACTGATTTATATGTTAAAATAAAAACACAAACTATTTAAGGTTTGTGTTTTTTAATGAATACCGAAATAAATAAAAAAATATTGTGGCACAGTCTACCTTTAGAAGAAGTTTTTACCAATCTAGATTCTTCGACCTCTGGTTTGTCTACTGTAGAGGCTCAAAACAGGTTATCTATCTATGGTCCCAATAAACTCCCTGAAGGAAAAGTAGATTCTTATTTGACTATTTGGTTGCGTCAATTTCAAAACCCTTTGATTTATGTTTTGTTGTTGTCTACATTTTTTTTAATTTTAATCAATGAATTGGCTGATGCTTCGGTGATAGGATTTGTCTTGCTGATAAATGCCTTCATAGGAGCATTTCAAGAAGGCAAAGCGAAAAACATTATGAAATCGCTGGCCAATTTTACTGTTACCAAGGCAAATGTTTGGAGAGAAAGCCAAGAATTGGTAGTTATGGATGACAAAATAACCCCTGGTGATGTTATTGTCTTACGAGCTGGGGATAAAATCCCAGCTGATGCTAGATTAATCAAAGCTATTGATTTGGCTGTAGACGAATCTTCTTTGACAGGAGAGTCTTTACCTATTGATAAATCAGCAGGGGAAATAAATAATCTGGAGGCGACAACAGCTGACCAGACCAACATGTTGTTTAAAGGATCTTTTTTGGTAAGAGGGGAGGCAAAAGCGGTGGTGGTGTCGACTGGTTTGGAAACAGTGATTGGTAAAATATCTCAAAAGTTAATATCTTTAGATAATGAAGATATGCCAATCAAGAAAGATATTGCTCGTTTGTCTAAATATATTCTAATTTTAGCTCTTATAATAGATGTTGTCTTATTTTTTGCAGGACGGTATTTTGGTTATAATACTTTTGAACTATTTAAAATCATTGTTAGTATTTCTGTCTCAGTCATACCCGAAGGTTTACCAGTTGTTTTGACTTTGGTTTTATCTTTAGGTGTTTGGCGTATGGGCAACAGAAAAGCTCTAGTAAAAAAACTTCAAGCAGTAGAAACTCTAGGTCAAGCTAGTGTTATTGCTGTCGACAAAACAGGGACTATCACCAAAAATGAGCTTATGGTATCTAGTTTGTATGTTGGTGGCCGAGTAGTAAAAGTGACAGGGGATGGTTATTTACCAAGTGGAGATTTTTATGTTGATGATAAAAAAATAAATACCGCTGATCAGGCGCACTTACTATTGGTTGGTAAAATAGCTTCTTTTTGTGCCAACGCCACAGTGTCCATGATTGAAGAAACAAAAGATTGGAGAGTTATAGGTGATCCGACAGAAGCCGCACTACTTATCTTAGGTCAGAAACTTGGTTTTGAGAAAGATGTCTTAGAGGGGGACAATCCTCAAGTTTTTGATATACCTTTTAATACTAAAATAAAATATCATGGAACAGTTCATAAAACAGAAGACAAATATTTTCTCACTATCGTAGGTGCTCCAGAATCGATTATTGGACAGGCAAAGTTTATTTATGATTCTGGTGTAGTCCGACCAATCACAGAAGATGATAAAAGAAATTTTAAAGATCAAGTAGCTTTGTTGTCAGCCCAAGGTTTGCGAGTTTTGGTTTTGGCGATGAATGATGACTGTCAGAAAGAAGTGACAAGTGAGGATTTACCGCCACTTACTCTAGTGGCTATTTGTGGTATGAGCGATGTAGTCAGATTGGAAGTCAGAGCTTCTATTGCTCAAGCTCAATCAGCCGGTATGAAAGTAGTGATGATTACTGGCGATCATCGAGTGACAGCTCAAGCTATAGCTGAGACAGTCGGTATTTTTAAAGAGGGGACAAAAGTTTTGACAGGTCAGGAGATAGATGACTTGTCGGACGTTGGTCTCGACAATGTTATTTCTGATGTGAGTGTTTTTGCTCGAGTAACTCCAGAACACAAATTGCACATTATCGAATCTTACAAACGACTTGGAGAAGTGGTGGCGATGACGGGGGATGGAGTAAACGATGCCTTGTCTCTAGTAGCCGCTGATCTTGGTATTGGTATGGGTAAAATAGGTACTGATGTAGCTAAATCAGCATCGGATATTATTTTATTGGATGACAATTTTGCTAGTATTGTGGCAGCTATAGAAGAAGGGAGAAGTATTTATCGAACAATAAAAAAAGTTTTGGTTTATTTGCTCTCGACTGGTTTAGGAGAAGTACTGACTATTGTTGGGGCTATCTTTTTGGGTTTGCCTATACCGATCACTGCCAGTCAAATTATTTGGCTCAATTTTGTAACTGATGGATTTTTAGTGGCAGCCCTAGCTTTTGATCCCAAGGATGATGATTTGTTGAAAAATAAATTTGATAAATCCTATACCAATCTAGTTAGTATAGGGACAATATTTAGGAGTATCTTCATGGGTAGTATTATGATGATTGGTTCGCTCTTAGTTTTTTATGTTTTCTATAGGACTCAAAACTATAGTACTGTTTATTTATCCACTATTACCCTTACCGTCTTAGCTATTTTCCAATGGTTCAATGTTTTCAATTGTCGTTCTAGTAAAGAGAGTGTGTTTTCTTTTAAAACCTTCAACAATAAATATGTTTTACTGTCTTTGTTTGTAGTCGTGGCTTCTCATGTGGGAGTTTTGTATTTACCTTTGACCCAGTCTTTGCTTAGGGTAGAACCATTATCTTTAGGTGTTTGGGGTGTTTTGTTAACTGTAGGTTTGAGTGTCATCTTGTTTGAAGAGTTGAGAAAACTAACTTTAAAATTCGTCTAGTTATAATTATTAATTAAAATAAAGCTATTTATCCCCATATTTGTTTTAAATAAACAGTTTTTACTTTCCGTTCATGGTATAATTTGGTACAAGTCAGATTGTGAAAACTATCTGATACCTATGATCAAAATTGATTTTTACAAATTTTCAAATAGGTTCAAAAATTTAATACCACTAGTTCTAATCGCAACTTTTTTGATCGGTGGGTTTTTTCCTGTTGCTGTCCTTTCAGCTATTAATCAACAGATAAATTATCAAGGAAAGCTTACTGATTCAGGTGGGGATGCGGTAGCGAACGGATCTTACTCAATAGTTTTTAGCTTATACACAGTATCTAGTGGGGGATCAAACATTTGGACTGAGACTCAATCAGTGACGGTCACTGATGGGTTGTTTAGTGTGATGCTTGGATCTATTACTTCGCTTGCCACTGTAGACTTCAATCAGACTCTTTACTTGGGTGTCAACATAAATGCTGACGGAGAAATGTCTCCAAGAAAAATAATTGGCGCCGTCCCTTCTGCTTTTACTGCCGACAAGCTCGACAATCTTGATTCAACAGATTTTATTTCCACTACCACTTATGCTTTACCAAATGTGGGCTCTATCGGATCTTCGACAGCAACCACTACGGCGCTTGGAAATTTTGGAGTGACTGGTTTTCTAGATGTAGGTGCGAGTTATGGTTATATGCAAGGTGGATACACAATACTTAAATATTCATCAGTCAATGCTTCTTTAGCTGTAGGAGGAACTGGTGGTTTAGATGATACAGCCAACACCTCTGTTGGTATTGGAGCTCTGTCCTCAAACAACGGTGGGCAGTTAAATACTGCCATAGGTCGTTCTTCTTTAAATAGTAATACAACAGGAATTCAAAATACTTCCATTGGTGCCAATGCTCTATTTTCTAATATTGATGGAATAGATAATAGTATTATTGGAGCATATGCGTTGTTTAGAAATATTACTGGTAATTATAATACCGCTTTAGGTTTTGAAGCGTCTAGAAACAATGCTTCTGCTACGGGCACTGTGGCTATTGGTTACCAAGCAGCCAGAGGTCCACTCTTGGCTTATTCCAACCAAAACGGCGTCTATGTAGGCTATCAAGCAGGCTATAGTGCAGAAACTGGATCAAACGACAACACGTTTGTGGGATACCAAGCAGGATATTCAAATACCACCGCTATAAGTAATACTGGTTTAGGTGCTAATGCTCTTTATTCTAATGTAGACGGTATTTACAATGTAGCTGTTGGAGAGAATTCTTTATACTCAAACACTTCAGGCACCCTAAATGCTGCTGTTGGACGTAGCTCTATGTTTAGTAATACAACTGGCGTACGTAACTCTGCACTAGGTAATGCAGCTGGTTATTTCAATACAACAGGATCAGACGGTGTTTTTGTAGGTCACAATTCAGGTGTCAACAACACTTCAGCTACGTCTTCTATTTTTATAGGTAGTGGTGCCGGACAAGGGATTGGCGGGGCATATTCCAACCAAGGAGGTGTTTATATTGGATATCAAGCTGGGTATGGCGCACAAACAGGATCAGATTACAATACCTTTGTAGGTCATCAATCAGGACGATCTAATACTACTGGAAGTCAAAATGTTGCTCTCGGAGGGTCTTCTTTATATTCAAATACTACAGGTGGCTTTAATACAGCTCTTGGATATGTTTCCATGAATACCAACACTACTGGTGAATATAACACTGCTATTGGCCACAACACTCTTACAGATAATAAAACAGGATCTTACAACGTTGCTCTAGGAACCCAAGCTCTTCAAAACAATACTTCGGCTACTAATACTGTTGCTATAGGTTATTTAGCCGCAGTTGGTTCTGGGGATTATTCAAGTCAAAACGGAGTGTATCTTGGGTATGGGGCGGGGGCTCTTGTTGAAACTGGCTCCAACAATAATATTTTCTTGGGTTATCAAGCTGGAAATAATGTTACCACCGGTGCTACTAACCTTATCCTTGGCTACGACATAGATGCACCAAGTGCTACTGCTTCCAATCAGCTTTCTATTGGAAACCTCATTTTTGGAACAGGAATAGACGGAACAGGCACAACTATCTCAAGTGGAAACATTGGTATCGCTACTACGACCCCTTGGGCAAAGCTGTCAGTCGTGCCGACTGCTGGTTCGCCTAGTTTTATAGTGGCTTCTAGCACAGCGTCTACTAGACCGGATATGTTTATTGACAGTTTTGGTCGTGTCCATTTTGGTGAGCATACCAGTAGTTTGGATCTTTCTGGTACTCCGATTGGCAGTGTTTTCAACATTGCTCGCGATCAACCAGCTGGCCTCGGCGTTTTTCAAGAATACCCGATATTCTCTACCCAAAGAGCCGGAGCTGGCCCAGCTTCTGCTTGGTTTAACTTTAGTTCTCGTGGCACTATTGCCAGTAAATCTAGCGTAGCTGACACAGACGCTTTACTGTTATTGGGTGGTCTTGGTTATGATGGCGATAGCTACGAATTAGGTGGAAGTATTGGTTTTCAGGTTGATGGAACACCGTCGGATGGTATTATGCCAACCTTTTTTACTGTTTCTACTAACGATGATGTTGGTGGCGGCGTTGCTGAAAGATTACGAATCGACAGTGCTGGGCGAGTCGGTATCAATACTGTGGGATCTTCACTTGATAGTACGACTATTTTAACTGTCAATGGTACTACTACGGATGCTTTTGGTTTTGGTTTGAAGGTAAGAGATAGCAATGATGCTAATATATTAGTTGTCAGAAACGATGGTCGCGTCGGTGTAGGTACTTCTACTCCACAATACAAACTGGCGGTAGATGGAACGGTAGGTTTTCAGGGTACAGACTGGGCAACGACAACCATCGGTCAGTTTGATGCATATTTCAAATTCCAACCTTTTAATTATTCAGGATTTCAGATTCCTGAAATCGTACCGCAGTCTAATATATTCGGAGGTGTTTCCGGTATATGGCAAAACTCTCTTTATATCCGAGAGGTAGATGGATCAGCCGCTAGTTTGGGGTGGGTTTCTGCTGATTTTGGTACTTATGGAGCGACCGCTTCTCTTGATGTAACCGATGGGTCGCTAGATTTTACAACTGCTACATCGTATAGTTTTGATGGAGCTATGTACCTCAGTGGTTTGACTACTGATACTGGAGCTTCTACTGCCTCACTCTGTCTTTCATCTGGTGGAGAAGTAGTGCAAAATACTGACAACGAAACTTGTCTGACCTCATCATTGCGCTTTAAGCACAATGTAAATGATCTTTCAGAAACACTTGACGCCACTGAAGTCCTTAATCAATTCCGTCCAGTAAGATATGAGTATAACGAAGTCCCTGGAGAAAGATTTGGTCTTATCGCTGAAGAAGTAGAACTTATTGATCCACGTTTGGTAGCTTATGATACAGAAGGTAGGGTAAACTCCGTGAGATATATTAGTATTATTCCAATCCTGATTCAAACCATACAAGATATTTGGGCCAAACTTACTTTACATGATGACAGACTCCAAGAACTCGAAGATAGAATAAACGAACTCGAGCAATCTCAAGGGGTAACTTATACAAGCTCTTCTGGTGGATCGTCATCTGGATCTAGTGGTGGAGGAGGAGGGTCATCTGATCCAGCTCCAACATCGGACTCAGATCCAGAACCAATAGTAGAGGAACCAGCACCGGATCCAGTTTCAGAACCAGAACCCGCCCCTACCGAAGATCCAGCACCGGATCCTATTGTAGATCCAGTTGTTGACCCAGAACCAATAGTAGAGGAACCAGCACCGGATCCAGCACCGGTAGTAGAATCTCCAGCACCAGACCCAGAACCCGCCCCAGAGCCACCATCAGACCCAGCTCCAGCACAAGATCCTGCCCCACCATCTGATCCTGCAGTCTAAAATACCGCTTAGCAAGCGGTATTTTTTGTTTAAAAGACAAGTTATAGGACAATGTCGTATAGAATGATCTTAAATTTGCAATCAAATATTAATAATAACTTGTAACCTTTCTAATAAGAGAGTAAGCTTTGGTTTGCTCATTTACTATTTGTGAAGATCTAAGAACTAGTACTTTTTGCTCAATGTTTGAGGGACTTGCATTTTTTTTAAATCTGTGGTAGTAATAGTCATTAGGTATTTTGCTCTTCGTTTTGGTCGTCAGTTCTACTGTTGGCCTGATCTTTTAAATTTAAAAACAGTCTTTGTTTATGACAAGGTTTTTCTATTCCTTGCGACATTATTGGTCGAGTTAATTTTATTTATTATGACTTCAGTAAACAAGACAACTATATATTCTTTGTTCCTTTCCTTACTTTTGGTTGGGACTATTTTGGCTGTACCTACTTTTTCATATGCTGAAGATGTGGTGGATTCCACCGTATCTCAAACTACAGTAGATACAGTTGTTGCTGATAATACAGACGAAGATACTGCTGTCCCTGATGATAATCAGACTGACGACAGCGTTGTTACTGATGATTCAAGCTATATCCCTGTAGATCCTACAGAGAGTGGAACAGATTCTGATGAAACAATCGATGGTGGTGTTGTTGCTGGAGGAGATGTCGTATCGGACAATGTATCGGACATGGATAATCCAGTGACCGATAGCTCTGCTACCACTACTGAAGACATACTAGCTGATGAGCCAACTTCTGATGATGCTAGTGATATCGATTTAGATACTCCTGCTCCTGAAGCAGAAGAAGACACTGCTTTACCTGTGGATAACTCTACAAATGAAGTGATTTCAGACGAAGTAGGAGCTCCTACTGACGAGGATGTTGTTGTAGATGAAAACTCTGCTTCAGAGGGGTCTTTTGATACTACTTCTGATGACAATACTGTCACAGACGAAGTAGTTTCTAGTGAAAACAATTTTAATACTGAATCTGATTCAAACTCAAATACTGAGGTTGTCTCAAGTGAAAACACATTTACTACTGATGCTGACGGTGGCTGTACTTCAAACTGTACTGAAGTAGACGAAGTAGTCTCTACTGAGAATACTTTTACTACAAATCCTACTGGCGGATGTACCTCAAACTGTACTGAAGTCAACGAAGTGGTATCTCCGGAAAACACTTTTACTACTAACCCTACCGGTGGATGTACCTCTAACTGTGGAGAAATCGATGAGGTAGTCTCAAACGAAAACACATTCACTACAAATCCTACAGGAGGATGTACTTCCAACTGTACTGAAGTAAATGAGGTTGTTTCTCAAGAGGTGTCCTTTACCACTAGTGATACTACTTGTACTGGTGACTGTGGTGAAGTGAACGAAGTCGTTTCTAATGAAAATACATTTACTACAGATAGTAATGGTGGTGGTGGAGGCGGCTGTACTTCAAATTGTGGAGGCGGTGGTGGTGGCGGACACCCCAAACCTAAAAATGACCCCCTTCCTCTTCAATGTCCTTTATACCTAAAGACTTACATGCGTCTTGGTTATAACAACGATGCAGAAGAAGTACGTAAACTTCAATTGTTCCTACGAGTATTTGAAAACTTCGATATTCCTGTGACTGGTGTTTATGATCAAGTTACAGAAAATGCAGTTCGAACTTTCCAAAACCGTTATGACTATGACGTGCTTGATCCGTGGGGTATTGACTCAGACACTGGTTATGCTTACATCACTACTACTCTAAAGATAAATTATATTTACTGTGGTATCACTGCTCCTATCACTCTTGATTTACGAGATCGATTTCCAGGTCTAGAGATTGGCCCTGGTGGTCTAGACGATCTACAAGATTTGATAGACAATGGTCTAATCTTTGGTACTACTTCAACTACTACTTTGCCAGAACAAGAAGGTACTGTACTTGGAAGAATGTTCAATGCAGCTGCAGTCGGATTACTTGATAGTCTAAACTTCCTTTGGGAAAATATCTGTGCCCTGGCTTGGCTTCTCATACTTATCTTACTAGCTATTATCGCTTGGCTTCTATACCGTCTGCGTGAACTCAAGCAGGAGGTGGAAGATTTAAAGCAAAGTGGTCTAGGTTTAGACAATAAGGCTATTGGCCTCGTAGACCTAGCTGACTTATCAGACGATGAAGATATGGAAGGTCTCTTAAACGGAGATGGTTGGCAAGAATATGCTGGTGGAGATGATGTAGCTGTGGATCCAAATATGGCCCCACTTCCTATCATCGAAGCGGGGGATAGTGAAGGAGAAACCACTGAGGATATAACTTTAGGAGAAGAAAAATAAAACTAAAAAACTTAAAAACCACCCCCATTTGGCTTTGGCCAAATGGGGGTGGTTTTAGGTCTGGTGGGACTTGCTTTTTTACCGAAAATATGGTATGGATATGAGTAGTAAATAAGTTCCCCAGTAGACAATTTCTACTGGTTTGACAATAAAAAAGATTTTCAAAAAACAAACCTTCGGTAAAACCGAAGAAAGGAGAAGTGGAAATGAAAAAGTTAACGATTTTGGCAATGGTGTTGGTCGGGGTATTTTTTATACTACCTACGGCATCAGCATCAGCCCAGTTTGTAGTAAACGAGGAAGTAGTTGCTTCCAAGTTTGAGCTGATTGACACTGACAACAGTGGCGGTCTCAGCTATTATGAACTGCGCGAAAAAGGGTTTGACGGAGATTGGTTCCACACTGCCGACACCAATGGTGATTGGCAGATAGACCTTTCTGAGTTGCTTCGCATGATCCAACTCTTCAACCTCGGGCATTATTGTCCGGGGGTGTCGGAGGACGGCTACATTGTTCTCGAATGCCTTCCTCCAAACCAAACCGTTGGTGTTCCGCATGACGCGGACGTCAATGGTGATTGGATTATTTCGCTGAGTGAATTGCTCAGGATAATCCAGTTTTTCAATCTCAGCCGGTATGGTCTTGACTGCACCAACACAACAGAAGACGGATTTGTTCCAAACGGTACAGTGACGTCTTGCTCTACTGAGGGCGAGGGAGAAGGAGAGGGTCAAATCGGTGAAGGTGAAGGTGAAGGTGAAGGTGAAGGTGAAGGTGAAGGTGAAGGTGAAGGTGAAGGTGAAGGTGAAGGTGAAGG
>Ga0210057_1007543_pt1 | contig 13135 bp, 10 predicted proteins | sample CryGeyCG2114_010_2_FD_183968 | JGI IMG/M metagenome (GOLD analysis project Ga0210057, IMG submission 183968) | Groundwater microbial communities from aquifer - Crystal Geyser CG10_big_fil_rev_8/21/14_0.10 (SPAdes) (version 2) | ecosystem: Environmental > Aquatic > Deep subsurface > Groundwater ... | reverse complement strand
TTTGAAAAAGAAGTACTCTATTTTTTCAAACACATCCACCGATATGATGCAGAGCTAAAAACCCTCCTGACCGATAGTTTTCAGACAATGTCAATTTAAAATTGCAAACCTAGTTGAGAAGGGTATACTGATCAAATTACGCCGACTGAAGAGGTAACTCCAGTGTCAACGGAATCACCTACAGTTACGGTCACACAAACACTTACTCCAACTTTGACAGAGACGCCATCTTCAACCATTACTCAAACAGCAAACCTTGAAGAGGTGCAATTGGACATACGCTTGAGATTGCAGGGAATTGTTGGAAAACCAGTTGCGGCAGGCTCAGGAATTTCGATGAAGCTCAGTTTAATCTCAGGGGATAAATCAAATTCTTATGAGCAAGACGTCCTATTTCAGCCGTCAGATTCAGGAGTATTTACCGGAAAAATGATCCTTACGTCAGTAAATACCGGTCCACTGTATAAATTACTTATCAACGGCCCGAAGCATTTGCAAAAGCGTATTTGCGAGGCACGTCCGAGCGAGGCTGTTGGCGGCACATATCGCTGCACAAACGGAAACATTGAGCTTAAGAAAGGCAGTAATCAGATACAACTTGAAAATATTGTCATTCTTGCGGGGGATATTCCGGAGCAGGATAGTGTGATAAATGCACAAGATATTGTATTCATTCGACAAAGCTTGGGTTCAAAAAATGAGAATGATATAAGACGGGGTGATCTGAATTATGATGGAATCGTTGACTCACAGGATTATGGAATGATTTTGAATGCGCTCAGCTTTAAGTACGATGATTAGAGAGAAAATCATTGCTCAATGAAATAATTCATGGTATTATGAGTTCATAATGATGAAGGATTTCAATCCTACCTCAGATCAATTAATTGATGCCTATCAATCGATCCGCCTGAAACGGCGGATTTTTTAATGGTCAAAATGTATGAGTGAAAAAATCATTCAAGAAAAATGTGGACTGGTGGCCGTATATTCAAAAGAGCATGCTCATCAATTGAATATTGCAATTCTTGCCGCCGTAGGGGTGCAACATCGGGGGACCCATGGCGCGGGGACCGTATTGAAAACGCCAAGAGGACTGGTTCAACACATTGGCAAGGGGCTTCTTCGAGAAGTATTTACCAAAAAAGTAGTCAAAAAAATTCGTCAAAAAAGTACATGGCTCATTATTCATACGAGGTATGGTACCCATGGCGGATATCTCAAGGAAAATCTTCAACCCTGTATTTGTAAAAGTCCAAAAGGAGAAAAAATCGTGGTGGCACATAATGGACAGTTTATTCAAATGGAGAAATTTTTGAGTGAGATACCAAAAAAAATCCCCAAAAAAGTAAGCGATACCTATATCTTTACCGAGCTTCTTGCTCATGCAAAGGGTAATACGTGGAATGAAAAAATACTCAAAACGCTTGATAAAGTGACAGGCGCATATGCGCTTCTCATTGGAGTTGGTGACAGTCTTTATGCAGCTCGAGATCCTCATGGAGTGAGACCACTGAGTATTGGATCGTTGCGAAGTAAGAGAATTATTGCATCAGAAACACATGCATTCGATAAAATCGGTGCAAAAGTCCATAGAGAGTTAAAGCCGGGAGAGGTTGTTAAAATTGGCCCATCTGGTGTTGAAGTCATTCGAAGGGGATCAAAGCTTGCCAAACATTTTTGTGATTTTGAATGGGCATATTTTAGTCGACCTGATTCTCTTTTACCGCCAAATGGAGAAGGTGATCGTCCCAATGAATGGCTTTCGGTCAATCATTTCAGAGAAGGGTGTGGAGAAACACTGGCCAAAGAATTTCCGGTCAAAAATGCCACATTTGTCGTGGGTATTCCTGATTCGGGTCTTTCGATGGCTACGGGATATGCAAATGCTTTAGGGCTTCGATATAGACAGGCTATTGTTCGAGATCATTTTGATCCCGAAGGAGATCAGCGACTTTTCATGCGTGATGATCAGATCAAACGAATTCAAAAAAAAGTATTAGGAAAATTATCACTGGTTCCTGAGCCACGGATTTGGAAAGATGCAATAGTGATCATTGGGGATGATTCGATCGTGCGGGGCAATGTATCGGCGGAGATCACGAAAGCAATTTTCTTGATGGGAGCGCGCGACGTTCACTGGATTATAGGATTTCCTCCGGTCATGAAACCGTGTCATTTGGGGGTGAGCATCCGTTCGGAAGAAGAGCTCATTGCCGCACGTCACAAAGGGAAAATTTCTGGTATTACCAAGGAGATTGGTGCGACAAGCGTGCATTTTATCAGTAATAAAGGATTTATCAAAGCGCGTTTGAGAAATCTTCCGTTTAAAGATGTCGAAAATCCACAGGAACTATTTTTGAAAAATGGCGGATGTGGCGGATGTGTGACCGGCAATTATCCGATAAGTAAAGAAGGAATTTATTATACCGATAAAATTGTATGAAAAAACTTGCAATACTCATATCAGATGGCGGGGCCGGAAGCAATCTGCAGGCGATCATTGACGCAATTGAGAACAAAATATTGAAAGCAGAAATTGCGGTTGTGGTGAGCAATACGCCAGATGCACTTGGTCTGCAACGTGCACGTAAACACAAAATTCCCACTCTGATTGTTTCAAAGAAGGATAATTTGAGAGAACTATTAAGTTCGAAATATGGCGTTGATTATATTGTTCTTGCCGGGTGGAAAAAGATTGTGCCCGATGACATGATCGACCGATTTGAAAATCGAATTCTCAATCTTCATCCGGGGCTTATTCCAGAGGCATTTGATGGAGTGGTAAAATGTCCAGATGGGAGTGAGGGTGAGTGGAACCGAGGAAAGTTTACTGAAAAAGCCGTGCAACATTTTCTTAACAAGAACGATTCATATGCCGGATCGACGGTACATTTCTTGTCACATGAATTTGATTTTGGTCCCATCTTAAAACGGTGTTTTGTGAAAATTGAAAAAGGTGATACGGTTGAGCATTTGTATGGGAGATTAAAAAACGAGGAACATAGAATATATATTGAATCCTTAATTACATTGTGTAATGAATAATTTATGAATATATTAATCATTGGAGCAGGAGGGAGAGAGCATGCGATTGGGTGGAAGCTAAAGCAATCTTCACGAGTTGACACTATATATTTTGCTCCGGGAAATGGGGGAACTACACAAATTGGAATAAATATTGATTGTACGAAAATAGGTGACTTGGTCGCATTTGCTCAAAAAAATAATATTGAATTAACCGTCGTTGGACCGGAGGCACCACTTGCTTCGGGGATTGTGGATACATTTCAAAGTCATGGCTTGCGAATATTTGGGCCATCAAAGATGGCTGCTCGACTTGAGACGAGTAAAGCCTGGGCAGTTAAGTTTATGGAACGACATCACATTCCCTGTCCAGAGTCGTATATTTTCTCTGATGTCCAGCAAGCAAAAGAATATACTAAAAATAGTTTATGGAACAGTTTTGTCATAAAGGCAGATGGTCTTGCTGCGGGAAAAGGTGTAGTTCTTGCTTTATCAAAAGACGAAGCTTCAAAGGCAGTTGAAAGTATGATGATCTCAAAAGCGTTTGGCGATGCGAGCGGAAAAATATTGATTCAAGAAGAACTTGTTGGGTATGAAGTTTCAATTATTGCCGTTGCCGACGGAAAGACTGCAGTCAAGATGATACCATCTCAAGATCACAAACGGGCATATGATGGAGACCTCGGACCAAACACCGGTGGGATGGGAGCGTACGCGCCGGTTGAAAAAGTTGACCAAACATTACTAAGTGATATTGATGAGAAGATTCTCAAACCTCTGATGGCTGGAATGCGTGAAGAAGGATATCCCTATGTTGGCGCAATTTATCCGGGAATTATGGTGACAAAAGATGGTCCAAAAGTTCTTGAGTTTAATGTCCGCTTTGGTGACCCAGAGACGCAACCACAGATGATGCTTCTTGAGAGTGATCTTCTTGAGATTCTTGAAGCATGTATTGATGGAACTCTTTCTTCGGAAGATGTTCAATTTAAATCGGGCGCCACGATCTGTGTCGTTCTTGCGTCGAGTGGGTATCCCGGATCATACAAGACAGGAGCAATAATTCACGGACTTGAGTTGATCACCGATCCAGACATTCAGGTATTTCATGCGGGAACAAAAAAAGTTGGCGATGATTGTGTGACCCATGGTGGTCGTGTGCTTGCCGTGACTTCGTATGGCGCAACACTTCAAGCAGCTAAGGAAAAGGTATATTCGGCAATTGGAACACATGGGGTACATTTTGATGAGATGGAATTTCGATCAGATATCGCCTGGCAAGGATTAAAAAATAAAACAAATAAAAAATGATATATCGCATTGAGGTGACCCCGCATGTTTCCAAATTTATCGATGGAGAGGGTGAACAGGTATTATCAGAAGTTCATGACCTTGGTATTACATCAGTCAAAAAAGTACGGGTCGTTAAAATCTTCAAACTTGAAGGAAGCCTTTCAAAAAAAGAACTACAAACGATTATTGATGAAGTGATAGTTGAGTCCTTTTGGCAGGACTATGCTATTAATTCTTCTGTTATACGATCAGACGATGCTCACACGGTAGAAATTGCTCGAAAACCGGGAGTCATGGATACCGAGACCGAGTCACTGATGAAAGCAGTTTCTGATCTGGGAATCAAAAAAATAACCATGGCGGGAACGGGGAAAAAATATATCTTCACCGGAACACTGTCTCCAAAACAGCTCACATTTATCACCGAAAAAATTCTAATGAACAAAATCGTGGATCGTGTGATCACACTCAGAGAAAAGACTCTCATCGTTGGAAGCAAACGGACTCCAACACAAACCATTCAAATGCGATCGATGAACGAAGATGCATTGATGCAATTAAGTCAAGACAAACTATGGCTCAATCGTTTGGAGATGCAAGAAATACAAAACTATTTCAAGAAGGCGCGTCGTGATCCAACCGATGTTGAAGTTGAGATTCTGGCGCAAACCTGGTCAGAACATTGCTCTCATAAAACCTTCAATGCGCAGCTTTCGATTGATGGCGTAAAGAAATCATCATTGATGTCTCGATTGAAAAAGGCCACAAAAAAATTAGACAAAAAATGGTGTCTTTCTGTTTTTAAAGACAATGCCGGTGTTATCGAACTGGACCGCGATTTTGGTATCAGTGGGAAAGTTGAAACACACAATAGTCCGTCTGCAATCGAGCCATATGGTGGCGCAATGACTGGGTCGGGGGGAGTGTTTCGCGACATTATGGGATGTGGTTTGGGATCAAAGGTGATTATGAGCACTGATATGTTTTGTGTAGGCATGCCTGATTTGAAAGCGGAAGACGTCCCCAATGGATGTATCCATCCAAATAAACTTTTGAAAGAAGTAGTGCGAGGAGTGCGCGATTATGGCAATCGCATGGGGATTCCCACAAATAATGGATCGGTACATTTTCATACAGATTATCGTGCAAAGCCAAGTATTATTGTCGGCGCTTATGGCATCATTCCAAAAAAACAGGTGAATAAAAAAACATTACGGGTGCGAGATACGATCATCACCATTGGGGGAAAGACGGGACGAGATGGGATTCATGGGGTGACCTTTGCCAGTGGTTCGATGACGGCAAACACCGAAAATATCAATTCATCTGCGGTGCAGATTGGCAATGCGATCGAGGAAAAGCGAATGTTTGATGCTATTCTTGAGTGCCGAGACAAAGATCTTCTTCGTTTTGTGCAAGACTGCGGCGGTGGTGGATATTCGTCTGCAATTGGGGAGATTGCGGAAAAGACTGGCGTCGATATTCATCTTGATCGAATTCCTTTGAAATATCCCGGCCTTGCCTCTTGGGAGATATGGATATCCGAATCTCAGGAGCGGATGGTTGTGGTGGTTGCACCAAATAATATTGATGATGTGATCCGAATTTGTAAAAACTTCAATGTTGATGCGAGAGTTCTTGGAGAAATAACCAACACAAAACGACTTCGGTTGTATTACAAAAAGAATCTTGAATGTGATCTTGACATGAACTTTTTACATGACGGATGTCCGATCACCAAAAAAGCAGGGACGTACATTCCTTCATCATTTTTTGAGCCGGTATTTGTTGAACCAAAAAATTATAATACCATTTTAAAAAAACTATTGGCATCTTGGGATGTTTGTAGTAAGGAGCCAATCGTCAGACAATATGATCATGAGGTCCAAGGGACTTCGGTCTTAAAACCATTCACCGGACCCCAGGCAGATGTGCCAAATGATGCAGCAATTATTGCACCGCTTCTTGGGAAAAAAATCGGAATGGCAGTATCACACGGCATGTTCCCAATATTCAATCGTATCGATCCGTACTGGGGAGCAGCAGGAGCAATCGACGAAGCAGTCAGAAACATGGTCGCAGTCGGGGTAGATCCTGCAAAAATAGCTCTCATTGACAATTTCATCTGGCCAACTCCTGAAGAACAAGAACTCGGAGATCTGGATCGTTCGGTTGATGCATGTGTGGATGTGTCGATGGGACTCCGGATGCCGTTTGTCTCCGGCAAGGACAGTCTTTCTAGTACCTACAAAGCCGCAGATGGATCGGTTATTAAGATTCCCCCAACACTGTGTATCTCGGCTTTTGCACCGATCAAAAATATTGATCGTACAATCTCGGCAGATTTCAAAACAGTTGGAAATGCAATATACATTATTGGGCAAACGAAGGGAGAACTTGGTGGTTCGGCATACTATGCATTAAAAAATAGCGTTGGGAATTCTGTCCCGAAGTATGATCCAAAAGGGTCACTGAAAAAATATAAAAAAATCTATCAAGCGATTCAAAATAAGTACATTATCTCAGCACATGATTGCTCCGAGGGAGGGTTCGCTGTTGCGCTTTCTGAGATGTGTTTCGGTTGTTTGGGTGCGCAGGTTGATATTTCTAATATGCCACATGTAGAGGTGATGAGAGCAGATCATTTACTGTTTTCTGAAAGTCATGGGAGATTGATCGTCGAAGTGCCAAACGAATGTACTCATGATTTTGAAAAACAGATGACGGGAGTACACCTTGCGCACATTGGAACGGTGTCAAAAGAATCAATTGTGCGTATTTTATTCAAAAGAACGAAGTTGATTATGAGTTCTGTGGCAGAATTGAAGCGTGCGTGGAAAAAACCAATGAGGGAGGTGTTTTTATGAAACCAAAAATAGCAATATTAAGAACCGATGGAACAAACTGCGATGAGGAGCTCTTTTATGCATTTGAAAGAGCGGGTGGATCGTCTGAAATGGTTCACGTCAATCAGTTGATTCATAAAGAAAAAAATCTGAGGGACTTCCAAATTTTGGGATTACCAGGAGGATTTTCCTATGGGGATGATATATTGTCTGGAAAAATATTGGCAAATGAACTTCGCAATCGACTGAAAAGTCAGCTTGATACATGTATTGCCGAGAAAAAATTATTGATTGGAATCTGTAATGGATTTCAGACGTTGGTGCGTATGGGGTATTTGCCTTGGAGCATGCAGCCAGCAGAAGAGGTGAGTCTGATTTTCAATGACTCCGGTCATTTTGAATGCCGGTGGATACAGATTCAAGTTGCACGTTCAAACTGTGTGTTCTCACGCGGACTTGATAATATGATTTTTGATATGCCGGTTGCCCATGGCGAAGGAAAATTCGTCGTGAAGAATAAGGCAGTTGGACAAAAAATAATTGATAATAACCACACGGTATTTCAGTATGTTAATGATAGGGAAAAAATAACCATGGATTACCCTGAAAATCCAAATGGGTCATTTCATTCAATAGCCGGCATCACTGATCTGACGGGACATATTTTAGGACTGATGCCACACCCCGAAAGAAATACCCTTTCCCATCATCATCCCAACTGGAGAAGTAAGCCTGTTCGTTTGTGCAATCCTATTTTTGAGAACGCCGTTACTTATTTTAAATAAATAATGAAAAAATGTGCACTTCTTAGTGTGTATGACAAATCAGACATTGTACCGTTTGCCAAAAGGTTAAGAACACTTGGTTTTCATCTTATTTCCTCTGGTGGGACTGCATCGCTTCTGAAAAAAAATAACATTCCTGTCACTCTTGTTGCAGATATAACCGGAAACCCAGAATGCTTTGATGGGCGAATGAAAACAATCAGTTTTCAGATTGAGTCCGGCATTTTGTTTGACCGATCAAAAGCCAAACATATACAGGAAGCACAAGAACTTGAGATCCCTCAGATTGATGTGGTGGTCTGCAATTTTTATCCGTTTGAGCGTGTGGTAGATGAATCTACTTCAGAGAGCAAAGCGATCGAACAGATCGATGTCGGAGGACCGACGATGATGCGCGCTGCGGCAAAAAATTTCAAACATGTCTATGCGGTATTTGATCCTGCAGATTATGATCGAGTTATTTTGGACATACAATCAAAGAGTAAAATCAGTAATCTGAGAAAAGAACTTTCAGCTAAAACGTTCTCATACCTTTCCTGGTATGACGCGCATATTGCTCACTATCTGAATGATCAGGAGTTTCCTGAATATTACCCCCTCAACGGGAAAAAAGTAGCGGATCTTCGATATGGAGATAATCCCCATCAAAAGGCAGCATGGTATCTTGAGCCGTATACAAAATCGGCGCTCACTTCTTTGAAAAAAATATCAGGAAGAGATTTATCAGTAACAAACGTAACCGATATCAACGCGGGCATTGAGTCGACTCGATTATTTTCAGAGCCATGCGCAGTTGTTATCAAGCACAATACGCCGTGTGGGATTGCAGTAGGGAGTATCCCTGCAGAAAGTTTGGCACGCGCAATTGAGGCTGATCCGGTGTCAGCCTTTGGTGGGGTCATTGTGATGAATAAACCTATGGATCTTGAGACCGCAAAACTCGTAAAAAAATTTAAGCAAGTTAACGGAAGTCATCTGGATATCATTGCCGCCCCTGATTTGACAAAAGCTGCCGTGAAGCAACTTTCAGAAGTGAGAAAAACTACCGGAATTTACAGCTTTGGTGATCTTCCAAAAAAAGAATCAATTCGTCATCAGATCAGATGGATCGATGGGGGATATGCACTCCAGACGCTTGATAATGACATAGATGTTGACACAAAAAAATGGAAAATGGTGACCAAAAAGAAGCCAACAAAAGCCCAGATGAAGCAGCTTATTGTGGCATGGAAGTTTATTGCTCGGGTAAAATCTAACGCGATTCTTATCGTCGACAAAAATATTCCCATGACGCGAGGTATTGGAACGGGTCAAACCTCACGAATTGGTTCAGCAAAAATCGCCCTTTCACAAGCTGATTCATTTTCCAATGGAGCAATCTTGGCAAGTGATGCATTTTTCCCTTTCTCAGATACGGTTGAACTTGCGGTCCAGTACAAAATCTCAGCTATTGTGCAGCCGGGTGGATCAATAAGAGACAAAGACTCCATTGCCGCAGCTGACAAAGCAGGCATAATTATGGTGTTTACCGACCGGCGCGTATTTTGGCATTGATTATCAGTTTGACATCATGAAGTATACTTTTGATATGAGTACAACAAATACCTACACGTCTCCCTTTTCCTCACGATATGGATCACCAGAGATGCGAACTATTTTTTCTGAAAAATATCGCTTTCAGTTGTGGCGCACCATCTGGGTCGCCCTTGCTTCAGCTCAAAGTGAGGCAGGACTCATTACTTCTGAAGAGCTTCAAGATTTGAAAAAACATCAAAAAAATGTTGATATTAAACGAATTAACGAGATTGAGAAAAAAACATGGCACGATGTTGTTTCGGCGATCAGGGAATTTGCTGAAAAGGCAACGATTGGTGGCGGAAAGATTCATCTGGGGGCAACGAGCATGGATATTGTAGACAATGCAGACACTCTGAAAATGAGCGTGGCAATTGAAATAGTTGAGAAAAAAGTACGGGAATTGTTGAAGATATTTGCGCGACAAATTAAAAAATACGAATCTGTTGCCTGTATTGGGTATACCCATTTACAACCAGCAGAACCGACAACCATTGGGTATCGACTCGCTTTTTATGCGCAGGATTTACTCACCGACCTTGCGCATCTGCAGTTTGTCAAAACACAGTTGAAGGGGAAAGGGTTTAAGGGTGCCGTGGGAACTGCGGCAAGTTATGCTTCTGTTTTGAAAGAAACGAAGATGTCACCTGAGGAAATGGAATCAATAGTTATGAAATCACTTGGTATCAAGGCGGCAACCATCACCACCCAAGTCAGTAGCCGAAAAGTTGATTATCTGGTGCTTTCGGCATTGGCAAGTATTGCATCAAGTCTTTCAAAATTTGCCTCAGATCTTCGGATACTTCAGTCACCAGCCTTTGGAGAGTGGAGTGAGCCATTTGGAAAAATGCAGGTCGGGTCATCTGCCATGCCTTTCAAGAAAAATCCTATCACTGCAGAAAATATCTGTTCACTCGCTCGGTATATTGAAACCTTACCGCCCGTTGCACTTCAAAATGCGAGCCATTCCTATCTTGAGCGAACGCTCGACGACTCGGCAAATCGAAGAATCATCATTCCGGAATCATTTCTCGCGCTTGATCAGATGCTCGTATCTGCTACAAAAATTGTCGAAGGATTGGTCATTCATAAAAAAAAAGTTCAGTACAACCTCGATCAATTCGCACCGTTTGCAGCCACCGAAAGTATCTTGATTGCGGTAGTAAAAAAAGGTGCTGATCGGCAAAAAATGCACGAACTCATCCGCGAGATTGCGATGGAAGCATGGAATGAAGTTCAGGAAGGACAGGTAAATCCAATGAGTGACCTTCTGATTCAGAATAAACGTATTCAAAAATATATTTCACCCGAAGAGATCGTATCACTTCTTGATGTGAATAATCATATTGGAGATGTGACACAAAGAATTAATGTCATAATAAAGTCCATAGAAAAAATCACGTAAATTATCATTTTGAACGTGCTATGAAAAAACCACAAGTTGCAATAATTATGGGATCGGACTCGGATCTTTCAGTTATGAAGGAAGCTGCTGAAATACTCAAACGTTTTGGGGTGAGTTTTAAAATGACCGTGATTTCTGCGCATCGTACGCCCGACCGCTCATTCACCTTTGCAAAAGAAGCACAATCAAATGGCATAAAAGTAATCATTGCGGGAGCCGGAGGAGCTGCACACCTAGCAGGAGTGATGGCTGGACTTAGTACGCTTCCCATTATCGGCGTACCAATTTTAACAAAAACACTCGGTGGTGCAGATTCACTTTATTCTACAGTCCAGATGCCCCCCGGTGTACCTGTTGCAACGGTTGCCATAAACGGCGCCTTGAACGCAGGGATTCTCGCGGTTCAGATGCTTGCTATCGCAGATGAAGATTTACAAAAAAAATTGATACAGTTTAAAATTGATTTAGAGAAGAAGGTACTGAAAAAGGCAGAAAAAGTGGAGAAATCATTATAAAGAAAAATAATAAATTGCTCGATGCCGTATTTTCTCAACTTAGCGGGGCACCTACCCCGAATCGTTCGAAAATAGGTATCTTCGCTAACTTGGACTCGGAATTAATTGTTATATATTTCTAGACATCTATGATTTCAGACAAAACCATTCTTGAGGCCATCCCACACGTTTTAAAAACTATTGATGTTCCCGAACTTGGAGAGAAGCATCAGGGAAAAGTAAGAGATATTTACTTCAAAGAAGATATGCGAATTCTTATCACGACAGATCGACAATCAGCTTTTGACGTCATTCTTGGTCATATTCCATTCAAGGGAGCGGTTCTCAATCTTCTTTCACAATTTTGGTTTGAGCAAACAAAATCCATTGTCCAAAATCATATGCGATTTGTTCCTGATCCAAATGTAATGATCACACAAAACTGCACGCCAACGAGTGTGGAGATGATCGTTCGAGGATATATGACTGGGGTCACGAAAACTTCAATATGGTATTCATACGAAAGAGGTGAACGAGAAATATATGGTTTAAAATTTCCTGAAGGCTTGAAGAAAAATCAAAAGTTACCCGAACCCGTACTCACTCCAACAACGCATCCTGAGGTAGGAAGCAAACTTCATGATGAGCGTCTTACCCGAGATGAGATTATTGAACAAAAAATCGTTGAAAAAGATATGTATGAGCAAATGGAGAGGGTAGCATTGTCTCTCTTTGATTTTGGATCAAAACACTGCAAGAAGCAAGGATTGATACTTGTTGATACAAAATATGAGTTTGGTATTTACGATGGAAAGCTCATGCTTATTGACGAGATTCATACTCCAGATTCATCACGATTCTGGAAAGCAGATACGTATCAGGAGCGATTTGACCACGGAGAAGAACCAGAGAATTTCGATAAGGAGTTTTTGCGATTGCGGTACGCTCATGAACTCGGATACACCGGCAATGGTGAGCCTCCAGAAATGCCCAAAGACCTGATTATTGATCTTGCCAAAAGATACATCGCCGTTTACGAAAAAATTAGTGGAAAATCATTTGAAGGGTTTGAGTATCCGATAGAGCAGAGGATACGAGAAGCTTTACAAAAGCTTTAAATTCGAATATGTAAGCTCTCGCTTTTGTACGTGATGTTCAGAGGTCTAATAATGACTTGTTTTTTACCATCTTCAACAGTACCAATGTCATATGCTTTGATCTTGTGTTTTTTTGCGATCCTGATGGTTTTTTGAACATAATCTTTTGGAATAAATACGGCATATCCGCCACCCATGTTGAACGTAGAATAGGCCTCTTCATCATTGAGTCCCGCTTGTTCAACAAGAAATGAAAGGACTGGAGGCACCGGTGGAAGATATGTTATTTGATAGGTGAATTCAGTATTTAAACGCATGAGTTTTCGCCAACCATGACCGGTGATATGAACCATATAGTGAATATCCACTCCCGTTTCAAATAACTCCTGAATCAGTTTTGGATACAAAATCGATCCGTCAAGAATGGCTTCTCCATACATTCGTCCATCGCTCATTTTTGTTTTAAATCCATATTTCAGCTTCTCACCGATCTTTCGTGCAAGGGATAAACCATTGGCATGAATGCCACTACTTTCAAATACCACGATACGATCTCCTGCGACAAGTTTTTCACCAAGAGTTAGTCGATCTTTTGGATCAATGATGCCATAAC
>Ga0210057_1007541_pt1 | contig 13137 bp, 12 predicted proteins | sample CryGeyCG2114_010_2_FD_183968 | JGI IMG/M metagenome (GOLD analysis project Ga0210057, IMG submission 183968) | Groundwater microbial communities from aquifer - Crystal Geyser CG10_big_fil_rev_8/21/14_0.10 (SPAdes) (version 2) | ecosystem: Environmental > Aquatic > Deep subsurface > Groundwater ... | reverse complement strand
AGCTACAAAACCAGAAAACGTACTACACGAAGTGCTCTTCAAAGCAGCATTGTGTAACAAGTTAATCAGCTAATTCTTAGAGAAATTGCATGAATGTCCTGCAAAGCAGGAATCATGCAACAAAGGATTCAGGACCATAATAATATAAAAATTTGACAAAATTTCTTTCAAAAATCCCAAAAACTTAATAAAGCAGAAGCAGAAACTACTGAAACAAAGCACTCGTAGTTTAATGGCTAGAATCCCGGCCTTCCATTCCGAAAGGAGACGAGAGCCGGTTATCCGGGTTCGAACAAGTGTCACGCCGCTTGAGAGGCGGATGGATTCACATCCGTTCATCCCGAGAAAAGTGATGCTAACGAAAGTCCCGGCGAGTGCATATTTTTCTAATGTCAAAATAGGCTGGTGGAATACTCCACGTTTTAATTTACAACAAGTGGTAAGAAAAGATTAAATAGTAATTTAAACCACTACCTTATGGGGAGGATGTGATAATTCTCTGGGAGTTTAGCTTAGAAAATCCAATTGGTTGACCCGTATGGGTTGTAGAACTTCCTTTATTCGCAAGTTCCTCCTCGCAAACTTTTAACAAACACAAAAAGTGAAGAATATCACTTTTGTGCACAAACAAAGCCGTTGCTTTGTTCTGTGAGTTTGATCAAAACAAGACCATAAATTCAATCTTCACCTAAATAACCTTTGTAGGCATGCTTCTGACCTTGTATATCCAAATATTTTTTGATCACAGAATGTAAATTCCAGACACGATAATATAACGGATCCCAATACCTTGATTCGATATCCTTCTTGATGAAAATACTTTCATACCATCCGCCTAATTTTTGAGCAAATTTACTTTTGCCAAACACTCCCTGCCAATCAGGCGTGAGTGAAGCTTTGATCATAATCTGAATCCTTGCATTTGAGAGTCTTTTCTTCCTGCCATTCTCTTCAACATAAATTTCTTTCAGATCCCAGATATGGACGCTCATGCCAATGTTATAACTGATATAATCGGTTACTTTTTTATCCAGCACCCATTTCATCTCCTGTTCTGCTCCCGCGGGCACGGGAACTTTATGCTTATAATCTACTTCATGCCATTGATACTCGTAATTTTTAGCCCAGCTGGTTACAGCTGCATAAAGCCCGTCAAGATCAAAAACTCCTTTGTAACGGATAGTTATCGGAGGTATCGGTATAGGTTTTCCCATGGAATAAATGATTTTTTAGAGTTATATAAAGATTTCTGCATATAAAATGTTTGTTGGTTGATATATGATATATTTGGTCATTCTTTTGTTAAATTATCAACAAATTTTCCTATATAATCATCAATTGACCTCGAATCTTTTCCAATAAAAGAAATTCTTACTGATTCTTGATATGTTTCAGCTTTATAATCAATATGCTACACTATATTGGATGCAATCTCAGGAACAAGAAAAACTTCTTCAACATAATCATATTTTTTGCCATCATTTGAACTTTTAATTAAATTAGAAGTAATACAGATTGCATTTCTAAGAAGATATCCGTGAACTAGACTATCTCTCTTACTAACTAAAACATTTCTCTTGTAAATTTTATCATCTTGAACCCCTTCAAGAACCTGTAGTGAAGTTTTATCATTCATCATTCTAAACCTTATCAAACCAGACCTTAAAACTTTCTTTCTTGACTTTAAACTCAGATGAATTCTTTCCCTTCCCTGCTACTGTAGAAATTTCCATCTTCTCTGCCCCTACTTTTTCCTTGATATCAGATTTAAACTTGCCCAGCATCTTTTCCATCTCCTTGCCAGCCATGACATGAAGGATAATCCTGTCCTGTTTCTCCAACCCCGCTTCTTTCCTTAACCCCTGCGCATTTCTCATCAGTTCGCGAGCATAACCTTCCGCCTCCAGCTCAGGAGTCCTTTCAACATTAAGATATACTGAACCATTCCTGAATCCTGATTCCTTATACAGCTCAGGAACTTCTTTCTCCACGTCAACCATATCTTTTGTTATCTTTACTTTCTTACCATGCAAAGAAAACTCATATGCTCCTTTCTTATCTAAGCTGGAAACGATCTTCTCAGCATCATCTGATAATAATTTTTTGACAATCTCTACAGATAATTTCCCATAAGCCGGACCTATCCTGCTATGGTTAGCTTTGATTAAAGATCTCAAACCGGGTAAATTTTTCATCACTTTGACAGATTTAACATTAGTCTGCCTTTTGATTATCTCTTCCAATGCTTTAACTGATTTAACAACATCATCATTTGAACTTACAATAACCAGTTCCTTAACTGCCCATCTTAGCCCCAAGTTAGCTTTTTCCCTGGCTCCAAGAGATGCCTGGACAATATTCTTAACATTTTCCATCTGCTGCTCAAGTTTTGAATCGATCATCTTCTTATCAAATTGCGGCCATGAATAATGCGTGATACTTGTTTCCTTCAAGGAAAATTGTTGTTTCATGTTTAGATAAACAGCTTCAGAGATGAAAGGAGCTACTATGCTGAACATTTTAAGAAGTTCCATCATCACAGTAAAGATCGCATAAACGCAGGTCTCTTTCTCTTCTTTACTGCCAAGAGAACTTTTATCACGGACCATCTGGATGTAAGTCCTGGATAATTCGAGGAATAATTCTTCTAAAGGAGCTGCCACTTCATCCAGCCGGTATTTTTCCATCAGTTCAGTAACTCTCTTGACCGTAGAATTTGTTCTTGAAATGATGTATTTCTCTTCCAGATCAAACTTGACTTTCTTAAGTTTGAAAGGATTTATATCATTCTCCTGAGATAAATTTATCAGAAGCTTATGAGTGTTCCATAACACCAGCAATAATCTTGATTTAGTCTTACATTCATCCCAGCTGAAATTGATATCCTCCCCGGCATTGGTCTGGAACATGTAATATCTTAACACGTCCGCGCCATGTTTCTCTACAAGTTCATCGGGTGAAATTATATTTCCCAGAGATTTAGACATCTTTACACCCGAAACGTCAGTAACAAACCCGTTCATGTAAACGTTCATGAAGGAGGGTTTCTCTAAAGCCAGGAATGAAGCTACCATCAACAGATTAAACCATCCTCTGATCTGGTCTTTTCCTTCCAAGATGAAATCAGCAGGGAAAAAAATCTTGAACAATTCTTTATTCCCTGGATAGTCTAAACAGTTCCATGATGCAGTTCCGGCGTCAATCCAGACGTCAAGAACATCAGGGATTCTTTTATATTCCTTGCCGTTCTTCTGAATAATGATCTTATCGATCTCAGGGATGTGCATATCCTTAACTTTCTGTCCTGACAATTGTTCTAATTCCGCTACACTCCCTACAACGATGTAATCGTCATCTTCAGCCTGCCAGATGGGCACGGGAGTGCCCCAATATCTTTGTTTTGTGATGGAATTGTCACGTAAATTTTCCAGCCAGGAATCAAAAGCGTTCTTGGCAGATTGAGGATTCCAGTAGATCTTTTTATTAGCTGCTATCATCTTGCTCTTAAGATCTTCAACCATGAAGAACCATTGTTTTGTCGTCCTGAAAATTACCGGCTCATGGCTTCTTTCCCCATGCGGATATTCATGGACATAAGATTCCTTAGCTATCAATGCCCCTGCATCCTCTAAATACTGGATGAATTTCTTGTCGTCAGTCTTGGCTTTCAATCCTGTAAACCCGCCAAAATTTTCAAAGAAACCCTCCTCATTGACACAATTGAATGGAGGAATCCCATTACGATGACCAACTTCATAATCCTCAGGGCCGCATCCGGGCGCAGAGTGGACTAAACCCGTACCAGAAGAATCATCTACAAATTCCTGGCTTAATAATACAGTAAACAATTTACGATTTTTTTGTAATTCCTTAGGTAAATATTCCTTTATCTCCAGTGGATGTTTGTAACTTTGACCTTCCAGCCTGGAACCTTTATATTTTTTGGTAATCTTGAATTTTTCCACGCCTGCTTTCCCCATGACTTTATCGACAAGGTTTTCAGCAATGATCCATGTCTCGTCATCAACTCCTACTTCTGCATAATTTAGTTCAGGATTGACCATCACCGCCAAATTTAAAGGAATCGTCCAGGGAGTAGTGGTCCAGATGACAAAATATTTTTTCTGATCATCCCCATGTTGAAATTTCACGTAGATTGAAGTGTCCCTGACATTTTTATATTCCAATTCATGTTTGGCAACTGCAGTCTGGGTTGCTGCATCCCAATGCATGGTCCTAAGTCCTTGGTATAATCTTTTTTTCTCATGAGCCTTCTTTATCAGCCACCATTCAGCTTCCATAAATTCTTGTTTTATGGGCTGGTAAGGATTTGAGAAATCTAAAGTAGCGCCTAAACGCTGAAAATCTTCATCCATCTTCACCATCATTTCAATACAAAACTTACGGCATTCTTCCATAAATTTTTTAACTGAAAATCTTTCAATATCATCCTTATTTTTCAACCCCAGTTTTGCCATCGTCTTTTGCTCTGTAGGCAGACCATGCATGTCATAGCCCATCCTGTCCCAGACATTGAAACCATTCATTCTTTTATAACGAAGAACCATATCTTTCAATCCCATGTTCCAGGCATGCCCCAGATGTATATGGCCTGAGGTATAAGGTGGACCCTGCAGAAAATAGAACTTTTTACCTTTCCTATTTTTTTTACGCAGAACTTCAGTTATACGGTTTTCCTTCCAGAATTTCAGGATTTCAGGCTCTAATTTCTGATGATTGTAATTGAGGAATTTCATTGTAAGCTAATAGTTAAAGGTTTTTTATAAACATTATGCTGTCACTGGCTTTTATGAAACCCTCGCCAATATGGCCAGTGAGCACTATAATATTCCCTCAGAAATCATGAAAAGATTTCTGGGGTCCCAAAAACGTCGTTGCGTTTTTCAGGACGCAAGACAAGCCATGCCCTCTCTATCAAAAAGATAAGTTATATACGTGGTGATTATACTACTAGAGAGGGTGCGAACGAGAGGGTTTCATAAAAGCCGCCGCATGGTAATTAAGCTGCCATCTCTCTATAAAGTTCTCTTAATTTATGCGATCTTCCCAATTTGGCAAGTACTTTAGAGATTGTTTGCTCCACACACTGTCTGGAAGATCCAAGTTCATCGGCAATTTCCTGGTAAGTTCTGAACTCTTCACCATATGGAGTTCTATCTCGTTTCAATGTATTTTCTTCTCCAATACCAAAATACATATAGAGCATCTGTTGAGCTTTGGGATTTATCTCATATCTCTCAAATGAGACTTCAAGATGTTCCAGAACTTCTCTTCTAAATACTATCTCTTCAACTCCTTCACCATGATGTTTCAACTTTCTGATGATTCCATATTTGTTTTCTTCACTGCCGCTTCCTTCAATAGAAATTTCACTGCTTGATCCTTTCACATTACTTTTATTATTTTCCAGATAGCGGGAAATATTGTTCCGAATCCAAAAGCGCGCGTAAGTTATGAATCTGACGCCTTCACGGTAATCAAACTTATTTGCAGCTCTTAGAAGAGCTTTGTCACCTTCAGCATAAAGATCTTCTATAGTTACTGAGCCTAAACTATTATAATCCGCAAAATTGTTGCAAAAATTCACCACAAAACCTTTATTTGGCTGGACAAATCTATTCCTTAATTGCTGCCACCTGCCCTGAAGTCTTTCCACTTCCGTCTTTACCGATATTTTTTGCGGCTTTTTACTTAATTTTTCATCATAGAAATCGCATAAATCTTCCAGCATTTCCCACTTATTTATTCCATTAAAATGACTGCAAATTTTTTCTGCAGCCTCTTCATCAGTAAGATCAGTGCATTCTTCTTCTAGAGATAGATATCCGGCAGTGATTTTTGGTATCTTTTTTGTTTCTCTGGCTGTCTTACTTAATCTAGAAACTAAATATTCTCCTATCACCGACCTATCCGATGCATAAATAACTCTGACCAAATCACTTCTTGTCTTCTCAATCTCCTTAGCTATTTCGGCCTCCAGTTTTATAGGTAGTAAAACATTAGAATCTTTTAGCAAAGCACATAAAGCCATATTTTTACTACGTGTCAGAAATCATTTTATAAATATTCTGATTTAAAGATTAATTAATTTAAATGACAGCATACTAAGATGTCAAAATAGGACTGGCGGAATCTCAGCGTTTCAAGATAATCACATTCCCTCTTCCCTTCTTGATCTTTTCAACCTTGCCTTTATGTTCAAGTTCAGTAACTATCAAGCTGACTTTAGCTTCAGAAAGGTATAACATCTCCTTTCTAAGTTCCTTCTGGCTGATCCTGCCATCGTGTTTCTTGATAATCTCTAAAGCATTTTCAACATAACCTGGTTCCTGAGCCAGTTCTTCTTTATGCTGTTCAAGAGTTTTTTTACTCTCCTCCTTCATTTTCTTTCTAAATTTTCTTAATGAGCCAAACTTTTTTCTGGCTTTAACAATCCTATAAAGCGCAAACAGAATTATCAGGCCTGCTATGATGTAAGAGAGGGAGTTTTTTTCCTCTCCTGGATCTATGCCTAGTGGGTCTTCGGTTTCCTGCCATAATTCATCTTCATCGGCAAAACTTGGCAATAAAAATATGTCAAAAACAAATTTTCCTTCAGAGGAATCAATCTCCACCTTTTCCTGAACAATGTATTCACTGTTTCTGGCGGTTAGAATATAATCGCCTGGAGAAAGTTCAAATGAATAAGTTCCATCCTTAGAAAGATATTTTTGTAATGGTTTAGTGTTAACTTCAACAATAACATCAGATTCAAGCTCTAAATAAGAATTATAGATGCTGCCTTCCAATGTTGCAGCAGCTGCCAGCGATGGCAGGAGTAAAACCATAAAAATTAATATGTGAAATTTTCGGTTCATAAACTAAATATTTTATTATTATTATAAAAATCTACCGCATAAGTAGTTGCGGACAAAAATAAAGCATATTTTAGCACTATTGCCAAAGGAGGCGCATTTTGTGAGCAGGGCACGGCACGATTACGGTGACAAATATTTAACTTTAATTTATGGTCACCGTGTGCCTCCATTGGCACTGCTCACAAAATCTACGCGCCGTGCATAGTGCTAAAATTATGCGAAACTAATGTCCTCAACTAAAGTTGCAATAAAGACATTTTTGCCTTCATTTCGCAAATGAAAGAAAAATAAAGTTTCTTAAAGTTTTAGAACCCAAAAATAAGTTATTTTGCAAGTATCCTTAAAAGTATCTTTAAAAAGAATTTCCTTCACAACAATTCCAGACAAAATCAACAGGAGGTTGTGAAAAAATGAAAAATTATATACAAAAAGCTGGAGCGGCAGCTGCTCTATTATTATTTTTATTAAGCATAGTACCGGTAGCTCTGGCGGACTTAAGTCTGGACGTGAGTATTGAGACAGATGCCAAAGTTTCAGGCAATTCAGCTGAAGCAAGTGTGGACAGCGAAGCGAAAGTAAATAGTAACTCTGGTTCTGAAAAAGATTCAGATGAAACTGAAAAAGACAAGAATAGATCTGGAAGAATTGCCATCAATGGAGAAGTAAGAAACAAGATTAACATTAATAACAGGGAAGTTTTAGAGAAAAGAGATGATTTTAGAAATATGGCTGAAAAAAGATTACTGGAAGCAAAAGATAGAATCCAGGAAACCAGAGAAAATTACCTTAAGATAAAGGAAAGACATCGTTTAGCCATCGAAGAGCATCAAGAGCAGCGTGAGAAAGTTAGAACTCTTGATAACGAAGCCAGAAGATGCAGAAATGGAGATAGTGAAGATTGCAGAGAAAAGAAAGTTGAACTTAAACTAGGCGTAATTGTTCATCTGGAAAAAACGATCAATGTTGTTGACAGAGCTTTAGATAAGTTAAAGGACAGGGTTGAAAATATCAAGGATCTAAGTGAAAATGAGAAGGAAAATGCGCTTGATTTGATTATTTCCCTGGAAGTTGAACTTGACGCTTTAAAAGAAAAGGTTGAAAATTTTGATGAGAACACATCAAGGGAAGAAGTAAGTTCTGCTATAACAGAACTTAAAGATATCGCTCAGAAAGCAAGAATGCTGCAGAAAAGAATTGTAAGTCTGCTGATAAATGCAAAACTTGGAACTCTTGTCGAAAAACATGACGAGTTCAGGAACGGCATGGAATTAAGGATTGATACCTTGGTCGAACTGGGAGCTGATGTCTCTGAACTTCAAGAACTTCTAGATGAGTTTGACCAGAAAGTTGAGGAGCTTGAAGAAAATTACCAGACTGCTCAGCAGAAATGGCAGGATTCTAACAACAAAAGATTTGATGTTTTTGTAAGAGAAGTCAGGGAAGCCCAGCATCAGGTAAGGAAGGACCTTCAGGAAACTAAAAAGATCTTAAGAGAATTCATCAAGGTATATCAGGAACTGAAGAATGAGCTTGATGAAGTTGATCTTGAAACCGATGCAGAAGTAAATGCCGAAGTTGAAGTCGACGTTGAGGCAGAAGCTTCTGTGGAAGCAGAAAATTAGAAAGTTTTTTAACTTTCTTTTTCTTTTCTCAAGATACAACAAAAATGAAGATACTCAATCTTGTCTTGATACTGCTGGTTTTAAGCTTAGCTCTAACTGGATGCGTAGAACATGGCCTTAAGTCAGAGGAATCTGCTGACAGCATTGCAGACAGTCCAGAGGAGGGAGAAATCTCATCCGGTCTGGAAGATCTTGATGATCTGGAATCCTTAGAAAAAGACCTTGAAGAAGATCTCGGGTTAGAGGAACTGGAAGAATTAGATTACTGATAACCAAAAACTATTTATTCTTATTTTTATTCTGGTTATATTAGGTGATTTGATCATGGAAATAACTCCAAACTATTTTGAGAAGATAAATTTGAAAGTTGCTAAAATCAAGGCCGTAAAGAAACATCCCCAGACAGGCGATTACGTTCTTCTTATTGATATAGGCGCAGTAGGAGCTGATAAACAATTAGTTGCAGATCTCAAAAAGTCTTATAAGATGGAAGAATTGGTCGGCAAACAGATCATTTATGCGCAAAATACTGAACCCATAGTTGTTGAAGGGATAGAAAGCATAGGTCTGCTGCTGGTAACCTCAAAGAACAGCAAGCCAGTATTGTTATGCCCTGAGAAGAAAGTTACTCTGGGAGCTAAAGTTGTCGGCTTGAATAACAAGGAAGTTGGGTTTAAGGAGTGAATGACTTAAGCTGCTTTATTTTCCTTCTTTTTAGAATTATCATTAGCCACTTTTCCTTCCAAATCTGTTTTTTTGATTCTGTGCGCGCCAACAATTTTCCTGAGATCCGAATCTGTTACCGCCCCATTCTCATGATAAGCCTCCAGAATTTGTCTGCCTTGATCTAAAGTTAATCCTTCTGCGCCAACTTTTTTCACACCAGCATATTTTAGGATGTTTTCTTTTGTGCTCAAGGTATCTTCTAAATGACTTCCTGCTGCTTCCTGAAGTCTTGCAGTTGTTTGTTGATATATCTGTTGTTTCAGAGCCGGGAAACGATCTTTAAGGTTTTTACCTTCTCTGGCAACAATTTCTTTTACTTGATTGGTTGATACCCCCACATAAGTTTGGAACAATAATTTTTTATCAAATTCTTCTAGATCCTTAGCTGTTTTAAAATATTTAGCTGCATCACTGGTAACGTGCCCAGTTAAAGTTTCAACAAACTTTTTATTTGTTTCGGAATCATCTAGTTTCATAAAATCAGGATTTCCTTTTTCATCAAGAAGATGTTCTTTAACTGCTTTAGTATAAGCTTCAGTTAATGAAAGGTCTGTTCTATCAGCTAACCTGTTAGCATGGGAATATAACTTTTGATGTTTACTTATATATTCCGGGGTCTTATCCTCTTCTTTTTTCTTACTCATAAGAATAAAAAGAATATTGACTATTATAAGCTTTTCGTTATGGTAAAATAATTAAGAAAAAATGAAAATCTAATTAGATTCACCAGATTTAGCCCAAGCTTTATTCTTGACATCTTCAGGTGTAACCATTCCATTGTCAAGGTATTTGTCAACTAAATAAGCTAAGTCAGCTTCATCTTTAACTTTCTTAGCATCGACCTTATCTTTCGCTCCGATCTCTTCAACGATCCTCTCAGCATCAGATACGCTAAGGTATTTTGTTGCCGCACTACCATAATTTTCCATTACATGGCCTAGTAAGGCATTTCTTTCAATTAACATACGACCCAGTTCGCCTAATTTAAGTTTATCTTCTTTTGCATTTAATGGTCCAAGAACTGATTGATGTGAAACTCCTGAAAAAAGATACCCTAACTTAAGAGCTTCAGAGGTATACTTAATCCTGCCTTCATCATCTTTTTCTAATTTTACTTTAAAATAATTTGCTGCTCTATCTGTAGTAGCTTGACTAAACTTATCAGCAGCTTTTCTTCTTTCTTTTTCATCTTTGAGTTTATCAACTGATGGTAAACGCCCATCATCATCTAAAAAATGCTTCTGCAGTTCTACAAGCCCTTCATAAATAGCTAATGTTGCCGCAGATTCATAACCTTGAATGCTTTCCTTTTCCTCTCTATATTCTTTTAGTCCCATTTTGATTGTAATTACCTCATTTTTAGTGCTTTTTTGAGTTAAAATACCCTTTTACTTATAAACTTTTCTGCTTATTCATCACTTAATAGTGACATTAAACCTGGCAAGTAATCTTCCAGCTGTATATTTTGAAAACTTACTGCTCCATCACGAACTTTCAAAATGCCTGTCTGCCCTTTATCAAGCTGTCCTGAATTCCAGTAAAGTTCTCCCACAGTTTCCCCTTCTGGAACGGGAATAACATTTCCATCATGCGCTCTGTGCCCTGATTCATGAAAATGACCGGAAACTGCCTTTGTTACACCTAATTCCTTGTACAAATCTCTTAAATCTTCATTCCCTCTGTTTTCTCTTTTTATGGTTATGCCTTGAATCATGGCAAAATGTTCGACTAATTTTTCAGAGATATTATCTCCTACTCGTTCTTTAAGCTCTTGTTCAAGATATGCCCCAGGAATTACTCCGCCTTGATTTGATTCTCCAAAATAAGCCATGTCAACAGCTTGGTCTATATTACCTTCAAACCTCCTTGGAACATGGCAGATGACAATTGTTTTATCTGGTTCTGTTACTAAACCACGCAAATCATTCATGTTTGAAAATCTTATATGACCGCCAAAATGGTCTTCATTTACTGTTTTTTCATGAGCTTCAACGGAATGAGCAACTAATCCCTTCTTAGTTCTTACATACAAACCAGAAGGAGTATTCTCATCATTGGTAATAATATATTCGCCACCTGAAACAAAATCAGAACCAGGTAAAAATACTAAGTGATGCCCATTTGCTTCCACTTTGGGACTTTCAAATGTACTGATCAAATTAGGATATTTTTCTTTAAAATGATTAGATACAGGGTCAAAAACAGAAATTTTCTCATGACTTCCTGGATGGAAGTAAGATTCTAAACCACTTTCCCCCAAGGTTTCCAAAATTATAGCTAGATATTCCTGACTAGCTTGTAAATTTCCCTGCCATTCCCCTATATCGCCATTAGCGATAAGAACTTCTGCGCCTAAACTCTTAAGGAGATTTACCGCATGCCTAACTATGTATGGGTTGTCATGCACATCTGAGAGTATTCCATAAGATGTTTCCTGAACCATTTTAATTAATTATATCCATGTTTATTTTTTAAGTGGATCCATCAACAATAAAACATATTTTCCATCTTCCCTGTTGGTTGGAAAATATTTGTTAGCAGCGTCTCGTACCATCTCTGGTGTAACTGCATCTATGTTTTGCAAGTATAATTCAGGATTTAGTCCTATATCCAATTTAACTTCAATTGCATCAACGTGACCTTCATTTGTTTCAAAACCTTTCGCCAAATTATAAGCTCCATTTCTATTAATTCTTGCTAACTCATCTCCATCAACAAGTTCATTTTTTAGACAATTCATTTCATTAAAGACAGCATCCAGAGCCTCGTTTATTCTTGCAGCCTGGACATTTCCAGTAACATAGATTGCGCCTCCACCCCTGGCAGCATAACTGCTTCCAATTCCATAGGCGAGCCCCATTTCCTGACTAACTTTTTTGAATAATCTTGAATTTGCATCTCCACCCAGAATTTGGACAAGTCTTCCAACAGCCCAACTGTCTTCTTCCTCGTATTCCGGAGCAACAAGACCAATGCGGAAATAGGCACTGCTGCTTTCAGGATTATCAGCATTTAACAATTCCAGAGCATGTCTGTGAAGAACTGTTTTACTCTCTAAATCAGGATTTTTTGGAAAATCATATTTTGCTCCTTCACCTCTTGGTTTATCTGCAAAATATTTAGCAATCAATTCATCAACATTTTCAGGCAATGCGCCTGCCAAAATCAGATCCATATTATTTGGATTATAACCTCTTTCATGAAATGCTTTAAAATCATTTGATGTTGCTCTTTCTACGACCTCTTCTTTTCCTAAAACAAAATAAGTATGTGGTGAATCAACACCAAAAAGAGAATCCATGAAATCACTGTTGTCTTCAAAAGCTGGATTACTTTTTGCATCTGCCATTTCACGTAAAACTCTTTGTCTTTCTTGGTTTACTCTTTCCAAATCAAATCTTGGATGAAAGACTACATCAGAGATAAAATCAAGATATAATTCTAAATCGTCAGCCAGCATGCCAACTGGAAAACTAGTTTCAGAAGAACTTGTACTAGCGTTAATATTTCCAAACGTCCCCATAATTTTTTCTGCTTTATCAGGAGCATATTTCATTCCACCGCCTTTCATAACAATATGTTCTAAGAAATGAGCCAAACCTTCTTCTCCATTTTTTTCATGAAGCCCGCCATGATGAACTCTTAACCTTCCAGATATTGTTTGAGTAGGCGTGTTTTGCAAAGCTACAAATAAGCCATTATCTAATTGAAATTCTCGATAATTTCCGTTTAAAGTCGTCATTATATTTTCTCCATAAGCATTTTTTGTGTTGCCAATTCTATAGAGGACTTTGATTAACCCTTCTTTTTAATATTTTCGGCAATTTTTTGCTAATTTTCACTTTTCCTTAACTTCTTTTTTTGTTTTTCTTTTCATTTTCTTTGTCTTTTCCCTCATTTTTACATAGCTA
>Ga0210057_1007536_pt1 | contig 13143 bp, 13 predicted proteins | sample CryGeyCG2114_010_2_FD_183968 | JGI IMG/M metagenome (GOLD analysis project Ga0210057, IMG submission 183968) | Groundwater microbial communities from aquifer - Crystal Geyser CG10_big_fil_rev_8/21/14_0.10 (SPAdes) (version 2) | ecosystem: Environmental > Aquatic > Deep subsurface > Groundwater ... | reverse complement strand
GGAACCGGAAAGCTTGTCCAGAGGCGGGCCTTCGGATATAAGAGCTTTAGAAACTATCGATTGCGAACGCTAAGTGCTTGTCTTTTTAAGACTTTTTGAATCTATCTGCAGTTAAATGAAGAGAACCCCTATATGCGCCCTGGGATTGCGCAACCCCTTCTAGCGATTTTCTAACTTTCTGTTTTTAAGAATTAAATTTGGTCTGCGTGACTGGATTTGAACCAGCGACCCCCAGCACCCCAAGCTGGTGCTCTACCAAGCTGAGCCACACGCAGACGTCCTTTTGGGATAGCCAAAAAGATAGGTTTTTCACGGCCACAAATCAACTACATAACGCAGCATTGCTACCAAAAAAGGGAAGTCACTTATTAACGTGGGCTTGAGGTTTTTGGGCTAACCAACGAGGCGTTTGATTTTTCGGATTTGGATCAGGATGTCATCAAACTGATCTTGCAGACCTTCAATTTTTTGAGTCATTGAGCTGATCTCGCGATCTTTTTTGACTTCAGAGCGTACAAAAGATTTCAGGTCCTTCAATGCTCCCCGTGCGCCCTCGATTGAAAATCGATCTCGGTGCAAAAGCTTGCGAATCAAATAAGCATTCTCGACATCTTTGCGAGTATAATAGCGCTGATTGTTAGAAGCCTTTTTAGGCTTTAAAACTTCGAACTCGCTTTCCCAATAACGAAGCACGTATTGCTTGATCCCCAGCATATCGGCCACTTCACCGATCTTAAAACCCATCTTCGTGGGGATCGAGTTAATTTCTTCAAGCAGTGCTTCATCACAAAGCGCGGCTGGCAACGACATCATTGCTTCCGTCGGAACGTCGACATTCATTGACGTCGGAGCGGAGGCTGCCTTTGCGGGCTCAGCATATTTGTCCTCTAAAACAACCTCGGTGGTTGGTTCAGAGTTTTCAGTAATGATTTCAATCGTTGTCGTCATGATCGTCCTCTTCCTTGTCGATCAGGTGGGCATACTCTTCTCCGTTGAGCATGGCCTTGAGCACTTGGCTCGGGCGAAAAGTTAAAACCCGACGAGCACTGATTTTGATCTGTTCGCCCGTTTGTGGGTTTCGTCCCACGCGTTCATTTTTTCCGCGAACAACAAAGTTACCAAAACCAGAAATTTTGACTTTGTCGCCGTCATGAAGAACTGTCTTCAAAGTATTAAAAACAAGCTCCACCAGCTCGGAAGCTTCCTTCTTGGAGAATCCAATTTTCTGATAAACTTTTTCGACAATATCCGCCTTGGTCATTGTCGATTTTCCGATGTTTTGTCCTGCCATGGCCACAACCAACCTTGTTATTGTTCTTCACAAATAGGCTAGCAAGTTATTGAAACGAATCAAGAATTTATAGCGAATTGGCAGAATTTTATGACAATTTAACGGACTGTGATTTGATGCTGAGCTTTTAAATGCTGCAGGACCTTCTCGATGGAGGCATTCACCACCTCATCGCGCAGCGTGTCTTTTTTATCCTGATAAAGCAGTCGGAAAGTCACGGACTTGAGTCCACCCTCTAACTTTTCACCCTCATAAACATCAAAGACCCCTACAGAGCGCAGAAACTCTCCCGCGACATCACGAATCTCCCGCCGAACCGAGCCCACCGGCAATGTTTTTTGCATCACCAAAGCCAAGTCTCTCTGAATAGATGGGAATCTTGACGGAGTCTCCACTCGGAGTCCTCGCGGTTGCCCCTTCAGCAAAAGGTCTAAATTCATTTCCGCCAATGCGGCTGAGACCCGAACTTTTTCCTCTTCCAACAAAACCGGATGAAGAGTCCCGATAAAGCCGACCTTCTGCCCCTCCACCATCAGATGGGCGGCCTGTCCTCGGTGCAGAAAATTTGGAATCTCTCCTCGGTTCTGAACCGGAACCCATTCATAGTCAAAAATATGAAAAGTCTTTAACCAAGTCTCCATTGCTGCCTTCAGCTCAAAGACAATAGGATTTTTGGGTTCGGGTTGCCAAAAGTTCCATGGATATCCCCATGCGCTCAGCCCCAGGCGCCAATGCTCTTTATAACTTTCAGGGCCCTCAAAAGAAAATGTCTTTCCAATTTCAAACAAACGGCCATTTTCATTTCCCTGGTGAAAATTGCCACAGAGATTTCGAAACAATCCATAAGACAAAGTTTTCCGCAGGCAATTTTGTTCTTCATTCAATGGATTCAAAATTTTCACGGGCATCTCACTCAAATTGAGCCCGGCCAGATTCATGTTTGCATCACTCTTGACAAAATGAAGTTCAGATTTAGCTCCCACCAACGCCAAGTGCACCGCTTGACTAAACCCTTGTCCTCGGAAAATTTCAGATGTTTTTCTTTGCAACAGGTAATTGAGATCATGAGCACTCGGCGCAAGATCTATATTGTCTGGCAACCTTTCAGGAATTTGGTCATAACCATTGAGTCGTGCGTACTCCTCAACAAGGTCCATATCCAACTCAAGATCAAACCGATAGGACGGAGGTGTGACCCGATAATCGCCGTCCGCCAACACTTCCAACTCACAACCCAGGCCTTTCATAAAAGCCTCAAATTTTGAGCCCTCAGCTGCATAACCCAGTCGTTCCGAAACCGTTGCCAATTTAAGGTGAACCTTCTCCTTGCTCTGTCGTGCAGGGTAGACATCATAGGGCTCTGACAGAGCCTCTCCCCCGGCGACTGATAAAATCATCTCTGTCGCGCGCTCCAGTGCAAACAACGAGCCCTCTGGGTCAACTCCGCGAGCGAAACGATAACCAGAATCGGTATTCAGACCATGTGCCCTCAAACTCTTTCGAACCGACATCGGAGAAAAATAAGCCGACTCTAGAAACAGAGAAGTGGTTGTTTCTGTCACACCCGAATTTTTTCCGCCAATCACGCCGGCGACGCACAAGCTGCGCTGGGTGTCACGGATCATCAGTTCTTCACCGGACAGAGTCAGCTCCGTCCCATCCAAGGTCGTGAATTTCTCTTGCGGTTGAGCTAATTCCACGATCACTTTTTTCCCATTAATTTTTTCCGCATCGAAGGCATGCAAAGGTTGCCCCAGCTCAATCATCACATAGTTAGTGCAATCAACAACATTGTTGATGGAATTGACCCCCACGGACTCCAGACGTTTCTGGAGCCAATCGGGACTCGGGCCCACCTTAACCCCCATCAAACAACGACCCGTATAACGTGGGCATAGATCTGAGTTTTTAACTTCTAAAGCCATCTCATTTCTGCTGGAGAGCGAAGACACCTTTAAGGCATCCGCACTTCCCATTTTCAACTGCGGCTTCTTGAGCCCACGCCCTAAAAGACAAGCAATTTCTCGAGCCAAACCAAAATGGCTCAGACAGTCCGCCCGATTGGCCGTGACCTTCAGCTCAAAAATGACGTCATCCAATCCTCGGTATTCGGCGAAGGATCTTCCGATGGGAGCATCTTCTGGCAAGATTTCAATGCCGTCACTTTTTTCCGTCAGACCGAGTTCTTTCAATGAACAAAGCATACCGCCGCTCTCGATCCCGCGAACAACAGCTCTCTCAATCGAAAAATTTCCCGGCAATACCGCCCCGGGGAGAGCCACCACCACACGGTCATTGGTTTTGTGGTTCTGAGCTCCACAAACAATCTGATGAACAACCCCTTCACCCGTCATCACTCGGCACAAGGACAATTTATCCGCATTGGGGTGCCGATCTTTTTCCAAAATCATTCCAACAACGACAAAACGGAAGCTTTCAGATCGATTTTGAATGTCCTCGACCTCAAGCCCTGCTTTGGTCAACAGGTCTGCCAATGCCGCAGGCTTTTTGATAAATTCAGAGACATCAACAAAATCATTTAACCACTTCAAAGATATCTTCATCGCTGCAAACCTATTCCGGGTCTTTGATTCATTTCAGAGACTCACTCAAACTGTTGATTGAATTTCAGATTGTTCTCAACAAAAAGACGAATGTCTTCCACTCCATATTTAATGATCGCCATACGTTCAATGCCAAAGCCAAAAGCAAAACCCTGCCATTCGGGATACTGAACTCCGGTAAAACCAAAAACTTTGGGATTGATCAGGCCACACCCCCCGATCTCGATCCATCCAGAACTTTTGCACAAACTGCAGCCCTTGCCTTTGCAAATGGGGCATGTGCAGTCAATTTCCGCCGAAGGCTCCGTGAACGGAAAAAAGCTCGGACGAAATCGAGTCTTCAATCCAGCACCGAAAAATTCGCGCACAAAAAAACTGACAGTGCCCTTCAGGTCCGCCATAGAAACGTGACGATCCACACACATCCCTTCAATCTGATGAAAATGCGGCAAATGAGAAATATCGCTGTCACATCGAAAGACAGCTCCTGTTCCCAGAATTCTCAGGGGTGGTCTTTCCGACTCCATGGAATGAATTTGAATCGGCGAAGTATGTGTTCTCAACACATGGGTGGGGTCGATGAAAAAAGTGTCCTGCATATCCCGAGCCGGATGGTTCGCAGGAATATTCAGAGCCTCGAAATTGTAAAAATCCTTTTCAATCCAGGGCCCCTGGCGCAAAGAATAGCCCAGGCGAGACATAATCCGAACAATCTCATCGGTGACCTTAGCGACCGGATGCTCCGACCCCTGATTCCCACCCCCAACAGCTGGTAAGGTTAAATCCATCTCCTCATTGGCCATTTTTTCTTCGATCTCGTGAGCTTTTAATTTCAGCTCGGCCTGCTGATAGGATTGCTCCAAAGCCTGCTTGACCTCATTGACCAACTTGCCAAACAGAGGCTTCTCTTCTTTGGGCAAGGAGGCCATCTCCTTCATGATCTCCGTCAAGAAACCATTCTTTCCTAAGAATTCAACTTTAACCTCGTAAAGATCTTTTGAACTTGCGGCCCCTTGCATTTTAGCCAGAGCTGACTGCCGAAGTTCTTCCAGTTTTGTTTGCGCATTTTGGGCTTGTGACATATGGTCAAAGATACTCCATGGCTCATAAAAACAAAAGCAATATCTCTCCCTACAAAACCCAGCGCCCCGAGTCGGCTACCACTCCGCGAGACCTGCGTGGGAAACACAAAAAACCCCAGCAAATTTACTCGGTGGAAGAAGCCAATGACCGCTTGGCAGATATCTTTCGCAACCACAATTTCACGAGCGTGAGCCACACACAAAGACAACAGTTGGCTCATTTTTATCGCCTCCTCATGGAGAGCCAAGAAAAAGAAAACTTCACGCGCCTTCTGACAATCAAAGACATTGGCATTCGCCATTTTATTGATTGCCTGATTGTCCCCCAGCTCACGGAACTTCAATTTCCTCTGATGGATCTGGGCTCAGGCCCTGGCTTCCCAGGAATACCGTTGAAAATTTTCTACCCTGATCAAAAAATTATTCTCGCCGAAGGGGTCCAACGACGGGTCGAGTTTCTCAAATCTATTCGGGAAAAAATGCAACTTCAAAAACTGGACATCATTGGCAGAAATATCAACCCATACTTTGCCTATCCGGTTCAAGGAGTGATCACTCGAGCGGTCGAAGATGTTCGCAATACATTGAACAATGTTCTGACCAGTTTGCAAACCGGCGGTCGAGTCTATTTTATGAAAGGCCCCAAGGTTGATCCAGAACTGGCCGTGGCAGAGAAAGAAGTGGGTGAATTTTATACTCTTGAAAAAGACATCGCCTACACCTTGCCCGAGACCTCCCACCAGCGACGTTTGCTGGTTTACCGCAAAATTAAAATGGCCCCGCTCCCAGACTTTGACGAGGAGCCTTGGCCCGAGGACGGCCCGTGAAAAAATACTCCGTTGAAAGCCGAGACAACAAACAGTTCCGGATGTTTCACAGCCTCACAACCTCGAAGGGCCTCAAACAAGAAGGCCTGTTTATTCTTTCGGGACCTCAGTTGGTTCAAGAATTTCTTAAAAAACCAACCCTAAAAATAAATGCCGAGCTGATCTCGTCAAAAATGCAGAGCCTTCGGGGAGCCGACAAACTCTTGTCTCCCGAATTGGATTTTCCTGTATTCAGTTTCAACACGGAACTCTTCAACGAACTGGATGTCCTTGGAACCCACTCGCCCCTCTTGGTGCTCGAACAGCCAAGCCTGGCGACCTGGAATTTTGATCAAAAAATTTCTGGACTCCATCTCTTGTGTCCACTGGGCGATCCCGGCAACTTGGGCGCAGTTCTTCGAAGCGCAGAGGCCTTCGGTGTCGAAAAAGTGATTCTATTGCAAGAGAGCGCTCATCCATTTTTACCCAAGTCAGTCAAAGCTTCCTCTGGCAGCGTCTGCCGACTGCCCCTATTCAAGGGCCCATCTAGCAAACAACTTCCCCGCTTCCAACACGCCGAGCTCGTAGGCCTCGACATGAAAGGGAAAAAACTTTCTGAATTCCAGTGGCCAAAGTCTTGTTACTTGCTCGTTGGCGAAGAGGGTGCAGGTCTTCCCAATCATGCCGATCTTCAAAAAATATCTATTCCAACCAAAGGAGTCGAGTCTCTCAATGCCAGCATTGCGACCAGCCTGGCCCTTTACGACCACGCCTTAAAAAAATCCCTTTAAAATTTTTCTTCATCCCGCCTTCGACCAATGCGAATCAAGAGATGAGCCCCACAGACGAGTGTAAAATTCCCCGAAGCAGAACGCGAGGAGTGGAAAAAAGCCCCGCGCCAGACGCCTCCTGCAACAGATCGACTCTAGAAACGGAATGACTTTTGTATATTCAACTTGATGCCGGCCTCTTGAGGGAGACCCTTCCTTCGGGCCGGCAGTAGATCTCTTCCACCCTAAGGAGAAATATATGGCCATTCGCCTTCCCCCACTGCCCTTTGGAAAAACTGCGCTTTCTCCTCTGATTTCGGAACGAACTCTTGAAATTCATCATGATAAACATCACGCCAAATATGTGCAAAATACCAATGATCTCGTCCGTGGAACCGAATATGAGGACATGGAGCTCGAGCAGTTGATCTTGATCACGGCCTATCATTTGAAACACCATGAAATTGAAAAAAAGATTTTAAATATTTTTAACAATTCGGCCCAGGCCTGGAACCACGCATTTTATTGGAATTGCCTTCACCCTCAAAGAACTAAGCCTCTGAGTGAAAATATGAAATCAACCTTAGCCAAAAATTTTGGAAGCTATGATCAATTTTCTTCTCTTTTCAAAGCTGCCGGCAAAAGCCTCTTTGGCTCAGGTTGGGTCTGGCTGGCGAAAGACGAAATGGGAAAACTGTCTATTGTCGCTGCTAAAAATGCACAAAACCCAATGACCGAGGACAAGACACCTCTTTTGGTCTGCGACGTGTGGGAACATGCATACTATCTCGACTGTCAGAATGACCGTTCTAAATATTTGGAGAATTTCTTTCAGCTCATCAACTGGGATTTCGTCGAACAGAACCTGGACCGGCCCCATCTTCATTATGAAGTTGTAGATCAATATCAAGAAACTCTGGTTTACTCAGAAGCCAAGTACTGACTAGAATTAATGGCGGGCTTCGCTCCGGATTCAAAACAGGGAATCAATAACTTTCGAACTTCCAGGGGTGGTTCTTTTTCCCAAAGGCTCAAAACATAACCACCGCCACCAGAACCCGTTGGTTTTATCGCCAGCGCTCCCTGTTGACGAAGCCACTCGACATGAGATTCGACACAAAGACCCCATCGCTCAAAACAGGTATAAGCTAAATCCATCGAAGATTTTAAGAGAGGCAATCCTTGAATCTCTTCCGACGAGAGGGCCTGCTGCGCTAGATTCACGGCTTGAGCCATGTCTTGATCAATGCGCTCGCCGAGCTTTGGATTTGATTCGAGCAACGACTTCACTTTATTGACGCACTCTAAAGTCACTCCTCTTTTCCCGGAGTACGAAACATAGCAATGCGGCTGCCAGCGAACTTCGATAGACGCCCTCTCTCCAGAGCGCGAAAATCGCAAGGGCGATCTCGACAAAGCGACGGCGATATCGACCCCGCTGCTCTCCCCATGAAACAGATTCTCTAGAGTTCTCGCAAATTCATAAAGCTGGTTTGTGGTTATCAATTTCATCGCCAAAAACCATTGGGCAATCCCAACACACAAAGCTGCAGAGGCACCAAGGCCAGCACCCACTGGTATGGAACTATGGGCTCTTAAAACACCCCTCAGATCGGCCCGGGATACCTTACTTAGCTGGCAAGCCTTCTCAAGCACACCCCAAACCAATAGCTGCAACTCTTCGCCATGATCTCCGGCAAGCTCCAACGTCAGCCCTTGTGAAACTTTATCCTGATAGGCCAAAGACAGCGACCGAGACTCCAGAGGGAACACCAGCGCGGGACAACCCCGAAGTACGGAGTGCTCGCCCGCCAAAATCCATTTCCCAGGGACCTGGGTTTCAAATGAAGCCAACGGCATTCCGTTCATCGAGTTTCCTCGCGCAATTCGTTGCACTGAAAGATATTGAATTCTTTTTGAAATTCACCGCGGATTTTGTGCGCCAATGCTTTTTGATCCTGGCGGTACAACAGATGAACATTGGCTCCGGCATCCATAGTTACCAACGGACCATCATTTTCGGACTGCCAAAGATTTTCCATCCATCGCAGTATTTGCACACTGCCTGGCAACATATAGCCAAAGGGAGGACTGCTGGTCTCAAAAAGTGTATGCATATCCCAGAACTCGGCCCAAACAATCTCAAAGGCAGCTCTCCAGTGATCCAACTGGTCCCCTTCGCGAAATATATTCATCAGCTGCGCTAACCGATTTTCAGCCCGATCAGTTCTTCCGGCAAATAAAGGACTTGTTGTCACCCTTTGGTGAGCCTGGCTAGAGGACACGGCCTTCTTTTCAGTTTCAACAATAATCACCTGATGCAGCAATTGATGCATCGGAAACTCGATGGGTCGAACACCTTCTTTGAACCACAAACTCCAAGGACCAAAAAAAGAACGACAAGAGCTTCCCGATCCCTTGCGCGAAAGCTCCGCGCGCTCACCCAAGGATAGGTCTCGGCACGACGGATTGAACTCTCCAAGGGCCTCCACCGCCGCCATTGTTAAAGCTGCAAAACTCGAAGCCGAGCTTGCCAACCCACAATCCGCAGGAAAGTTATTGGCCGACTGAATCAGAAAATTTTCCTGAACACCCAGCTCTGACTTTAAACTCTGAAAGTGATTGAGAAAACGTTCTCGGGAGGCCTCATTCAGCTGGATCTGCGCCAGATGGTCACCCTCCAGCGGAGCCCATTCATCTTTCGGCAAATCACTTCGATGAGTGAGCTTCACATAGCTCCGAAGATCTTCAATCGTCCACGACAAAGAACTGTTGGTTGGCAAATTGCCCGCGCCATCCACCTTTCCCATGTACTTAATCAATGCAATGTTAGAAGGAGCAGAAGCTTCAAAAATCACAACGTCACCTCTTTTTGATGAGAGCTCAACTCGACCTGTATTCCTGGACTGACATCTGAACTGCTGGCTACAATCTTTAATCCCGACTTATCAATCAAGGCCCTCACACTCGGGCTTTTTGACTTTTCACAAAAAACAATCACCACGTCTGCCCCCAAAGCCCCACATCCCTTGGCCAACAGCACCTCGGAATGGTTTTCCAATGTCTTTACAATTTTCTGACTGTGCTCTGCGCACCACCCTTGATTCCAAAGAGCATCCCGATACTGCCTCATTGCTCGCAGAAACTGAGACCAATCTAAGCGAGAGAGCGCCTCATGCAACGAAAGCATTGGAGCACTCAATACGACCTCAGGAATTTGGCTTAAACCCTGAAGATGTTCGTGGGTCGGTACTTTTTGACCTGTTGAAAGGACAAAAAATTCGATCTCTTGAAAGGGCCACGAAAAAGTCTGCACACGTCCCTGACTCCGTTCAAACCAAGTAATCCCACCCGAGACAGCGCCAACAATATCCGCACCACTGGGCGGAAATCCTTTGTTCTCCGATGACAGCTGACGATAATCTTGAAGCATTTGATGCAAATCCCATTGGCCCTGACCATCGCCAAAAATATCCTGTCCTTTTTGATAAAATAGATGAAGCAACGCAAATTGAGCGCTGGAAGCGCCAAAACCACCGATAGAATAGGGATCATTAAAACTCATATCCCAGTTCTTAAAAAAATCTGACTGCAGTGACAAAAATTTCCCTGATGGGCCGTCGGGATGAAAATTCAAACCCTCTATGGCGGGCTTTGTCCGAGCTGTAATAGTTAAACTGAACCGGGGGTTCGTGGCCAATACCAGCGCGGGGCCTCCGACCAAGGCCAAGTACTCGCCTGCAATAAAAGTTTTTCCAGGAATCGAGATCCTCGCTTGAGTTAACACGAACTCTCCTGCATACGACTGCGCACCTCTTTCAATACATCAATTGCATTGCTCAAAGAGATTCGTTTTTTCAAAGCCAAGATCTCTTCCAGCTTTTTTTGCACGAAAGGAATTTCTTTCTCACTCGCACCCGCTGCCAAAGACAAATTTTTAATGTGCAGCTTCATGTGCCCTTCTATGATTCCCACAGTGGTCAAGGCTCGCAAGGCTCCAAGATTTTGCACCAGACCCACGGCCGCTATCACTCGAGACAACTCACTGGCCGAGGAGACCTCCAGCATTCGTAAACAAATGGCCGCCGTCGGATGCAGGCTCGTGACCCCTCCCACAGTACCGACAATGATCGGAGCCGTGAGTGTGCCGACAAGCTTCCCACCCTCTCGTTTCCATTCAGTGATTGATCGGTATTGTCCGTCGCGACTGGCGTAGGCGTGAACTCCGGCTTCCACCGCGCGCCAATCGTTGCCAGTGGCAATTAGGATTGGATCCATCCCATTCAAAACACCCTTGTTGTTCGTCGCCGCCCGATAGGGATCTTGCTTTGAAAACAAAGAGGCTTCCTCAATTTTTCGAGCCAACTCGCCATCGATTTTTTCCATCACGACCCTGGCTCGGGTCAACTTGCTATCCACCAGGTTCGACAAAATACACATGGTAACCTTGTCGCCGGTCAATTGTTCAATCGGCTGCTTTAAAAACTCACACACTTGATTGATAACATTGGCGCCCATCGCATCCACCGGATCCATGTAGACATGAATCACAGCCATATCGGTGCCATCACCACGAGCTACTTTCCTGACCGTCAGATCTCGAACTCCACCGCCCCTACGAACCAATCCAAAGGCAACCTCTTCGTTCGAGAGACGAATAAATTCCAAACGCTGAGCCAGAACCTTCTGCTCAAAATCTTCAAAATTGCGCACATGGGACAATTGAATTTGTCCGATGATATCCTGACCAATGACCTCTGTCGAAATAGTGCCATTCTCGCGAATCCATTTTGCCGTTTTACTGGCCGCCGCCACAATCGAGGTCTCCTCGACGGCCATTGGAATCACATGGTCTTTCCCATCAATCCGAAAATGGGTCGCAACCCCGAGAGGAAGCTGAAAATACCCAATCACATTTTCAATAAATTTTTCACCAAGAGTCGTGTCGGATAGCCCACCCCGCTCCAAATAGTCGACATCTGACTTTTTCAGCAAGCCAAACTCCAAAAGCATCTCCAAACGTTCTTCACGATTTAATTTAGAAAATCCTTTGAACATTTCCGCGAGTCCTGACAATGGCAATTCCGCCAACAACGGCCCTTCAGAAGAAACTTTTTTTTCCAAATTCAAAGAGGGATCTATTTCCATGTCCATATCTTCTTCTCCTTGATTTCAGCGAAGTCCGCCACTTGCTTCACACCGGTACAAAAAAGGGCAACCTTCATATCAAATTCGAGCTGGGTGAACACTCTGTCCACGGCCGCTTCGGACTCAAGAGCCGCTTGCAAAAAGGGCTGTGCGACACCCACCGCTTTAGCTCCCATGGACAATGCTTTGACTGCATCCAGTCCACACCGAACTCCGCCTGAGGCCCACATCTCTGTCTTCTTTAAAACCTCGGCGCCCGAAATCAAAGATTCGACCGTCGAAATCCCCCAGCTCTGAAACGTCTGAGCTGCCTGAGCCTGAACTGATGCCTCGTCCGCTCTGAGGCCTTCAATTCGCCCCCAATGAGTTCCACCCATGCCACTGACGTCCACGATCTGAACTCCAATGTTCTCTAATCGTTGCAGAGTGGGTGCTGAAAATCCACAACCAACTTCCTTTACAATCACCGGCACGGACAAAGTTTTGACCAGTTTTTCAAGGGCCTGAAGGCCTCCTTTGAATTGAGGCGTTCCTTCCGGCTGAAGACACTCTTGCAGCGCATTGAGATGCACAAAAAGACCCACGGACTCCAAAGAGTCCACCAAGCCCTGAATCCGACCCCAAGCCATGTCATTGGCGGCCATAATTAATTGAGCGATTCCAATATTGCTGATCCACCGTGCTTTTGGAAACTGGGCTCTTAGCTTTTTCCATTCAAGCCCGGCTGAGGGATCAAACAATTCTTTTCGTTGGGAACCAACACCCATCAAAATCTGACGATCATGGGAAAGCCGAGACAATCGAGCATTGATCAGCTCTCCATGAGTGTGTCCCGCTGTCATTGAACTGATATACAAAGGGCAGGAACAATCCTGCCCGAGTAATTTTGTCTGAAGATTGATTTCTGAAAAATCCAAATTTGGAAGAGCTTCATGCACGAGCTGGATTCGATCGAATCCAGCCATTCCCTGAGTCTGAACACGAGGATCCAGAGCCAAACGAATATGATCTCGTTTTCTTTGCTCAAAAATCCCCTGCTGATCAGCTGGAGTAACCATGGCAAGCTCCCTTTAGGGTCAGCCTATGTGATCGCGTGTTTGCAAAGATTTGCGAACGCAGTGGAATCGCTGATGGCCAATTCTGCCAACATTTTACGATTCACTTCAACACCCGCTTTCAACAAGCCACCGATCAGACGAGAATAAGTTGTCCCATTCAATCGAGCCGCGGCATTGATTCGTTGATTCCACAAAGCGCGGAACTCACGTTTCTTCATTCGGCGGTGCTTGTACGCATAAGCCAAAGCACGGTCGTTTTTTTCAACCGCATGGATATAAGATCGCGAGTTGGCCGAGTAATAGCCCTTTGCTCGCTTTAGAACTTTTTTATGACGACGACGATTTGTAAATCCACCTTTTACACGCATGACAAGCCTCCTTTAAAATACCAAACAACGACGAATTTGCAGATAGTTCGCATCAT
>Ga0210057_1007535_pt1 | contig 13144 bp, 11 predicted proteins | sample CryGeyCG2114_010_2_FD_183968 | JGI IMG/M metagenome (GOLD analysis project Ga0210057, IMG submission 183968) | Groundwater microbial communities from aquifer - Crystal Geyser CG10_big_fil_rev_8/21/14_0.10 (SPAdes) (version 2) | ecosystem: Environmental > Aquatic > Deep subsurface > Groundwater ... | reverse complement strand
CCCATATTTGCCACAAAATATGCACTTTCTGCCTAGAAAATACATGTCTGACAACTCTTTTTTCATTAGTATCGTCGTAGTTTAGCTTGTTTTTAAGCTTTTTTGGTGCGAAAATGCATCAATCACCCAAATTTTTTTAATATAAAACTTGTCTAAAAAAATCTTTCGGAGATTAAACTTATTGAGTATTGTATTCAGAATCATCCAGTCATTTTTGTCTAAAGATTTTGTTGCAAAAAGCAGGATAAAATAAACAATAGTAATTATCATCCCTAAGAGGATTAGGGAAAAAAAAGTAGCATTAACTAATTTATCCAAAATTAAAGATATAGCGGAGATAAAAAGACCAATTGCTATCAAAGAAATCATTTTTCTCCTTAAAGGCAGAACATTTAAATAAATTTTTGATTGCCATAAAAGCAGAGTCATCAAGAAGATAATGCAAACTAAAGTTGCAATAGCTGCCCCCCCGATGCCATATCCTGGAATTAATAAAAAATTTAAGAGGATATTTAACATAGAAACCATTAAAAGGTCTATTAAAATCAGTTTGGATTTTCCCAGCATAGATAATAAATAACTACAAATCCCAAAAACAGAGGAAATTATTCCACCTATCGCAAGTACCCTTAATGAGAACTCTGCTCCAATGTATTCTTGGCCAAAAAGGAGGTTTATCAATATCCCAGGAAATACTAACATTAAAATAAATGCTGGAAGATTGATAATAAGAATCCATTTAGAAACCTGTTTAGTAAGCTCCCTTATCAGTGAAAAATCTGATTTAGAGTATGCCCGGTTAATCATTGGGGAAAAAAGTTGCATGAACAGTTCTGGGGCAATAGCTAAAAGTGCGACTATAGGAATTGCCGAGTTGTATATGCCTACATCCGCCACATTCATAAAGTAACCAATAAACAAAGAATCTATCCACCATAAAAAACTGCTGATAACGCCTGTAAAAATTATTGGCCATGAATACCTTATCAAATTTCTAGAAAGCTCTTTTCTTTCTTTGATACGCATGGGAGAATTTATAAAAATTTTTGGCAGGCCGTATTTAAATACAAAATAAGCCATGCCTAAGAAAATAATTGCAGATAAAACATATGAATAAGCTACAGGATTTGATTGTATGCCTAAGAAAATTAGAAGGATTAAAAATACTAACCTTATTCCTGGCTGCAGAATATTTTGTAAGAAAGAGTACAGATTTATTTTTTCATAAGCTCTTAAGGAGGAAAGAAAAATGTTTGAGAGCACTGAAAAAGGAATCATGAAGGAAAATATCTTAAGGTAAGAGATTAGTTGGGGGTTGTGAAGCAGGGTTATAGAGATATATTCAGAGAAAATAAAAAGAATAACTGAAGCGGTAATACTTGAAACTATTGAGGCTATCAGAGAGAACTTGATTATATGCTCAATTTTTTTGCTTTGTTTTTTGCCTCTAGAAATAGAAACAAACCTTAAAATTCCATCTGATAACCCTAAAGAAGCTGCTGCAAGAAAAAGATTCAGGATTATTAATGCTAAAGAAAAAACCCCATAAACCTCTGGTCCAAAATATCTTGCAACTATAATTCTGTACAAATAAGTAAAAATCTTTGAAAGTGATAAACCTACTAAAACAATAAATGAAGTTTTTGCGATTAGTTTGAGTGAATTGTTCAATTTAGAATTACCTTCTGATTCGCTTGCCATGAACATAAGAAGGATAAGTTGTTTTTAAACCTTAAGAATTATGCTTCTATCTAGTCAATAATCTTGTACTTATCAAAGCTCTCTCTTATTTTTAACCATTCACTTTTTGACTGATTTTTATCTATGAATTCTGCTGCTTTCATTGCCATGTCCCAGCACTGGTCCATATTATTGTAATTAAATAGACCGTGCCTTCCAATTGTCAACAAGTTTTCTATTTTGTCTAAGAAAAATAAGATTTTATCAAGGTTGGATTTATACCCGATGTTATATATGGGATATGCTTTTTCAAGTTTTCTTACAAACATGTCACCTATTTCAGATTCGCTGAAGATATTTAAAGAGATTAATTGTTCCTTTATGGTGTTTAGTCTTTCATTTGTTAGCTCTTTTGTTGTTTCTGCTATGACTGCTGTCTGATTTTTTGGGCCTGTTTGTTCTGAAAATGATTTCTGCTCACTAATTCTGTTGAATAAAAGATTTTTTTCAGGGAAAAAAATCCAGTTGTCATTCAGGGCTCTTGGCTTGTTCAGGATAAAATAGATTAAGTTCAAATCCTTATAAGAAAGGTCTTTAGAAGCTAAAATGACTTCGCTTGGTGATTGGATTGTTGAAATTAAACTTGCAAGGGGGATTGTTGAAATAACATAATCTGCTTTTATACTCTTGTTCCCAACTTTTACAGAAGTTATTTTATTGTTTTTTATTTCCAGTTTGCTGATAATTGAATTTGTTATAATCTTTCCGTTATTTTGCTTGAGTTTTTCCAACAACGAATCACTCAGTTGTGAAATTCCTTTTTCAGGATAATAGAAATGGTCTGCTGAAATTTTTTCTGTTTTTTTGAATAAAATTCCTTTTAACAAATCAAAAAAACCAGATGCTGCAACTCTTCTTTTGGCAAGCTCCACGTCAAGTTCCTGTGGATTGCCCCAAATTTTAGCTGCATAGTCCCTAAAGACAAGATTGTAGAGTGTTTTTCCAAATCTGTTGATTAAAAAATTTTCATAAGAGTCTTCTGGTTTTTTATTGAAAAAGTTGGAGAATATATCTAGTGCAGAGTTTATTCCTGCAAGAGGCATTTTTAGTATTACTTGGCTTATTTTTATCGGAAAGTCATAAAGATTATGTTTTATGAAAATTGAATTTTTCTTTTTTATTTTTAATAAAGGAACAACTTTTTTGATTTCAGACATTATGTTCGGAAGTTGTGTGTAAAGTTTGTGTGGGCCATAATCTAAAGTGAAGTTTCCATAACTAAAACTGTAAGACATTCCACCGATATCTTTTGACTTTTCTATTAGAATAACATCGTTATTTTTAGAGAGATAATAGGCTGTGGCTAATCCTGTGATTCCTGCTCCCAAAATTATTATTTTTTTCTTCATTTTATTTTCCCCTCTCAAAATATTTGCTTGTTACATTCTGCCCACATTTAGTACATTCATAAAAACCAATATGTTTTGCCTCTCTGAATATTTCTACAATCCTGAATGTTCTTGGTTACTTACAATTCGGGCATTGGAAAGTTACTTTTTCTTTAAGTATGCAGGTTTTGTCTTTCATTTTCCAAAGGTGTTAAAAGCCATTTTCATATCATCAAAGAGCTCGTGTTTTTTTATGCTTCTCAAAAATCTTTTAAAGATATAGCTTGGTCTGAAATAGAATTTTTTGTGGAACTTGTCATAATACTTCTCCAAAACTTCCCAGCTTAGGTTTGGGTGTTGGTAAACATGCGATGCTTGATGGAAGTTGTATTTTGTCCAGTCTTTTGTTTTTAATAAACCTTTTTTCTCAAAATCTTCAAAAACCTTTGTAGAGGGAAGAGGGACAAGAATTGTTGCTTTTGCATAATCTAAGCCAAGAGAGCAAGCAAATTCTATTGTCTGGTTCATTGTTTCTACTGTATCTTCTGGCAACCCAATCATGAAAAAGCCAGATGTCTCCATTCCAGCTTCTTTAGCCCATTTAACTGCGTTTCTTGCCTGCTCAATTGTTGAGCATTTATTTATTGATTCTAAAATTCTATTATTGCCAGACTCAAAGCCAAAAGCAACCTTATAACATCCTGCTTTTACACATTTTTCAAAAAATTCTTTGTCAACACAATTCACTCTAACCCCACATTCTAACTGCCAGGTGAATTTTAGCTTTCTTCTTATGATTTCATCACAAATTTTTTTAGCTCTTTCTAAGTCTGTTGCAAACATGTCGTCCCAGACATGAATTTCCTTGAAGCCATTTTTTAGCAAAGATTCAAACTCGTCGACAACTCTATTTACTGATTTTGCCCTGAATTTTCTTCCAAAAACGGATTTGTTGCAATAAGTACAGCCATAAACGCAACCCCTTGACGTCCCAATTGTTCCAACAGGAGATTCTTTTGCAATCGCCTTGGGATTCATATATACTTTTGCATTAAGAAGATGCCACGCTGGCATTGGCAGTTCATCAAGATTTTCAATCAATGGTCTTGAGGGGTTAATCATTACTTTGTGATTTTTTTTGTAGACTATTCCTTTTATGCTCTTAAGGGGCTTTTCCTTAACTATTTCCTGAAGGGTAATATCTCCTTCTCCGTAAACTACAATATCAATATCCTTAACTCTTGCTACTTCTTCTGGAAAGATAGATGGATGGACTCCTCCTGCAATGATAGTAACTTTTGGAAATTTTGCCTTGATGAACTCTGAAACTTTCTTTGCTTCTTCAAAAAGAAGAGTGGTGAATGTGATTCCGACAATCTCGGGGTTATAATCCCACATTGTATGTTCTATATCTTTAAATGGGATTTTAGAGACTTGTAAATCAAGAATTTTGCAGTCTGCTCCAGTGATTAGCACAGATGCTGCAAGTTCAACTAATGAGACTAGAGGTCTTGGAGCTATAATTCCTTTTAAAGCTGAATCCTTACCCTTATAAACCTGAATAGTTGAGGGCATGTTCATTAGAAGAACTTTCTTCATATTATCTTTGAAAAAATAGGATATTTAAGAATTTGTATACTGAATTTATTTTAAGGTTTTGAGCACATCCCAGAGAGCGATATATGTCCTGTTAAAACAGGCTTTTTTCTTTAAAGCTGGCTTGCCAAGATGTTTTTCTAATGTCCAGGGGTAGATTGTCCAGAGATGTTCTCTTGCAGGCCAGAAAAGACGGAATAAAGAAAAAAATGGCTCGTTTGGGACAGAGATGAGGATAAATCTTTTTGAAAGTTTTTTTAGTTTTTTGATTAAGTCTACAGGGTTGTCCAAATGTTCCAAAACTTCTGTTGCTATGATAATATCATACTTTTTGTTATCTCTTATGTCTTCAATTTTTAGTTTTTTTATTTGGGAATTTGAACAAAGGGGAGCATCATCAATGCCAGTATATTCAAACCTTGGAGGCAGTTTTTTCAAAAGATAGTCATCCATACAGCCCAAATCGAGAATTGTTTTTCCTGGAAGATTGTTTAATATTTTCAGGATAGTATTTAACCTTATTTTTCTTAAAATTCTGTCCTGTAAAAAGTGATCGAATTTACCCATTTCATTTTTAATAGCTGTTTATTTATAAAGTTATAGGAAATAATGCTCTGTCCGGAAAGGACAGAGCACTTAATCAACAAACTTATGTTTTACTAAAGTCCAAATTGCTTCAATGCCATCTTTCCAGTTTATCTTTTTGCCTTCTTCAATACTTCGGGGATAGTAAGAAATCGGAACTTCTACAATTTTGTAACCTTTTTTTCTTACTTTGGCTGTAACTTCTGGACAAAATTCAAATCTTTCGCATTTTAAGTTTATATTTTTAAAAACATCTGAATGAAAGACTTTGTAGCATGTTGGCTCGTCTGTTATATTTGCTCCAAACAAAATGTTTGCAGTCATTGTTAAAATCTTATTTGCAAAGTAATATTTGTTGAATAAGCTGTAGTACGGTGTTGAAATGCTTGGGTGCCCAGGTCTTCTTGGAAAGCGGGTTCCATAAACTACCTTTGTCTCTCCTCTTTCAATTGGTTCAACTAGCTTAAGATAGTCTTGGGGGTCATATTCTAAATCTGCATCTTGTATAATTATGATGTTGCCTGTTGCATGTGAGATGCCCGTTCTTAAAGCATGCCCTTTTCCATAATTTCTTTCATGAAAGAAAACTTTTACTTCTTTATCTTTGATTGCTTTAAGAATCTCTCTTGTCCCATCTTTTGAAAAATCATCTATGATTATGATTTCTTTTAACAATTTCACTGCCTTAACTCTTTTAATTATCTCTAAGATTGTATTTTTCTCATTATACGCTGGAATTACTACAGAGAGCTTCATTTTATTTAGTTTCATTTTGTAAATATTGTTAAAAAACCTGCTTTCACAAGTGAGAGAGATTTGTTTAACGGAAGCTTTGTCAGGCTTGTTACTTTCTTTAATAAATATTCTGGCCTTAGATAAAACTTTCTATATGCTTTTTTCACTGTTTTCTTTATTTCTTCTTCTGTCCTGCCATTTGAAACAAAAACAACTTCCTCCCAATTATTAAAATCATCCCAATCATCTTTTAATTTCCCGTATTTGAGGGCAAGTTCGTATAGTTTTGTTCCAGGGTAGGGTGTTGCTATTGGGAACTGGACGAATGTAGGATTGACTTTTATTGCAAAGTCAATTGTTTGGTCTGATTCTTCTTTAGTCTCGGAGGGGAGACCTAATATAAAACTCACCCAGGTTTCGATTCCTGCTTTATGAGTCATCTTCATTGCTTTTTCTGACTGCTCCAGAGTTATATCTTTTTGTATCAAATTCAGTAATCTTTGGGCACCTGATTCTAATCCATAAAAAATAAGATAACATCCAGCTTCCTTCATTTTTTTCAGGAGCTCTTCATCAACAAGGTTAACTCTTGTAAAGCAGCTCCATTCAATATCTAATTTTTCTTCAATCATCTTATTGCAGAGTTCAATAACCCTGCTTCTGTTCACAGTAAAGGTTTCATCATAAAATTGTATGCTGTCTGCGTGATATTTTTCTTTTAACACTTTGAGTTCCATTATTACTCTGCTTGTTGAGTGAAATCTGTGGGTTTTTCCAAAAATTAAAGAGCCTGCACAATATGCGCACCGGTATGGGCAGCCTCTAGAAGTCATAATGTTAAGTGTTTTCCTGCCTCTTAAGTTTGCAGAAGAATGATATTTTTCCATTGGGAAAAGATTCCTGGCAGGCATTGACAATTCATCAAGGTTTTTTATTAAAGGCTGGGGTTTATTAATTTTTATTTTTCCGTTCTGTTTATAAACAAGTCCAAGAACTTTTGAGAGGGTATTCTCTTTCAATGAGTCTAAAAGTTCTGCAATTGTTTTTTCTCCCTCTCCATAAACAACAAAATCTATATTTTTGTTTGAAATGGTCTTAACTGGATTAAGAGTAGCTTCTGCACCTCCAAGAACTATTTTTACATTACTAATACTCTTTAGATTTTCTGCAACCTTATATGCTTTGTTTAATGTTGTGCAATATGCAGGCATGCCTACAAGGTTTGGCTTAAACTCTGATGTAAGTTTATTAATTTCTTCGAAACCAAAGCCTTCTGCCTCACAATCAAGTACTCTTACCTCATGTCCTTGTTTTTCTGCATATGCTCCAACATATGCAAGACCTAAAGGGGGATAAAGTGTTCCTATGCTTGATAGTTTGCCATACCTCTCCTCTTGAGTTGTTGGAGGATTAATTAAAAGAAGTCTCATTTTTCTTCCCCCTAAATAAATAAAAAAATGGCACTATTGAAAAGGTTATTGCTAAAACTATAGAAGAGATTGTGATTATCCATGCAATAAGATAAATTAAGTTATCTAAGGTTCCGTTTACCTGATAGTTATCAAATATCTTTTCTTTTGGGAGATAATTAACAGGATAATAGAACCAATCGTGGGTTGAATCAGCAATACTTAAAATTTGGGGTTTAAGAGGGATAACTGTTGAATAAATCTTAAAGTAGGGTTTTCCGGTTTCTTCATCATATCCCCCGCCCCCCAGAATAATTTTCTCTGGATTTATTGATGAGAAAGGCTGCACGATACTTTCTGATGAGTCATTTAACGGACCGGCAGTAATTGTTCCCCAACCGCAATCATCCACCACACACTCCACAAAATAAACTTTGGTAAGAACATCATTTCCAGAGAGATTTTGGTTTAAAGAGAAAATTTGGTCTGTATAAGTTGATTCTAAGTAATGGAAATCATTAAAAAGCCATGCAATTCTTCCCCTATAGATTCTTGCATCTGCTATTACAAGAGAATTTTTGTCCATGTTCATTACAGCATATTCCCTTGTTTGAGAAAGTGCGCATCTGGTTGTTAAATGGGGCAAGAGGAGATATATCTGGAAAATGAAGAATATTGCTAATAAGATTGTTAACAGCTTCTTGGAACTTATTTTTTGTTTGAAACTTGAAGACAGCTTAATAAGGAATGGTGCCCCAAAAATACAAAGAACTGGCATCATAGTCGTATAATGTGTTGGAAGAAGATTTGATAGGACTAATAAAACAAAGCCAAACAACTGGAAAGAAATTAAAAACCAAAGATATTTTCTCTTTTCTTTTAAAGAGAATGTAAAAATTAGACCTAGAATTCCTAAAATAAAGATTACGGGGTCATAATGGAAGATTGTTGAAAGCATATTAAAAATTCCTGAAGGCAGTGTTTTATACAATAAACCAGAATCATATCCTAGCTGGTCTGAATAAGCTTCTCTTACTGTCCCAATATCAAAATACTGGGCAAAATAAGTGTCTACCATGCCCTTATCCATATACCACAGGTAATTATGAATAAGTATTGGAGAAAATAAAAGAGTGATAATCAGCCCAAAGTAGAGGACATTCTTAATATTCTTTTTTGCATATTCTTTAGTATCTTCCTTTTTACTAAACAAAAAGAATCCAATTACAAATGCCGGTACAAAAAATAAAGAAAGGGTTTTTATTAAAGAAGCAACTCCAATTGAGATTGCTGCAAGATATGGAAACTTTTGTTTTTCAACAGCAAGCATAAACGAATAAACTGCCAAAAGAAGGAAAAAAATTGCAGATAGATCCATTTCCATCAGGGTGTATCTTATAATGTAAAAAGAAAGTGAGAATAAAAAAGCTGAGATTAGCCCGGTTTTTTTATTGAAGATATGTGAAGAAATCAAATAAATTAGAATTATGGAAATTGAGCCATAGAAAAAAGATAAAAATCTTGTTGAGAACATTGTTACACCTAAAAATCTCATTGCAATATCTGTCAGATAAAACCATGGGGGAGAGTGGGCAATCGTGCTTAATAACCCTGAATGCAAAAATCCTATGGCATGCGGACCATGAACCATCTCATCTCCGAGGGCAGAAATGTTTCTCGCAACAATGAACCTCAAGATTACCCCAATTAGAAGTATTGGAATAAGCCACTTTGTTTCATTTTTTGAGAAAAGAAAGTCTATGGTTTTATCTACAAAATCTCTTTTCTTCTTAGTTTCCTCTTTATTGTTCATTAAAAAGATAGAATAATCTATATTATTAAGCTTTTTGATGTTAAATAGATTAAGTTATATTAAAAATATCTAGTTTTGTCTGTTGTAAGAAAATATCTTGTCAAGAAAAACTCCCTTGGAGAAAGTTTATGCACTTTTGAGTATATATCAATTATGTCTACTGCTGAATGGAAAATCATGCCAATAAAAACAAAAATAAAAAGTTTCCAGATAAAAGATAACAACAAAATTAAAATTAGAAACTCTACTGTATGGAATGTTTGAACTATGGGCTTGTGGTCGTAAATTATTGCCTTGTGCCAGTAATACGCCTTCTTCAAATTAAGATTTTTATTTCTTGAAAAATAAAACAAAAAGTGGTCAAAATCTATTAATACTGACGCTAAAAAGACTAATGATATCTGGGAAAAGGTGAAATGGAAAAAGTAAAATAAGACTAATGAAAAAATAGCCCCTAAAACAATGTGGGATTTCGGAAGCATTTTAAGATAATAAACTAAACACTCCCTTTTGAACTAAGAAGATTATAATCAAAACATTAAGGATTATTGATAGCTGAGTGTTTAAGCTTAAAAAAATTAAAATCCCGGCGATTAAGTCTAAAATACTGGCAAGGTCTAAAAACATAAGGAAAAAAACTCCTTTTATGACTAGGTAAAAGACAATTATCAGCATAATCAAAGTTGGAATCTTTAGGAAGAATGAAATTGTAAATAAAATTGCTGCAAGAATATCCAGTATTCCCAAAATTTTTATCATTTTATTGTATTACTGTTAATTACCCCCATTACTTTGATTTTATAATTTTTATATTGAATAATCAGTAATCTTTTTAACTAATTACTCAATGGTTTTGTTATTAATGGTTTTTGGCTAATTTATTTTTTATGCTATTTTTTCATTGATCAACATTATTTAGCTGGTACAATGAATTGTTAAACCTCGTGTTTGTTAAAAGATTTAACAAATCTTTTTATTTACCCCTCTATTCTTTTGATTATATCTGCAAATGCAGGACGGGTTATTAATACTCCAGAAGTTATTCCAATAAGAGTTGTTATTGCAAATCCCTTTAGCAATCCTCCACCTGCCCAGAATAATGGCATTAGTGAAGCTAAAGAGGTGAAGTATGCGCTTACAATAATGAATAATGCCCGTTTTAACCTTTCTTTTATGCTTGTAAGCTTTCCTAAGTGAGACTCATCTAAAATAACAATTTGCTGGTCAACTCCAGTACCAATTGTAGCAAGAATTCCTGCAATACTTGGCAGGTCAAGATTCCAGTTGATTAAGGATGCAATTCCTAAGATAATCAATACTTCTGAAAAGCTTGTGAGTAAAAGTGCAAGAGAAGACTTAACTTTTCTGTATCTGATAAAAATTATCAATGAAACTGCTATGAATGCTACAAGTCCTGCAAAGAAAAGATAATAAACAAACTTCTCTCCAAGTGTTGGGGAAATTGTATCAAGCTTTACAATTTCTAGTTTGTAAGGAAGACTTCCGGTGATTAAAACTGTCTGAAGCTGCTTCATTTCTTCATTTGCATTTTCTATAGCAGAGTTTCTGTCTGCACCTGCACCAGAACCCTGAATTTGGATAACTGTTGTTTCCTGACCTTTAAGCCCCTCACTGATAAGCAAAGAATCTACTAGCTTGTCATCAAGATAAAGGTCAAGTTTTTTGTCAAGATAAGTCCCGTATTCAGTGTAATTCACTCCTAGATTTGCAGTTATTGCTGCATGCCTTTTTGCAGCTGCTTCACTTAAATAAACTACAAATCTAAATGTGCAAATATCCTGGCCGGAGTTTGTGGTACACTGCTCAATTCCTGCACAAGAAGCATCATTTCTGCATACTGAAGTAATGTCTTCATGCCCTCCGACGAAAACTGTTTTATTTCCTATCTTAGCTTCAAATTTTCCCTGTTTTGAGATTAATTCTTCCAGGTCTTTGGGTGTTGCTCCTGCAACTTCTATTAACATATAATTATTTCCAGAAAGGTCTGAAATTGCCCTCAATGAAACATCACTCAACCCATAAACATTAAGCCTGTTTCTTGTAACAGATATCAAATCCTGAAGGTCTGAAGAGGAGAGTGGCTTATCTGCTCTAACAATCGCTCTTGCTCCTCCTTGTAGGTCAAGCCCCATTTTTATCCTTGTATGAGGTATCTTTCCGATAGTTATTCTCGGGGTTTCATTAGTATAAAGAATATATTGGGAAGATTTTGTCTGAATTGTGAGTTTTATTAGATTTGTGCTTGGAAATAGCTGGTTCATTAAAGAAGAATAGTCTTCAAGGGTTTTGATTTGATTAGAATTAACGAATTTTATTATCTCTCCTGATTTTATACCTGAATCAACAAGGCTTGAATCAACACTTTTTATTAATGCCCCTGATTCGAAGGTTGGTCTGATTGCTAAAACAGAGAGTGCTAGCGCTATAATTAAAATCCAGATTTTAATTGAAAGTTTTTTTGCCATTTTTATTTTATTTTTTTAACCTCACAATACCATTTTAAAATTCCAACATTAGATACCCAGGTATTAATCAAATCAAAGACAAGTCCAATTGTAATTATTGTGAACATTTGCTTTAGGGTTTCTGAAAAACCAGAAGTGATAAATAATGCGATTAAAACAGAAGTTATCGCGGTAAGCGTCATAGTAGTCCCTGTTTTGAATGCACCATAAAGCCTTTTGTTGAGGGATTCTCCAGTTGTTTTCAAAAGCCTTGATGTAAGGAGAATATCTGTATCAACAGAATAACCAATCAACATTACTAGTGCTACAATTCCTGCACTTGAAACTTTCATCCCAAGCAGGTTGATTAAAGCAAGAGACATGACTATATCTACAAAAGCAGATAAAATTACTGCAAAAGAAGGAATGCTGTAATTTAGATACATAAAAATAAGAGTTGCTGAAAGAACTAAAACAATTATACTGGTGATGATATTTAATCCTATTTTCAGAACTATGAATAATATTAAAATAGTAAGAACTGTAACAATAATCTTAGATTTTGTTGTTACCCCAAAAATTAAGAAAACAACTAACGCCATAAGCATAAAAGCAATTAAAACTGCAATTTTTAATTCATTATAGAACGAAGAAGAAAGTGCCGGACCCGTAAATTCTACACTCGAATTTTTATCAGTAAGGGAATATCCAAGATAGCTTTCAATTATAGGTTTTGCCTGTTCTGGATCCTTATTTGTTTCTATTACAAAACCAATCTGGCTTCCAGACCTAAGATCTGAGATTCCCCTCACAGAAATATCTCCCAGCTGACTGCTTAAGTCTAACTTGAGTTTATTGAGGTCGGTCTGTGCATAAACAGTTATGCTTGTTCCACCAGTTAGAGAAATATCTTTGTTTATTATGTCTCCTTCCTGGCTTGAAAAATAAATTAAATATGTCAAAGAGAGAATTAATAAAACTGCCGGAATAATTAACAATAACTTATAATATTTATCGTGCCAGGTTTTTTGGCTTTGTTGCATTTGTTCCATATTTTTCTAAATTTGAGGTGTTTAAAAAGGTATGCGCCGGCCGGGACTCGAACCCGGGCCATCTGCTAACTTCAATTTTTTAAATTGTGGAAGGCAGAAATACTAACCACTATACTACCAGCGCATGAAAATACTAAGAAATGGGGATTTTAAAGTTTTGCTATTATGAAACGCGCCCGGAAGGATTTGAACCCTCGACCTTCGGGTTAGGACCCCGCCACTCTATCCAGGCTGAGCTACGGGCGCATAATAAATAGTATGATAAACGTAATTTAAAACTATCTATTAAAAAATAAGGTGATTGATGCATTTTCGCACCAAAAAAGCTTAAAAACAAGCTAAACTACGACGATACTAATGAAAAAAGAGTTGTCAGACATGTATTTTCTAGGCAGAAAGTGCATATTTTGTGGCAAATATG
>Ga0210057_1007533_pt1 | contig 13146 bp, 11 predicted proteins | sample CryGeyCG2114_010_2_FD_183968 | JGI IMG/M metagenome (GOLD analysis project Ga0210057, IMG submission 183968) | Groundwater microbial communities from aquifer - Crystal Geyser CG10_big_fil_rev_8/21/14_0.10 (SPAdes) (version 2) | ecosystem: Environmental > Aquatic > Deep subsurface > Groundwater ... | reverse complement strand
AAAAAATTGCTTTTTTATCCGAATTGTTGTATAAAAGAGGTAAGTAAATTATGACCAGACTCGTTCACTTCATAACCTTTTTAACCACCAAGATAATTTTTAAAGTTTTTTTGAAGTTTGAAAAATGTTAAAGATAATGCACATTATTTCATTGTTGCCGCTTAGAATTATTTTTAAGATTTTTGCTGGTTTGGAAATATATGGCAGAGAGAATTTAAAAAATGTAAAAAACCCTGTTATTTTTGTCAGCAACCACGAAAGCTATTTTGATCCGCCCATTATCAGCATGAGCCTTCCTTCATTTTCAAAATTTCATTCTATTTATTATTTTTCCGAAGACAGCTTGTTTAAAACAACTATTGGAAAACTTGCTAAATTTTGGGGCGCTTTTCCTGGAAAATTGAATAGGGGCATATTGTCTGGGATGAGGAAGCCTCTTGAGCTGTTATGGAGTGGTAAATCCGTTATAATTTTTCCTGAATGGTGTTACAAACAAGAGATCTTGGCGCGTAGGGTAGATAAGCTGATACCTTTAATTAGCAAAGAAAGCATGCGTCCGATAGCGCCTGTTTTTTTGTACGGGGTGGAAAATTTAAGCTGGAAAAAGATATTTAAATTTCAAAAAAAGGTAATGGTTTTTTTCGGCAAGCCTTTATATGTCGGCAATCATTTGTCTGAGGGAGAAATGACAAAAATGTTTTTTAACTCTCTTCGCGACGCGCGAACACAAATGATTGAAATTATAAAAAGAAAAGAAAAGAAATTTTGGGGCAATTACAGCAAATTTTATCATTATTTGGAAAAAGCCGACCCGCACAAAGAGCTGGTTGAAGATTTTAAAAATAGCATTGGCGATGTAAAAGGCAGATGGATTGATTTTGGAAGCGGTTTAGGCGCCATTGCAAATATTTTAAACGAAAAAGGTGCGAGTAATAACGCGGAAATAATAGCGACTGATTTTGAACATAATTTTATAGAAGAGTTAAAAACCCGATTTAAAGAAAAAAATAATATACAGGTTGAGTTTTTGGATTTGGGAGATCAAATTAATTTTGAAAAAAATAGTTTTGACGGCGTAACCGCCAATCTTGTTTTGCCTTATATTGTTTGTCATAATGATGCTTTAAATTTGGCGGCTTTTAAGAACGTTTTAAAAAATATTTTTGAGATACTAAAACCGGGAGGCGTTTTTGTTTGGTCAAGTCCTAAAAAAGGCGTTCGTTTTTGGAAAGTTTTTGTGGCGTCAAGAAAGAATATTTTTGATTTCAAAGATAAAAAAAACATATATTATAGCCCGATGATACTTAATCAAGCTTTAAAGATAGAAAAGAGAGGACGCAGAGGCGTGTATCATTTCTTGGCAAAAGAAGAAATTGATAAAATTCTTGGGGAAATTGGTTTTGTTAACATAACGCATAAAATGTCAATGGCTAAACAGGTGAATATAATAAAATGCGAAAAACAAATATAAAATTTTTGAAGTTTGTGTTATTGTATTAATATGGACATAAAGACGCTGATCCTCTTTTTTATTTCTTTGCTTAATGGTGGCTTGGCGGCACTAATAATTTTTCGCGGCTTGAAAAATAAAGCCAATGTTTTTTTCTTTTTAACACTCGTTGCCACCTTTTTTTGGGTTTTTGGTCTTAGTATGTTTAGATTCGGCAGTTTTGAAAATGGAATATATTGGGCGATGCTTTATTACATAAGCGCTTCTTTTTGCACAACTTATTTTTTGTATTTCGTCGTATTTTTTGTCAATAAAAATCTTAGAAAAATAAGTCTTTTAAAGCATTCGCTTATTCATTTGCCGAACATAATCACAATAATCATATTGCTCGCCAATTTTCACTTTATAAAAGATTATACATTAGAACCATGGGGAAAAAGTATTAAATTAGGACCTGCCTATTTTTTCTACACGACACATATCATTAGTTATATGGGTTATGCCATTTTCGCGCTTATCAAACGTTTTAGAAAAGCGTCTGGTATTGAAAAAACTCAATTAAATTTCATTGTTTTTGGGACGGTTACCGCTGGTATTTTTGCCATTATTTTTAATTTACTTCTTCCTTTTTACACATATAAATTTGTGTGGCTTGGTCCATATTCGTTAATGATAATGGCTGTGGCTATAACCTATGCCATAACCAAGCATCATTTGATGGGCATTAAAACAATAACATCAGAAATTCTTGTCGGATTACTGCTTTCTATTTTATTTATAAATATTTTCTTTAATGATAATAACTTGTGGTTTAAGATAATTATTTTTTTAGTGGCGGTTCTTATCGGTTACTTTTTGATTAAAAGCGTTTTTAAGGAAGTGCGACAGAGAGAGCATATTGAAAAGTTGATGAAGATGAGGTCGGAATTTTTAGACATCGCGTCGCATCAGCTTAAAACTCCAATATCCGTTATTATGGGCACCGCTTCAATGTTTAAAGAGGGTTCCATCGGCAAACTTCCCGAAGAACAGCAGCAAAAGTTCGTGGACAATATTTATCGCAAAGCGGTTAAACTTTCCGGCATCGTCCGCGACATATTATCGGCGTCGGAATTTGACACGGAAAAATTTTCTTTGCCGGAAGGAAGGTTGGAACCGGTTGACTTGGAAAAATTGCTTGTAAAAATTAAAGACGATTCCAAAAAAGAAGCCGACGAGAAAGGGCTGGAATTGAACTTCATTAAAACGAAAGCCAAGATTTCGCCGATTATTTCCGATGAATTTTATTTGACGCAGGCGATTGCAAACATTGTGGATAACGCGATTAAATATACCAAAACCGGTAAGATTGACATAATGCTGGACGAAGACAAAAAAAAGGTTATCCTTAAGATTAAGGACACGGGGGTTGGCATACCGGAAGGAGATAAAAACAGAATGTTTGGAAAGTTTGAACGGGCGAGAAACGCCAGAGACATGTATACGGACGGCTCGGGACTCGGACTCTTCATATCAAAGGAAATCATAGACGCTCATAGCGAGGCAAGTATAAAATTTAACAGCAAAGAAAACGAAGGAACGGAATTTATTATCACTTTTCAAACTTAATTTTATGGCAAAAATATTGCTGATTGAAGACGACAATGATCAAATCTTGCTTTATCACACCGTTTTTAAAATGAACGGTTTTGATATTATAAGCGCTATTGACGGCAAAATCGGTTTGAATAGGGCCAAAAACGAACACCCCGATCTTATAATTCTTGATTTGAATATGGAAGAAATGTCCGGCGAGGAAGTAATCAAAAGGCTTAAAAAAAATCCAGAAACAAAAAATATTCCCGTTATCATTTTAACCAATATGGACAAAAAGAAATTCCAAAGCCAGATGCTGGAGCTCGGAGCTGAATATTTTTGGGAAAAAACTGTTGTAATGCCACTTGACGTGGTCAAGAAAGTCAGAGATTTTTTGGAGAAAAATAAGATTAAGTGATAAAAAATTAAATTTTGCCTGAAATGTTAAGGTCATGTTTTAGCCACATTGTTTTAACCACAGACATTTGACCGCGGTTGATTTTGGCTTTATTATTGAGTAATGAAACAGTCTAAACTCTTTCCCCGAGCCAGAAAAGAAGCGCCTAAAGATGAGGTGTCAAAAAACGCCCAACTTCTTATACGCGCCGGCTTTATAGATAAGCTTATGGCCGGTGTTTATACCTATTTGCCGCTTGGCCTCAGAACCCTTAAAAAGATAGAAAATGTTATAAGAGACGAGATGACAAAGGCCGGCGGGCAGGAGCTGCTCATGCCCTCTCTTCATCCTAAGGAGAATTGGCAGATAACCGGCAGGTGGGATAGCTTGGATGATCTGTTTAAATTCACCAGCTTTTATTCGGAAACGGAATTGGCGCTGGGCCCCACTCACGAAGAAGTTATCTCGCCGCTCGTTAAAAAGTTTAATCTCTCCTACAAAGATCTGCCGCTTGGCCTCTTTCAATTTCAAAATAAGTTCAGAGACGAGAAACGCGCCAAGTCCGGTATTTTGCGAGGAAGAGAATTTTTGATGAAAGACTATTATTCTTTCCACGCGAGTGAAGAAGATTTGGATAAATATTACGAGAACATGAAAACGCATTATGAAAATATTTTTGCTCGGTGCGGCATAGGAAACGTAACTCATCTTACTTTCGCTTCCGGCGGCAGCTTCTCCAAATATTCTCACGAGTACCAGGCAATTACCGAAGCTGGAGAAGATATCATTTACGTGTGTCTCAAATGCTCAGTGGCTTTGAATAGAGAAATAGTGGATAACAGCGACAAAGCTTGTCCCGAATGCGGCAATAAAAATTTGGAAGAGAAGAAATCGGTGGAAGTAGGCAATATCTTCAAGCTTAAAGATAAATATTCCAGTCCTTTTAATCTTAAATTCACAAACGATAAAGGTGAGGATAAACCGATGATTATGGGTTGTTACGGCATAGGACTTGGCAGGCTGATGGGTACGATAACGGAAATTCTCAGTGATGAAAACGGCATGCGATGGCCGACGGAAGTGGCGCCGTTTAAAGCGCATGTTTTGGAGATAGGCAAGACCAATGATGACGTGAAGAAAGCCGCGGAAGAATTGAGTGCCAAGCTTGAAACAGGCGGCATAGACACATTGCATGACGACAGAGACGATGTCCGCGCCGGAGAGAAGTTTGCCGAAGCCGATCTGATAGGCTTGCCTTATAGGATAGTAGTGAGCGATAAAACTCTAAGCTCAGGTGGAGTAGAGCTCAAGTTGAGAAAAGAAACGACCGGAAAAATTATAAAAACAAATGAAATCTTAAATGAAATTCAAAAACTTTAAAATTTTTGGGAAATTTAAAAGAGCGCTCCTCTCCGGAGGAATCGGCATAGATCTTGGCACGGCCAATACTCTGGTGTACGTGGAAGGCGAAGGTATTGTGATAAACGAGCCGTCGGTGGTGGCGATAAACGAGAAAACCGGTCAAGTGGTGGCGATAGGCAATGAGGCCAAGAGAATGATTGGCCGAACGCCGGCTCACATAAAAGCGATAAGACCGTTGGTGGATGGCGTAGTGTCCGATTACGAAGTTACCCAAGAGATGCTCGCTTATTTTATAAAAAAAGTTACGAAAAGCAGCAGGGGGATTTTCGCCAGGCCGAGAGTGGTGATTGGCGTGCCATCCGGCATTACAAACGTGGAAGTGAGAGCGGTGAGAGATGCCGCCAAGAGCGCCGGCGCCGGTGTAGTGATGATTGTGGAAGAGCCTATGGCGGCAGCCGTGGGAGTAAGACTACCGGTGCATGAACCGGTAGGCAATATGATAATAGACATAGGCGGCGGCACCACCGATATCGCCGTAATTTCTTTAAGCGGCATAGTGTCTTCCAAAAACATGCGCGTGGCCGGAGACAAGCTTAATCAGGATATTATACAATACGTAAGAGACGAATTTAAAATTCTTTTGGGTGAAAAAACGGCGGAAGACTTAAAGATTGCCGTAGGGTCCGTTATAAAAAAAGGCGAGGGTCTTGAAGCGGCCGTAAGAGGTAGAGACCTCATCACCGGCTTGCCCAGAGAAGTGGTGGTTACCGATTCGGACGTAAGAGAAGCTATAATAAAATCCATAGAGTCTTTGGTGAATGCCACCAAAGAGGTGCTGGAAGAAACACCGCCGGAGCTTGTTTCAGATATTATGCATCGTGGCATAATAATGGTCGGCGGCGGCGCTTTCTTGAGGGGTTTGTCTAAGATGTTTGAAGGCGAACTTGGCATACCTGTGTATGTGGCGGAAGATCCGCTTACCGCCGTGGTGAGAGGCACCGGCATTATTCTTGAAGAAATAGAAAATTTGGGAGACATATTACTTGACCATGAGGAAGCAATACCGCCAAAATAAAAAAAGGGGATTCAAAAAAAGAACGACGCTGGCTGTTTTGCTTGTTTTTCTGTTGCTTGTTATCTTTAGCGGCGACGCCAGAGAGATAGTGGCAAAATCGGTTTCAATGGTGTTTTATCCATTTGCTAAAACGGAACAAATAATTTCCAAAAGATGGCATAATTTTGCCGGCATATTAAAAAGCAAAAAAAAGATGAATCTGGAAATCGACCGTCTGGCGGAAGAGAATGAAGCGCTTGATGTTGTCGCTCTTTCCGCCAATAGGCTGAAAGAAGAAAATATTGAACTCAAAGCTTTGTTTGGCAGAGAGATGGAGAAGAACGTCGTGCTTGCTTCGGTGATAATGAGACCGCCGCAATCGCCTTACGATATGCTTGTTCTTGATGCCGGCGCGAAAGAAGGCGTAAGGCTTGGTATGAAAGCGGTTGCTCATGGAGAAATTTTAATAGGTTACGTGGCGGAAGTGTCTGAAGTCTCAAGCAAGGTAAAACTCCTTTCTTTTCCTGAAGAAGAGATTGGCGTGATACTTGAGAATGCCGGTATTTCGGTTATAGCTGTTGGCACGGGCGGCGGCAATATGGAGATTCAGATTCCAGGCCAAATAGAAGTTGCGATCGGCGAAAGCATCATCACGACCGGCATATTCCCATATACGGCCGGTATCGCGGAGAAGATTGAAGCCGACACGAATAATCCTTTTAAAAAAATTATTTTTCGCTTGCCAATAAATATTAATTATCTAAGGAGTGTAATTTTAACGGAGTAAAATGTCTTTTTTCGCCAAAAAAAACACGATAAGGATTTTGTTTGATATTATCTTTTTTCTTTTCATATTTCTGTTGCCATGGTATGTCGCCGCTCCCGTTATCGCTTTTTCCATAATCTTTTTTAATAATTTTTGGGAAGGCGTTTTTGCCGCTTTGGCTATAGATTCTTTTTATTATATACCTTCAAGCTCGCCTGATTTGCGTTTTGGCATATTTTTTTTCTCAGCTGTTTTCTTGTTTCTTCTTGTTAAGCTGGCAAAAAGCAAAATCAGGCTTGGCGGCTTGGGCGTTTTAAATTAGAATGTTTTTCAAGAAAAAAAAATTCAAACAAAATATTTTTCCCGATGAGATTCTTATAGATTCTCGCAATATGCCAAACTTTGAAACCAGCCAATTTGAAGGTCGGTTTGAGAGAGCCATATCCAAAAAAACTTTTTTGTATTTTTCCGCCGCCCTTTTTTTGATAGCCATATTTTTTATTTCCAAAGTGTTCTACTTGCAAATTGTGCGGAGAGATGAATTGGCAAACAGGAGTTTAAACAATAAACTGAGAAGAGAAATACTCGCTCCCATGAGAGGGGTAATTTATGACCGAAATAATATAATTCTTGCTTGGAATGGAGAAGAGGAGAGACTTTATACCGATATGAATGGACTTAGTCATACCTTGGGTTACGTGGGCCTTCCTTCCAAAGAGGATATTGAATCAGACAAAGATATTTTGCTTAATATGGAAATCGGCAAAAGCGGCGTAGAAAAAAACTTTGAGAAAGAATTAAGAGGAATTGTGGGTACGGCTTTGGCGGAAAGAGACTCCCAAGGAAATATTATTTCCGAAAGCGTTCAAACTCATCCTCAAAGCGGAGACAATATTTATCTATCCATAGACGCCAAACTTCAGAGCGAGATGTATAAGATATTGGGAGATACCGCTAGAAACAATAAATTTTCCGGTGGAGTGGGTATAATTATGGACGCGCGAACGGGAGAAATAATTTCTATGGCCAGCTGGCCGGAGTATGATTCTCAAATTATGTCCAGAGGCAAGCCAGCGGATAAGATTAACGCTTTTTTAACAGACGATCATAAGCCATTTTTAAACAGAGCGATTTCCGGATTATACGCGCCCGGCTCGGTGGTAAAACCCATGGTGGCCATCGCCGCTTTAAACGAAGGAATAATTTCGCCGGATAAACAAATATTCAGTTCCGGCAGTATCTCGGTGCAAAATCCTTTTTATCCAGAACTTAAAAGTGTGTTTAAAGATTGGAAGGCGCATGGTTGGGTGGATATGAAAATGGCTATTGCCGTTTCCTCCGATGTCTACTTCTACGAGATAGGCGGCGGTTACGAGGAAATAAGAGGTCTTGGTATAAACAAGCTTGAGGAATATGCCAAAATGTTTGGGCTCGGAGATGACACTGGCATAGATTTGCCAAATGAGGCTTCCGGCGTGGTGCCAAGCCATGAAGTGAAAAAGCAAAATAATCCCGGCGACCCTCTTTGGCGAATAGGTGACACGTACATATCAAGTATCGGACAGGGGTATTTTCTTTCCACTCCTCTTGAGATAGCTGTTTACATCGCCGCCATAGCCAACAACGGAATCTTGCTTAAGCCAAAAATCGTAAAAGACGAAAACCTGTCTGAATATGATGGTAAAAAAATAAAAATTCCGGATGAATATTTTAAAATAGTAAAAGAAGGCATGAGAATGGCGGTAACTGACGGCACGGCCCGAGGGCTGAGCCGACCGGAAGTAAAGATTGCCACCAAAACCGGCACGGCCGAAACCGGCGCTGGCAAGCGCTTCATCCACTCTTGGATTGTGGGTTTTTTCCCTTACGAGAACCCGAAGTATATTTTTACCATGCTTTTAGAGAATGGGCCGGCCGGCACCACTACCGGCGCGCCATACGCCACAAGCCGTCTCCTTGATTGGATAGCCAAAAATGCGCCAGAATATTTTGAATAAATCATGCGCGATATGTTATAATTAAAATCAATTTAAGTCATGCTTTTTGAATCGCAAAATAAAAAACATAAAGTTGAAAATATCAGACCAAAAGATCTGTTTTTCTTGTCTCTCCGAAATTTTAAAGTTAAGACAGGAAGAACCCTTCTTACCGTGCTTGGCATCGGAGTTAGTTTTGCCACTATTTTTTTTCTCATATCTCTTGGCTACGGTTTGCAAAACATACTGCTTAAACAAATTTCTTCCAAAGAAGCTTTGCTTACCATAGATATATCTTCGCCAAACAAAGATATATTTCCCATAAATGATCAGGTGATAAGCAAAATAGCGACAAATGAAAAAGTGGAAAGAGTTGACTCTGTCATTTCCGTTCCCGGTCAATTGGAATTCCATGATGGCGATGCCGCTTTTGAAGTATTATTTACCGGCGTTACGGAAAGTTTTTTTAAGTCAAATATCAATCTTACGCAGAAAGGCAATTATCCGAAACAGGATGAAGCCGGTCTCATAATCTCTTCCGGCATGGCGCGTATCTTGGAAAGTGTCGGTAGTAGCTTCGCGAACAAAAAAACAAAGATAATATTTTATGTGCCGGAAATAATAGACGGCACGGAAAGTATAAAAATAATGCAGAAAGAAGGGGATTTTAAAATTATTGACGTAATGGATAACGGCGACCAAAGCGTTGCCTATCTCCCGATTTCTTTCATGTCCGATACCAGTTTGCCATATAGCTCGGCCAGAGTGGTTATAAGAAGCGACAAAGACATGGAGGAAATAAAAGATTTTTTGATTGATATGGGATTTAATGTATCCACCATCGCCGATACCGTGGATCAGGCGAATAAGATATTTAATATTTTTAAAATCATCTTAGCCTTTTTTGGTATAGCCGCGTTGGTGGTGGCGGTGGTGGGCATGATAAACACCATGACGATAGCCTTGCTTGAGAGAACAAATGAGATTGGAGTCATGAAAATTTTTGGCATCACGGAAAGAGACGTGCAGAGGTTGTTTATGTTGGAAGCCGCGATAATAGGATTTTTGGGCGGCGTAAGTGGACTCATTATGGGTTTTCTTCTCTCTCAATTTTTTAATTTAAGCATTGCTTTTTTAGCGAACGCTTTGGGAGGCAAATCGGTAAATTTATTTTATTATCCGGCATGGTTTATTATTGCTATAATCTTTTTCGCTTCAGTGGTCGGACTTGGAACCGGTTTTTTCCCTTCCCGAAAGGCGGCAAGGATGGATCCGTTAAGCGCTTTAAGATATAAATAATATGCAACAGAATCCTTTAATAAAAATAAGAAATTTATCCGTGATTTATGATAAAGGCGCTCCGGCGGAAATGATGGCGTTGAAGGGTATAAATTTGGAGATATATTCAGGAGAGTTTATTATAATTTTCGGTCCGTCCGGCTGTGGCAAATCTACGCTGCTTTACACTCTAAGCGGCGCCGAGAGAAGGATAGAGGCCGGAGACATCTGGATAAAAGGAAAAAACCTGAGTGCCATGGATAAAGAAGAGCTTACGGACTTTCACCGAGAGAGCGTTGGTATGGTTTTTCAGGCTTATAATCTTATTCCCACCGTTAATGTTTTTGAAAATATCACCTTGCCGCTTGTCTTCAGAGGTGTGTCCAAATCTGACAGGCTCAAAAGGGGCAAAGAACTTATGGAAAGATTTTCCATAAGCGATCTGGCCGATAAATTTCCCAGTCAGCTTTCCGGCGGACAACAGCAAAGAGTCGGTATTGCCCGCGCTTTGGTAAATGACACGGAAATTGTTTTAGCTGACGAGCCAACCGGCAATCTTGACTCAAAATCGGCGATAAACGCCATGGATATTTTTACTGAAATAAATGTAAATACAAAGAAGACCGTTATCTTGGTAACTCACGAGTCTCAATACTTGCCATATGCTTCCAGGATAATTTATATGAAAGACGGCAAAAATATCAAAGATGTGTCTCAGCAAAGAAATAAAGTTTCCCATGTAGTTGGCCACGATCAACTCTCTCGCGGCTGGTATATAAACACGGAAAGATTGGTGGGGTATCTTGATCTTAATCTTGACGTGGAAGAGAGGGTTAAATTTGACAGTATTATAGCTGAGTATGTAAGTTCAAAGATTACTCAAGAAAAATTTGAAGAGCTTCTTGATAAACCTTTCGTAGCCGGCGGTTTGGGTATGTATAAGCAAAAAGCGATGAGGCTTTCCGAAGAGATAAGCATATTGATAAGACTCTTTAAATTTTTAGGCGATATGGACACAAGTAACAAAAAGGATTTAAGCGAAAAAACATCCGCTCTTACGGGGTGGTTATTGAATGACTACGCTGGCAACCTTAGCGATAAACAAAAAGAAAAAATAAGAGACGCGGTGTTGGCGAAGATAAAAGGGGAGACGAGTTTGACTCAATTCCAGAATCAATTGGACATGCCCGCCAAAGATGGCGGCGCCGGTTTGAATTGGAACACAGCCAGAAATTTGGCGCAAAAAATCGGAATTATTTTGTAGAAAAATCAAAGACTTCCTTTTGTTTTTTGATGGAGTATAATTAAAATCAAATGAAAAACAAAATAAAAAAATTAAAATTGCCGTTAAACAAAATGACTGGCGATGAAAAAAATTACACGGCTGTTTTACTTGAAGATGTGAACAGTAATATGAAAGCTTTTTGGGAGGTGATTTCCAGTACTCAAGATGATGTAAGGGGATTAAAAAAGGATGTAGAAGGATTGAAAGAAAAAGGAGACGCTACTTGGGATTTATTGCAAGATGTGAAAGAAAAAGGAGACGCTACTTGGGATTTATTGCAAGATGTGAAAGAAAAAGGGGACGCTACTTTTGAACAAGTCGGAATTATGACAGAAAAGATTAATGGTGTAGAAAATAGGCTTGATTCCATTGAATTTAAAATGGATGATTTAATTAAAGAAGTTTCTTTTATCAAAGAAGAACTAAAATTGTTAAAAATAACCATTTCGGAAAAAGCCGATAAAGAAAAAATTAAAATTTTGGAATTTAAAATAACAAGAATAGAAAGCCATCTTAAACTAGTTTAAGACAAATGATAAAAACGCAAAAAGACATCCGAATCCGGAAAATAAAAAGGGTTGTTGTTTTGAAAAAAAAGAGAGTTTATCTCATGCCATTTAGATTTGTTTCTATCTTGCTTATCATCGCTTTTGCCGGCAATTTGTTTTTCACCAATAATAATCAATCTGCCTCCGCCGCCACTTATACTTTCAGTCAGACAAGCTGGTCCGGAGGCATCACGGCAAACAACGCCGTTCACCCTACCAACCAAACAAGCTGGGATCAATTTTCGGCAAGCACCACAGGCATGACCACGGCAAACTCCGGCGCGGATTTGCATTTGCTGGCGATTGCCAGTTCAACGATTCATACGAGCGATACTGATTTCAGCACGGGGACTTTAGCAAGCACGACGGTTGTCGGAACGGGAAGCGGAGCGAGTGTAGAGCTTGTTAAAGATGTGGATGGTTATCTTGGCACCGGGGCCGACGGTCCATTAATTGTTTCTTCGGCTAATCAAAATATAAATAATTATGCTTCAGCGGGTGCTAATAATTATTCAGCCGGAGCGACAAGCATCACTGTGGATTCCACCACTGGATTTTCCACAGGAGATGAGGTAATGGTTATTCAAATGCAGCATGCGACCAATGCCGGAAAGTATGAATTCATAAAAAATATTACAGTAGTAGATTCTACCACAATTTCTTTTTCTTCCAGTTTAACTAATGATTATTATGGCACAGGTTCATCTGGAAAGACGCAGGTGGTCAGGGTTCCAAATTACACGGATGTCACCATTGATTCCGGGGCTTCCATTGTACCAACAGCATGGAGTAATGGAACGGGTAAGGGAGGCCTAGTAGTCTTTAGGGCAACTGGAACGGTTACAGTTACGGGTAGTATTGATGCAAGCGGAAAAGGTTATGGTGGAGGGGCGGCAGGGTCAGGAGATTTATCCAAAGGAACTCCCGGAGAAAGCTATATAGGTCTTGGTGTTCAGGCAAATTCACCGTTGGCTAATTACGGAGCGGGTGGAGGGGGAGGGATGCTGGGGAGTGGAAGTAATAATAAATATAATGGTGGTGGAGGAGGAGGATATGGTGAGAATGGGGGGACAGCAAGTGGTGGTGCAACTAATACATTAGATGGAGGAAAAGGCGGCGCAGTTTACGGAGTAAATACACTATCAACGCTTTTTATGGGTTCTGGTGGGGGGGGCGGTTCATCGAATAGTATTGCTGGTTCTTGCGGAGGCGCCGGAGGCGCCGGAGGCGGAGCTGTTTTTGCGGGGGTGAATACTTTTGTAATTTCCGGGACAATCAAAGCTAATGGATCTAATGGATTATCTTGCGGCTCAGTGCATAAAATGGGTGGTGGCGGAGGTTCCGGTGGAAGTACTTATTTAATGGCCACAAGTATGACTTTGGGTACTAGTCTTGTCCAGAGCGTAGCTGGCTCGGGAGGCGCAGGTGGTGGGACGGCTGGTCAGGCTGGCGGGG
>Ga0210057_1007532_pt1 | contig 13146 bp, 9 predicted proteins | sample CryGeyCG2114_010_2_FD_183968 | JGI IMG/M metagenome (GOLD analysis project Ga0210057, IMG submission 183968) | Groundwater microbial communities from aquifer - Crystal Geyser CG10_big_fil_rev_8/21/14_0.10 (SPAdes) (version 2) | ecosystem: Environmental > Aquatic > Deep subsurface > Groundwater ... | reverse complement strand
CGAGGGCACGCAGTAGTTTGTCATCTTGCCCAATACCAGCAATTTTTAAAGGCAGATTGAGCTCATTAAAGGCCCTGATGGCAATATCAATTCTTTTATAGGGAGCAAGAGCACCAAATATAAGATAAAAATCTCGCCTAGGGTTTGAGATTGGCTTAAATCTGTTAAGATCGACAAATGGATTTACCACTGTAGACGTGCGGCCATATATTGAAAAAATTTGCTCAGAAATGAACGAACTATTGGAAATAAGGAAGTCAACCCTTTCCAGGGTGGTGACGTTTCGATCCCATTTTTGAAGATAAGGTCGGAAAAATTTTGCAATGGTTTTTTTAGCTAAAGAATCGGATGGTTTTTCAAAGTAATCACCAAAACGATCCCACATGTACCGCATAGGTGCGTGAACATACGAGATGTGAACGGCATCACTTCTTTTTTTAATTCCTTTTGCTACACAGTGTGATGAAGAGACAATCAAATCGTATTCAGAGAAATCAAATTGTTCTATTGCGAACGGCATGAGCGGTAAAAAATAACGATAGTTGTTTCGCATTAGTTTTAATTTTTGAAAAAAACTTGTTTGAATAGAGCGGCCCTCAATTGCGGGCGAAACTTTGGATTTTTCGTGTAATAGAGTAAAAATTGGAGCGTCAGGGAATAGTTCAACGATCGCTTCTAATACATTTTCCCCACCTCGCATGCCGTTTAGCCAATCGTGAACAATTGCAACGCGTGGAGCGGTTTTCTTTGCAATAGCATTTTTTGTCATTCTGCGGATTTGCCCCTAAATTCGAGTCTTAGATTTAAAGAACTCAATTGTTTTTGATAGGCCTTCTTCAAGCGGAACCTTCGGTATCCAATCGAGACGAGTTTTTGCTCTTGTGATATCCGGACGTCGTCGTTTTGGGTCGTCTACTCGGGCGGGAAGGAATTCTATTGAAGAACCGCTTTTTGTCATTTCAATAATTATTTCTGCAAATGATTTTACAGTGTGCTCAACTGGGTTGCCCAAGTTTATCGGAATAGTTTCAGTCGAATTGTAATATCGAAAAATTCCTTCTACGAGGTCGGTAACAAAACAAAAACTTCTAGTTTGTAATCCGTCTCCGTAAACAGTCAACGGCTTGCCTGTGAGCCCCTGGGTACATAGGGCCGGAACGACTCTCCCGTCGTCTGGTCGCATTCTGGGCCCATAAGTATTAAATATTCGCACCATTCCACCATTGAGAGGAGTATAGGGTTTTCCGTTTATAGTGCCTTGAGCGTTAATTGCTGTGCTCACATAAGCTTCGCTGAATCTTTTAGCTTCGTCGTAACAAGCTCGCGGACCAATGGTGTTTACATTTCCCCAGTAGTCTTCTGTTTGAGGATGTATTTCTGGATCTCCATAAATTTCTGAAGTAGACGCCAATAAGTACCTCGCTTCATATTCGAGCGCGAGTTCTACTGTATGCATTGTTCCAATGGAATCCACCTTTAGGATTTCAAATGGTATCTTGTCAAAATCTATCGGACTGGCAGGGCATGCAAAGTGTAATATTCCGTTCAAGCCGTATTTTCGAAGAAATGAAATTTTTTCTTTTTCAATTGGTTCAGAAATATCGGCTTCAATGATTTGAAAGTATTCATTTCCGATCAATGAATGAATATTTTCTTTCGAGCCGGTGCAGAAGTTATCTATTGCGGTGACAGCATATCCGGCTGATATGAAGCGCTCACATAAATGTGAGCCAATAAATCCGGCTCCACCGGTAATAATTACATGATTCATTTCAGACTAATGGAGTAGCATAGACCGATAAACCCGGTCCATACGTTTCGCCATTTCTTCTTCAGAAAATCGATTCCGTTGATGTTGCGAAAATGGTTTGAGCGGTTGGGTCAGGCCCCCGGCGCTCACTAGACTCATCGCGTCGGACCAATCGTCTTTTTTGTATGGATCGCAATACCGGACAGAGTTGGCCGGGCAGGATTCGAGTCCTTCGTGGTGCGGTGGAATATCGGAAACGACGGCAGCGGTTCCATAAAGAATTGCCTCGACAGGCGGTCGCCCAAATCCTTCGTAGAATGACGGAGAAAACAATGCTGCGGCATTTTGGTAGAGCCAAGCTAACTCTGCGGTGCTGAGCGTATCTAAATATTTGACTTCGTTTGTGGATTCTCCAGCAATCGTCATGACTAGTGGCCAGTTTGAACGAATGGATTCCGGAAGGGATTGGTGTGCATCCAAGAGTAGGGGCGCATTTTTGTGCTTTTTCTCATTCAAAACCGCCAAAAAAAAGTTTCGATGTTTTAAGTCGTGGCTGCCGGTGGGACGAACTGGATCGGGTGTGGTTGTCACCGGATTATAGACAATTTCAATATTTATTTCGGGATCACCAATCCAGGTCTGAATTTCGCTTTTCGAAAATCTCGAAACTGTCAGTAGCGAATGGGCATTCATTGCAAAAGGTTTAAGTATTTTGCTGTAATATAGTTTTTGAAGGGTCGTTCCGAATTTTAAGTGATTGAGATCGTGAATCGTTATTGCGTATGGAATGGGGCATGCAATTAAACTTGAGAAGCTTGGGCTGTGATACCCGCTAAATTGAAATGATTTTAATATGAATGGTATTGATACTAATTCAATTGGCGAAAGAAAACCTACCCTTGATACGATAGTTTTGAATTCTGAAAAAATATCGATATTGGAGCAGTTGGTGCTAATCAAAAACGTAATTTCATAGGGCAGGTCATTGTGAGTCTTTAGTTGACGCATTGCTGAGGCAAGGTGGGCGGCATATAAGCCAATCCCATGGTTTTTTTTAACTATCATTCGTGCGTCAATGAGGATTTTAGGTTTCATTTGTTTTTGACGATAACATTCCGGCCCTGGTAATCGAAAAGTCAAATTTCAACGGATCCAATTTTTCGAATTTTTTCAAATTTTTGGTGACTTCTACGGCCATTTTCCAATCTGGAATTTTTCGAGTGGTGAGTTTTAGGCGAATTGCAGCATTGTGCACGTGAGTGTCTACGGGCATAACTAGCTGCGATGGCATAGGGGGAGAAATCATTGGTTGTGCAGATTGGCTCATTTTGGTCCACGTTCCAAGGTCGATTTCATCTTTCCTGATCATCCATTTAAGAAAGAGGCACCAGCGCTTGCAGGCTGATTTGTCTTGGGGTGAGCTCAGAAAATGGTTAAAGGCTCTGGATTGAAATGATACTGACCACGATTTCCAATCATTTAGGAAGAATATCAATGCCGATTCAATGTTTTCATCTGACCTTGAGAATCCACACATAAAATGATTGAAAACCGAGCCATATTCCTTGTATGAGCGGGCAATCAACGATAATAGTTTTACAATATCGCTTCCGGAATGGAAACGATGTCTAAAGTCCTTCAGCAGCCTCTCGGTTTCTTTGGGTTTGTTAAAATGACTTCTAAAATGCACGGAATCGCCTACCTGAAGGCGGTCAAAGAGTTTTTTAATGGAGGACCGAATAGCCTTGGCATTGCCGTAGGCGAGCTGCGATGCAAGCACTGCGCTTATTTCCTGGTCTTCTAGGTTATCAAATTGGTGTACGTATTCGACTGGATCGGTCGCTATTAAATCTAATTTTTGAAATTTCCGGTACATTGCGCGTAAAGTTTTTTCGGTATTTTGAGGGAATCGGCTCATTTCCTCTCAACGATTAGACTAGGCGAGTCTCTATTAGAAGTGGATTTTTGGTATCTACCATAATAATGTCCCAACAAAGGCATGAGACAAAGCGTATTAAACGGCCTGGCCGTCCTTATCTTACTGATATTTATAGGAAATTCAAGATCCTACGCAGTCGATTACTGTATTACGGCGCCGTGTTGTTATGACAAATATGTTCAACCGGGTCAGGAGGTAAAGGAAGATGAACGAGATCTTTTGTTGCCTCAAAATCAAATACGATCCATCGGCTGTCGAAGGAGTTTTGAATATCGAGGAAGACTTATGCCATTGGATTCCAAGCATCGGAGAGACGCAAATGGTTTGCGGCCCATATTTCAGCGCTCCCCCGGGGCCCTTCAACTTCTTACTGAGTATCAGGAAAATCAGAATAATGTTCGATTGGCCGCCTATACGGGTACGATTGGGGTGATTGTCGCGGTCGCGGGATTAATTTTAAAATCGCAAACTGAAGGTCCAAAACTTAACGCACTTAAGAACGGATTGTTTTTTGGCGGAGGCGCAATAGCACTCGGCAGTCTTGGATATAGTTTGACTCTTCAGACATCGAATGAAGGAAAGCTTCGCGGAGCTGTCGATCAGTATAATCAACAGTACCCAGAAGACGAATTTCGATTGAATTTTGAAACGGGGATATTGTTTTAAATGCCTAAACGGACCGACATTAAAAAAATACTACTTATTGGAAGCGGGCCAATCGTAATTGGACAGGCGTGCGAATTCGACTATTCGGGTACTCAAGCAGTGAGGTCGCTAAAAGAGGAGGGTTATGAGGTCATTCTGATTAACTCAAATCCAGCGACAATTATGACCGACCCAGAACTAGCAGATCGAGTTTATATCGAGCCAGTTACGACTGATGTAATTGAGCAAATAATAATTAAAGAAAAACCAGATGCGATTCTACCAACAATGGGAGGTCAAACCGCTCTAAATGTAACTTTAAAGCTGGTAGCTTTAGGGATTCCCGAAAAATATAATGTCGAAATACTTGGCGCGAAACCAGAAGTGATTGAAAAAGCTGAGGATCGAGAATTATTTAAAGCTGCGATGACAAAAATTGGAGTTGAGTCGGCAAAAAGTTATATCGTTCGATCGTGGTCTGACGCAAAAAGTTTGATAGCGGATGTCGGGCTACCGCTCGTATTAAGGCCGTCATTCACTTTGGGCGGGGAAGGCGGCGGTGCGGTCTTTACTGAGGATGAATTAAAAGAAAAAATTGAGCGAGCCCTTTTTCTGTCTCCAACAAATGATGTATTAGTTGAGGAAAGCTTGATTGGCTGGAAGGAATTCGAGCTTGAAGTTGTTCGAGATAATAAAGACAACGTTATAATAGTTTGTTCGATTGAAAACCTGGACCCAATGGGGGTCCATACCGGCGATAGTATTACGGTTGCGCCGGCGCAAACGCTAACCGATAAAGAGTATCAAAACCTTAGAGACATCGCGATTCGTGTAATCAGAGAAATTGGAGTCGAGACGGGTGGATCGAACATACAGTTTGCAGTTAATCCCGAGGATGGAAGAGTAATTGTTATAGAAATGAATCCTCGAGTTTCTCGGTCCAGCGCACTGGCGTCTAAGGCGACTGGATTTCCAATCGCAAGAGTCGCATCGAAATTAGCGGTCGGATACAGTCTAGATGAGCTCACCAACGATATTACTAAAACAACACCTTCAAGTTTTGAGCCCGCGATCGATTACGTTGTCGTAAAGATCCCAAGATTTGATTTCGAAAAATTTCAACCAACTACTCCAGAGCTTGGCACTCAGATGAAGTCCGTTGGTGAGGTAATGGCTATCGGTCAAACATTTGAAGAAGCACTTGGCAAAGCGGTATCGGGAACTGAGCGAAAGCCATATTGGTTGGCGCCATTCGATGGACCCGATTGTCAGTGGGAGCTGATTGATCGTCCTCATTTTCTTAGGTTGAGAGCCGTTGCGGACGCAATTAGAAAAGGCGTTGATATTCAGAAGCTAAATCGAAGGACTGCAATTGATATTTGGTTTTTGTCGAAGCTTAAAAAACACCTTGAACTAGAAAAATATATCCAACCGGCGTCGTGGCCAGTCGATTACGCAGTACTCGATAAATTGAAAAAAAATGGTTGGACCGATTGGGCGATTGCAAAAAACGCATTAGTGCCCGAGGAAGAGGTTCGAAGTCTAAGAATAAAGTTAGATATTCATCCTGTTTACCGAATGGTTGACACATGTGCAGGAGAATTTGTCGCCGAAACGCCGTTCTATTTTTCCACTTATTTTGGAAAGAACGAAAGTATCCCGGATTTGAAATCTGGAAAAAAGAAAGTGATGATTTTGGGTGGTGGACCGAATCGAATCGGCCAAGGAATAGAGTTTGATTACTGTTGTGTACACGCAGCGATGTCGCTTAGGGAAGCTGGTTATGAAACGATAATGGTTAATTGTAATCCAGAAACCGTAAGTACTGATTTTGATATATCAGACAAGCTTTATTTTGAGCCGCTTACTGTAGAACATGTGTTGGCGGTTGCGAGAATCGAAAATCCGTTAGGAGTTATCGTTCAATTTGGGGGCCAGACCCCGCTAAAACTCGCTCGAAGATTAGAGGCGGCGGGATTAAATGTTTTGGGGACATCGGTAGATAGCATTGATCTTGCTGAAGACCGGAAGCGCTGTGGGAAAGTGGTTTCAGAGTTGGAAAAAATTGGACTGCTACAGCCACCAGGCGATACAGCCTTTTCTACAAGTGAAGCGATTCAGATTGGAGAAACGTTGGGCTATCCACTTTTGGTGAGACCGTCCTACGTCTTAGGTGGCCAGGGAATGCGCGTAGTGCATTCGCGGTCTGAACTCGAGTTGTATGTCGATGAGGCGATCGAGCTTAGCGAAGAGCATCCTATTTTAATGGATCGTTTCTTGGATCGAGCGATCGAAGTCGATGTTGACGCAATTTCTGATGGCACTGAATGTATTATTGGCGGATTAATGGAGCACGTAGAGGAAGCTGGAGTGCATTCGGGAGACAGTTCATCTACATTACCCGCTGTTACGATTCCAGTAGGTGTTCAGGAGCGAGTGAGGACTTATACTCGGGAATTGGCAAAAAGATTACAAGTAAAGGGACTGCTGAACGTGCAGTTTGCGATACAGGGCGAGAGTGTATACTTGTTAGAGGTAAACCCTCGGGGCTCAAGAACAGTTCCATTTATAAGCAAGGCGACCGGAAAGCCAATGGCAAAGTATGCCGCAAGAGTAATGTTGGGAGAATCTCTAAAAGATATTGGTTTGAAAAATGATTTTGATGCGGATCTTGATACATATAACGTTAAGGCACCGGTTTTCCCATTTGATCGTTTTCCTGGTGTCGACGTAATTTTGGGACCTGAAATGAAATCCACGGGAGAGGTGATGGGGAGGGCGGCTAATTTTCCTGCGGCCTATGGCAAAGCGATGCTGGCTAAATCATTGATTGTTCCTGAATCTGGTGCTGTTTTTATGTCGATTAGAGACGAAGATAAAGCTGAGGCACTGCCAATTGCAAAAGATCTATTCGAATTGGGTTTTCAAATTTGGGGTACCAATGGGACTGCGGATTTTTTAAGTGGGCACGGTATTGATGTTACTAGAGTTAATAAGGTTAGGCAGGGCTCTCCTCATTGCGTAGATTTTGTACAGGATGGAAAATTTGTTTTAGCAATAAATACGACTTCTGACGGTAAAGCAATTCGAGATAGTTTTGCTATTCGCCGTGCCGTATTAGAAAAGCGCATTCCTTATAGCACGGTGTTATCATCAGCTCGAGCCATCGTCGATGCAATCAAAAGCAAAAAAGGCGAGCCGTGGGGAGTGAGTTCATTATGATCACTGTTTCGGGAAGTTGTTGGAAATGTGGAGCGAAATTGGAGTCTTCAGATTTTGGTCGGCAAGAGACATGTCCTAAATGCGGATTTGACACCCGGGTTTGTAAAAATTGCCTCCATTATGATCCAAAATATAACAATTCATGTAAAGAGAATCAGGCCGATTTCCTTTCTGAAAAAGAGAAATCCAACTTCTGTGATTATTTTTCACCAACACACCCGAATGCCGAGGGTTCGACGAGTAGAGATGCAATGAAATCGGCGGCGGAAGCCTTATTCAAAAAGAAATGAGTAAACTTCAGGACGAGTCGAGAAGACGTAGGACTTTTGCAATTATATCTCATCCAGATGCCGGGAAAACAACGCTCACCGAAAAAATATTATTGTATGGTGGAGCAATTCATTTAGCCGGAGCTGTAAAGGCAAAAAAAACCCAACGTCATACGACTTCAGACTGGATGGAAATAGAAAAACAGCGAGGCATTTCGATATCTGCGAGTGTGTTAAACTTCGAGTACAATGGTGCGCATGTTAATTTATTGGATACGCCTGGTCACAAAGATTTTTCTGAGGACACTTATCGTACTCTTGCAGCAGTCGACGCTGCGGTTATGTTGATTGATGCCGCAAAGGGCGTAGAGCCTCAGACATTAAAATTATTTGAAGTTTGTAGAATGAGGGGCCTCCCAATTTTTACATTCATTAATAAAATGGATCGCCCGTCTCGGGATCCGTTGGATTTGTTAGACGAACTAGAACGAGTTTTAGGAATTAGGTCATCTCCGGTAACCTGGCCAATTGGATCTGGGGATCGATTTAAGGGAGTTTACGATCGGCAGTCGAAGGAAATTCTTGTGTTTCAGCCCGAAGGAGAGGCGAACGCAAAGGGAAAAATTTTACCCGTACCGATTAAGGACTTTGATGATCCGAAATTTGAATCAATATTTAATGGGGATTTGGAATTAAAGGAACAATTTGAATCTGAAATTGAATTATTGGAAGTGGCTGGAGACGGCTACGATCAAGAACGTGTAAATGCTGGGGGTTTATCTCCAGTATTTTTTGGGAGTGCGATGAATAATTTTGGAGTTCAGCGTTTTCTTAATCGATTTGTTGATATGGCCCCATCTCCAGGCGCTCGGAAAACAAAAGATGGTAAGGTTCCAGACGTGAATGGAAAATTTTCCGGATTTGTATTTAAAATTCAGGCGAATATGGATCCACAACATAGGGATCGAGTGGCTTTCATAAGGGTTTGCACGGGGCGGTTTGAAAAAAATATGATGGTGAAACACGTGCGCTTAAATAAATCCATACGGTTGTCGAGGCCGCTGAATTTTTTCGCGCAGGATCGAATTTTAGTCGACGAAGCCTATCCCGGAGATATTTTAGGACTTGTGGATAGTTCCGGTGCGTTCCGAATAGGCGATACTTTGGCAGAGGCTGGAAATATCGAATATGAGCAAATCCCCTCATTTTCCCCAGAATTTTTCGCTCAAGCAGTAATTCGCGATCCCATGAAGAGAAAGCAGCTCAAGAAAGGATTGGAGCAGCTTGCAGAAGAAGGTGTTATTCAGATCTATTATCAACCTGAATTGGGAGATAAAGATCCAATTTTGGCTGCAGTTGGATCACTGCAATTTGAGGTACTTAAACAAAGATTGCTCGTGGAATACTCTGTAAACGTCGAAATTCAAAACATGTCATTTACTCAAGCGCGATGGATTTCTGGAAACGGATTTAAGATGAACTTGTTTTCCGGACGTAGCGACAGCAAAATTGCAATTGATCGGGACCAAAATCCGGTAGCTCTATTCTCTAATGAATGGGCTATGCGTTGGGCTCAGGAAAATTATTCAGATATCACTCTTAGCAAATCCGCGCCTCTTTGAGCTACAACTAGGTTCATTCGTACATAGATTCGATAACTTGCTCGAAATTTTTTGAAATCACATGGCGTTTCATTTTGAGAGTGGGGGTCACCTCATCCTCTTCGAGTAAAAAATCTCGCGACAATACCCTAAACTGTTTAATCTGTTCGTAACGGGCGAGTTTTTGATTTACCTCCGCCAATGTCTTTTCTAGTTCGGTAAGGATTTCCTTGCTTTTGACGATTACGCCTTCTATTGCATCAGAAGAATGCTTAATGCGATTCAAGACAGATGCCTCGAGTGTAATCAAGGCGGAGAAAAATTTCTTCCCATCTCCAACCATGCACGCTTGACTCACAAGTGATGACTGTTTAATCAACTCTTCAATTGGAACAGGCGCGACCATTTTTCCACCTGACGACTTCATGATTTCCTTTTTTCTGCCGACTATTTGAACATAACCCTTTTCATTGTATTTGCCTAAGTCGCCGGTGTGTAGCCAGCCATCTTGGTCAATCGTTTCTTGAGTTGCGGTATCATTTTTTAGATACCCAAGAAATACATGGTCCCCCCTTGTTAGAATTTCGCCATCGTCCGCGATTTTAAAGTCAGTATTTTCAATTGGAAGTCCAACGGTTCCAGCGCAATCCTCTCCAGGAACAGTCATACAGGTAACGCCGGTGGTTTCTGTTTGGCCAAAATCTTCCAAGATTTCAATTCCAAATGATCGAAAAAACCGAGCTACATGGGCGGGGAGAGCAGCAGCTCCAGAGCCTGCGCACTTGAGTTCATCGATTCCTAATTTTTCTAGAGCTTTTTTTACAAACAGCTCTTTCGACACTTTTTGAATGAGTAAGTTTGATAACCCGTAAGATCCATCTTTTTTGAATTCTCTTTCTGCGGAAATTTGGTTCAATTCGAAAATTTTACGGAGTACTTTTCCTTTTGTTCCGGGTTCGGCCGCTATTTTCTTTTGAATTCCTTCCATCATTTTTTCCCAAAGCCGAGGCACTGATAACATTGCAGTAGGCTTTACTAATGGCATTTCTTTAGATACGGCCTCAAATTTCGACGTAAAATAGACTGTGTATCGACTTGATATTCCTACGGCTAATGCCTGCATTTTTTCAGCGACATGACAAAGGGGCAGGAATGATATGAAGCGACCGTTGTCGCGGTGTGGAATATTAAATGCCTTCGTTGCCGCGTCTCCCGCAAATATAAAATTATGGTGGGAGAGCATAGCCCCTTTTGGAAAACCAGTCGTACCTGATGTGTAAATGAGAAAGGATCGGCGTTTGGGGTCAAGTCGGTCAAGGTATTCTTGGGCAGATTTTTTTTGTGCAAGTGATTTTCCAATAGTCAGAGCGTCTTGAAATGAGATTGCTTTTTCACTGAAATCAGTCTCGCCCTCAAATACGAGGATAGTTTCAAATTGGTCGATGTCTTTGATTTTTGGAAAATAGGAACTATTCTGAATTCCAATAAAGCGAGACTCAGTATTTGAAAGTATAAATGAAATGTCTTTGTCGGAAGCAGATGGGTAGAGCCCGACGGACATTCCTCGAAGTAAATGGGGTGCGAATTCACAGTATGTCGATTCTGGTCGATTGTACGAAAGGACTGCAAGTGTGTCGCTTTCATTGAATCCTTTAGTTTCCAAATAGAGCGTGAGGTAGAAAATCTGGTCGAAATACTCTTTGGAACTGATCATTTTCCACCCGCCTTTTTCCATTTTGGCTTGGGCCGGTTCGTGTGGCGCTTCTTTGCTCCATTCATGAAGTCGGTGAATCAAAGTAGGCATGGTGTTGGAACTCCTAAATATTTGTTATTATACATTTTTATTGAGAAACCCGTCTATCAGAAATCTTGCGTCGCGTCAAGAGTGTCGGCAAAAAGAGGGGCTTTTTTGCTCGCTAAGCCTCTTCTGCTCCGTTCTCGTTTCCAACTGGTTAGGCGTTCTGACGAGTAGAGGCTGAGGTACCAATAGTAATTTCTTCCGATGAGAGAGACGTAATTCCGGGTTTCGCTGTAAGGAATGAGATCCAAAAATAGCATTTTGTTGTCTGTGGGATAGCGTTTGAGCCATTCGTCGACCTTATTCGGGCCCGCATTGTATGCAGCCAAAGCGAGGTCCTCATTGCCATTGAATCGCTCGACCAATTTGGCCAGGTACCTAACCCCTAAATTAATATTTGTTTTGGGATCGTACAATCCGAGGTTTGTAATTTTTTTCTGAAATCTTTTGGCGGTGGCTGGCATGAGTTGCATTAGGCCGCGGGCCCCTACTCGTGAGCGGGCTTCTCGGTTGAACGCGCTTTCTTGTCTGATCAGAGCAGAAACGAAATAGGGATTTAGATTTCCTCTGTATTTCCAAAGTTCTTCAAATTCAAGTGAGGGATAGTAAAGTTTAAGTGTTGATTTGGTTACTAGATTTGGTTGATTCAATATCAGTTTGGAGAGCGTACGAAATGATCCTAGATAATTCCCGTTTCTATTTTGAAGAACTGCTACGTAGAGTCTGAATGAGTCCTCAACATTGTCTAAATTTCGACCTACGTACCTCAAGAGTTCTTCAGTAACTTCGCGTTCTCCCGATTCTTGCAGAATTTCAATCAAAGTAACATATGCATTCAATTCTGATCTGCTGTTGGATCTAAACTGAATATTAGGTTCCGTTTGAGAAAGCGGAGCAAATAATTTTTTGTTTTCGCCACCATTCAAAACAATCGAGTGGTAGCTAAGCGGATTGGCTCTAGTTAATCTATTTCTATATATCTCGGCCTCAATCGGATTATTTGAAACTTCAGCACAATAGGCAAGCCAGTATAGCGACCGAGTTTGATATCGACTTACTTTTAGTGCGGCGAGCTCCTCGAGCTGAGTTTTTGCGGATTCGCAGTTGTTGTTCCAAATTTTTAGCATTGCTCCACGAAACAAAGCAATTTCTCGATAGTAGCTAAATTCTGAATCGCATTCTACAACTTTGCTGTAAAGTTTATCAGCATTTTTAATAGCTTCTGGATCTGGAAAGTCCTCTTCCGTTCTCATCCCAAATCGAGTCACGACATGAGGAGGCAAACATTGCTTCGAGGCGAGTAAATCCTCCCGAACTTTTTTAAATGATTTATCCGATTTGTAGATTTGATAAATAGCCAGCTTATGTTCAGTTTCTGAAAACTCATCAAGTTCTTCAAAATTTCCATCCGTCATTAAGGATGCGAGGTCTCGTGCATTTTTGCGCTGGTGAATTTTATTAGGATCATGATTCCGGGCGCTCATCGAAATTCGTGCTTTTTCTTGCTCAAAGAAGGTGCAAAGAACTTTCGATACAAGACGTGGCTTTTCTATGCATAGTTCTTTAATGGAGGGTTCGCTAGATGCGGTTCCTAAGAAATGAGGAGTGAACTCTTGAACTTCTCGAACAATACGAGCTAGGTTGTATTTTTGAAATTCAAGTCCCGTTTGTCTTTGTCGTATGACCGAGTCGAGTGGAGATTTCGGTAATTCACCGCCTGTCGGGAAATGTGAAACGCTCACATCTGTGGAGTAGAGCAGAGGTGCGCTTGCCAATGTCGTGACCAATGCGATTAGGATTAGCGGGTTTCGATGAGTCAATTTTAGTCCGTCCTTGGGGTTCTTATCGGGTTTGGACTGCCGGAGGATGAGGCATTTACCACGCGGAGGATCGACGCCAGATTAAAACAGTCTCCCATTTAA
>Ga0210057_1007530_pt1 | contig 13150 bp, 11 predicted proteins | sample CryGeyCG2114_010_2_FD_183968 | JGI IMG/M metagenome (GOLD analysis project Ga0210057, IMG submission 183968) | Groundwater microbial communities from aquifer - Crystal Geyser CG10_big_fil_rev_8/21/14_0.10 (SPAdes) (version 2) | ecosystem: Environmental > Aquatic > Deep subsurface > Groundwater ... | reverse complement strand
ACGGTTTCTGAATTGAAACAAAAACTGGCCGAAGGAGATATCCCCTCACGCGGCGAGTTTGTAGTGGTTCTTGCTCCCTGATACAATTTCAGCATGTCAAAAGGATCTTCAATTATCATCCTGGGTTTTTTGTCTGCCTTTTTGCCTTTTGTCGGCTTTTCGGTCATCGTCAAAATCTCGCTCGCCGTTCTGTTCGGTCTTCTTATCATGGCTCTCGGATTTCTGGTTCGCCAGGAAAGATTGTGGTTGTTGAGGACCCTATCTGGAGAGCATAAAACCGATGCCTACACGGAAAACGGAGCACCGTACACGGGAGCTCAAAAAGAAGCTTAACCCGGCGCTCTTCGTGGGTGTTTCGGCACTCGTAGTCGCGGGGGCCTTTTCGCTGTTGCCGGCAGAGTGGGACTACAATGATGTTCTCCCCGTTATCAAGACAGAGGTTCAACCGAGCGTACCGCGTGTAGCACATCAAGAAACGCCGGAACCCTTGCACGCGATTTACATGAGTCAATGTGTTGTCGGTACACGTTCATTTCGGGATATGCTGGTTTCTTTTATCGAGAGTACCCAACTGAACGCAATGGTTATCGACATTAAAGATTATAGCGGGACCATCGGTTTTCCCACGGAAGATCCGCGTTTTGACAGTGCTTCGCTCGCACATTGCGGAGCTCGCGACATGAAAGATTTTATAAAATCGCTTCACGATAAGGGCATTTACGTTATCGGTCGGGTGACTGTTTTTCAAGATCCGTTTTACACGAAGCAATTTCCGGCGCAAGCTGTCCAAAGTGTCAGCCGTCCCGGGGAACCATGGAAAGATTACAAAGGACTTTCGTTCGTTGATGTTTCAAGCAAGGCGTACTGGGACTACATTGTTACGTTTTCGAAAGAAGCGTACAACATCGGTTTCGATGAGTTAAATTATGACTATATCAGGTACCCGTCCGACGGACCCATGAAGGACGCGGAATATATAAACAACAATAGAGCTGTTGCTTTGGAAACATTCTTCAAATATCTCTACGACAACGTGCACCCAACGGGTGTGAAAATGTCGGCAGATCTTTTCGGGTACACCACCGTCTTATCTGATGACCTTGGTATTGGGCAACAACTTGAGCGCACGCTCCCGTATTTTGATTACGTGGCTCCCATGGTCTACCCATCGCATTACAACAAAGGCTTCGCGGGGCTTTCAAATCCGAACAACGACCCGTACAAGGTGGTATTTACCTCTATGGCGGAGGCAGTCAGGCGCTCGCTCGCTCCCGAAACCGCCGTCAGAACAATATCCGGCGAAGCGATATTCAAGGACGAAATTATTCCGGCGACCGCCGACTACGACCCTTCGACAGGCTCAGGGCAAGCCACGACGACGAAAAAAGTTGCAACAGGTTTGTATACAAAAGATGTTCACAGCAAGCTCAAACTTCGTCCGTGGCTTCAGGACTTTGACTACGGAAAGGATTATTTGCCGGAAGATATCGCCGCGCAGATTAAGGCGACCGAAGACGCAGGTCTTACCAGCTGGTTTTTCTGGGACCCGGCAAACAAGTACGACAGCTTGCGACGCTATCTCACCACTTCCTCCACCACCTGGCAAAACTAGGACATCCGATGTCCTAGTTTTTGTTATCTGTTACTCAATAGATGTGCTAAATATGGCCGCCGCGGGGTCTCCAATAAGATTCGCTATTTCTTTTTCGTAACGATTCGGAGTAACTCCGAGGATTTCTTTTCTATCAGAAATTGACGGGAAATTTTTTATTCCAAGGTAGTCAAGATGGCTGCTCCAACGGTAGTGTCGCAATGATTCCAGCGCCTTTTGTGCATTTTGTACTTTCCCTTCGCGCCATTCCGGGAATGAATAGTCGAGTGGATTGAGGTGAATGTAATAGGGAATGTACATAAAATGCGCGTCGCGCTCTATTAAAATTTTCCTATATTTTCCCTGCCACAACGTGCCGACACGCTCGTACTTCTCATTGAAATACTTTGCGTATCCCATGTTCAGTTTTTGCATATACCGCGAAATCCCACCTTCCTCGACTTCGGAGAGTAACAGGTGATAGTGATTATTCATGAGACAGAACGCGTGAACGCGCACCAAGCAAGATCGCTTTTGCTGTTCTTCGTGACGTTTTAAAAGAATATAGTTTGGGGCCGCTTGAGCATCATTGAAAACATACAGATCGTGCAAAAACCGCAGGCGGTCTTTGTCATTTTTGACAATATTCCGCTTCTCAACGCCTCGATTTAATACATGATAGAAATCCACATCAATAATCTTACCATAAAACTAGGACATCGGATGTCCTAGTTTTATGAGATTGAAGTGTGGGTTGACGGAATCAAGAGAGAGACACTGTATAAGCATAGAGTTTTCTATGCGTTTATCAGATTAGATGCGTATACTTATGGGACAAGAAAAATTTACTGCGGAGGACAGAAACGGCCCTGCGGATGGGGAAATAAGAAGGCGTAGCGGCCCTGTGGGTAAGAGAACGAGAAAGAGTAGAGATTAGCATCCTTCCCCGAGCCCCTTGTTCAGAAAAATTGGTTTGTAATTCAGTGGGCACTTACCACAAGTCCATTTCGATGCTTCAGATAACATTTAATCGACTTTACCGAGGTGAGGAACGGCACATAGGGTGCGAGGGAAGATCAGGGGACACCAAATGTCCTTCCGGTCAGTTTAGGTTTCCAGGAAACTTACCTGGGTCATAGACAGCCGGCGCAAAAATCAAAAACTAGGACATCGGATGTCCTAGTTTTGTCCTAGAGTGAACAAGTACGAAAACCTCCGGGGGTGCTTTCCGAAAAAAACACCCAGGACTAAGGCTTTTTGAACTGGAACCTGCACGCTAAAAGCTGTAAGCTGTTAGGATGGATTGGGGCTCAGGCATCACCTATTTCGGTTCGACGGCCTTCAAAGGATCGGACGTATCATTTGGTATTAAAGACCGTGATCGCACAGAGCATTTTTTCGCCATGGGAAAAACGGAGAACGGCCGCGTGGCACTCCTTGCACGTATGGCGCTCCAGGACATCGAGCGAGGCATTGGAACGGTCATCCTCGATGCAACGGGAAACGTGGGACAGCTGGTACTGGAAAGAATCGATCAACATATGGATGATCGGCTGGTTTTTCTCGATCCTTCTGATGGGGAGTTTCCTTTTTCTTGGAATGTGCTTGATGACTTCCGCTCGCTTCCTCAAGAGGCAGGCGTACCACTGCTTTCCCGCGCCCTTGCGAGCGTGTATCGATTCCCCGTTTCTGACCTGTCGACAGCACTTGCGCGGAAACTTTTTATAGATCCTTCGCTGACGATTGTTGACGTGTATGAACTGGTTTTTGACGAGAAATTCAGAAAGCAGGTCTTTGGTGACGATGCGGAAAAAGTCCGTTTTGAAGAAATTCTGAACACAGAAAAAGAGTCCGTTGAGCTTATAACCGAACACGGCAGATATATCGCAAAGGACACACTCGTCAGAAATTTAGTGGGACAGCAGAAATCGAAGTTCTCAATGGGCGCGTTGAAAGAGAGAGGGATTGTCATTGTTGATTTATCGCGTATCAAAATGTTCCCGACGCGCGCCACCCCGTTGGTGCGTTTAAGCGTGCACGCCGCACATGCGCGTGCAACGGAAAATGACAATCCCGTCTCCGTCTTTTTGCATGATTGCCTGCGGTATCTTTCCGAAGAAGATATAGGGTACCTCTTTCCCGACAGAAAACTTGCGTTCACCATCTCCGACACCATCTATCACGAGGAAGATAAGACTGTTCGTGAACAGGCAATAGCACGTTCATCGTCAATCATATCATTCTTACCGCACCACCTTGACCTGCCGCTTGCGGAGCGGATGTTTTATCCGTATGTGCACTCGGATGAATTATTGAAATTTGAAGAAGATGAGTTTGCGGTGGCTCTTTCGATTGATTCCGTTCGTTCGCGCCCGTTTTTTGCAAAAGTACTTCCGCTCGCCGAGAGAAGGGGTACGTCGCACCAGGATTTAATCGGTATGTCCCGCGAGCGTTTTACCACTCCGCGAACAAAAGTCGATCTGTTTTTCAAAAAGAAGATTCAACCAAGCGACGACCCATCCGGAAAAGAAAAGGGCGGTGAGAGTGGATCGTTTTCCGATACCTTTCGATCGATATTCGCGAAGCGGGCAGCCGAACCAGTTGCTGATGTAAAAAAAATTCCTGATTCTACTACCCAAAAACCGCCATCATCAAGCCCTTCCCAAAAGACAGAGACACCAAAAACAGGGGGCGCCGGATCAAAGCCGGACGAAATACCGGAAGAAGAACTGCGCCGCATGCTTTATGTTGATACGAGTTCTTTTTAGTTTCTTATTGCCGTTTACGGCGTTTTTTGCCGTACCCTTGAGCGTTGCCGCTCAGATTACACTGAGCGAAATCATGTACGACCTCCCCGGATCTGACGAAGACCGTGAATGGGTTGAATTTAAAAACCAAGACGTTAATGCGGTAGATATTTCCGGCTGGAGATTTTCGGAGGGGGGAGTAAACCATAAGTTAGTTTCTGAAAACTCTCTTGTCATGCAGCCGGGTTCCTACTTCATCATCGCAAGAAACAGGGATGCGTTTCTCCTTGATTGGCCGGACTTCTCCGGGGTTCTTGTCGGCAGTTCATTTTCTTTGAACAACAACGGCGAAACACTGGCCTTGAAAGATTCATCACTATCTTTGATCACATCAGCAACGTATGAAAATGCCAGCGGAGCGAACGGTGACGGAAATTCGCTCAGTTATGAGAATGAAAAATTTATCCCTACGCGCCCGACACCGGGACTTTCTAATGCTTCGTATGCCTTGACGCCTGTGAAAAAATCGGAAAATCCAACAATAAAGCTACGTAACCAAGTCCCGACCCCGGAAGTTATTACGAGTGATAGCATAGAGCGCGACCCAAGCAGTGATTCTCAGCGTACCGGATTGCCGTTGACCGTTTCGGCGGACGAATCCTCAGGAGAAAGCACTTCGCTCCTTCCGTGGATATTTGGACTTGTGGTAATCATCGGTATCGGCATAGGAGCCATTATTATTGTGCGGAAACCGAAATCAATTTCGGGCTACACTATCATTGAGGAGAAACCATGAAGGAAGCCAAAACAATACTCGTAACCGGCGGCGCCGGCTTCATAGGATCGCATTTGTGCGAGCACTTGGCTCAAGAAGGGCATCGTGTTATCTCCCTCGATAATTATTTTACCGGATCGGTCGATAACCATGTTTCAGGAGTCGAATATCGAACGGGTCACACGAAAGATGTTGACGCGCACGTTCCTGAATCTCCCGATGTCGTGTACCATCTTGGTGAATACGCGCGTGTTGAACAGAGCGTTTTGGAACCTGAGGTTGTCCACGATCTCAATACGGTGGGCACGCGAAGCGTCATAGAATTTTGGCGGTCGAAAAATTTGTCCGGACACACCTGCAAGCTCATCTATGCGGGTTCTTCAACCAAGTTCGGCGACGAAGGAGCCACACGCTATACATCACCGTATGCGCAGACCAAGGCCGAAAATTCGGAGCATGTACGCGATGTCGGCGAGCACGAAAGATTGCCGTACGCGATAACATATTTTTACAATGTATACGGCGAGCGCGAACGCTCCGGCGTGTACGGAACAGTCATTGAACATTTCAAACGCATGTATCTGTCGGGCGCCCCGAGCGCAATAGTCTCCCCGGGAACGCAACGGCGGAATTTTACCCATGTCGCTGACATTGTCGATGCGCTCGTTCGGGTAGGAGAAGGGGGCGCTGGTGACGAATACGGTATCGGCAATGAACAGTCATACTCAATACTTGATGTCGCTCAACTATTTGGTTTTGGCGATAACACGGTCTTTTTTCCGGTGCGTCCCGGCAACAGGATGACATCGAGTCTCGACACGTCAAAAACCAGCGCACTTGGCTGGCACACGAAGCACAATCTCCCCGAGTACATCCGCACATTTGTTGACTCAAATCCACGAGGGGAAGCGCTTGAAAAGCGAGTACTTGTTTTTTCGACCACAATGCACCCGGTTGCAGGACTTGCGGAAGACGCATTCCTCTCTCTTGCTAAAGCGCTACCTGACGTCACCTTTGATGTCATAACGACACGTTTTACGCAGGACGCGGACAAAGCACCCTCACCGGCTGCGAATATCATCATTCATAGAGTTGGAACGGGCACATTGTTTGATAAATTCCTTCTTCCTATTGTCGGGCCGCTCATCGGGCTTTCCTTGTTTAAAAAAAGAAAATATCTTTTTACGTGGTCCTTGATGGCGAGCTATGCGGGCATTGCCGGACTTTTTCTTAAAACCATAAAACGCAACCCCTTTTTGATTACATTGGCGGATCAGAACCTTGATGATCTTTCCGTTTTGCAGCGATGGTTCTTTTCTTTCATGCTCTCGCGCGCGGATCAAGTGTATGGTACGCATGGCGCACAAGAAGCGCGCGCGATGGATGTTGCCGGCCACACACTTCCCCGGAATACTCTCGGCGAGGGGGATGCATTTGCGAATGCGCTGCGTTATGCATACGCAGACATCGTGCGACAAAGCCACGATGGTATGACGGCAGAGAAGAGCGGACAAAAACACCGTAGGAAAGCGAAAAAAGTGCTGATTTTTTCGCTTTCCTATTACCCAAAATATGTCGGTGGCGCTGAGGTTGCAATCAAGGAAATCACGGATCGCATCAGCCCATCCGATATTGAATTTCACATGATAACCCTGAGGTACGATTCGACGTTGCCGAAAACAGAAACAATCGGGAATGTCATCGTGCATCGGATCGGTATTACGGCAAAAAATCCGACCATAGTCGATTTAAAAAGATGGCCACTCACTGTGAACAAGCCTCTGTATCAACTTCTTGCGGCGTGGAAGGCATTGTGGCTTCATCAAATATATCACTTTGATGCCACATGGGCGATGATGGCACACTCGACCGGCGTGCCTGCGGCAATCTTCAAAATGTTTCATCCCGATGTGAAATACATTCTCAATCTTCAAGAGGGCGACCCCATACCGTATATCGAAAAGAAAATGCGACCCGTGTGGCCGTTCTTTACGCGTGCATTTACGCTCGCTGATGTTGTACAACCGTTGTCCTCGTACCTTGCGGATTGGGCGCGTGCCCGCGGTTTCAAAGGCCCGATGGTTGTTATTCCAAATGCCGTAAACGTAAAACATTTTTCGCAGACATACCCGGCGACTTCTATAGAGGAAATAAAAAGCATTCTTGGAAAAAAAATGGGAGACGTGATTATGGTCACCACGTCTCGACTGGTCCGCAAAAACGCAGTTGACGATGTCATCCGTGCACTACCGCTTCTTCCAGGCAACGTCTTTTTTGCGGTTCTTGGTAACGGACCGGATGAGACAATGCTCAAGAAACTTGCCGCTGATTTGCATGTATCGGAACGAGTTCGTCTCGTGGGGCACATTGCACACGACGAAATGCCGAAATACCTCAAAGCGTCGGATATCTTTATTCGTCCCTCTCGTTCCGAGGGTTTCGGGGCGTCATTTATGGAAGCGATGGCGGCAGAAATCCCTATTATCGCGACGCAAGAGGGGGGAATTGCGGATTTCCTATTTGATGAAAAGAGGAATCCCGATGAACCGATTACGGGCTGGGCTGTCAGTAAGGACTCACCGCAAGACATTGCAACCGCAGTCATCGATATCATGTCGCACCCTGAAAAGGTGCACGCCGTTACAAAAACCGCACGAGCACTTGTCGAGGAAAAATATGACTGGGATCTCATTGCGCGCGATATGCAACGAAAAGTATTTGACTATGTCTTCAATCAATAAAAAAAATATTTCGATTGTGGTAACCACCGGTTTGTTTCCTCCCGAAATCGGAGGTCCCGCAACGTATTCAAAATTTCTCGAGCAGGATCTGCCACGCTTCGGTGTTTCTGTCGATGTATTGGCTTTTCGCGCTGTGCGCCGGTACCCGGTTGGCGTTCGCCACATTCTGTTTTTTTTCAAGGTGATTTCCCGTGGGCGGCATGCCGATGTGTTGTACGCTCAGGACACACTTTCGGTCGGTTTGCCGACGGCACTCGCGAACATCTTTCTGCGGAAGAAATTTATTCTTCGGGTTCCCGGAGATCATGTGTGGGAGCAGGGGACTCGTCGGTTTGGCTTATCTCTGCCACTTGAGAACATGCCGCTTTTCTCGTGGGAATGGCATCCGTATCTCGCGCTCATGCGCATTCTGCAGCAGTGGGTGGTCGGTCAGGCGGTTGTCGTGGTGGTGCCGTCAAAATATATGGTGCGCATCGTAAAAAAATGGCGCATTGACCCTAAAAAAGTGCACCTCATTTATAACGGTGTCGAAGAAATAAAAGAGACGGGGAATAAGACGGTGTTGCGGGGGTTGTTGAATTTTCGGGGGAAATTATTGATTTCAATCGGGAGGTTGGTTCCTTGGAAGGGTTTCCGGGAACTGATTACCGTTATGCCGAAGCTGAAACAACGATTTCCAAACATCAAACTTCTCATCATCGGAGGGGGCCCTGACCTTTCCCTTTTGGAGAAAAAAGCAGAAACATTGCAGTTGAGCGACGACATCATTTTTGCGGGTGAGGTTGAACGCGATGTCCTGATACGGTACATCAGGGCGTCCGACGTCTTTGTGCTGAATTCCCGCTACGAAGGGCTGTCTCATCAGATTCTCGAGGTTATGGCGGTCGGAGTTCCTGTTGTGGCAACAGATGTCGGAGGCAATCCTGAAATCATTGAACATGCCAAAAACGGTTACTTAGTAAAGCCCGATGCGCTCCCCGATATTGAAAAAAGAGTCAGCGAACTTCTTGTCGATGTACCGCTCCGTCTTCGCATTACTGCGGCCGCGAAGCGTACGGTTAAACATTTCTCTAACGCGCGCATGGTATCTGAAACAGCGTCTCTCATAAAAAAAATATGCGTGTCGTAATGCTCTCGCAGGATAAGAAAATATTTGAGGAGGGGAATGTGCGCCGCCGCATGATTTCTTACGGATCAATATTTACCGAACTTCACATCATCGTGTTCGGCACCGGGTTGAGACAAGAAGCAGTGCTTGCGCCTAACGTCACAGTGACCGGCGCCGGCGGACGGGATAAAGCTTCAGCATTCTTCAGTGGGACACGCGAAGCACTCACCGCAGGCCGTCAGATGAATGCCGATATAATTTCAGCGCAAGACCCCTTTTTTATCGGTGCGGCTGGAGTCTGGGTAGCCAAACGTTTGAACATCCCTCTGCAAATCCAATTGCACACCGACTGTTTTTCGTTTGCGTTTGCGTTTGCATCAGTACGAAATGCAATAGAAACATTCCTTGCATTTTTTATAATTCAACAATCTTCATGCATCCGAGTTGTATCCGAGCGTGTCGCTCGATCGGTAAAAAGATTCACCAAGGAAGCCGTATCGGTTTTACCCATTCTCTCTCCGATATCCACGGACGAAACTCCATCGGGTCGTCCGGAAGCATTTCATGGCAATTATACTGTCCTTTCCGTTTCTCGGCTTACCAAAGAAAAGCGAGTACACCTTCTGATTGAGGCGATCGCGCGCGTTCCCGATGTTGATTTGGTTATTGTCGGCGAAGGTCCGATGAGGAAGATGTTGGCGCGCCGTGCGAAAAAGCTACGCGTAGAAGATCGAGTCAGATTTGTCGGGTGGCAAGATGACCTCGCTCCTTACTATGCGCACGCAGATCTTTTCGTTGCCGTTTCTCGGTACGAGGGATATGGGTTAAGTATGGTGGAAGCGGCACAACACGGTCTCCCGATTATCGCGACCGATGTGGGCATCGTCGGTGAAGTGTTCAGGCCACAGGACGACGTGTTGGTAGTACAGCCGAACCGAAAGTCGATAGCAGACGCATTATTCAAAATTGTGCGTGATAGAGATCTCGCTGAAACACTCAGCGCTCATGCGAAGGAGCGCGCCATGGCGCATATCATAGGAAACGATGTCTACCTTGCCCGTTATAAGGAGAGCATGCATACTTGCACAATATGAAGATAGGATTCATAGGGCAGGGGTGGATCGGAAAAAATCTCGCAGACAGCTATGAAAAGCGCGGCTTTGATATTGTGCGTTACTCAAAAGAAGCTGAATTTGCTTCACATAAAGATGCAATTTCCCGGTGCGACATCGTTTTTATAGCCGTACCGACGCCAACGAAACCCGACGGATTCGACGGATCGATTTTAAGAGATGTGATTCCGCTTGTCGGTAAGGGGCATGTTGCTGTTGTTAAGTCTACTGTCCTTCCCGGTACGACGGATGAGCTTCAGGGCGAAAACCCCGATATCTTCGTATTTCATGCGCCTGAATTTTTACGCGAAGATTCGGTGATTAAAGACATTGAAAAACCACAGAGAAACATTCTTGGGATACCTGCACAGTATTTCGATGACTCTCGTTTCCAAGAGAAAGCACGCATGGTCATGGATATTCTTCCGGATGCTCCATACAACAATACCTGCACCGCTGTTGAGGCAGAAATAACGAAATACGCAGGTAATAATTTCTTGTACGCAAAGGTCGTTTTGGTCAATCTTTTCCATGACATTGCGGAACATCACGGCGCGCGATGGCAGCAGATCAGGGAGAACATAGCGGCAGATCCGCGTATAGGCGACTCGCACATGGAGCCGGTGCATCAGTACGCTCATATGGGTGATGCGAAGGGGCGTGGCGCCGGCGGCCACTGTTTTATTAAAGACTTTGCCGCCTTCCGCAATCACTACGAAAAGGTTCTTGCAGACGATGCGGAGGCAATCGCGCTGTTGCGGGCATTCGAGAAAAAAAACAACACTCTTCTTAAAGAAAGCGGGAAAGACATCGATCTCTTAAACGGCGTATACGGTCCGGAATAGGCATATATATATGAACACTGATGGGAAAAAGAACATAGTAACCATAGGGGGAGGCACCGGTACCTTTGTGGTACTGTCGGGACTCAAACATTTTTCCGACGTCACTCTCTCCGCCATCGTCTCCGTGGCGGACGACGGCGGCTCTACGGGAAGATTGCGCGATGCGTACGGACTGCTCCCGATGGGAGACGCGCGCAGGGCCCTCGTCGCGCTTTCAAACGGCGATGAACCGCTTCTCATGCGTTCGCTTTTCGAATACCGTTTTGCAAAGGGGGATATCGCCGGGCATAGTTTTGGTAACCTTCTTCTTACGGCCCTTGCGGATATTTTAGGTTCGGGAGGAAAAGGAATCGAGGCCGCCTCACGACTGCTTCGTGTCAAAGGATATGTCGTTCCAGCTTCCGAAAAACAAGCGACTCTGGTCGCAACATTGGAAAACGGCGATACGGTCATCGGGGAGAATAGGATCGATGAACATGCGCGTGGCAGGTCGCCCATTGCTGATTTAAAGACAACGGAGCATGTTCCGATAAACCCCGCGGCTTCTTCGGCGATCCGCGATGCGGACATCATCGTTATTGGTCCGGGCGACATTTATACGTCCACGTTGGCGAATTTTGCCATAGACGGAATGAAGAAAGCCGTTCAGGAATCAAAAGCAAAACTCGTTTATATCGTGAACCTATTCACAAAGACGGGACAGACAGAAGAATGTGGCGCCTCCGAACATGTTGAAAGAATCTCGCGATACATAGGAAGAAAACCGGATGCCATCATTATGAATGAAAGCCACTTCCCGGAAAAAGTTCTTACACGCTACCGGGAAGCGGGGGAACACCCTGTCGTGGATGATCTCCCTCACGATGCCTCCGTTATCCGGGGAGCGTTTGCCGATGCTGTCGAGATCGAGACGGCCGCCCATGATGCGGTGCCACGGAGCCTCATTCGCCACGATTCCGAAAAAATTGCTGAAGTTATCAAGTCTCTCGTATGACATATTTCCTTGATTTTGACCGGACGTTGTTTGATTACGAATCATACCGCTCCTATCTCATTACGCTTCCGGAGTTCGCCCGTTTTAAGGATCGTATACTTTTATTGTCCGGCAAAGACGACGTCGCTTCAACGCAAAAAAGAAGAGCGTTGTGGGAGGAGCTTGATCTGTGGTATGAGCAGGGAGGATATACATTCACACCGAACGAACTTGCGCGTTTTATGTTTCCGGATGCGCTCGATTTTTTGCGTGCCCATGGCGCCGGATCAATCATCATCACTTCGGGAGGTATGAGTGTTGTGTTTCAAACAGACAAAATAAAAAGCTCCGGCGCGGCGGAAATGGTTGCCGAGGTTCGGTATCTCCGGGGGCGCAACCTTTCAAAAGGACCGGAAATACTCGCGCTCTGCAAGCACTACACGCCCCCGTTTGTTTTTGTCGATGATTTAGTTGAACAGCTCGACCATGTTGCCACCGCTGTTTCCGGAGTATCGCTTTTTGAAATACGTCGCGACGGGAAGGAGGGGTCGGGGAAATACCCGGTTATTCATACGCTTAATGAATTGGCGGTATGAAACTCCTTATCGTTACTCAAACCGTCGACAAGAACGATCCGGTTCTCGGCTTTTTTCATCGCTGGATAGAAGAGTTCGCAAAACAATTTGAGCACATTGTGGTTATCGGAAACTCAACCGGTGTATATACATTCCCGAACAACGTTGAGGTGCATTCGCTTGGAAAATTTCCTTCTATGCCGGGTATTGCGTACCCGCGCGGTCCCTTTGAACGCACAGTACGCTCACTTCGTTATCTCGGCCTATTGTGGAAGCTGAAAGATAGCTATGATGTCGTCTTGGTTCACATGACGCCGGAGCATCTGGCGCTCGGCGGACCGCTTTTGAAACTTTTGGAAAAAAAGGCGTTTCTCTGGTACAACCACACGGTCAAGAGTCCGTGGCTTTCATTCGCGGCGGTGTTTGCAACGCGTATTTTTCACACCTCTCCGTACGCCGCTTCCGCTCAGTTTCCTCAATCAGAACGCATGCCCGCCGGCATTGATACGGAGCTCTTCAAACCGGACTCCCGCATCAAAAAAATTCCAAAGAGTGTCTATTTTCAAGGACGCATCGCTCCTTCGAAAAATGTACATATCTTGCTTGAAGCGTTTAATATGTTATACGCATCAGGAATTGCCAGCCGATTGACGCTCGTCGGTCCGGAAGAAAAAACGTACATA
>Ga0210057_1007529_pt1 | contig 13151 bp, 17 predicted proteins | sample CryGeyCG2114_010_2_FD_183968 | JGI IMG/M metagenome (GOLD analysis project Ga0210057, IMG submission 183968) | Groundwater microbial communities from aquifer - Crystal Geyser CG10_big_fil_rev_8/21/14_0.10 (SPAdes) (version 2) | ecosystem: Environmental > Aquatic > Deep subsurface > Groundwater ... | reverse complement strand
CAAGAAGATTGTCACCGAGGGCCGTTCCATTAAAAACAACCTCGAAATCGCCGAGAAGACCGGACTTCTCAAAATCAACAAGGACACTATCATCCCCGCGCAGGATATCGGCAACTATCCGCCGGACAAGATTGTCATCCTTTCCACCGGCGCGCAGGGCGAGGAATTCGCCGCGCTGATGCGCATCGCGACGAGACAGCACAAGTACATCACGCTTACCGAGCGCGACACCATCGTGCTCTCCTCATCCGTCATCCCGGGAAACGAAATCTCTGTACAGAAGCTCAAAGACAACCTCTACCGCCATAACGTCACGCTCATTCACTACCGCTCTTCGGACGTCCACTCCACCGGTCACGGCAATACCGGCGAACTTGTCTGGATTAACAAGCAGGTGAACGCGAAGTTCTTCATGCCCGCCTACGGCTATCGCTCGATGACGGCCTGCCACGCGAAAGCGGTTGAGCAATCGGGCTTCCCGCGCGAGAACATTGTTGTCGCCGACAACGGCACCGTCATCGATATCGAGGACGGCGAGCGGATGAACGTGCACAAGCAGAAGGTGCCCTCCGCGCAAATGGTCGTCGATGGATTCACCATCGGCGATATTCAGGAGGTGGTCATTCGCGACCGCCAATCGCTCGCCAAGGACGGCATGTTCGTCATCATCGCGAGCGTGAACCTGAAGACCGGTAAACTGCGCAAGTCTCCTGACATCATCAGCCGCGGCTTCGTCTACCTGCGCGAGTCGCAGAATCTCCTGAACGAAGGGCGCATCCTCATCAAGAAGACGATTGAAGATTCAACGCGTAATATGAACCCTATCGACCTCGACTACGTGAAGAACAATCTGACCGACGTCATGGCCGGGTTTCTCTTCCAGCGCACCAACAAGGCGCCGATGGTCATTCCCGTCCTCATCGGAATGTGAATAGGTTGTAGGGAGTAGGGAGTAGGTTGTAGTAAACACAAAACGAAACCCCCGCGGCGCAGAGCGCCGCGGGGGTTGTGCTATGCTCGGGTGAAATGAAACCGCGCGTCATCATCTCCCTCGGCAATTTTTTCTTCGCACTCTTCTCGACAATCATCACGTACATGATGATTCCGTACCTCTCCTCGTTTATGTCCGAGGTGGCGGCGGGGCTCGTCATCGCCGGCGGCGCCGTACTTTCCTGCATCGTCTTCCCGTTCCTCCCCCGCCTTGTTACCCGCTACGGCGCGCAACAACTTGCGATTGTGTTCGCGCTTATCGAACTTCTTGCGCTCTTCGGACTCGCGGCGGCGCCGGGAGCCATCGCGGGAGCATTCTTCGCCGCAGTCGCCTTCTCCCTACAACCATTCCTCGCGTACGAGCTCGACCTCCTCCTCGAAGCGACGGTCGCCGAGGAAGGCACGACTGGGCGCGTGCGGACACTCTTCATCACCGCATGGAACATAGCCGCACTCGCGGCGCCGCTTCTCATCGGCGCCCTCCTCGCGTCGAGCGATGCCTACGCGAGCGTCTTCCTCGCCGCCGCTCTGGCGATTGTGCCGTTCATTGTCCTCTTCGCGGGGCGCACGTTGCCTGCCGGGCGCGTGCCGCAAATTGCGAACATCGGCGAGACGCTTCGCAGTATCCTGCGCGACCGGGACCTCGCCGCAGTCACCTTCGGTCATCTCCTGCTCTACCTCTTCTTCGTCTGGGCACCATTTTACACGCCGCTCTACCTCCACGAAGTCCTCGGCATCCCGTGGAGCGAGCTCGGCTGGATGTTCGCCGTCATGCTCGTGCCTTACGTCCTTATCGAATACCCTGCGGGAATCCTCGCTGACAAATGGATTGGCGACAAAGAGCTCATGTTCGCGGGATTCCTCATCATGGGCTCCTCACTCGCGGCAATCGGTCTCTTGACCCCCTCCTCGCCGCTCATGCTCATCCTCGCCATACTCGTCGCCTCCCGCGCGGGCGCCGCGCTCGTCGAGAGCATGACGGAAGGGCATTTCTTCCGCCGCGTATCGGAGAAGGACATCGGCTCAGTGAGCATATTCCGGGGCATTTGGCCGCTCTCGGACATCATCGCGCCCGTCGTCGGCAGTATCATCCTCGTTGTCGGCAGTTACCAGTCGCTCTTTTTCATCACCGGAGGCTTCATCGCTCTCGCCGGCATGGGCACAACGCTCCTCATTAAAGACTTCTTCCCTAAGAAAAAAGGTCCCCCCGGCGTCGTTGCGGTCGGAGCGACCTACTAATCGGCAAGAGAGAGGCGCCCGTGCCGCTCCTGTATCAGCCCTTCGGCCGAAAGGGCGCGGAGCGCCGTGCGCATCTGTACACGGCGGGCGGTACCCAGCACGTTCAGCAAGGCCTCGCCCTGATAGAGCCGCTTAGAGGCGAGCGCTCGGAGAATGGCACCGCGCGCTTCGCGGAGCGAACCGGTGAATTTCGATTGCTTCGCATATGTCTTGCTCCGCGCGTTATGCGAGATGCCCGAGTGCTTCAGGTGTGCGCCGTAGTCCATGAGCGCGCTGTACCACTCTCTCGCTCTATTCTTTGGGGATATCTCGGTGAGTACTTTCTGAATTTGTGCATCAGAAACACTATGATATATCATAGTGTTTTTCTTCTTCGAGAAGAAGTGGTGGATGACGGCCGTACGGATATTTGTCTCAACGAAAACAACGTCCTCGTTGTAGGCGAAGACTGCAATAGCACGCGCCGTATACGGACCGACCCCCGGCAATTCCTCCAGTCTTTTTACAAGGTTCGACCTTGTACCAGAGAGCGGCGTATTTACAAGCTTGACTGCCGCCTCTTTGAGAAGTTTCGCGCGGCGGTTGTAGCCCAGGCCCTGCCAACTTTTTAGCACGTCGGAGAGCGGCGCGGCCGCGAGCTTGCGGGCTGTGGGGAAACGCTTCGTGAACTCAGCGTAAATCGGGATTACCCGATTTACCTGCGTCTGCTGGAGCATCACTTCCGAAACGAGGATTTTGTATACGTCTTTTGTCTTCCTCCACGGCAAGTCATGCCGCCCATGCGCGCGGTGGTGCCGCCACACCAGTGCTCTGAACTTCGCAGGTGTCATTATCCACATTGTACTCTACAACCCATTGACACGGCTTATACCAAGATATATATTCTAGCATATGCAAACAACTGTCATATTCAAGACTGACAAGAAGTTGAAGGAAGCGGCACAGAAAACGGCGCGGACTATGGGTATCCCCTTTTCAGCGGTCATGAATGAATACATGCGTGATTTCGTCGATAAACAAAACATCAGCTTCTCTAGCGAGAGATACAATCCCACACCGTATCTGAAGAAAATACTTGACCAAGGGGAAAAAGATCTTGCCACGGGAAAGAATATAAAGGCATTCAACAATCTCGAAGACCTGTTCGCCGACTTGAACGCGTAATATATGCAAATTCTTCGCCACAACGTCTTCAAACGACAATGGCGAAAACTCCCGAGAAAATTGCAAGAGAAAGCCGAGGAACGGATCGCTCTTCTGTTATCCAATGAATTCAACGAAACACTCAACAACCACAAGCTGGACCCGCCCTACGAGTCATTTCGAAGCATCAACATAACCGGCGACTACCGGCTCGTGTATAAGCGCATCAAAAAAGATACGTACTATTTGCGCGCCATCGGCACGCACCACCAACTCTACGGAACATAGCTACTTCGCTTTCGGCCAGCGGCGGGCGGCGGGAGGATACAGTTTGGTGAGGGGGTGGAGGGCGCAGTCGTGCGGGCGCGCCGGGCAAACGTAGCGGCCGTAGAGGACGAGACCGTTATTCACATACTTCCAATCATATTTGGGGATGAGCGCCTCAAGGTCTTTTGAGATTTTCGTAGGGTCATCATTGTCGGTGAGGTCGAAACGCTTCGCGAAGCGCTTCACATGCGTGTCGGTCGCGATGCCCTCCCATACGCCGTGGAGCTCGCCCAGGACTACGTGTGCAGTCTTGTAACCCACCCCAGGTAACGAGACCAGATCCGTCTCGTTACGGGGCACGCGCCCGGCAAAATTTTCTTCAACCATCTTCGCCGCGCCGATAATCGCCTTTGCCTTGTTACGGAAGAACGGGATGGAAGAAATTTCTTTTGTGAATACTGCCGGGTCCGCCTTCGCGAAATCATGGGGCGTTTTATATTTCTGAAAGAGCGTCGCAGTCAGCTTATTCACCGCTTTATCGGTACATTGCGCGGAGAGGATGACGGCAACGACGAATTGAAACGGCGTCGTATGCTTCAATTCGCTCTCCGGCGTCGGATATGCCTTCTTCAGATACGCGACTATCTTTTTCGCGCGCGCCCTTCGTAGCTCCAGCGAAGTAGGGCGCGCCACACGCTCATCGGGGCTCATATCATTTCAGATGTCTGTTCCTCGTGCGGAAACGCGAAACGGAAGAAGAGATGAAGGAGCGTACCCGCGGAAAAGAGTGTGAGGAGCATCACGACGAAAAGACCGGCTACCGGAACGAGCGAGATGAGCGAGAGCGCGAGCATGCCCAGCACACCGTCGTGCCAGAGCGCCGTACTGCGATGCATAAAACGGCGCGCAAACATGCTCCCAAGAAGAATACCGGCATAGAGAACCGCCAAAAATGCCAGGAGCGCGTAGAGGATGGAAAGGAGGAGAGCAATACCGAATCCGACGAAGGTGAGAGAGAGGAGGATGAGGAGTACCGGCGTTGCGACGAGTACTGCGAAACCGAGTAGCATGGTGAGCAGAATGCTTCGCATGTCTTTCGTGTGTGCGCGCTCCGAAATCGCATCGGACAGCCTCGGGAACAGACCGGCAAGAAGACCGGCGACTATGAGCGCTCCGAGGATACGCGCAAAAAGGAAGAGCCCGATGCTGACGAACCCGAGGATGCGCGACGTGCCGGCATCCGGCAGGTATGAGGCATTTGTGTATTCGACGCCGCCCAGTATCGTCGCGGAAGCGGGAATCGCCGCCGTTTCCGGCGCCTGATACGAAAGCTTTCCGCGTATCGTCGTGCGCGCGGCGAGCGTGAGGCGGCCGCTGGCGATAACGGTAACATCGCTTTCGAAGTCTCCTGCAAGCGAGACGCTGTTCCCGTAGAGCGTGACCGGACCCGCCGCACCATCAGAGACGGCGATATCGACGGCGCCTATGAAGACGCTCCCGGCGACGCGACCGGTATCTTGCACGGAGAAACCGAACGCGACCAGGTCCCCCGCAATCGGTTCTTCGATATGTATGCTCCCGCCGAGTGTCCGAAGGTCTCCCGAGACGCGGGCGCGCGAATACACGGTGCCCGCAACGAGCATCTCGTCCCCGGCGACCGGCGCCGTGACCACGACAGAGCCGCCCACGGCCGAGAGGTCGCCGGCGACCGGAGCGGTGACCACCACCGAGATACCGGCGGCGTACGAGTTCCCGGGAGAGGAGCTCGCAGTAATGAGCGAGCGCGCCGCCGAGAATGAAGACGGAGCATCCGTCGCCACAGCGCTCACCGGAAGAAGAAGGAAGACAAACGCGGCGAGGAGGGTGCGGCGCATATCGGAGTCAGGCCGCCGGCGGCATCGGCAGATGCGGAGGAGCGGACGGCGGAGCAGCGGGGAGCGCTCGACGTATTCGTACGCGCACCGGCTCGATAAGACTTGCGAATATGAGAATCAAAACCGTAATGACTGCGGATGCGGTGCAGTAGATGCAGAATGCTCCTATGAGGAATATCTGCACGAACGTGAAGTACAGAGATGCCAGGACGCCGACAAGCGCCATCGCTTGGAGTACGCGGCGCAGGAGCCGGTCGAAAAGGAAGAGTTCAAGCGCGGCGAGGATGAAGATGATGCTGTAGAACAGGACGCCGAACTCTGCGAGCGGTATGCCGAAGATTCTTGAGTACTGGCTCTCCGCAACGATGTTACAACCCGAAAAGCCCTCGATGTTGCAGATAAGCGGCGCGCCGCTTAATTCCTGCTGAGTGAGGTAGACAGAGTCTGCGAGTCCGCCGAAAGCGAGAACCAGTATGAATACGACGCCCAGACGTTTCATACCCCTAGGATACGCGCCTTCCCGCCCGTGTGCAAATAGGAAAACTGCTACACTAAAGCGACTCACATGGACCCAGTATCGCTCATTTCCCACTTTATCAGCAACGCAGATGGTAGCACCATGCTCCTGTCGCTCGCAATCATCGTCAGCACTTTCTTCCTCGAAGACATGACGACGGTCATCGTCGGTGTGCTCGCGGCCGACGGGACTATTCCGGTCCCGGTCGCCCTCTTCTCGCTCTATGCCGGTACCATACTCGGCGATACCGGGTTCTACTGCCTCGGCTGGCTCGCGAGCACCCACCCCCGGCTTGCGCGCTATGTCGACCATGATGGTATCGCACCCTTTCGCGCGTGGCTTGAGACTCGTTTTGTGCTCACCGTCTTTTCAGCGCGCTTCGTACCAGGCTCCCGACTGCCGACCTATACCGCAAGCGGATTCTTCCGTTCCCCGCTTCCCACCTTCATACTGACCGCGATTGCCGCGACGTCTATCTGGACCACATTCCTCTTCACCGTTTCGTACTGGTTCGGCAGTCTCACTTCCGGATGGTTCGGGCATGTGCGTTGGGGTATCGCCGGCGCATTCTTTATTGCGCTGTTCCTCATCGGGCGGCACAATCTCCTCAAGTATCGCGCCACAAGAGCCGCGTTGGATGCCGGTGGCGGTACGTGTGATGTCCCGAAGGGGACAACATAACGGGAGGTATACTGGACGGGATGAAACAGAAATTAATCCGTGCGGGAGTAGCGCTCATACTCGCGCTTGCCGCGGGCGGCGCGGGGTACGCGGCAGGGAGCGGGGATGCGGGCGCACAAGCGGCGAGTATCGCCATTCCGACGCAGACGGTGTCCGCGCCGACTGCGGGTTCCGTACGCGTCGTGTACAGCCTCGACCAGAAACGAAACGACCAGGAAATCATCGCCCTTATCAACGAGGCGGAAGACCATGTCTACTTTGCAGTGTATACGTTTACCCTCCCCTCCATCGCCGACGCGCTCGTCGCGGCGAAGAAGCGCGGCGTGGACGTGCGCGGGATTATCGATTCCGAGCAGAGTCGCAACAGTTACGGCGCGCCTATTACCGAGAAACTGCTCGCCGCCGGCATCCCGGTCGTTGTCGAGAAGCACGCGACCGGCAACGGCATCATGCATCTCAAGACGCTCGTCACCGAGTCGGCGTACGCGACCGGGAGTTACAACTGGACAAAGTCTGCGACGACCATTAATGACGAGGTGCTGGAAATCGGCACCGACCAGAGCCTTCGGCAGGCGTATGAAAATATTTTGAAGAAACTGCTTACTGCGTACAAAGGCAACAGCGCGGCCGCGGGAGCGGCCGCGCCCGTTTCGGTCGGCACGATTGATTACACCGAGGCCTCAAAGTACGTCGGCCAAGTAGCCTCCGTGCGCGGCACGCTCGTGAAGGCCTACACATCCGCGAGTGGCACCGTCTTCCTCGACTTCTGTAAGAATTACAAGACCTGCCCATTCACGGCGGTCATCTTCGCCGACGACGCCGAAGCCTTCGGCGACCTCTCCCGCTACGCCGGGACCGTGGTGACCCTCACCGGCAAAATCTCCTTGTACCAGGGCAAAGCCGAAATCATCCTCTCCGACCCGAGTCAGATTTCAAATTAAATCTTTTCAGAAAGTCCTGCTGATTTCAGCATAGAGCGCAAGGTTCCCTTAGGTAGATCTTTGGTGTGGAAAGGCACAACTACTCTCCGACCACTTAGTTCGTTAAGAAGGATGTGATGACTACCTGTCACGTGGTCAATTTCAAATCCTGCTTTGGCAAGCGCTGTGAGAATTTTACGTGGAGTAACCGACGGAAACTTAGGCATACTGACCGACCGACAAGAGCGTCACAAAACTACCTTCGTCCGAAGAAATTTTCTGACGATGCTTCTTGAGCGATGCAAGATAGCCAGAAATAGCATCTTGAATCATGTCTTTGGCTTGTGGCAGAGTCTTCCCATACGAGATACAGCCGGGGAGAGACGGCACGACGGCAGTAAAGCCACCCTCTGCTTCGGGACGAAAGATGACATTGAATTGCATGACTTTTGCTTTCATATTTTGCATCATACCACTGTTCCTCGCCGAAATCATCCTCTCGGACCCCAGCTAGCTTTCAACAAAATAGGGAACTGGTCCTTTGTCCGAACGGCTCATACCGTGTGAGCCGTTTGCAACTTACCTAGGTTTTGTGCTATATTCTAGGTACTTCCAGTGGCTACCGACCGACTAAGAATCAATAACGAGATACGCGCGCTTGAATTGCGCGTTATCAGCGCTGACGGGGGTAACCTCGGCGTCCTCTCGCTTACCGACGCCCTCGCGGCGGCCAAGACCGCCGGGCTCGATTTAATCGAGATTTCGCCCTCGGCCGTCCCTCCCATTGCGAAGATAATGGATTATGGTAAATTTGAATACGAGCGTAGCAAGAAGGAAAAGGTAGCCAAAGCCAAGGTAAAAGTCTCGGAAACCAAGGAGGTCCAGATCAAGGTGGGCACCGGCGACCACGACATGGCGCTGAAGGCAAAAAAGGCGGCCGAGTGGCTCGCCGAGGGCCACCGGGTACGCGCCGAGCTCTTCCTGAAAGGCCGCTACAAGGGTATGGAGGAGAAATTCCTTAAGGAACGCCTCGAGAGGTTCCTCGTCCGTATCCCGTATGCCTATAAGGTGGCAGAGCCGGTCACACGGAGCCCCAAAGGCTTTGCCGGAGTTATCGAACGCGACCTCATCGCCCAAGCGAAACGCGAAAAGGAGCAAGCAAAACCAAAAAATGAAAACTAACAAATCATATTCAAAGAGAATCCGCGTGACCAAGAACGGGAAGCTGATGGCGCGCGCCAAGGGCCAGAACCATTTCAATGCGAAGCAGAGCGGCTCGGCGCGTAGCGCGAAGCGCCGCCCGGTCGCTGTTAAGCTCACGATGAAGGTCCGCCGCCGCTTCCTCCCCGCCACCGGTGCCAAGTAATTGGATTTACTACCCCCTATTACCTACAACCTACTAACTATTTACGTATGACAAGAATCAAAGGAGGAGTGATGGCGCTTAAGCGCAAGAAAAATATTCTCGAGCGCGCCAAGGGCTACCGCGGCATCCGCTCCAAGAAGATTGCTCCCGCCCACGAGGCGCTGATGCGCGCCGGCCGCTACGCCTTCGCCCACCGCCGCGACAAGAAGACCGACTTCCGCCAGCTCTGGATAGTCCGCCTCAACGCCGCCGTCCGCGAGAACGGCCACACGTCCTACTCCACCTTCATCGCGAAGCTCAAGAAGAACGGCTTCGCGCTTGACCGTAAGGTCCTCGCCGAGTTCGCCTCCGACCACCCCGCTATCTTCGCCCGCATCGCCAAAAAAGTCGTCTAAGTAAACGACCACCGGCCTGAGGGCCGGTGGCTTTGTGTCTGCCCGCTAGACGCGGGCGGAATCGGCCTGTGATTGTTCGAGTCGTCCGTGGCACGTGACTATGCGATAATTTACTCGATCGTTAGGGATGCATCGTGCGTTTTTCGGTGCCTACGTCGAGCGGATAATGATTTCGGATACGGCGTTGCCTTCAAACGTACACTCCGGCTACGCCGGAGGTTTCCCCTATAAAATAAAGGCGGCCTCCCCGGCCGCCTTTTTGCTTACTATCGCGTATCAAATGCTTACTACGGTCGTATAGAACTTTTGATATGCTTTCAACGAAACTATTTCAGGCCAAAATGAGCTTTGAGATGTTTATCATTCTCGATATGCTCAACAACCATGTACAAAATGGCTACGCCAATTTTTAATTCTGCTTTTAGCAATGTAATGAAATCTTCACAGTCATATGGAAAGACCCATACACTGTCTTGAAGGCGCACGAATCCCGTCCTTTCCATCATGTTCCTGAGTCGATCACGTGTACGGCGGCGGCGCTCTGGTATATCAAAGATTATCACTCGCCATCTTCCATTCCATCGTCTTTTCCTCGTGTCGGTCAGTTTCGCTTTTTCCTGTTCAAACGCAAGCACCTTACGACCCGCCTCGGTAATCCTGGCATATTGTTTACCACCGCGCTTTTCAAAAACAATATGCCCTTGAGCCGCTAATCGTCCAAAAGCTGTTCTATATTGATACCGCAATTTTGCACGTCTGATGGCTGGCAACTTGTCGAGTGCCATCGGTAAGTTGGGGGCTGTTGTCGCAACAAGAACTATGCCGGCAAGCGCAACAGTAGCAAGTAGCGTCTGCTGAACGTTTGTGTATATGCGTTTCTTTCTAGCTTCAGTTTCTACTATGCCCATATCAAAAGTGTACCACGGTCGTGGGTATAATTTGATATGTGTGAACAGAGATATCGATACGAAATGCTACTGTGGTATTCTTTTGACCGAATCCTTGGTAATCTCCCACGTTTGGCCGTACTCGGGGACGACGGCAGAGCCGCCCAGGTAGTCGTGGATGCGCTGGGCGAGGAAGCGTTCGGCAGAGGGCTCGCCAAGAGCGGTGAAAATGGTTTTTATGCGTTTGCTGGCGAGAGACGCTTCGGCGAATTTGAGGAGTTCGTCGCGGTCGGCGTGCGCTGACCATCCTTCGAGCCTTTCAACTTTCGCCTTGATTTTCACCTCGGCACCGGCGATACTGATGCTCTTTGCGCCCTCCATCATACGCCGCCCGGGCGTGCCGGGTGCCTGGTAACCGACCATAAAGAGCGTTGTGGAAGGGTCAGGCAGGTAGCGCGCCTCCCAGCGGGTGATACGGCCGCCGTGGCTCATCCCCGCGCCCGCAATGATGATTTTGGGTCCCGGCACTTTCTCTATCGCCATGGAATCCTCGCGCGAGAGCGTCTGCTTCAAGAATTGAAATTCAAAAATACTCCCCTCCCGCTTCATTTCATCCTCGGTCTCGGGTTTGAAGTACGTCATCCCCCACTTCTCGTATACTGCGGTCACCTTTATCGCGAGCGGAGAATCCAGAAAAACGGAAATCTTCGGCAGGTCGCCGGCGTCAAAAAAGTTTGAGAGCTCATAGAGCATCAGCTGGGTGCGCTCCAGCGAGAAGGCGGGAATGAGGATGGTGCCGCCCTTTTTTATTGCCTGAACGAGTGTGTCTCGAAGAAGCTCGACACGAGTCTGCTGACTCGGATGCAATCTATCGCCATATACGCTTTCCATCACGAGCGCGTCCGCGTCCGGCACCGGCTCCCAGTCAGGAAGGAGTGGTGAAGGCGAGTTGCCGATGTCGCCCGTGAGTGCAACCGTCGTGCCGTCTTCATCCTTGATGCGCACGCTCGCCGAACCGAGGATGTGACCGGTATTGCGCAAGTACGCAGAGAGTCCCGACGCAACTTCCTTCTCCGTATGATAGTCGAGCGTCTCTACAAGCGCGAATGCCGCTTCAACGTCATTGCTGTCGTAAAGTGGTGAGCGCCCGAGACGTTCGGCTTCTTCTGCGAGAATATGCGCCGAATCAAGCAGAATAAGCGCCGCGAGGTCGCGCGTCGCCGGCGTCATGAAAATCTTCCCCTTGAAGCCGTCCTTCACCAGCTTCGGGATGCGGCCGACATGGTCGAGGTGTGCGTGCGTCACCACGAGTGCGTCAATCGTCTTCACGTCATAGGAAAACGGTCCGTACACTTCTTCTACGGCGAAATCACCACCCTGTTCGATGCCGCAATCAATGAGGACTTTCCCGCGAGCTCCTTCAACTAAAAAGTTCGAGCCAGTCACCTTCCCTGCGCCGCCATAGAAACTTAATCGCAATGCCATAGATGAAATGTACCACGATGCACACGAAAATCCGCTCTTCACAGAGCGGATTTTCGTGGAACTGTCCTTTCCGGCAACTTTATAGTGCCAGGTGGGATAAACAACGACGGCTTTCGGATTCCTTCACAGGCTTCACCAAGCACGCCTTACTGCTATTTTCCCGAATGAGGAGCAAGTTGCGTTTTTAAGAACAGCTCCATGTATGAGTATACCCAGCACTAACTGTTCTGCCAATGAGGGTTGTGCACCTATACCTCATGGGTGGTTTAGTGCCGGTCAGTTAGTGCTGGGTATACACCTCCGCGCCAAATCCCTCTGTGGAAAACTCAAAAGCCCCTCGTATCGCGGGGCTTTCCAACTATTCGCCGTGGCGCTTATAGCTATATATATTATTGGCCCCGAACCAATGTTCGATTTCGTGTTCCGCCTCTTCCGGTGTTTCAGACGCGTGAAGAATGTTTGCAACCGCCCGCTTCTCGGCATTCGCAAGCGCGGGAGAATCGATCGAGAAATCTCCGCGAATAGTACCCATGTCTGCAAGATACGGCAGGGTCGGTCCGCAAATTTTACGCACCATATCAACGGCGTGCGTACCCTGGACCACCATCTTCACGAGCGGCGCGGAGAGCATGTAATCCACAAGCCACTTCCGAATCTCGGGACCGAGCTTTTCCGGGTCTGCTGTTTCAAAATCCGCAGAAATATCCAACTGATACTTTTCATATGTAGCAATCGTCTTCTCGCCAAGTCGCCGTATCCAGGCCGGGTCTTTCGGGTAGTGGTTATCGATCTGCTCACGAGTCGGCTGGAACATCTCAAGCGCGACTATCTTCAGGTCGCGCTGTTCAAAACGCTTGATGACCTCGCCGATAAGACCCTTCTTCACGCCGTCGGGCTTCAGCATCACATACGTCCTTTCCTCTTTTGGGTTCTTATTGGCCATAGTTTAAAAATGAAAGCGCCTGCGGCGGGTATGCGACTATAGTACGCGTTTTCTTCTGCGCATGCAATACGGCCGGAAACAAAGCGAGCGCCGAGAAAAAATTCGACGCTCTCTCTCGGGACCATCACTTTGCATCCCTCGTGAGCACACTCATACGGAAGTGCGGAGTACGCAGGCTTGCTCGTTCTGCATAGTTCCCCGGCCATCTGGTGGCCAAGCCCACAGTTCTGCTCGCAATCCGCATTCCGCCACTAGTAGTGACGGTCACGCGGAGGCTTTACGTTCAGACCCATTTATTAGTATATAGCTTCTCGCTCCTTGCGGGGACGGACGGTGCATAACCTACACCGCCGTCACAATGCGCGCCCCGCTCTTTTCCAGCAAAATGGTGTGCTCGAAGTGCGCGCTCCGGGAGCCGTCCTTCGTGCGGAAGGTGTAGCCGTC
>Ga0210057_1007528_pt1 | contig 13152 bp, 11 predicted proteins | sample CryGeyCG2114_010_2_FD_183968 | JGI IMG/M metagenome (GOLD analysis project Ga0210057, IMG submission 183968) | Groundwater microbial communities from aquifer - Crystal Geyser CG10_big_fil_rev_8/21/14_0.10 (SPAdes) (version 2) | ecosystem: Environmental > Aquatic > Deep subsurface > Groundwater ... | reverse complement strand
TATTTAAAACAGTAAACTGGTCTTATCGTTGCAATGATTGAAATACCCACTTTCTCCATGTTAAGGCCTGGTGTTTATGTGAAAGAAGAACCATACCGGCGGGTACAGGAGGGACTTAAGGAATACCTGCTGCTGTATAAAGGTTTAATCCCTGAGAAGGAAAAAGTTGCGGAGTACCTTGAAAATATGGCTAAGGATTTAACCTTATTAAAACTGCAAGCGCAGGAGTTAGGGATATTCAACGATCTTTATGGTGATTACAAAGGAGTGGAAAGGATAGTTTTGGGATTGCCAACAGAAATGCTCCAAAGATTGAGCAGAGGTGAATATCGCGAATTTTTAATGAAGACTATTGTTGATGGCCATAACCCCAATTCCCTGACGATTTTTTTGAAATATGGTTTATTACCAGAAAATGAAAAAGGAAATAACCTTATTGATTACAATGTTGCACTCTCTAAGCATAGTTTGGAAAAAAAAGGAGCAGGATTGATCTGGTCAAAATTAATTTATCCACAAAATCAGCCAGAAAAGATTACAATAAAAGAAGAATATTTACCCTTACCAGCAAGAAAATTAGAATCGATGTGTAAATATTTTATCAGAAAACTAGATGAAATCCCTGATCTTTCTGAAAATTTTACAGAAAATCTATCCAGATTACCTTTAGGAATTTTAGTTGGTTTTGCTGAAAACATCCAACTAAAAAAAATGATGCTCAGGGAAGAGATTAATTAAAGGAATGATTAAAGGAATGAAAATTAACTGATTTTAGCGCCATCTTTGACACCCTGCACACTGACTCCCTGCAGATGCTGCTGGTTATAGAATACTAAACCTTCCTTGACGATCATCTTGATCTTAGCAAATTGGTCATAAGTTATGATTTCCCGGGAATTTTTCATTCCTTTGAAACTTACTTCTTCCCCCAGTTTCTTATTACCAGGATTGAGGAAAGCTAGGTTTTCACCATCATCAGCGATAAGCGACATCGCTTCACTTAATTCGCCACGTAGTTTTGCTGGTTTGAGATTAGTGCAGAACACAGCAATCTTTTCCTTAAGCTGTTCAGGAGCGAAATTTTCTTTAAGTCCAGCGACAACTTGCCGGGTCTCCTTACCAAAATCAACCTGCAGGACATAAAGTTTATCAGCTTGTGGATGATCAGCCACTTTAACAATCTTACCTACTTTCATCTGCACAGGGAAAGTGTTTTCATCTTCAACAACTTTTCCTCGAGCAGGAGGTTCAGTTGGTTTAGTTGCTGTTTTGTTATCGATTTCTTCAATCTTTTGCACCAGCATTTCTGGCTTCTTTGGTCTACCAACGTATTCAAAATTTAAATCAGCAACAGTTACATTTTTCAAACCTAATGAATCATAAATCTTACTGGTGAATTCCGGCAGTATGGGTGAAACCAGGATCCCTAAAATTTTAGTGATACCAATACAAAGACCAACATCTTCTTTAGCTGATTCTTTATTTTTCCAAGGTTCAGCCTGCTGGAAGTAAGCATTACCTAGATCGGCAATCTTGAGGATGCTCTTGACAGCCATCTTGAAATCCATCTGTTGATAATATTCAAGAGTATTGGTTACCAAAGCTAAGATGTCATCCCGTAATTCCAGGTTTTCAGCAACAGTAATCTTGACAGAATCACCATAATTTTTCTCAGCGAAAGTTAAAGTGCGGTAGCAGAAATTACCTAAGTTGCCTACCAAGACATTATTAGTTACCGCTTGGAAATCAGCCAGATTTAAATCAATGTCAACCAACTTCCGATCTAGATGAGAAGCATAATAAAATCTTAGAGCTTCGGCAGAGTAGTCCTGAAGGAAATCTTTCGCGGTGAAAAATGTTCCACGTGATTTGCTCATCTTAGTGCCGTTGACAGTGATGAAACCGTGTGTTGTCAGTTTGGGCAGAGGATAACCCAGGGCCATGAACATCGCCGGCCAGAAAAGGTAATGGAAATAGACAATATCTTTGCCGATGAAATGATAAACATTACCTTCCAACCAATACTTCTTCCAGTCGGTGCCTTGCTGATCACACCAATTCTTAGTGGAAGAGATGTAACCAATCGGAGCATCCAACCACACATAGAAGAATTTATCTTCGCCGGTTTCTTCTCTTGAATGGGGAATAGTAAAACCAAAATAAGGAGCATCGCGGGAGATGCACCAATCATCAAGACCGTTTTTGATCCACTCATTCAACCAATTCTTTATTTCTGGTTGCAGGAAGGAAGCAGGATTATTAATCCAAGAGTGAAGTTTCTCTGAAAATCCTGAGAGTTTGAAAAAGTAATGTTCGCTCTCTTTCTCACGTGGTGTGGAATTGCAGATGACACAATGAGGATTAACCAGATCAAAACCTTTAAGGATTGTGCTGCATTTTTCACAGATGTCTCCATACTGATCTTCAGCCTGGCAATGAGGGCAGGTTCCTTTGACGAAACGATCCGGCAAAGAACGTTGACAATGACCACAGTAAATAACCTTGATGAATTTACGATAGATGAACCCCCTGCTTTTCAAGGTCTCAAAGAAGTGTTCAGCTAACTCCTTGTTTTCCGGAGAATGAGTCTTGTAATAGTTATCAAAATTTATCAGAAAACTAGCAAAATCCTTCTTGTGCTCAAGCCAAAATCTTTCGACAAATTGCTCTGGAGCGATACCAGCAGCGCTGGCTTTGACTTCAATAGGTGTACCATGCATGTCAGAAGCACAGATGTACAAGGCATGTTCACCTTTAAGTTTCAGGAATCTGGTGTAAATATCCGCTTGGATGTATTCCAGAAGATGACCGATATGGATCGGGCCATTGGCGTAGGGTAAAGCCGCCGTGACAATTGTCCTTTCTACCATTGCTAAGTGTAGAGTAGAGGGTTATTTAAAATTTTGCTTGGGTTTGGCTGTTGAACTGCGTCATCTAATTATATATTATTTACTGCACATATATCGTTTACTGCAATAAACTTTATATAAAGCGTTTGTTACGCCAATTCCATGTTAAAATTCCTTAAATCACTGTTAGAGAAAAAAAAACAGAAGCCTGCTGAAGAGGTTAAAGCTGAGGATATAGAGCAGTGGTTTGCAGCAGAAATAAAAAATCTGGACCTAGGGAAGTTAGGAAAGGAGTATTTTCAGCAATTGGCACGGTTGAAAGAACAGCTGATCGAAAAAAGCCATAATCTCGAAAAGGAAGATATCCCTAAAGAACATGCTAAGGTTGAATCGAGAGTCAAGAATATCGTTAAAGGACACCGGAACAATTATGCGCGGATGATCAGGATCTTCATGGAAAGTATCAAGGTTGAAGACAGATCTTTCCAGAGCTTGGCAGAACTGCAGGCGTTATATAAATTCAATGAGAAGCTGGATACGCGGCTAGATGAATTGGCATTACATACAGCGAAAAGTTATCAGGCCGCACAACACCTTTTCTTCCAGCCAGTAGAGGCAATATTTAAGCTGTTGCAGGAATTGAATCGCTTAGTTAAGGATCTAAAAAACAAATTAAAAGAAAAAAAGATAGATCAGCTGGAAGAGATCAAATTACTGATCAGCAGTCTTCATTATCAAGAAGAGGCGGGTAATGATCTAAAGGCTAAATTGCAGGAGAGAGAGCAGGTTTTACCGAGCTGGGAAAAAGAGTTGGAGAGCAAAGAGGCTGAGTTAAACAAGATGGAGCAAAGCGATGATTATCGAGCCTACAAAGAATTGCTAAGAAGAAAAGAAATCGTCAACGAGGAACTGAAAGCAGTTGAACAGGAAATTTATTCTTATTTTTCTAAATTAAGCAAACCACTAAGGCGCTACGAAAGGATTGCCGTGGAAAGCGATCTTTTAACAAGATACAATGAAGATTGCATCAAAACTTTCTGGCAGGACAAAGAGATGAAGATCTTAAAATCACTAGAAGGGATGAAAAAGAACCTGCATAACTTAAGATTTGATAGCAAACAGCAGGAAAATTTCAAGCAATTGATTGAAAAGTCAGAAATTTTAGCGCCGTTAAGAGAAAAAGGGAAAGTTCTGCAGGAAAGGATGGAAAAAATTGAAAAACTTCTCAAGAAAGCTAATATCAATGAAAGGATTGAGGAGTTAGGAAAAAGGATTGATTCATTAAATAATATCATCAAAACGGTGAAGGAAGAAATTCCGGAAATCAAACGAGAGATCAAGGAAGCAGACAAGGAAAAAATTTTTCAACAGATTACAGAAAAAGTCAAGGATATTTTTAATAAGGAGATTATACTGATTTAAGTGAAATTAAAAATCAAGTAATAAAAAAAATATAACCTAAAAAAATATAAATAAGATTATTTTTTCTTTTTGATGTTCTTCAACTTCTTGGTAATAGGAATATTTTCACCGCAATGTTCACAGCTAACGAGATAAGAAAGTACGCCTTGATAACTCTTACGGACATATTTAGTTGTTCCCTCACCTTCCTTGCCACATTTCGGACAGGTATAGGCGGCTTCCAAGGTTAACGATTCTTCGTGCTCTTTCTTCTGTTCAGTGTAACCGCAGGTAGGACAGACATATTCCGTGGCTCTGGTCTTAACCTTGCCTTTTACTACTGGTTTGCCCATCTTTTCTTTCTTGCATTTAGGACATTCTTTACGGTAGACCCAGGCCGTGACTTGACCTTCTCCTACTGAGCGATTGCTAAAATATAAACATTCATCCATTGATTCTGGTTGTCTTAACTTCTTCATGATTTATTCACCTTTTTTTCTTATTGAACTTAACAGTTAAAAAAGTTTTTGGTCTCTGATGGTAAGAGCCTGATCTAAAGCCCGCCAGTCAGTGGCAAGACGATTGTAAAAAGGAGATTTACACCGTGAAAATAATCCGCTCAGTCCCAGAACAGCCCCTCCTAATACTCCAGCGAAAAAATAAGAAGGAAAGTCAGAAATAGGATTAGATCCGAAAATTGCTTCACCAAGGAAAATGATCTCTCCTAAAGCCATGCCAACAGCAGAAGATGCAACAACATGATTTAAGTGAGACCTAGGAAATGATTTGATATATTTTTTGAGATCCTGGTCATCTCGGCAATGAAGATAAGTGAAACCAGAATTACGTTGATAAAGATCAAAGAACACTAATGAATCTATCTCTGGTCCTAAAAGCTTATCATCCCTGATGTCATAAAAGTGCGGGAAAGCGTTTCACCCCACCATAAATGACGGAGCTTGAAAAGAAACGCTTTCTTGACCCCGCACTTTGTGACACAAAAAATGTGATAAAAATCACATTTTTGTGCAGAAAACAAATAATGGTTTGTTTTCTTGCACAAATAGCCAGAGCCATTCATCCCCGTCTTAAAAGACGGGGCTTTCTGGCTATTTTGTGTAATGTTGGTGATAATTATCACGATAGGTAAGAGGACTAATATTTCTATAACCGAGATCAACTAAAAGCTGGTGCAGATCTGAGTAAAATTCTGGATGAAGATCTAAATCAGCAAAATCCTTAGAAGAATATTCTCTCTTAAATCTGTTAATCTCCTGCTCCAAAGTGGCCATAAAAGCTTCGGAATGATGCTACTTTTTAAATTTATTTTACGATTTCTGCAACCGCTTGATCTCAATCGAGATAGCTGGTTCATTAAGACGGATGTAACGGGGACAGAGGGTATATTCAAGCTCGTTAACTTGACAGTATTCAACTAATTCGGCTTTCTCCGTTTCATCATGATATTTCACCACAACCACAAAACCATTATCTTCAGGATGAACCACTTCAAAAGATTTCTGCTCCAGATCGCTGATTAAGCTGTCTCTGATCTGCTGCAAAAAAGCGATGCGTTCTGGCAATTCATCGATCTTCTGATTGATCTTTACCAAAGATATCTCGTCTGCGAGTAGTTTAATTTCAGCAAGACTACCCCATAATGAAGCCTTATTAGCAGAAATAAAACCGCCACCCTGGGCTTCCACCAATTTCCATTTGCCGAAACTGCAGACTAAAAAATCAGCATATTTACCATTGCCTAGCTCAGTTCCGATACTGCCAGAAACATCAAGGATAACCAAGCAACCAAGCAACTGGCAGATCTGATAGATCTGTTTCATCTCCTGCTCGGCAAAATAACCTCCCGGATTTTGATAAAGTAAGGCCGAAAATTGTTTAGTGGAAACTTTTTCCTGCAGATCCTGCAAATTAATTTTAGCTTCCCGGCATCTAACTTCAACAACATCCAAACCTAGTTCGGCAGGCAAGGTTTTGTAAGATATCCAACCGCCTTCTTCCGGGATCAAGACTTTGCTGCCAGTAGGGATAGCTGAAAGGGCTGCCCTGATAGCAGTGTTGCCTCTAGTAGTCAGTTCAATGTATTTATGCCCGGTAAGTTTACTGAGCTTGCTTAGGATATTGTCTTTCATCTTAATTAAAATTAATAAGCTGATAAATAAGTTGGTTGATTAATAAGTTGATTAATAAATTTAATTGAAAAAATAGGGATTATTTTGATCTGAACTTAGCTTCAATATTAAGGCGCTTGACGATAACTTTCTGGGGGATGACACCGATAATCTTGCCTTTCTCCAACACCGGTAAAAAATCCAGATCTTGCTCACTGAGTTTACGGAAAGCCGTGAAAGTGTTATCAGTTAAAGACAACGTTCGAGAACTGTTCAGAGGCAAGGAAAGCTGTTTTATCTTAACTAGAGTATGCATTTTTTGCGGTAAGGCCTGAACTTTTTTTAAGTCGAAGACCCCTAAGTAATTGTCCTCCTTGACAAGGAATGTATCAGCAGAAGAGTTGGCATATCTTTTAAGGAACTGGGCAAAGGTCATTTTTCCTGAAAGAACATTACCTGTTTTCTTCAGCAACTGACGCAAAGGGATAGCAGAAAGGTAATCCTTGACTAAGACCTGTTGATAAGATGCTCCTGCCAGGAAATAAAGGAAGCCTCCCAAAAGGATAAACCATAAGCCGCCAGCGTTGCCTTGGAACAAAGCGAAGATACCCAAGACAAAAAGAAAACTAGCAAAGAAACGACCGCCTCTGGATGCTATCCTAGTAGCTTTCTTCAAATCTTTGTAATGAGCGTAAAGAATAGCGCGGAAAGCTCTGCCGCCATCTAAAGGATAAGCTGGAACAATGTTGAAAACAGCGAGGATAAAATTGATCTGATATAAGTAAAAAGTTATGGCTTCCACCATGCCATTACCATCAAGACGATAGATGAAAAAAAAGATCAAGCCTAAGATAGCCGAAAACAAGGGACCAGCAATGGCCATCAGAAATTCTGAACTTGGTTTCATCTCTTCTTTTTCAATGCCGGCTACTCCGCCGAAGAAAAATAAGGTGATGGTCTTAACCTGGATATTTCTCGTCTTTGCAACCAATGAATGTGATAATTCGTGCAGTAAAACGGAAACGAAGAGTAATAATGAAGCGACAATGCCCATAATCCAATAATTCATATTTGAAAATCCGCTGAAATAATAAGGAAAGAAAGAAGTGGCTAAACTCCAAGCCAAGATTATGAAAATAAAAAACCAAGAAAAATGTAACCTAATCTCAATACCAAAGAGCTTGAACAGCTTAATACCTCTTTTCATTATCTGTTAAGGAAGAAATTATTGTTTATAAAATGTTTGGTTTGAAGAAAAAGAGAAAAAAAGAAAAAAAATTAACCGTAAATGTAATTAAATCTTGCTGGTTCTCCGGCAAACCAATCCAACTCAGCACCGGATTTGGTAGTACAGGTTTTCTTGTCAGAATCGTCTTCAAGATCACATCCAGCAACGAATTCGGCCTGCAAGATAGCATTTTTATCCTTAAAGACATTTATCTGCAAAGTTTCGACCATGACAGAGATTTTACCTTCTTCTTCCTGTACAGTAATGGTAGAGCCATAATAATCTCTAAAGGAACTGGAGGAAGAAGAAATTTTTCCGTTACCATCCAGATCAACCAGCAAAGCGGAATCTTTGGCTGACTTGTTAACTTTCTGGAAGCCATAATTCTTGCCAGCAGACAATGGGATGACACCTGAAAAAGATGAGTCTATTGCGTTCTTGCTTAAAAATTCACCACTGGCACCATAACGATTGAGCAGAAGAGCGCCGTTGTTATCAGTCCCTTTATATTGTATGAGGTAAGACTTGCTGCTATCTCTCAGAACAAAGAAATCTCCACGTGTAATTTCCTTGTTTTCGCTCAAGACAAGGCTATTGCCCGATGATTTGCCTAAACCAAAATGGCCATCATCACTGATGAAAGCTAAAGGCATCTTTACGGAATTTTTATTACCGTCGGTCCATTGCAGGATGTAACTATAATGCGTGCCATAACGGGTATTGTCAACTATTTTTTGTAATTCAACTGTCCTTGCTTGCTGGAAACAAAATTCAGCGTACCTTGATCTTTCCTCAACTTCACCATCTTGGAAATTAAGTAAGGTTAGCTTACTATGATCATAAAACAAGTATGGTTCGAGAGGCGAAATCAAGCCAATGTCCATACCGTTAACTTCAAAGTCAACTGCTTGAGCAGTGATATTGTTTAGCTTAACTTCATAGAACTTGTTATCTAAAGTAAACCGCTCATTGTCTTCCAGATAAACTTTAGCTTGATGATCACATTCCAAGGCAGGTGGAGCGGCAGGAATCACATCAACTTCAGCTGGAGATGATTGAACACAAGCTCCCGCGACACATTCATGGCCTTCAGGACAGAAGAAATCCTTCTCAGCTAACTGGTTATTACCATCACAATAATATTCCTTAACTTCCTTAGCGCTTTTACATTCATCGGAGATCACACCTGAATTTTTTTGACCATCTTGTAAAGTAAAAACATAACTAACTTTTCCGGCAACTAAAGCCTTCTGACCATTATCGTTATCTGAACATTCCAACCAGGCTATTTTTTCTCTAATCTGATTGATTTTGTCCATCTGCTCAGCCGAGGAAGCCTGACCAGTGAGAGCGGCAGCTTGCTCTTCAGGAGAGATTACCGCTTTAAGATCATCCTGAGTAACATTCTCTGTGGTGACCTGATTACATCCGCTGATGACAACCATCAAGGAAAGAACTGAAAGTAAAAATCCGACAAGTAAAAATTTTCTCATAATATACACCCCATTTTTTGGCTTGGCAATTTTTGCCAGTTATAAGGAATGCCTACTAGTTTAAATTAATTTCTAAAGAGTATGGGATAAAAATCATAAAAATGCTGTAAAATAGTTACACCATATTACACAAAATAGCCAGAAAGCCCCGTCTTTTAAGGCGGGGATGAATGACTCTGGCTATTTGTGTCACAAAGTGCGGGGTCAAGAAAGCGTTTCTTTTCAAGCCCCGTCATTTATGGCGGGGTGAAACGCTTTCCCGCACTTTTATGACAAAGTGAGGGATATTACACCACTAATCACACAAAATAGCCAGCAAACCCCGTCATTTATGGCATCATTATTTAGGATAAAAAGTTAAGTTTAAAATAAAAAGTTAAGAAAAAATTAAGGAGAAAAAGGAAAAAACTATTCTTGAATAATCACCTTACTGGTTACAGTTTTCAAGTAGCCATCAACAATAGTGCAGGTTCGAGGCTCGGTGAAAGTATATTCATAACTTTCTCCGCTGTGTAGAATTGTGCTTCTTGCTTCACGACAGCCAGCTGTGGAACTGCCGATAACCATCGCTTTGTTAAGATTTGGCGCGTTTCTTTGGTTAACCCACCTTACCGTGTCACCAACTTTGATGACAGTCGTCTCAGGCACCATCTTAGTACCGACAAATTCTACAGTGTAAACCTGTCCGCCTTCGCTGTTGATTTCTGTCTCATTCATAGTTTCTTCAGGATTATCAACAATCTCGGTAGTAGAAGTTTCAGCTGGTACATCAACGACAGACTCCTCAGCTACATTGTCTGCTGTTGCAGTATCATCACTGGGAGTGTTTTCTAATGTAGTGGTATCTGCAGAATTATCTGTAACAGGCGCACAACTAACTACAAGAAACAAAGCTAATAAAATCGTTAAAATGATCAATATCTTGTTCATATTTTTTATAGTTGTTATATTTTTTTGATTTATCATTTTCTTACCTCAGCTAAACCAGCTGGCCATTTTTACAAAAAAGCCAGAAAAGCCAAATTTTATCTTCTTCGTAAAACCGATGGCTTGGTAGGTTATTTCCTTATTTTTTAGAGCATCCTTTAATTCCCCTAAGGGGTTAGTGGCAGTGATAATTCTTTGCACCGTCTCTTCCGAAGTGTAAACATTTACGGTAGGATCATCAACTTCCATCATCTGAAAACTTTTGACGATCTTGTTTTCTGTCACTAAGCCGAAAGTTATCTCTGTCTCGTTGTTCATGTTGAGATAGAGATTGATCCGCTCGTTGGCAAATAATGTCCCTAATGGACCAGGTAAAGCCGTACCGACCAGATCTTGCTCTAAGTTGCTAAATTCTTCCAATACATCAGCAGAAACAAGTGGTAGCATCATGCTAAGACCCAGTAAAATTCCGATTAAAGCCATTCTTTTCATAAATAAATGTAAAAGGAATAAGTATTAAAAACTTTTGGAAGTGTTATTATTTTATCCTGCACCTCAGTTCTAAGCTGAAACTCTCCTAGGGCAGGTTTAATCACTTCAACACTAAGATTAAAGAAAAAGATTGATCTGTAAGTTAATTGTTTCTAAGCCCTATATGGGAAAAATTAAAAATGATTAGTTAAAAATAATTTGACAAGATTAATACATTTAAAATCTAATTATTAACCTTATATTCAACCTGTTGTAAACTATAACTACTATAAATTATCGATTTAATTGTTAGATTAAGATTCTGATATTGATAGTTTTCATTTTCAACTAACCAACTACTCTTGTCGTCATTGATGTCAAGCTTGATTTTCCCTTCAGTAATAAAATAAAGTGTAACATTGTAAGTCTCTTCAGCGATTAGATGCTGATTAGTCTGACCTTGTTCCAGTGTAAAAAACTGATTCTCAACGGGAGTGCTTGAAATTTGTACCGGTTCACTAGATCCAGAAACTGTATCATTTAATGGTTCTAAACGGCATAAGGTGTCAGCACAACCAAAATCGCAGGCATACTTGTTGCTCCAGCTGCAATCAGGATTTCTGTAACCTCTGAGTTCATCATTAAGACAACCCCATCCTTCAGCGCAACTGGGAGGCTTTTCACAATCGCCATCACGACATCCAAATGCGCATTTAGTCTGATTGATCCAATCACACTCTCCGGTCAAGAAAGCTTTCTCATCACTACTTGTGCAGTCCCATCTCTCTTCACAACTGTTGCTCTGCTCTTCCAGAGATGGAGGGTCAATGGTTTGATTATTGAGGATAGAAGAAACTGTGTTTTGTTCGCTGTTAGCGCAACCAGAAATAAAAAGTATAAAAATGACAAAGAGGGAAATGGCAACAATAAATATTTTCGTCGAACTAAGTTTTTTCATCAAACAAAGAAATGTTAAAGAGTATAAAAATTTAGCCCTTCACGTTGCCGATCGGTTTCAGAGCAACGACACGTTTAGTGATGCCAGCTGCTTCCAAAGCTGCCACAACTTCGTTGACATCTTTGTAAGCATTGCCCGCTTCTTCAGCTAAACCATTCATGGTAACCGCGTGGACATAGATCCCTTCTTTCTCCATCTTTGCTTGCAACTCTTTGCCATCAACCAATTCTTTAGCTTTTTTCCGGCTCATAATTCTTCCTGCTCCATGGGCAGTAGACGCAAAAGTCTGATCAGCGCCATCAGTACCAGCTAACAGGTAAGAACCTGTTTCCATGGAACCACCTAGGATTATCGGTTGACCAATTTTAGCATAGCGTTCTGGTAAATCTTGAGCTCGACTGGGACCAAATGCTCGAGTAGAACCTTTACGATGCACTAGCAATGTTTTTTCTTTTCCATCAACAAGATGCTGTTCAAATTTAGCGATGTTATGGGCCACATCGTAGACAAGATTCATCTCCATCTCTTCCGCTGTCTTGTTGAATATTCTGGAAAAAACTTCCCTAATCCTGTGCATGATTACTTGTCGATTGACGAAAGCCATGTTAGCAGCGCAAGCCATGGCAGCGTAGTAATCCCTGCCTTCTGGAGAATTGATAGGAGCACAAGCTAGTTCCTTGTCTCTGATTTCAATACCATACTTAGGCATGGCATCAAGGAAAACTCGGAGGTAATCTGTTCCGATCTGATGGCCAAAACCGCGGCTACCACAATGAACCATGATAACTATCTGTCCGTCTCCGGTTATACCCATGGCTTTAGCCGCTTCCTTGTCAAAGATATTTTCTTCCTTGACAACTTGGATTTCCAGATAATGATTGCCAGAACCTAAGGTGCCGATCTGATCGAAACCACGCTTGATGGCTTTGTCGGATACTTTTTTAGCATCAGCACCGGGGATCTTGCCATTGCTCTCGATGTATTTCAAATCTTCTTCGGTAGCGTAACCTTTCTTCAGGCACCATTCCGCGCCTTGCTCCATGATCTCTTTGAATTCTTCTTTGGTAGTCTTGATAAAACCTTTACAACCAACACCAGCCGGAACTTTGAGATACAAAGCGTCAACCAGTTCTTTGATCTTAGGCTGTACTTCATCAAGATGTAAATTAGTTGTAATTAATCTCATCCCGCAGTTGATGTCAAAACCTATCCCGCCTGGAGAAATCACTCCACCCTGCTCAGGATCAAAAGCAGCTACTCCACCGATCGGAAAACCATACCCCCAATGCCCATCGGGCATACAATAGGCGTATTTCTGGATACCAGGCAAAGTAGCAACATTAGAAACTTGGTTGAAGACACCTTCATCCATGGCATCAATGAGATCTTTTGTAGCGATAATTCTTGCTGGGACTAGCATCCCTTGCTTAAAAGAAGTGGGTAGTTCCCAAACATTGTCGTTGATTTTTTTAATTTCTGGAGGTGGTCCTTGGTTTATTTCTTTCATTTTTATCTCCGGGCTGGTTGCAACCCGCTAACTTTGTTTTCTTACTTTGTTTATATAAAGGTTTCTTAAGATTTGGCTTTGTTCCTAATTAAAGCGTACTTCTCATCTTCAAAGTTACGAGATAATAAATTCCCAGGTTTAACTCCATTAAATCCATAAATCTTACGCTTTAGGTTTATATGGAGTTAT
>Ga0210057_1007523_pt1 | contig 13163 bp, 10 predicted proteins | sample CryGeyCG2114_010_2_FD_183968 | JGI IMG/M metagenome (GOLD analysis project Ga0210057, IMG submission 183968) | Groundwater microbial communities from aquifer - Crystal Geyser CG10_big_fil_rev_8/21/14_0.10 (SPAdes) (version 2) | ecosystem: Environmental > Aquatic > Deep subsurface > Groundwater ... | reverse complement strand
AGTGGAAGCGATTGCTGTCGCAAAAAGAAATGCTGAAGCTTTGGGGGTCGATGACCGTGTTCGGTGGATCGATGCAGATATCAAATCACTGGATTTAGAAGGTCAAAAATTTGACCTTATTTTGTCGAATCCACCATATATTGATTCTGCGGATCTAGACGTGCAAGAAGAAGTCAAAAAATATGAACCGTCTCTAGCGCTCTTTTCAGAGCAACAGGGTTATGCTGATTTGGTTATCTGGTCACAAAGGGCAGCTCATTGGGGAAAAAATCATTTTTGGATGGGGTTCGAAATGGGCTCTACCCAGGAAGAGAAAATGAAAAAACATTTTCAGGAGCTAAAGTGTTTTGACCAGGTTCGCGTGGTCAAAGATTTGGCGGGTCATTCCAGACATTTAATTGGAGAAAAAAATGGATAAAATGGTTGTTCAGGGTGGAGCCCAATTGAATGGACTGGTAAAAACGAGCGGCGCAAAAAATGCGGCCTTGCCAATTTTATTTGCGACATTATTGGCGGAAGGGGAGCATGTTTTTCGAAATGTTCCACGTCTTCGAGACATTGATTCGACAGTAGAGCTTTTGGCCTCACTGGGATGTCAGTCAAAATGGGACTTAGATACACTGAGAGTGCGTGTTAAAAAAGCTGGATCTTTGGAAGCCCACTATGATCTGGTCCGAAAAATGAGAGCTAGTATTCTGTGTTTAGGTCCTTTGCTGGCCAAATATGGTGAAGCCGTTGTTTCGATGCCCGGTGGATGCGCCATTGGAACGAGACCGATTGATCTGCATCTAGACGGCATGCGCGCACTGGGCGCTGAGATTCAGTTGGATGAAGGTTATGTGAAAGCAAAGGCGCCGAAGCTGCGTGGGGCAACCTTTGTTTTTGAAACGTGTACGGTCGGTGGTACAGAAAACCTCATGATGGCAGCGGCCCTCGCAGAGGGAACTACAATTCTCGAAAATGCGGCTAAAGAGCCCGAGATTGTTGATTTGGCGAATTACTTGATAGCGATGGGTGCCCGAATCAAGGGCCATGGAACCGGAGTTATTACGATTGAGGGTGTGCAAACGCTGAGACCAGCGGAGTATTCGATTATGTCGGATCGGATCGAAGCGGGAACGCTTTTGATTGCAGGAGCCATGACCGGTGGAGAGGTCACTGTTCAGAGAATCAAGCCTGCACACATTGATGCCCTTGTTCATAAAATGAGGGAGGCTGGATTTCGCATCGACGAAGACTCGGACAGCGTCACAGTTCATCCAACAAAGAGCTGGAAAGCTGTGGATGTCACGACCAATCCTTATCCACTCTTTCCAACAGATCTACAGGCTCAGTATATGGCAATGATGTCTTTGGCAGAGGGAACCAGCGTAATCACTGAGACCGTTTTTGAAAATCGATTTATGCACGTTCAAGAACTAATTCGCTTGGGTGCAGACATTACGCCCAAAACACGGGTCGCAATTGTTCGTGGTCATCGAGGTCTTAAAGGGGCGCCAGTTATGGCCACCGATTTGCGTGCGAGCGCAAGTTTGGTTTTGGCGGGATTGGTGGCTGAAGGTGAAACCATCGTCGGTCGAATCTATCACTTGGATCGGGGCTACGAAAATTTAGAAAAGAAATTATCCGCCCTTGGGGCCAAAGTCCGTCGCCAAGAATAAAAAAGCCCCGTTCTATGGAGGGGGGCGAACGAGGCTTAGTAGAATTTAAAAAGAAAAGTCTCAGCCCATGGAGGGGATCCGGGCTGAGACCCAAACGGTAAGACTCTTATTGAATCTCACTGATTCCAAAAACAATTAACAAAGGAGCCTCTGTCGCTTCGTCGCCACTACTAGGGAGGGGATCCATAGAAGCTGTCTCCACGACAGGACCGACCTTGTATTTATACTCATAACCAATAACTTGAACGTTTTGTCCGTTGTATTCATTGAGATCGATATTTGCTTCCAACTGATAGAACTCAGTCTCAGAAACAATCAAATAAGCAATGCCATCAACGGTCATCGCGATCTCTCCAACGTAACCCTTAACTTGAGCCTGTTGATTGTCGTTATTCACGATCGGGAACAGGCGCATTTCTGCTTTTGCAGTCGCAGAGAATGCCAATACAACCAAGATATAAACAGTGATCAAAATTCTTTGAACAAGGCTGGTGTTTTTTTGGCCGATCATTTTTTTTACCAGATTTGTTTTCATATTCATTTCCACTTTTCCTTGATTCATTTCTTAACGGGACGTTGATACCCTAGAGCAACGTCTGTGCCAGCCGGATTTGCCCGGCAAATCGAAATTAGACCATCGACTCGTCGCGTAACAGGTTCCATGCTGGGTTTGTGGTTCTAGTTTAGAACCACAGGATTAGGACCTTGGTACCAAAACGAGTGCAAAGACTCATCGCCGGACCAAAAGAGTTCTACAATATGAAGCTATGGCTTCTCTCCCAAATAGCATCCAGTGGTTGATCAAAACCCAGACCGGCAAACAGATTGGGCCTTACTCCACGGAAGCCATTCTTAAGTTGATCGCTGATGGCACGTTGACTGGCACCGAACAAATAAAAAGATACCCGGATGGACGTTGGACAGCGATTTCCAGGCAACCGGCTTTTTATGATGAACTTCTGGAGGCTCTGGAAGAAGTAAAGAATAAAAGACCAAAAGGATCTCAGGGAGAGTCTTCTAAGAAAACTTCTGACGAAGATATGACGCTCACGCGAGAGCCCGAGGAACAGGAGCAGGACGACGAGACTGTGATTGTACCCTGGAACCCGCTCGAAAATAAACGGGAGCCCAGTGAATCTGTGGTAACTCCGGTAAAGGTGGAGGGCCGCCCTTTACCTCAGAGAGAAACACTGTCGATGACACCGATTCATCGGATGAAACAAAAGAAGAAAAGTCAGTCTATGCTTCTGCCCGTGATTCTTTTGTTGGCGGCGGCAGGGTTGGGATACTTTGCCCTTCAAATTGAAAATCAGCCGCAAAAATCGATTCACGACAAACCGCACCTTTTGCAACCAAAGATCTCGACCAACACGGTTCTTTCCAGCGATGAAATTAAAAAAAGAATCACGGCGGCGGTCGGATTTTTCGTTCAAGATACTTATGAAAGCTATGTAGAAGCGGAAAATAAATTAGTGTCGGTGATCGAGGGTGCTCCACAAAATCTTGAGGCGCGAGGGACTCTTTGTTTGGTGTACAAAGAGCTTTGGCCTTATGTGAAGCAGGACACGCAGGATCTTGATGCGGTCAATGCGCTTCATAAGTCCACGCGTAGTCTTGATCCTTTAGGGGTCAACGGCGTGTATTGTGAGATCTCTAAACTCATGATTCAGGGAAAGTACAGAGAGGCCCGGGGCGCCGTTGAATATGCTTTGAATCAGCCAGCGTTGGCCACGGCGCCGGTACTGTACTCTTTGAAAGCGGAACTTCTTTTTGAAGACAGGGACGTTAATTCAGCGATTCTTTACACGGAAAAAGCTGCTCAACTTTGGCCGGAATGGATCTTACCAAGATTTAATCTTGGTAAGTATTCAATTCGAGCCAACCGACCAGGGCCGGCGGTGAAGGCCTTGTTGTTGGTGTTGAAGCAAAATCCTCTTCATAAATTAGCACAGATTGAATATGGAATTTTGCTTTACAAAGGCTTTCAACAAACTGAAGAGGCGTTAAAGATTTTATCTTCCACGATGTCTTCCAAAGGCTTGATTTCAAGATTAGAAGAAGCGCGTGGGGAATTTGTGCTTTCGCAAATCTATGTCGAAAAAAAGGACTTCGTATCCGCAAAGACCTCAGCTCAGAAGGCGTATGAACTCAATCCGGCGGATGCGATGATCAAGGATCTTTTGGTTCAACTTGGAGGCTCCACCGAAGTCAGCGGCAAGGCCGCCAGAAATAACGAGTTGGTATTTATTGGTGACCAGCATTTTCGCACCGGCAATTGTATGGCGGCTCAGGCCGAGTATAAGGCGGCCTTCGATTTGGATCCAACCAATGCGGTTGCGGCAATGAAGGCAGCTAAGTGCTTGTGGCAACTGAATCAGGGAATGGAGGCCATTGGTTGGTTAAACAAAGCGATTAAGGCGGAGCCAAAATTAATATCCGCCTATGTACTTAAGGCGGACTATCTTTCGAGCCGTTATGATTTTATTTCAGCGACCCAGACTTTGAATAAAGCGACGCAGATCGTTTCAAATAATTATGAGGTTTTGCGAGGTTATGGACAGATAGATTATCGACGAAATAACTTAAAAGAGGCGATTGCTTATCTGCAAAGGGCCTACAAAATTTATGAAAATGACCTTGAGACTCTTATTCTATTGGCCAAGTCCCATGCGGCCAACGGAGATTTCACTTCGGCTCAAAAATATTCTGTACGGGCGATCGAGCTGGATCCATCGAACAGTGATGCTCAGATTGTCTATGCTCAGATACTGACTCAGTTTAAGGGGCTGGACACAGGCCTGGTGTATCTGCGGGATTTGATCAACCGATTTTCATACACGATTGAATTCCGCCTGGCTCTGGGGGATATGTACCGGCAGCAAGATCGGCACATTCAGGCGCAACGTGTGTACGAACAGATCATCGATGCAAATCCCAAAGATAAAAAAGCACACTTGGGTCTTGGCCTAGCGCTTCAGGGGCAGGCTTTGTTTGATCCAGCCCTCAAGGAATATCTGACAGCTGCGGTGATTGATCCATCGGATGCCGAGGGATTATTTCGAGCGGGTCAACTTTATTTGGAAACTGGAAAATACGGTGATGCCATTCGCCAGTTTCGGCGCGCCCTCGAGGTCAATCGATTGTATCCAAGATTGCAGTACTCTATTGGCCGAGCTCATTTTTTGAGTGGCCAATACGACCAGGCCTTGGCGGCGAGCATGGAAGAGAGAAAGCTCAACCCAAACTTGGCTGAGTCTTATCTGCTGGCGGCAGAAATCTATTCTTCGACCAAACAGTTCCAGAAATGTGCGACGGAATATCAGCAAGCCGTCAAGTTGAGACCCCAGGCAGATATCTATGTGAAGATCGCGCGATGCTATCGACAAAGCGGCAGCCCTGACATTGCTGAGAGTATGCTCAACATTGCTGCTAGCCAAGAGTCTGGCCTACCAGAAATCTATCGAGAACAAGGCGCGATCTATGAAACCAGAGGAGATCAGCGTGCAGCAGTTCAAGCATATAACAAATACCTGACCCTGTCCCCTAACGCCCCCGATCGTCACGAGATCGAAGGCATTATTTCTTCAATCGGTCGTGGAAAATAGGAAAAAATTCGATACAATAAAGTATCGGGAGGTCCATATGGGAATTTCAGACAAGGTCAGTCAGATCGCAGGTCAGTTTCAAGATGGCGTTAAGTCCACTTCAATTTCTTTTGTTGGTTTGATTTTGAAAATGGCAACTGCACTCGTGGTTGCATTGACGCTTTCTCTGATTGGCCAAGAGATGATGAGTTATGGGACCTTTTCCTTCGTCTTTATGATGGTGGTGGTGACGGCCTTGATCATGAAATTGGTATTTCGATGGTCCGTCGGAGCTGTGCTCTTGTTTGACTTGTTTTGCGTTCTCGTGGCACTTCTTCTGAGACTCTATATTCAAGTGGCGCCCTAGCCGGCACCGAAAACAGAAAGTGCAAGCCCCATGATTGACATTAAACTTCTCGAGAAAAAAGCAGAAGGTGGCCCGTCTTATTACGACGAGTACAAGCAGACATTGTTGAATAGAGGAGCTTCTGTCGATGCTCTTGATTTGGTGATGTCTCAGAATAAAAAAAGAAAAGAACTGATGACCCAGGCCGAAACGGCCAAGGCCAATCAAAACAAAGTATCCGGTGAAATTGCTCAACTAAAAAAAGCTGGAAAAGACGCGACGAGCTTGATTGAAGAAATGGGAAAACTTGCGGTCTCTGTGCGCGAGATGGAACAAACGGCGGCCGAAGCCGAAATCGAAGTAACTAATATTTTGCTGACGTTGCCGAACAAACTTCGTCCAGAGGTGCCGGTCGGCAAATCAGAGAATGACAACAAAGAAGTTAAAACAGTAGGGGAAGCAAAAAAACTTCCATTCAAAGCCATGGAACATTGGGAGATCGGCGAAAAGCTAGGAATTTTAGATTTTGAACGCGCCGGAAAAGTAACAGGCGCAAGATTTACTTTTCTCAAGGGGGCAGCTGCTCAGCTTGAGAGAGCGCTGATTCAGTTTTTTATGGATCTTCATTCTGAAAAACACGGTTACACAGAGATGATTCCTCCGTTCATCGTCAATACAGCTTCGTGTGTGGGCACAGGCCAGTTTCCTAAATTTGTCGATGATGTTTTTCATCTAACGGGTACGGATTATCATCTGATTCCAACGGCCGAAGTGCCGGTGACCAACTATTACGCGAACGAAATTTTAAAAGAAGAAGATTTGCCGCAAAAATTCTGTGCGTATTCTCCTTGTTTTCGAAGTGAGGCGGGATCTCATGGCCGTGATACCAAGGGGTTGATTCGACAACATCAATTTAACAAAGTTGAGTTGATGGTGTTTGCTCACCCAAGCCAATCTGATGAGTTGCACGAGCAGCTCACCAGCCATGCTGAACAGGTATTGCTGGACTTGGAGCTGCCTTTTCGCCGGATGCTTCTGTGTTCAGGTGATATCGGTTTTGGCGCCGCCAAATGCTACGACCTGGAGGTTTGGCTTCCGGGGGCGGGGAGCTACCGAGAGATCAGCTCTTGCTCTAACTTTGAAGATTTTCAGGCTCGGCGAGCCAACATTCGCTTTCGACCGAATGGGGGGAAGCCCCAGTTTGTTCATACATTGAATGGTTCCGGTTTAGCGGTGGGGAGAACCTTGATCGCGGTTCTTGAAAATTACCAACAAGAAGACGGTTCGGTGCTGATTCCAAAGGCACTTCAACCATACATGAACGGAAAAACCAAAATCTCCTAACCCCGTCCCAGGGGAGTCTTCATCAATGTGCTGCGCCAAATCCAAAAGTCGTTGAAAGCACTGACGAAAACTCATAGAACGGTCGACGGAGAGATGGTAGAGCGGTTGAATACACCAGTCTTGAAAACTGGCAGCGGCTTAACGTCGCTCGCGGGTTCGAATCCCGCTCTCTCCGCCATTCTAGCTTTTCGGTTCTCTGGTTCACGTCACACAACTTTTGGGTGTTTCAATGGTGGTCACGTGCTAGCGTTTTAACCATGGAGGCCCTATGAAATCGATTATTTTTATCTCTCTGTTGGCGTTGGTGAGCTCTGCAAATGCTGGAAAAGCTGGTTTTACGGTGGGCGATGATTTTCAGGCAGTGGAGCTTTCAGGACAGATTGGCTGCACCGATGGATCGGCGGATCACCCGGTTGTTCACCAAATTCAATGCCGGATGACCACTCTGGATCCTAGTGTGATCGCTCAATTTTCCAGTTCATCAGACATCGCGGCGAAGGTTGTTTATCTGACCGCGCACCATGAAGATGGTACCACAATTAAGCGAGCGGCTCAGTACAGTGCAAACTCTGGTCGTAGCAACCCCTTCTGGCTGTGGTCGACAACATCCGAATATCCCCCCCTGTTGAAAATGGGTGTGAACTCAATCCGCTATGAGTTGTTGAGTGATGGGGGTCTCCTACAGGAGGGCTCATTTGAAGTCATGGTACGCTCTGGCTCCAGCCGGCGATGTGCCCCACAAAGCTACCAAGCAGGACCAATCCACAAGTGCTATCGACCTCAACAGCTCTGCGAGAACTATTTCTCAGATCAAAATTTTTGTCTTTAGAGTCTTGATTCGGAGTTGATTGGGAAAAAATGCCTCGGCTCCGAGGCAGGCATTGCCAGAAATCATTGCATTATTTTGATGATCAGATAAAAATGCTTTGAAAAAAAGAGGTCCTTTATGCAGAGCCAAAGCAGCCTGTCTCCGATCGCAAAGACAATTCACAGCTTAAAATTATTTCGCAGATTTGTTCTTTATTCTTATCAGAAGTCTAGATTTCCAAAACCTAAGGTCAATGATGATCAACTGTTCCCGTTCGTTAAGACTCTTCGGCAGCAAGGGTATGTTCAGCTCAAACCAGACGAAACGGTCCATCACTTGCCGGCGGCCAAAAACCTTTTGCAGGTTTATGAAAAATTGGGCGAGTCCTCGATGGAGGACATTATCGAGGCTGATAAAAAAAATGCCAAACCCATGTATCGAAAAAATCTGACTCCGCTGTTCGACCGAGATCTATTGCTTGAATATGCATCAAGTCCTTTTTTGATTGAAAACATTCAGCAGTATTTTGGATTCAAACCGCATCTAAGATATATCGGCGTGTGGCTGGATCATCCGACGAAGGATGGAGCTATCTCAACACAGTTATTTCACCGAGATCCGGAAGATCTTCATTTGGTAAAAACATTTTTATACTTAAAAAATGTTTCTGAAGAAAACGGCCCCTTTTGTTTTGTGACGGGATCCCATCGTGATCCTTGGAATTCTTTCAGCAAAATCGTGCATTCAGATGAAGACATCGCCCAGCTTTACTCCAATTCATCGGTAAAAAAACTGTCTGGACCGGCGGGTTCGCTCATTATGGCCGATACCAATGGGTTTCATAAAGGATTGAAACCGGTCGCGGGGTATCGCGTGTTGTTGACGGTTTATTTTAGTAGTGACAGACCCAGGGACGGCCATCTTGACGATATTTTTGAGCCTCGGCAGGCCGTGCCGGTTCTTTATTAGGGGATGATAAACAGAAAAAAGTGGGATCTATATCAATGCAATCTATGAGTTTGTTAACCGCGGCAACAGTGGACTATGTATCGCAAGCCGTGGTGACTTTTAAAAGTGCGCGTCGCCATAACTCATTTCAATCGTTCCATATCTTCGTAGCCGATGCGGTACCAGAATCAATGACAGCCATCAGGGAAGTCCTTGGTCGGGATGCAGAGTGGATTCATCTTTTTGGACCCGAAGATCTTGGCCCGGCAGCGCCCAGGTATTTACAGACATTTGAATACTATAATCCCTTTGAGGTCTCCAATGTTGCGAAATACACTGGGGTTTTACATGTTTTGAAGAAGCCCGATGCTGCGGATGCCTGTGTTTATATCGACGCCGACACGCTTTTTCTTGGGGACATCTTCCCATTGATTCAAACTGAGGCAAAAACGGCAGTGTACCTGTCCCCACATTTGCTCGGGCCTTTGACGGGGGAATCTGAACATGAAATTCTGGTTCATGGGTGGATCAATACGGGGTTTTCCGTGTTTCGTCGGGATAACCCAAAAACGTTTTCTATTTTAGAGTGGCTCATTGATAGAATTTCCCACAGAGGATTTTGTGCGCCCCAACTGGGGATGTTTGTGGATCAACTTTGGGCCTCATCTTTGCCATTTATTTTTCGGGAGCATGTGACCATCTGTAGGTACGCAGGATTGAACGTGGCCTATTGGAATCTGCGGGAACGAGTTCTTACAATGCGGGGAGAGGAAATTCTGGCCTCTGGCGTTCCGTTGTTAATGTTTCACTTTAGTGGGTTCTTGCCAAAAAATCCGGAAAAGCTATCGAAGCATGTGAATTTGGGAGTTGAGCCTGGTTCTATTCTGGATAAAGTCTGTCAAATCTATCGAAATGAATTATTGAGTGTTGAGAGTTTACGTTTGGGTATTCAAGGATTGCAGGCCATTCCCTGTTCCAAAGAAAATCTAGCAAAACGCATGGCTGCCTGCTTTAAAATTCATGGCGAGGATCTGGTTAAGACCATTGCTCGACCTGGAGTTTTTTCTACTTTGGATGCAAGAATGGCGGCCGCTTCGGTAAGAATTAGAAAAATATTCTCCAGATAAAACTTTAAATGAGGGATAGTTAAATTCTATATGGTCTATCGATGTTTAAAGCGAATTTTTGACATTCTTTTGTCAGGCCTGATGGGCTGTCTATTTTTTCCTCTGTTTGTTTGTTTGTACTTTCTATGTCGACTGACTGATCCGGGTCCTGTCTTATATTGGTCAAAACGAGTGGGCATAAATTCTTCTTTGTTTTTGATGCCAAAAATTCGCACGATGAAGTTGGACACACCACAGGTAGCGACCCATTTGCTGACCAATTCTGATCAGTACTTAACCCCAATGGGATCATTTTTACGCAAGACAAGCTTGGACGAACTTCCGCAGCTTTTTTCAATTTTCAGAGGAGACATGAGTTTCGTTGGACCCCGCCCTGCACTGTTTAACCAGGATGATCTCATGCAACTGCGAAAACATGCGGGGGTCGACAAGCTTTTGCCCGGATTAACGGGTTGGGCACAGATCAACGGTCGGGATGAAATTTCATTGGAAGAGAAGGTTCAATTAGAGAGCGAATATTTGAAACGGAGATCTTTGGTCTTTGATCTTCGTATATTGGCCATGACATTTTTAAAAGTTCTTCGGCAGGAGAGCATTCGCCATTAAAGAGTAATCGTTACTGAGTCGTACGGTTCTGAGTCCATGTTGTTCGGTCGGTATAATGGACGTTAAAAGTGTATTCAGGAACTAAGGTTTTGATAGCTTCCTTGATTGCCGTGGCCGGCATTCCGTCAGGAACCGCCAGTAAAAAATCCAACTGCTCTTTGAACGATTGAGGAGGAGGTTGAGTCTTGGCGATTTTAACCATTGGATGTTGTGTAGGCAAAAAAGTCTCTTGGTCATGGAATAGTTCTTCGAATAATTTTTCACCAGGTCGAAGACCCGTAAATTCAATTTTTATATCTACATTTGGTTTGTGACCTGCCAACGCGATCATTTCATTTGCTAAATCGGTAATTTTCATAGGTTCACCCATGTCCAAAACCATCACCTCACCACCGTTACCCAGAGAGCTTGCTTGAATGACAAGTTGAGTGGCTTCTGGAATAGACATGAAGTACCGGCGCATTTCAGGATGAGTCACAGTAACGGGACCTCCGCGTTCAATTTGTTTTTTAAATAGCGGGATCACGCTGCCACTGCTGCCCAGTACATTTCCAAAGCGGACGATCATGAACTTAGTAACGGCGTCTGCCTGTTGATAAAGACAAACAAGTTCAGCAATTCTCTTGGTAGCCCCCATGATGTTTGTCGGATTGATGGCCTTGTCAGACGAAATCAGCACAAAGCGGTCAACGCGGTGTTTGGCCGCCATGCTTGCCACATTCTGCGTGCCCAAAACATTTGTACGAATGGCTTCGACCGGGTTGAACTCCATCAAAGGCACATGTTTATAGGCCGCCGCATGAAAGACCACTTCAGGACGATAAGTTTCAAAGACATGTGAGAGTTTCTGTCGATGACGAACATCGCCAATGATCGGAACAATCTTAAGATCAGGGAATTCGTTGCTCAGAGCCATTTCCAACTCATAAAGAAAGAGTTCGGTCATCTCGAACAGAATCAGAGATTTGGGCTGAAACTTGGCGATCTGTCGGCAAAGTTCGGATCCAATGGAGCCGCCCGCGCCGGTGACCAAAATACTTTTATCTTTAACCATGGCACTCATACGATGAATGTCTAAGTCATGGGCTTTACGGCCCAAAAGGTCCTCAGGCTGAACGTTACGAAGAATTTTTGTTGAAACATGGCCATGAAGAACATCGGCCATTCGAGGCAGAATTTTTAACTGGATTTCTTTATCCAGGCTACGGCAAATCTGAGTGATATGTCGAATCTCCTCCTGGCTGGCAGAGGGCATCGCAATAATCAAATTTTGTACGTCGTAGGCTGAGATCAACTGCGACAATTGATTGATGGGGCCATAGATGTTGACCCCTCGGATAGATTTACCGATTTTGCTGGGCTGGTCATCCACAAAGCCGACGACCTTTAAGGCCAGACTCGTGTCATGAGATATCTCGCGAAGCAAGCGCTCTCCAGCAACACCCGCGCCCAAAATAAAGGTGCGTTGGTAGGATTCGTGAGACATTTCTTTGAGTTTCTGAATGGCGCCATCTTTGACCATACGGTAAGCCAGTCGCCCGACATTGAGGCCAAAAAGCAACAAGAACCAGTCTAAGATGAAGGTGGTTACTTTGACTCCGTCAGGGTGGCCAAGGAGAGATGTGAAAAAGAAGGACAAAGGCACGGCCAAAGAAGCCCCACGTGCTATCCGAGTGAGATCGGGAATGCTGGAAAAACGAAGCATGGCCCGATAAACCCCAAAGACCCAAAAAGTCAGAAACTGAACTGCGACCAGAACACTAAAAAATGACAGGGCCTGAGATGGTTCCGAGAAAAGCCGTGGTAACGCCGATGGATCCAAGAGCATCGCCGCCAGGGAAAAGGCAGCAATCACGATCAAAATGTCGTGGATCATAACTGCCAATGTGCGCAACGAAACTCTTTGCATAGGCTTTCTTTGGTTGAAGGCGTCACCGTACCAAATCTTGGATCAGAGTACCAACGATTTTGTTGTCTTCATAGGCAGTAAAGTGTCAGTGATTTCTGTTGCTTGCGTGAAAATGGATGTAGGCCATGCTGATGTAAAACAGAACGTTAATGGGAAATTTGTAAATGAGAGTGTTCATGAAGCTGAAATAGATGCTGGAAAAGAAAATTAAGCTCCAAATCAAAATGTCCTTGTCGAGCTTCTGAGCGTTGCCGAGCCGAAGCCTCCTGAAAAGCTTTAGGTGGGTCAAAATCCAAGCAAAGTAGAGCCCACAAAAAATGATTCCCCAGTTGGTGACCGCAGAGGCCCAGGTTGATTCAATCCGCTCATAGGCCGCCGTTTTTCGGTTTCCAATTAGGCAGGAGAGAGGATCATCTGAACAGAGTTCAAAAGGGCGGAGATTGCTTTTAATTCGGCCCCGATAAGACCGATGCTGGCAGGCGGCATCCTGACAGAACACGGACTGGTAAAGCTGTTCAAATTTATTCTCGGCGACGGACGAGGCTTCGGGTTGAATCTGCTCCACAACCTTATTGGTGAGCAAAACCAACGCGACCACTGTTCCGATGAAAATGGTCAGCATTTTTTGATGAGCTTTCCAGTAGACATAACAGTGCCTTCGATATTGCCAGAGGACTGTCAGGCCGCCCAACAAAAACCCAATAAGAGCGCTAAACGAACTCATGTATTGGATCAGCGGCACTAAGAGAGCCAAGCAGAAAATAGACAGGAATTTTCTTTCAAGCATGACAACCAAGAACAATCCAGCACAAAATAAGAGTATTGATAAT